>ERZ1026874.5-NODE-5-length-205066-cov-20.623049_pt1 | contig 205066 bp, 189 predicted proteins | sample MGYA00380167_ERZ1026874 | MGnify/ENA primary metagenome ERZ1026874 (study PRJEB33269, sample SAMEA4719803) | human gut metagenome | biome: human-associated habitat; feature: organic feature; material: feces | place: Cameroon | collected 2013-10 ...
CATCTGTTTTATCGTCATATTCGCCATTGTCCACAGCTTTTGCAAATTGCAAAAGTTCATCTACTGTTGTGATTGAGATTTTGTTGCTTTGCTCGTTCTCTTCTGCAAACGCTGTCATCGGAACAAGTGCCATCACAAGACACAACGCAAGCAGAAGGCTTAGAAGTTTCTTCTTCATTTTTATTCCTCCAAAATAATTCTATCCGCTATTTTCTTCCTCCGACAGCGGACACGCCGGAGAAGATAGAAGGTTTAACCGGAAAAGATCGATTTGCCGGTCGTGGTTAGGACTTCAATATCAAACCACCATCCTTCCGGCAAACGCAAAAAGCCGAAGCCAAGGCATAATGCGCCCTGTCTCCGGCAACTGGTTCGTTATAAATTGTATGAAATAAGACTTGACACGCTGAAAAAACAGCACTATGCTTCTACCGAGCAGAACCGAGCCGATAATAATCGTCGCATTTCTATTTGCCATAGTCAAGTCCTCCTTCCATAATTTCTAAGGCAAAAAGGATATAAATCCCTCTCCCCCCATAGATATACAGCAGTATTATAGCAGATTTTTTCCGAAATCTCAAGCAGTTTTCAGAATATTACTCTCCTCGAAAAATTTAATAGCCAATCCGTTTTACGGGACTGGCTATGTATAAAAGTTCAATATAAAAAACAACTGGTTCTTATTCGAACCAATCGTTTTTCATTACCTTAATTTTAATCTTAAATTATCATACTCACAATTATTACTTATATTTCATCAAAAATACTACAAAAATTCTCATGACAATTTGTTTTGTCCTCTAATTCCACATCAATACATTTCCCACATTTAGGACATTTATAAATTGTAGTTTCATTTCCACAATTCAAACACATCCCCCTCATATAATTATTATTACGCTCAATGTTAGCAGCATCAAAAATAACCATACTTTCCCCGCACTCCCCACATTCTGCATATCCATAAAAGTGGAAATCTGAAAAAACATTAAAGCATCGAGCACATTTAAAATCCGGTGTTAAAGTTCTCTTCAAGCAATCTGGACATATGTATACTTCATCATATTCTTTACGCAAAAAATCCTCCAATTCTTTTATATAGAATGAATTTTCAAGTAATTTTGTATATTCATTTTCATTTAAATATTCTTGCATAAAAATTCTATCTTCTGTAATTTCTGTACTCATTAAAATTCCCAAGACATGTATTAATGTGTATATTATTTCTTTTTCAATATCTTTCTTTTCGTCTACACTAAAATGATATGAAGAGTGTAAAACACAATTCCTATATTTCTGAAACATTTCCATATACTTATATTCTTTGCGATTAAAACCAAATAAATGCCCCTTCCCTTTTATGTAATTCTTTATATCGTCATATTCTCTAACTTTTAATTTATTTGCCAAGTATAACTCTTCTAATTCAGAATCTTTTAATTCCTTTTGTTTATTAATCAGAATTGTTCTAATTCCATACTGCGATGTCACCAATGATTTTAACGCTAATTCCAAAGCAAATTGCAAATTAACAATAGATTGAACCATATTTGCATGATAATCCAGTCCTTCGTTAAAATATTTGATAGCAGAATCCAAAAAAATCACTGCATTTCTAAATAATGAACGAGCAAATTCTTTTTCGTACTTCATATTATATTAATCTCCCATAAATCAATTATATATCATTTTTTATCTCGGAAAGTAACACACTTTTCACTAAAGGATTCGTCTAAAATGAATTCTTAAATTCCACTGTCCGTATTATCAATTTTTATTTTCTCTAAAGGTAATTTTTTAAATAAGATTAAGACCTTTTTAGACACTTCTCCCAAATTTTTTATTTCCTCTAGCAAGTCATCTGCTTCTTCTTGTGCATCATTAGCCAATTCTGCAAAAGTCTCATTTGCAATGTCCATAGCCTTATCTACATAATACTCCAAATTCTCATCATATGCATCTGCATAATGATCATTGATATATTCATCTATAATATCTTGTCCATCATATTTTGCCAATTCTTCGATGTTTCCCCCAAACAAAGTCTTGATATTTCCAATGATATTCTCTGCTTTTTCTATTACATCATCTAAATTATCAATCCCTTCTTCTGAAAATGCTCTCATATTAAAAATCTTATTAACATTCTTCAATAAATCCACATATTGATTACATATCTCCTCTGTCTTTTCCATTTCTTTAACAGACAATATCGGATCTGTTGTATTATAATACCATCTTTCAATTCCTCTATGATCGGCTAACAAATAAAATGTTTGTAAATATTCCTCATGCATTTCTTCAAACATCGCGATACTCTTTCTAATAGCTAATTCAAAAAACAAAATCTCTTCATCTGTTTTATATTCGCTTGAGCTTTCTATAATCCATGGAAAAATCTCTTCTTCTAAAAATTCAATAAATTCTGCATCTCTACTTATAAAGCCTGATTCAAAATTATCTGCACTTTCTTCTGAAAAATTTGATGATCCTATATATGCAATATTATTAGTCATTATAATTTTTGCATGATTTGAAAAACAAAAATAAACTTCTGCCTTTTCTGCAATTTTCGCAGGTGATAATTTACTTTTATATAATGATATATTTTTTCTTGCTTTACTTTTATAATACTCGCCAAAATATTTTTCCCAACGCCCTGGAATGTTTGAAACAATACATATTTCTGTATCTTCATCACATTTCTTTAACGCCTTCAGTAAATCACTTTTATCTTTTGAAATATTATAAGTTAAAATATGTATACTACTCGCTTCTTCAAAATCCTCGATAACTTCTGCATAAGTTAATTCATCTTTAGACATAACGAATTCTGCATCCTCAATTTTAGTACTCTTTATCATGGCTTTTATCCCCCATTAATCTATTTCATATTATTTCATTTTAAATATATCAACACTTCAACCCCTATACACTAATTTTTTCAAATTATATAATCAAAAAGCAGGCGATGAAAAGTCACAAACCCTCTTCATCCACCCGCTTTTCACCTATGCTCTCACCACTACCACTTCCACAACATCTGGATGTTCAACCACCCACATACCACAAAATACCACCTGTTTTGTGACTTTCTCATGCTAGGAGACAAAATATTCCACTGCGTTATCAGGGAAGAATTCCTTAAACTCACCATACAGCTGGGCTTCCAGTGTTTTATTGTGTGCAATAATCAATGTCGGTTTGTTCATCTGTTGAATGACATTCGCCATGGTAAATGTCTTACCAGATCCAGTAACGCCAAGCAACGTCTGACACTGGTTTCCTTCTTTAAATCCTTCGACCAGTTCTTTGATTGCCTGTGGCTGATCACCGGTTGGGTTATATTGTGATACTAATTCAAAATGATCCATTATAGATTCTCTCCTTTATATTTTCTACTTCTGGACAACATTCTTTTTTCCTAACCTTTAAGATATTTCTCTACTTCCCGATCAAATTCAGAAACATATTCTCTATCCTGTTTAACTCTAAATACTTCATATTCTTTCTCAGCTTTTTGCATAGCTACATCATGAGAAATTTTCCCTTTTCCATTCAATACCTTTCGCCTATTATTCAATAAAAACTGATTCGTTTGATCAACCCAGTCTTGCATGCTCATTAATATCTCATCTTCAGCCATTAATTCTGCATAATCAATAAACATTGTCACAAGTCTATTCAATCGAGATAATTCTTTTTCATTCAAATAATTTTTTGCTATTCCAATATCTCGTTTTAAAATTTTCCCATCCGGAGAATCTTTCCATGTAGTCAAACCCATTGCTGGTTTTTCCGAATCAGCACGTTCATATATCAATTCTGCCGCAGTCTTTCCGGTAACAGCAAAGTGAAGCTTATTTTGGACAAATGCATAAAATGCTTTTGTTATCTCACTATTTTTATCATAATCATAACTGCACTGTTCAAATACATCCGTAATTTTCTGATAGGCTCTGCGTTCACTGGCTCTGATTTCACGAATGCGTTCAAGTAATTCATCAAAATAGTCTTTTCCAAAAGGTCTGCCATTTTTAAGCATATCATCATTCAACACAAACCCTTTTGTAATATATTCTTTTAATGTTTTAGTAGACCACTGCCGAAAGCGTGTAGCTTTCTTAGAATTTACTCGATATCCAACAGCTATAATTGCATCCAAATTATAACATTTTACTTTTCTTTTAACGTTACGTTGTCCCTCATTTTGAACTACCGAGAAAAACTCGGTAGTTCGATTTTCTTCTAATTCTTCTTCCTTATAAATATTTTTTAAATGCAAGGAAATATTATCTGTTGTACACTCAAATAAATCTGCCATTGCTTTTTGTGTCATCCAAAAAGTATCTTCTTTAAACATTACATTCACATAAATATTAGTATCTTCCACTTGATATAAAACAATTTCATGTTCTTGATTCATTTATTTATCCTCTTATTTTATCTACTTATAAAACATATCATTTTAGCTTCTATTGTTTACATTTACTTATTATAATTTCGCTAATGACAATATTCCACTGCGTTATCAGGGAAGAATCCCTTAAACTCGCCATATATATAACTGAGCCGCTCTAATTTAGCATTGATATTTTAGAAATAGTAATTATTTTCTTAGTGTTGTTGCTTGTATAGTATATCATTCAGTAGAAAAAAAGTACATAGTTAAGTCGAATGTTTGTTCTGTATTTATACATTGTAGGTATATCAGGTCATCCGCACAAGCACGCTTAGCTCGATTCCGCTTCGCTTCATCTCGCTATACGTGCGTCGCACGATGTATATAAAAAGAAATCCCCGATCACAAGTAAACTTGTGTCGAGGATTTCTTTTTATATACGCCGTGCTTGTGCTAGACGATTACATTCCAGCCTGAGCTGCAACTTCTGCTGCGAAGTCGTCAACTTTCTTTTCGATTCCTTCACCAGTCTCGAAACGAACGAATTTTGTAACTTTAACGTTTGCACCGTTCTCTTTTGCTACCTTATCAACGTATTTTCCTACTGTAAGGTCGCTGTCCTGAACGTATACCTGATCAAGCAGACAGATCTCTTTGAGCTCTTTGTTCAAACGTCCGATGATCATCTTCTCGATGATGTTTTCCGGTTTCTCCGGGTTCTCTTTCTTAGCCTGAGCGAGAAGGATCTCTTTCTCGTGATCAAGGTAATCCTGAGATACTTCCTCACGGGATACATACTTCGGAGACATAGCTGCTACCTGCATAGCTACGTTCTTCAGTGCTGCTTTGATCTCGTCGTTAACAACATCTGTATCAGCAACAACAAGAACACCGATACGTCCGCCACCGTGGATGTAAGGAACAACCACACCGTTGTCTGCTGCAACTTTCTCGAATCTTCTGATGTTCAGGTTCTCTCCGATAACTGCGATCTTCTCTACGAGAGCATCTTTTACAGTCTTTGTTGTATCAGCTTCCCAAGCCTCTGCCATAAATGCATCAAGATCAGTTGCTTCTGAATCTACTACCTGGTTAGCAACTGCTTCTACGAATCCCTGGAACTCGTCGTTCTTTGCAACGAAGTCTGTCTCAGAGTTTACTTCTACGATTGCAGCAACTTTGTCATCTTTAACAACTGTCTTAACGATACCTTCTGCAGCGATTCTTCCAGCTTTTTTCTCAGCTTTAGCCTGTCCGTTCTTTCTAAGGAACTCTACAGCTGCGTCCATATCTCCGTTTGTCTCAGCAAGCGCTTTTTTACAGTCCATCATTCCAGCGCCTGTCATTTCTCTTAACTCTTTTACCATTCCTGCTGTGATTGCCATGATAATTTTCCTCCATTATTCATAATGTGTATGTCACTGTAAGCAGTAACATATGCTTTTCTCTATAGAACTATTTCTATAAAGTAAAATGCTTCAACCTGATAATCAGGCTGAAGCATTTTCTTTCATATCAAGAACTGATATTACTCTTCTACAGCCTCTTCAGCTTCAGCTGCTTCTGCAGCCTCCTCGTAATACTCATCCTCAGCTGCACCCTGGTTTGCTTCGATAACAGCGTCTGCCATCTTAGAAACGATCAGTTTTACAGCTCTGATTGCATCATCATTACCTGGGATTACGTAATCCAGTTCTTCTGGATCACAGTTTGTATCACAGATACCGATCAGCGGAATTCCGAGTGTGTGTGCTTCCTGTACACAGATTCTTTCTTTCTTAGGATCTACGATGAAGATAGCGTCTGGCAGTTTCTTCATGTCTTTGATTCCGCCAAGGTTCTTCTCAAGCTTTGTCCACTCTTTTTTCAGTTCGATAACTTCTTTCTTCGGAAGTACTTCGAATGTTCCATCTTCTGCCATTCTCTCGATGTCTTTCAGACGTTTGATACGGCTCTGGATTGTCTTGAAGTTTGTAAGCATTCCTCCAAGCCATCTCTCGTTTACATAATACATTCCGCAACGCTCAGCCTCAGCTTTGATTGCATCCTGTGCCTGTTTCTTTGTTCCTACGAAAAGAACTGTACCGCCTTCTGCAGCGATGTCAGAAACAGCCTTATATGCATCGTCAACCATTCCTACAGATTTCTGCAGGTCGATGATGTAGATACCATTTCTCTCTGTGTAGATGTATGGAGCCATCTTAGGGTTCCATCTTCTTGTCTGATGTCCAAAATGAACACCTGCTTCCAATAACTGCTTCATTGAAATAACGCTCATGTTATTCTCCTCCATTTGGTTTTTTTCTTCCGTATGTTTTACTCTCCTTCGCAACCGGACGAAACTCCTGTCTCGACTTAGGCACCTTGGAAGGAATCCACATACGTGTTTTTTAGCAACGTTCGTAGTATAGCATAAAACAAGGGACGTTGCAAGAACTTTTTCCCACAACACCCCCATTTTTCAACATTTTTTGTTATTGTTCGTACTATGTGCGACCAACAGCCATTTTTATCCTCCTACGCAACAAAATGTGAATTTCCTATACCAGCTGAAACGCTTTCAGCACATACAGCCATCCTGTCAACGTGAATGCACTGAACAATGTTGTCAGCATCACTACACTTGATGATAAAACTCCTTCATGTCCCATATTCTTTGCCATAACAAAACTGCTTACTGTTGTTGCAGATCCAAGCATTACAAGAATTGCAATCAGTTCTTCCTGACGGAATCCCAGTTTCACAGCAATCGGAAGAAAAATTGCCACAAATACAATCAACTTCATAATTGTTGCTGTCACAGCCAGTTTGATCTTTCCAAGTGCTTTCCTAAAATCAAAGGTAGCTCCCATTGCCATCAGCCCCATTGGTGTGGACATTCCCCCAATACTTGTCACCGTTTTATTAAGAATTGCCGGCATTGGGATCTTGCAGGCTGACCAGATCAGACCAGCCACGATTCCAATGATGATTGGATTGGTTACGATTCCCTTTAACGTTTTCATCCATACAGCTTTATCAATTGCCTTTCGTTCCGGATGGAAAAAGGATAACACGATAACTGCCATCACATTATAAAGTGGTACACTTCCAATGATCATAAGTGGCGCCATCCCTGCATTTCCATAAATATTCTGGATAAATGCAATTCCAAGAAGTGCTGCGCTGCTCCGGTAAGAAGCCTGTATAAATTCCCCTTGGATTGAACGGTCTTTCCAGATGCAAGATACCAGTGCAGCAATTGTAATACAGATAAATGTTACTACAAAGCAGAAAATCACAAATTTGATATTCCACACTTCTTTAAAATCAACCTTTGCCAGATCACCAAACAACAATACCGGCAATGGAATCAGAAAGACAAATTTATTCATCTTTGCTGCAAACTCTTCATCCATCCAGCCAAGCTTTCTGAACAGCATTCCCAGTACCATCATCAAAAAGATCGGTACGGTTGCATTCAGACTAAAAACTAAATTTTCCATTCTTCTCACCAGTCCCCTACTCTGTACGAAGCGCTGTCACAGGATCACTCTTTGCTGCTTTCTTTGATGGGATCAGTCCACCAAGTAATGTAAGGACAACACTTAATAAAATCAGTATGATTGCCGGAATAATCGGCAGAACTGCATTTACCTTCGCATTATCCGCCACACTGTGAATAATCGCATTTCCCGGAATCAGAAGTAACAAGGTTAGTCCGATTCCGATCAATCCTGCACAAAGTCCGATAATAAATGTCTCTGCATTAAATACCTGTGATACATTTCGCTTTGACGCACCGATTGCTCTTAATATTCCAATTTCCTTCTTCCGCTCAAGCACACTGATATAGGTAATAACACCAATCATAATGGAAGATACCACAAGAGAAATTGCTACAAATGCAATCAGCACATAACTTATCGTATCTACGATTGTTGTGACAGAGGACATTAAAGTTCCAACTACATCGGTATAAGTAATGACCTGCTCATCCTTCCCTTCTGCCTCCATCCTGCTATTATAATCGTCCAGAATCTTTACTACTTGTTCCTTTCCTTCAAAATCCTTTGGATAAATGTTAATAGCAGACGGGACTGCAAAATCTACATATCCCAGTTTCTGCAGATTACTATCATAAGAAGCCAAGCCTTTCCCACTCATCGACATCATAAGCTCTGCCAGATCATCTTCCGTCATATTCATCTGAAATGCATCTGCAAATGCTGTCGGATCAATCTGCATTGCATTTCCGAGGCTGTTCTGAAGCTGCGTTCCTACGTTGGTCATCATCTGCTTCATTGCAGATTCAAGCTCTGTTGTCATCTGACTGACAATCTGTGTCATTGCAGAGGACACCTGTGTCTCAAGTGTCTGACCAATGGTGTCTCCCAAAGTTCCCATTGCCTGATTCATATAATTTCCGATGATTTTTGACACCTGGCTTTCCAGCTGATCCATATCGATCATTGCTGACAGATCTTCCTGAAACTGCTTCTTTCCATCATCTGTTTGCAGATAAGCCATAAAATATTCTCCCATCTTAGACGGATCCGGAAGACCATTCTCAGAAGCATATGCCAAATAACCTTTCACAAGATCATCTGATAGTTTCTCAAGCTGTTCCGGTGTTATCTCAATCTTCGGATCTTCTGGCATAACTTCTGCCATCCAATCTGAAATTATTTTCTTCGCTTCATCCGTCTGAAGATATTCCATCAAATATTCATCAAATTGATCCGGATCTGTATATCCTTTTTCCGTAAGATACTGTTCGTATCCGGCCATAATATTTTTGATCAATTCCTGTATTTTCTCAGTTGTGAGCGTCACAGTTCCGCTTGATTTTATGATATCTTTTATATTGTCAGAAATAATCTTTTTTGCTTCATCCGTCTTGAGAAATGCTGTAAAATCCTCTCCAAGACCTGAATAATCTGCTTCTGGATGTGTCTTTGCATACTCCTGATATCCCGTCAGCAGTCCACAAGCCATCTGTTTCATACCATCCGGTGATACCTTCAGATCCAGATTCGAAACGATCTCTCCCAGATTCATCTGCGGCATTCCGGAAAGATCCAGGTTCAGAGAATCTGGATTCACAAGTCCCGACAGATCCAGCGTATCACTTCCTGTCTGAAATGCTTTTGACAGATCCATAGATTCACTGAGATTTAACGAATTCCCAAAATCCAGAGAATTTCCTAAATTGTTCATCGCACTTGCGTCAAATCCAAATGCTTTCTGCAGTGCTGCTTCGTCAACCGTAAATAAAGAATCCATGGAGAATCCATTTTCACTGTCTTTCTCTCCGAATTTTTTATTTGTAAATACATTAATATCCGGATTTGCCAGCTGTTGTTTCACAATCTCACTTTTTGCTGCCTGTTCTGCCACATGTTTCGTCAATGATGTCGGATATGCAATTCCCGGACTCAGAGAGGAGGCTTTCGCATCTTCAGCGGGTTTCACAATTCCAACCACGGTAAGATCTTCCCCATTCGCTACAAGTGATTTCATATAATCTTCATTATCCGTCTTATCTTTCCAGACCTGATACTGACTGTCATACTCATAATAATCAGAACTGTTCACAAGCTTGAACTTTGTTCCGATAATATCATCATAAGAATAGCTTCCCAGATCATCCGGTGTAGTAACATTTTCCTCTTTCATAAAGGACTGGATCATCTCATCAAGCTCCAGCGGATCACGAAGTCCCAATGTATAAAGCATAAAATCACTCATTCCGCCATTCGAAGTCAGAACCACAACACATTCATTATATCTCTCTGGCCAATGCCCCTTTTCCACTTCATACTGATTTTCATAAAGTTTACTGCTCTCCGGCATCTCATAAAAAACATCCGTACTCATCATAGATGACATCATACTGTTCGTACTTATAGAAGAACCCAATCCCATAGCTGAAAAGGATTGATCTGGATTCACCTGCCGGATACTGTCTTTATTTTCTTTATAAATCTGCGGTGAAATGCTGTACTTATATTCTATAGCATTCGTATATTGTTCCACTCCACTCTTGCCAGTATCAAGATATTTCTTCAAAGCACCAAGGTCATTTGAATCCATTGTGGAAAACATATTCGTCACCATCTGAATTACCTTTACCTGATCCTTTGACTTTTCCTTTGTATCCGACTTCTCTTTGTCTGCTTTTTTATCATCCGCAGAAGCACTGTCCATCCCAACCATCATAGATGTCAGATCAAAGCCTGTACTTTGTATCTGCAGCGGATATTCTGAAAGCGTCTCTTCCTCTACGTTCTGAATATATTGATTCACACCTGTCGACAGAGACAGGATTAATGCAATTCCGATAATTCCGATTGAACCTGCAAATGAAGTTAGAAGCGTTCGCGCCTTCTTTGTCTTCAGATTGTTAAAACTCAAAGCTAAAGCTGTCAGAAATGACATCGAGGATTTTCCCATATTCCTGTGTTCTGCCACTCCCATCGTCGCTTCATCTACTTCAAACGGATCTGTATCTGAACGGATCACACCATCTTTTAATGTAACGATTCTTGTCGCATACTGCTCTGCAAGCTCTGGATTATGTGTAACCATAACAACCAGGCGGTCTTTCGCTACTTCCCGAAGAAGATCCATGACCTGCACACTTGTATCACTGTCCAGTGCGCCGGTCGGTTCATCCGCAAGCAGGATATCCGGATCGTTCACTAATGCTCTGGCAATCGCAACACGCTGCATCTGTCCTCCGGACATCTGACTTGGTCGCTTGTGAATCTGCGCACCCAGTCCAACCTTTTCAAGTGCTTCTGTCGCACGTTTCCTTCTCTCGGACTTGCCAATCCCTGAAATTGTAAGTGCCAGTTCAACATTTGCCAGAACAGTCTGATGCGGAATCAGATTATAACTCTGGAAAACAAATCCTATCGTATGATTACGATAAGAATCCCAGTCTCTGTCCTTGTATTTCTTCGTTGATATTCCATTGATGATCAGATCTCCGCTGTCGTACCGGTCCAAACCACCAATGATATTCAGAAGCGTTGTCTTTCCCGAACCACTTGGTCCCAGAATAGCAACAAATTCGTTATCTCTGAGATTCAGACTGACATCATCCAATGCTTTCTGTATCAGATTACCTGTTCGATATTCCTTGCAAATATGTTGTATCTGAAGCATGCCTTCTCTCCTTTTCCAATCACTATACAGCCATTATTTTACTATTCTACACCCTGGTCCGATAAATTGTCATTCACTTTATAAGGATTTCTATCTGTTTTTTTGCCATAATGTGGTTAGATAATATGTAATACGCAAAAGCATTGGAGGAATTTATCATGAAAACATATGAAAAACCTGTTGTTTCCGTTGATACAGGCCTTGCTGAAGGGGTATACGCTGCAAGCGGTGCGAAGGGAACATTAAATGTTACTTATGTTGGTGTCTGGGATCGCTGGGGTACTAATGGCGGTAAAGGTCTTGCTCAGGCTAACTGGTCAGGCATTGATGGAACTATTACACTCAACATCACTTTTAATGACACAGTAGATCAGGCAGAGACCGATGATGCATCTGTTCAGACATCCTGTTCAGGAAAAACTGCAACATTTACATTTGCAAGTACAGCAACTAATCCATTAACAATCGGAATTCATCTGAATCACGGAACATCTATTGATGATCTTAAGATGACAGGATTCACTTATTCTGTAAAATAACTCTATAACTTCACTTTTCAAAGGGAAAAACGATACTGGTTTTTCCCTTTTTAGTTATTCATACATCTTCACAAAATACTTCTGATTTTCTCAACCTTCTCTTGATTTCTTTTCTTTCATCTGTCATAATAATCCAGTAACCCGCAATTCCTATATCAAAGGAGATTATTTTAATGCTTAGAACATATGAGAAACCCGTCGTTTCTGTAGATAGTGGATTGGCAGAAGGTATTTATGCTGCAAGCGGCAGCAGTGACAACTCTGGAATTCCATATAAGTTTCTCAGATATGACGGTGATTGGGGAAATGGAGGTACAGCTGTTTTTTCTCTCGATTTATCTAATCTCAACCCATCACAACTTACTATCATAATCACATGTAATACCACTATATCAGGCGGATGGTCCAATGGTGCTTCCAACACTGTTTCTGGCAATTCATTAAAGTTGTCCTGGTACAGTGCACCAACCTCAGCTGAATGTTTCATTCAAGTACAGGGGTCTGATATAAAAGAGTTAAAAATCACAAGTATTGCTCTTGCTTAAAAATATAAAATAACTTTTTAGGAGAATTTATATAATGCATACATATTCTAAACCAGTTGTAACTGTAGATAGTGGACTAGCAGAAGGCATTTATGCTGCAAGCGGATGTTATACTGCAACCGCTAATATTCACCAAAAACCGGAAGTAGGCCGCGGTGATTACCGCATCCAAGTAAACGGCCAGCATAAAGCTGATCACTCAAATGATGCCCAGACACTTACTATCAGCTTCAACCAGACAGTAACTTATGTTTCCTCGCAGGGATCTTTGGTCAGTGGTAATACTGGCACCACATTGATAATCAACTATACTTATCACAATAATCAAACTGATAATATCGGTTTAGGAGATTTAGTTGTGACATCTGATGCTGGTCTTGAAATTACCAGTGTAAAAATCACTGACTAATTAAAATATTTGCATGTAAAAAGAGGATGTTGGTTCATCTTCCTATGATAAACTAACATCCTCTTCATTTTTTTATATAACTTTCATATTTACAGTTTTCAAGTATCAACTCCCAATGCCTTTCATTGACTTGCTTCTTATTTCAGAAATCCTTTATCATCCGCTCAATCTCACTCTTCTCAAGCACCTGACACTTTTTCTCCCTGATTGCATAAACCCGGGTACAGATATTCAGTACCGTCGGCCGGTGTGTTGTCACAATACAGGTTCTTGGATAAGTATCTGCCATAATATTTTTCAACACTTTTCTCTCTGTCGCCACATCAAGTGCCGAAGTTGCTTCATCAAGCAAAAGAATCGGAGATTTTCGAAGCAGTGCTCTGGCAATGGACAACCGTTGTGCCTGTCCTTCGGAGAATCCGCCACCTCGTTCTTTGATCTTGCTTTCGATTCCGTCCGGAAGCTTTTCCACAAACTCCCACGCATCTGCAAGCTTTAATGCCTCAATGATCTCCTCATCTGACGCATCCGGTTTTACATTCCGCAGGTTCTCTGCAATCGTACCGGAGAACATCGTATTCCCCTGTGGGACATAGGAGAACAGTTTTCTGGTGGACGGGGACATCGGCTGCTTTTTCTCATGATCTTCTCCCGCACAGACATCCGCTGTTCCGGACTGTGCTCGCAGAAGAGATAAGATCAGACGAAGCATTGTTGTCTTTCCCTCTCCGGAAGGTCCTACCAGTGCTACAATCTCATGAGGATAAGCTTCCACATCTGCATGTGCAAAAACTTCTGTTCTGGACTCATAAGTATAGCTGAGATCTTTCATTGTCAGCCCGATACCTTGTCCGCGATATTCCTTTTCAAATTTTCGGACAGCATCATCCTGACTGTAATCTTCCTGTGGCATCTCCACAATATCCATCAGACGCCCCGCTGAGATTGTGAGAGAAATTGCTGACGGCACGAGACTTGTCAGGGAGTTCACAGAACTTGTCAACGTTCCTGATAAAGACAGGAACATCGTCATCGTTCCATAACTGATCACACCGCTCCACACGCGGTAAATTCCCCATCCATAACAACTGTAGGAAACAATAAATCCAACCAACGACATCAAGATAGAAGTCAGCATTGACATTTTCTGAAAATCGAGACGCATATCGATATACTCCTGCTGCAGATTTTTCAGCCGGTCAATGTAAAAATGAATCAGATCAAATGCCTTGATCGTCTGTATATTGGAAAAAGATTCCTGGTTAAATCCATACAATTTTGCATTCATTGCTGCACTTCTCTGGTTATTATTACGCATCCTTCGAAGCAACGGCCTTGACATCAGCGCACTGAACGGGATTCCGATCAAAGCAAATATTGCAAAAGTCGGATCATAGTAAAGAACCACTGCAAGTGCACTGAAAAATTTAACGATATAAATGATCAGATTCGGCAGCCAGTTCAGAATACCGGAAGAAATATTGGACGCATCAGAACTCCACCTCGTCACCAGATCTCCCGTATGATAAGCGGTCAATGACTCCCAGTCTGTCACAAGCATCTTAGCAAAGATATCATTCTTTATCTCCGTATCAACCTTCAGATTCACAAAGGTTGACGCATAACCTGTCGCCTGTGAGACAAGAATATTCGCAACCGAAAAACCGATCATAGCTGCAAATGTACTCAACAGCTTTCCTGTCTGATGACCGGTGATAATATCAACCAGGTCTTTCGAAATCAAACTGGACACCAGAGACACACCGGTTCCTGCAACACCAAGCAGTGTGTAAAGAAGCATTGCTTTCCAGTATCGTTTTGCATACTGTCCGATCCACAGGGTCTGAGTCCATATCTTCTGAAGCGTACCCTCTTTCAAATGTTTCTGGATCTTTTGAATATATTCTTTCATCATGCTTCTATTTCCTCGTTCTTCTCATCAATCCACTTCCTGATCACCTCTACCGCTGATGGATTCTTCGTACAAAAGAACTGCGTGATCCGGATTTGTTCTGCCATCTGTTCTGCGAATTCAAGATTTCCTGTTATCATCTGCTCTGTCCAGGCTGGTGAGATCATCCTTTGAGTCACACGCAGCACCTGTTCAAATGGAGACAGTTCCTCTACATGATCTTCCTCGTCTCTTCCAAGAAGAATAATTCCACCGAGCTCTATTGTCTCTATTGTACATAATCCAGAAGTACCACACCACGGAATCCCATAGATACAATACCCGTCTCCCTTTTCTCTTTTTCCAATAAGGTTAAGATCTCCATTCAGATACGGTGTACCTGCATATTCATGCCAAAGCGCTGTATGTGTAGATTTTCCCATTCCTGAATGCCCAGAAAAAAGCCATGCCTGTCCCCGATACAATATAGAGGCCGAATGTAGCGCATAATATCCATTTTTCTGGGCATACAATAAAAAGACATGACGAATCACATGGAAGAGATTCTCACAATAAATCTCTTTCTCTGTCTCATCAACTCTTTCTGCCTCTAAGCTACAATAAATCCGCACATATCCTGTATCTTTCGTCACGTAAACTTTTTGAATATTCTTCATTGTCGGAAAGTGAAGCTCATATATTCCTGCCAGATCAAGGACTTCCAGCTCTTTATTCTTTAAAAGTAATTTACCATTGGAATAAATCGGTGGTATCCCATAGAGTACCTCAATCCTCTGCCCTGATGCCAGCTCATGATTGGAAGAGGATTCTTCCTCGATATTTTCAAATCTATCTTTACTCAGAAATGGTTTGAATTTTTCTGAAAAGAACTCTTCTCTTCCATAGAATCCAATTCTGAGCATTCCAATCTCCATATCTCCCCAAAGCGGTTCATACAACGGTCGCAGATCCTCATTCAATACTCCGAGTGTAAGTAACTGATCAATAAATGTCTCTATCTGCTTTTCTACTTCATTCCGCTCCTTCTCTTTTATTTCATAATACTGTATAATTGCTTTCAGTATCTCTTCTCTTTCTTTTGGATGCTCTAAAAAATTCCAGAGAAAGCTTCCGGTCTCGTTAAGTACCATCCCCTTTCTCTGATCTGCGATTTTCTGTCCATAAGGCATCAGATAATTCTTCTCTTTAATTTTTCTTAGAGCATATCCTTCCTGTCTTCTTAACATAATCCTTTAATTGCTTCTATTGTTCTGATATATTCTTGTTCTACTGCTTCAAACATCTCTGTGCAGTTTTCTTTGATCTCTTTGTCTCGAAGTTCTTCTGTTAATGCAGAACTAACTTCAAATAACTTTGTAAATCCAAGATTCATACACACGCCTTTCAATGTATGTGCACTTCTGAATGCGAGTTCTGCATCATGATTTTCAAGTCCTTCTTTTAATCCCTTGAAACTTGTATCATCCAAAAACTTCAATACAAATTTACGGACCAGTGTTTCACTTCCAAGCCTTCTCATCACATCATCATAGTCACTATCCATTGATTCATAGCATTCTTCTAAATTCATTTTTGTTTACTCCTTAATTTTCTTTTTCCCTTGTTTCTGAAAAAAGTCTTTCATGCAATGCTTCCTGAACATTCATCTCACTGTCCTTTCTACATTGCTATTTTGTAACTGTTCAGAGCCAAGCAAAATTTCAAAAAAGGTATAAAATGCTTGCATTTTTTAGGCTGTTTTTGAAATTTTATTTGGCGGATACGCCACACCTCCGAAATGCATGGCATTTTGGAGGTTGCTCTGAACAGTTACACTATTTTTTATTCTATGTGATTTCCTTAGAAAATACAAGTAATCTTCCCTTTTCAAACAGGAATTCTCGAATAAAATCTCTTTTTTTTTAATTCCGGCAATGTTATAATGAACTACTGCTTTTCATAAGCAGTGATTTGCAACGCTTATTAAATTTACAGGAACGTGATTTTATGAATACAAATGATTTATTTTCCCGGACAAAGGGATCAGATACTCCTGATACATACAAGTATGATCTGGAGCAATTACTGAAAGATGGATATTCTATCCGTATTCATCCTCAGGGATACAGTATGTACCCACTTTTCATTCCAAAAAGGGATGAAGCTGTGATCGAACCGGTTGATGTGAATACACTCCGGCGCAATGATGTTGTTCTTTATCGAAGAGATTCCGGTATTCTTGTTCTTCACAGGATTTTAAAAACAAATCCGAACGGGATCTGGCTTGTCGGGGATAATCAGACAGAAATCGAAGGTCCTCTTAGTACAGATCAGATCAAAGGACGTCTCTGTCTTGTAATACGCAACGGACATGAAATCTCTGTCAGCTCTGTACCCTATCGTTTTCTCACTTCCTTCTGGCTCTTCCTTCGGCCTCTGCGTCCTTTCTTTTGGAAACTGAGTCATTTATTAAAAAGGTGAGACTACTCCTTTCTCCTGCAGGAAGTCTATCACTTCCTGCACATCCTGAAGTACTTCTTCCGCTCTGATTCCATATTCTTCACTCAACAGTTCTGCAAGAACTTTCACTGAATCTGCCTCTTCCACATGTTCATAGATCCACGCAGCCGATTCACTTAATGTCAGTACTTCCTGCGTTTCTTCAGCCTTTTCTTCGCATGGGAAAATATTATATTCATCTGCAATTCTTTTTAATATATAACCTTTTTCTTTTTTCACTTCTTTTCTCCTGATTTATTTCATGATACAATGATCATTGATTATCATTTATTAACTGTATTTTACAAGGAAAGGAACTCTAAATGAATCGTCCGGAAACAACTTACCTTAAAATCCTCAATAATGTCTGCTCTGGCTCTTTTTCACCCGTTGCAATTACATCTGAAGATCTTCCTGAACTTACCAGCCTTGCTTTGAGACATTTTACAAGTCCTTTTCTCTTACCTTATATTAAAAATGAGTCCGCGCTCTCTGCATTGAAGCAGCAGACAAAGCAATTAACTCTGCAGTATTATCAATTAGAGCAGTTTACCCATAAAACAGCCCAGATTTTGGACAACGCACAGATTCCTTATATTCTTCTGAAAGGAATCAGCTTGGCTTCCACTTATCCGCAGGCTGAATATCGTAAACTGGGAGATGTCGATCTCTACATTCCTAATGCTGATGCATTCAAGAAAGCCTGCGAAATCCTGAACAAAAACAATTTTCATCAAATTGAGGAGTTTAGTGATCATCATCTGACTTTCTCATATACTTTTCCAAAGATTCAAAAAAGTTTTCTTTTGGAACTACATTATCGAATTGTCGGAATGTATCAATACGAACCGGCCAACCAGCTGATCAATCAAATTTATAACTGCACTGCATTTTCTCCTGACCGGCAACAGATCGGAACATATGATTATCCGGTACTTCCGCCGACAGAATATGTTTTTTATATGCTTCACCACATGCTGAAACATTATCTGTACAGCGGATTTGGTATCCGGCTTTTATGTGATTTTGTCTTTTATCTGAAACAACATGCTGATGAGATTGACTTTTTTAAAATTCATGACTGGTGCCGTCACTCAAAAATACTTCATCTATATGAAATTATTATCGAAAGCTGCCGGATCTATCTAGGACTTTCCGCCTGTATTGAACCAGAGATTCATTATGATTCGGAATTGTGTCAACAATTTATAGAGAAAATTCTCTCAGATTCCGATACCGGAACTGAAACCACAACTGCACTTGTCGGAAGTACCTCTTATAAGAGAATCACTTTAGGCACTTATTTTAAAGAAGGACATTTTCAGATGAAGCTTCAATACCCACGTTTAAGCAAATGTGTCTTCCTTTGGCCTGTTCTGTGGGGGATCACTTTTTTCCGGTTCCTGCATAATACTTACAAAATACGAAATACAACATTATTTCAGACACTCCGGCAATTTAAAAAGACGAATTCACATACCCAGTTGATTCGTATTTTTGAAAATAGTGATTCGTAATACATTAGATACTTTTCAAGAGAGGGGAATTTTTTCAGCTATTCCCTTCTCCCAGCTTTTAGCTTCTTTAACATTACTTTCAATACTTTCTCCAGCTCTATATAATCTAAACTCTTACGGTAAATAATCCATAACAGGAAATTTGGCACTACAGCACAAATTCCCAGTCGAATCATAAACTGGAAAAACACCATTCCTTCTATCTGACTACAGCATAAATCTGTTATCCCCCAGACTATTCCCATCACGATCAAATTGAAAGCATATCTCAAAAAGAACGGAAACACGGGCTTTTGGAAACGGTATTTATACAAGACATACGGCTCTACCCAAAGAGAAGTCAGTACTGTACTTGTAATCGTCCCTAAGAATACACCTGCTACTCCAAACTGAAATACAAACAAAATTGATGTGATCAGATTCAATATTGCCTCAATAATTGATTTATATCTGTCATACCAGAACAGACCCATAGACTCTTTAAAAATCAATGTTGCTTTTCTTGTTCCATTCAAAAAGAAATTAATACAAAGAATCAAAACAACCGGAAAATCAAACAGATACTTTCTGCCAAATGCAATCTCTACAAAAGGATTCAAAAGTTCCAACAGACAGATTCCGGCCAACCCATAAAGCCAGTGTCCTAAAAAGAACAGTTCCTGAAAGATCCTGTGGATTTTTTCTTTCTCTTCCGTCTCCCCAAGATTCCCTACACTTGCTGCAACACCTTGCAATACCTGATCTAAAATCTGTCGAATAGAGCCTATAAGAAGATAATAATTGGAATAAATACCTGCGCTGATCACACCCACAAAACTTGAGATCAGAAGATTGTCTGTATTACTCACAACCACTGTTCCAATCTTATGCATCATCATTGCTTTCACATTTCTTACAATCTGCTGCTTTTCTTCTTTTGGAAGATGTCCATTACACGATTCTTTCAGATAAGGGAACATCTTGTCTGCTTTTCTTGACATGCATGCATTTCCAAGAAAGGTACACAACACTGCGATCATCAAAAACAAAATAAAGTTCTTCGTACATAACAGAATCACTATCTGACAGATATCCTGCAGCACAAGAAAGCCGTTGTGATACATCACTGTAATATAACTCATCTGATGTGCATCTACAAGCGTTTTTTTGTAAATAAGCAGATAAGAAATCACCGAATTCAACAGATATAGAAGATAGATCAGGACTAAATGATCTACATCTGGACGGTCTTTCATCAAAACATCCAGAAACGGAATGAGCAAAAGCCCTGCGATCAACACAATTGCCGCAGTCACGCGATAAAAAAGGCGGAAAAGACGCATCAATATCTTCTGTTTTTCATAATCTTTTCTTGCAATCGGACCATATAGCGCATAAGTAATCGCTGTACCTACGCCTAATTCAGACAGTGATAATATATTTAAAATATCAGTGAACAGGCCATTGATTCCCACATAGCCTTCACTCAATGTTCTTGTGAAAACAACTCTGGTAAAAAATCCCATCAAAATAGCGCTCACCTGGGCAAGCAACGCTACAGACGTATTCATCATTGAGTATTCGGTTCTTGATTTCTGTTTCACGGTTCACATATCCTTTCTTTTTCGTTATAATGAAACAGCGATGTCACCCTATTGAGTATACTCCGGCAAAGATTTCTGAATCTGCTGCCACACTTTCAAATTATCTGAAAACCATCTGAACTATACTTCATTTTTTTCCACCATTTCCAACCCATTTATTTTTTCTTTATCCAGTTTTAATATCTTTTCTCTAATCCAGACCGCAATTATTGAAATTGTCATCCGGAACATATAGATAATCGGCTTGAGGCCGGAGTGCATACTCTCTCCTTCTGTTCTTGCATGCATTATTGCCGGAATTTCGCACACTCTGAAACCTAAAAGAAGCATTTGCATAATCATATTTGCATCTGGATAACGATCATCAAAGTTATTGTACTTTGAATAAAAAAGCACTGTCCGCCAACTCAATCCCTGTAGACCCGTTGTAGGATCCATGATTTTCTTCCCTGTTCCAATCCAAATCATTTTGCGAAATAATACGAATGCTGCCTTTTTCGCTGCTGAAACCGAGAACGATGCACTTCCTTCCATAAATCGTGATCCTAAAACAATATCCGGAAAATTTCCGTTTTCATCTTTTTTCTTTAATTCTTCATATAAACGAAGGACATTTTTTACATCGTGCTGTCCATCTGCATCCATCTGGATTACGTAGCGATATCCTTTTCGTATAGCATATTTATATCCTAATTGAAGTCCACTTCCATATCCAAGATTAAACACATGTGTAATCACTGTATGTTTTCGTGCTTTTGTCACCCAGTTTGTAGCATCTAAAGATGCATCGTTCATCACAAGAACATCCGCTATCGATGCGATCTCCGGCTTTTCCAGCTGTTCAAGAAGAGTCACGATTGTCTTTTCTTCATTGTAAGCCGGTATAATAATTAAAACTTCTTTTTTGTTTTTCATCTTTTCTGCCCTTTTCCTAATTCATCCTGTTTATTATAGATGAAATGATAAACTTTAGCTCCAAAACATAGATTTGATATCTGGCTTTTTCATTAACAATGTCTCTGCTGATCTACATCCATATATCTCTCTTTGTTTTTCATTTTCTAAAAGTTCTTCAATCTTCTCGCTGACTGATTCCGGTGTTAACGCACAGACTGAGCCATCCACTCCATCTTTCACTTGTTCTCTGTTTCCATTGCAATCAGACACTAAAATCGGACACCCCAGTATCTTTGCTTCCTGGACTGCAATACTTTTCCCTTCAAACCGGGTTGCATGTACATAGAGATCGCACTGTGCATAATAAGGATATGGATTCTCCACAGCCCCTAAAAGACGAAAATCTTTTTCTAACCCTAATCGGTTAATTTGCTGTTGGAGCACGTCACGCAGTTCCCCTTCGCCAAGAACATACCAGCGTACCTGCACTCCTTTCTCTTTTAGAAGCTTCATTGCATCAATTGCAATTTCATAAGCTTTTTGTGAAGTCAGTCTCCCAACTGTCAACAATCTCCATCCATCATACTCGTCTGAAAATCCACCCTTTGCCTTTGCTTTCTCTCTGATTCCTTTTTGATCGATCAGGTTTGGAAAAACCATTATTCTTTCCTTGCATTCCGGGTATACTATTTCCAAACTGTTTCTTACTTCTTCAGACACTGTAAATATCCTGTCAAAATCCTGATAACAGTTTTTATCTAACTTTCTGGTATATCCCGCATATGTATAATCCACATGTAGAAACGCTATTTTTCTTTTTGCATTCACGTGGTCATGAACATAATATGTTGATCCGCCTTCCAAATACGCAACCGCAAGATCATACGTGTCCTCTGATTTCACTCCACTGTCAGACATTACTCTCCATAAAAGTTTGTCAGGATACACTTTTCTGCATTTTATCATTCGCATCAGATTTTTCAACAAATATGGTATATTTTTGAAGACCGCTCCTTTTTGAAAAAGTCTGCAGAAAATCTGATGGTTTAACGTCTTCTTTCCTTCTTTTGAGAGAACTGACATATCCGAGTAATTCTGATTCAGTACTTTTACATATTGGGGTATCTGACTGATCAATTCACCCTGATTTAAAAGAACATATAAGGATACTTCATACTCTTCTTCTGGAAATTCTTTCAGCAATTCTAGCAATGCCTTCTCCGCACCTGCGCATCCCAATGTATTGATCACAAATAAAACTTTCTTTTTTTTCATAATTCTTTTACCCGATATCTCTTTTTTCTCTATCTACCGTATTTTTCTCCTGCTTTATCTCTGACAATTGTCGTTTCAGACTTTTAATTTCAGAAATCAAATATTCACTGTCATGATTTAAAAGCGAAGTCTGCATTGCAAGCTCTTGATTTTTCCGGATCAGGGAAGATACCTGAATACTTATAAACCATGCTCCACTTACAATAATGATTACAATTAACATAGCAAATATAAATCCACATAAGCTAATGTGTTTTTCCAGATTTGTCGGCTTTAATAGAAATCCGCATATAACAAATAATACCGATAAAGCAGCCCATACCAGACAAAACTGCTCCGTCATTTGTCTTTTTGCCAATGATACGACCGTCTTGATCAGTATAAGCACACCAAGTATAGTCATAAATAATTTTAAAACATTTCCTATATCCATTTTTTATATCCTACCTTTTTGTTCTATTTCTTTCGTTTTTCATATCTGTCAAATACTTTTGACGACGGACATTTTTCGCTGTTCTTTTTCAAAAGTATTCCTTTACAAAAAATGTGTGTATCCAAATTTTTTTCCCCCCATCGAATCCGATGATATGCCATTGACCACCCTGCAAAGCTTCCAACAACCAATCCGACCCCGTACCAGACTTCTGAAAGATGTGTTGCCACAATACTTGCAATCAGTGTAGTAACACAAAACGTTAGTCCTGTCATAACAGCACCTGTCAAATCATTAAAGTAATAGAGGAATATAATCTCCGCATACATCAAAAATAAAATAAAATATCCCACTGATAACCCCGGATAGATCCGCATCGTCAACCCTCCAAATCCAAATCTTGGAAGAAGTATCATACAGATTAAAAACAGGATCAGAGAAATAATAAACTGCACTCTGGCAAGACTCATCAATTCACTTCCAAGAAGGCGGAACATTCGCTTCTTTGTAACTTCTATATCAATTCCTCTCCCACCGATCACAGCCTCTGAATAAGCTTTATATCTCTCATGAAAATACATCTCCACTCTACTTATAAAAATAACACTGGCTGAAATGTTCGTGAACATCGCAAGGCACGATGCCATGTCATAGGAAGTCACACATACAAAACTCTTTACAACCGTCATATGCAGATCAGTCGTCCAAAACACAAAATTATGAATATATAATCCAAGTATATAGAAAAAGTTAGCAGCAACCAACTGCCAGTAATTTTTAAAATATCGGATTACTTTCTTATATTGTCCGCTATTCTCACGAAAATAGCTTCTTACTACAGAAAACTCCAATGCTGCAATCAACGTAAATCCAATTGTCAATGCTAAAAGTATACTATACGTTATACTCCACATCAGTAAAAAACGAAACGCAAGTGACAGCAGAGAACTCACGATCATTCCTATTGTAAAAAATCCTGATATTTTTTTATAATCTTTACAAATTGACAAGTATAACATCGAATAAAAAGTTAAAACTAATGCGATATATCCACAATAACCTGTAAATACATAAATAATGTCTACCTTACCCACAACAAATTCATGAATACAAAATGGAATACCCACCAGTGAACTCAAAAAAATATTTAAAAATAGTCCAAGATAGTAACACGGAAGAATATCCTCATATTTCTCTTCATAAATCACATCCGACATATATCTTGACAACACAGAGTTAAACGGTGACGCTGTCAGCAGTGCAAAAATAAAAATATACAGAATCGTACAGGAAAACAATTCTCTTGCTGCAAAGCCAAGGGAGGAAAATTCAAGTTTCCATTCCATAAATATCAATGCAGCAATCACAACAAGCATTGGCGCAATCGTTACTACTATACTATAACCAGCACCATACAAATCTGTTGTTATTGTGTTTTTTTCATAAATCTTATTTAATCTGACACCGATTCCTGCCATTGTAGCTTTTCCTTCCTGAATTTTTCCTATATCATCCTATCCTTGCTCTAATTCAAGGTCAAACGGTTCCTCACTCCAGATCTGTCCTTGCTTCTCTGCAAATTCCTGATAAATTTCCTTATATACAGCTTTCATCTGATCAATTCGATAAAATGCCTGTACCCTCTTATACCCTGCTTCTCCCATACTATCTCTCATCTTTTTGTTTTGCGCAAGATCTATCATTGCCTGAGCAATTTCTTCCAGATTCATGATATGAGTCAAAATCCCTGCACTGCCAAAAGTATCTGTTGGTCCATAGATCAGTTCCTGACAATTTCCTACATCCGTAGCAATCACCGGACAATGTGCCGCATAACTTTCCAGAATTGTTAATGGCTGCCCTTCACTAATGCTTGTAAGCAACGTAAAATCCATCTTTCCAAGATACTCTCTCACATCAACTCTTCCTGTAAATTCAACATCTTTCACACCTAGCATATCGACAAGTTCAAAACACTCTCTTGCATATTTTTCATCTTCATCTGTAGGACCCATGATCCATAACTTTAATTCTGGAACCTTTTTCTTTGCGAAGGCAAAAGACTGAATCATTGTCTTTACATCTTTAATTGGAGTAACACGAAGTACCGCTCCGGCATAGATCCATTTTTTCTCTTCTTCAGATTTCCCCGGCAGATTTGCAAGTCTGTCTACATCTATGCCATTTGGTGTGATCCTGATCTTATCCTTCGGACATCCAAGTTCTATCTGCAGATCTCTGGCACGTTGGTATAAACTCGTCACAACATCAGCCCGTTCATATGCCATTAACGACATTTTCTTAAACTGTTCAATCCAAATATTTTTGTAAATCCCATGCACCCAATCAGCCTTGATCAATTCTTCTTCCCGTTCTCTTGTATAGATACCATGTTCTGAAATCAGAAGTCCGCTGCCATGGAAATACTGTGCCATGCTTCCAAGTACTCCGGCATAGCCGGTTGCCACGCAATGATATAAATCTGCTTTTGGCACATCTGTTTTCATTACAAAACATAATGGTAGATAAATCGAACGCATTGTCCAGAGAAAATCCGAAAAAATACTGTTCGCATATTTTCTATCATAACATTCTCTTACAATATAGTAAAAATCGTCACCCATTAAAAAATCATTGATTGAGAAAACTGGTTTCCGGAACAATTCAAATAATACATTCCAGTCTGCTTTGCGATTCATAACCAGATTCCTCATCTCATTGTATTCCTCTTTTGAAAGATGATACTGAGATTTTCTTTTCTTATCTATCCAATCCTGATCTTCAAGATACACTTCATAAACTTCCGTCAGATTCTCCGGCAGTTCATACTGAAACTTTCCGCGTAAAGATCGATTTGCTACAATCGCAAGAACAATAAATTCAATATTGGGAAAAGACCGGATCATACTGTTGATCCAGCCTGAGACTCCACCAATTACATATGGATAGCATCCCTCTGCTACAATACATACTCTCATTTTCTTATTCATCATAATAATGCAGCTCTTTTCCTTTTAGTTCTATCAGTGCAGTGGTATCCTGTACTTTGATCAGATAAGCATTCTCTTCCAACTTTGTACTTTCTCCACCTTCAATCTCATCTACATCCTCTCCATGAGTCCGCAGAATAAACCAGGAGCCCTTCTCTGTTGTCTGAAGAAGAATTTTCTGGTCCTTTCTTTCATAAGAATAATCCAGTTTCAGAAAAGTGCGTATTCTGTCGTTGCTCTCTGATAACGTTGTACTGGTAAAATCCGAAAAATCTTTCCAGTAAGTAAGAAGATTGCTTGCAAATTTTTCCTGCATTTTCTCCCATCCATCAGAATCTTCTTCCTCCGGCCAGAAGATGTCTTGCAAATTCAGAAACACATTAGTGTATCCTAATGCACTTTGAATACTTCTCATACGGAAATCATCTCTGTAACTATAGTCCATTCCATCACTTATTGCTTCTTGAAGAGTTGTAGAATCATCACAGTAAGAAACGATCGGATATTTTTCTGTATATTCACACATAAGTGTGTTTGTGTCTTTTAGAAACGATAGACTCATTACTTCAAGAGCTTCTGCAAGTTTATCGGTCTGTACATACGCTGCACCATATCTGTAACCGCTTCCTGCGGCTTCAAAAAATTCCTGATCGGCATTTAGCTTTTGCGCAAGTGAATCTGCTTTTTTATATTGGAGTGAAATTCCCGCCTCTGCCCCTTGCTCTTTAAACTGTTTCAAATAAAAGATCAAGTCCTTACTATCCGGCTCTGTCTGATCTGTATAATCTGCCTGTGGCTGGATAAAACAAGTCATTTTTCGATTGCTCTGTTCGGAAATTGAAATTAATGCCGGCCAGATTATATCCCGGCAGATTCCCGAAACAGAACGGCTATATTTCTCCTGAAGTTCAACTCCATTCTCATCAGAGAATCCAGGAAAGTCCAAGATTGACAGATTCTGTGCATTAACCACCGGATAAATCGTATACTGATTCGATTCTGCTATCATTCCGTCAAGAATACCGATTGAGGTACTATCTTTTAGAAAGTTACCACAAACCGCAAATACACTTCCCCCATCAATGCCATTTCTCCAGATTAATGTTGGAAGATCTTCATTTTCTATTTCCTTCCCAACCCCTGCATTCTTTTTCAAACCAACCATATATGTCTTTGTCCCGCTTCCGACCTTATACCACGGAACATTCAATTCAAAATCCTGGCGTTTTTTTTCTTCTTCCTTCTGTGATGTCTCATAAATGCTCTCTCCACCAAGTAGAAGTCCTTCAAAAATCTTCACTCCTGTGATCTCTGTCCTTTTTTCAGAAATCTCTTTGATACCAAGAAATTCTTTCAATTCCTGATCTTCTGCAATTCTGTCAGCATCTTCCAGACATCCAAAGATCACTATTGTGCCAAGACTCTGAAGTTCTTTGATCCGCTCCAGATTTTCTCCCTCTGCATAAGATTCTGATTCAAGAATCAACACCTCCGGATGTTCTTTTGCTTCTTCTATAATATACTCTGTAATTGATGATAAGCAGATTACATTCCTCTTTGTATAAGAGCACCATCTGCTCACAGCTGTTTCCATCAGACCACCCTTTTCACCAAGAAAAAGAACATAATCCTCCCCTGATGCTGTCAGACTGGTAAGATCCGTCTGTACCTGTTTCCATTCAGAATCCTGATCTGCCTTCTTTGCAGTCAAATATGTATTTTCATCATATACATTTTCTCCATCTCTCATCACCATGAAAAACTGAAACAGAAAAAATAATACGATCATCATAATCGTTATGCTGAAAAAATTTCTCCTAGATACCATGTACTATTTCTCCACATCCAAAACCTGATTATATCCATAATCAATTGCAAAATTATATAACTATTGTTTTATTCTTGTTACATAAAAGTTCGTACCAGCTGCAATGTCTCGTAGTCAATTGTAATATCAGACTGTTTCAGTTCCTGCATTACGCGCTGAAACTCTTTTTTATTCCCGCTTGAAAAATATAATTTCAACTGGCAGGTATAACTTGCAAGACTATTCGGATAATGCTGCACCGCACGCTCACACCAGATTTTACAACGAGCATATTCTTTTACTTCCAGAAGACGCAGACTGAGCATTTCATATACTTCACTACTAATCTGCTCCCGCCCGTTTTCATATAAACGTTGTCCTATCTCTTCCATCTGATCGACCATCGCATGCTGCTCCAGATTTGTAAATATCCTTTGCTCCAAAATTGGATTCATATACTCAATCAGCTCTAGACATTTTTCTGCCTGTCTCTCCGTTTCTTCGCATATATCAGTATAACGCTTCTGGACTGTCACACGAAATTCATTCAGCACGTCCTGCAAAACTGAAGCGGCATAGTGCGCAGTCTCTGTATCTTCACTGTCTAATGCTTTTGAAATAGAATACAGCAAATTTTTATAATCCCCGCGAATCACATTCATTATCAGCATTCTTAGATTTTTCTTATCTGTAATCGCAAGAGCTTCTTCAATTGAAACCATATTTCGTTCCATCTCTTCATCCGGATGACAGAACGTTTCAACTTTTTCCTTATTAAAAATAACATCTTCCAGATCCATTGCCTGAGACATAAATACCTTATATAAAAGATAAGCAAAGAAGAAAAAGGAAGGACCAACAACTGGACAAATAAACATGACAAATGCCTTCATCCAGATACTTCGATTTTTCTCCTTTTGCACAATCATATTCCACAACAGATAAATAATTACAATAAGAAGATTTATTAAAAGAATCAATAAAAACAAAATCATTCTTCTTTCCATACTTCTGTCATCCTCTCGATTGTTGTCTCATAACCATTCTCAGCAAATCGTTTCTGAACATATACCGCATCTTCTGCAGATGTATTCGCCAATAATACATATAATTTTTTATTTGAAAGAACACCAAAATAATCTGTACTTCTAAGAAATTTTTCTGTTTCGTTTGCCGTCGTTTTTATCTTATTTGGAGTATGAATATGAAGAAGTGTATATTCCACAAGATTTCTGTTTGCTGCATGCGAATAGGATTTCACAAGTGTCCGGAAAGCATCTGGTTCAAGGATTCTTGATTTTTTCAAATATCGCTTCTCTTCCAGCGCACTCATATATCTTCTTGCACGAAGTACTGCATTCTGGATCAGATAACTGACAACCACAAGATAATTTGCCTGTCCAAGAGTCATGCGTTCCCATCCAAGCCCCCACAGAAAGATCAGCATCTTCATTTGTCCGCCTTCAAAAATAGCATTCGCCATCAGTGGATATCTCTCATCCATGGATTTATTGATATACACTTTCTGTTCCTTTAACTCGTTATAAACTGCTTCCATTTCTTTGTAACGAATGGAGTTTCCAAGACTTCTTGATTTAACCGAACTGGCAGAAAACATTCTTGCATAATCCTCATTCACAATGTTATAAATTGCCACATCTTCTGTATGCATCAGTTCCTTCATCATCTCCACTGCATCAAACAAAACCTCTTCCGGTTCCTGTTGGTCCAGTTTTGATGTGATACTGTATATTTTACCGATACTATCTTCATGTTCGATCAGCTGATGCTCCATTATTTCTTTTACGCGGACATTGCTTTCATTGATTTCCTTGATATCCACAATCTGTCTCGACAGATGTTCTTCCATTTCTTTGCTTTCCATGCGCATTAAGCGAATCTGATCTCTCATATATCCCACAACCAGACCTAATATAAACAGCTGCGCGATCCATACATAAGTATTGTAATCTAATACGACTTCAAACCCGCTTCTTGTATACATCTGTCGGAACAAGTATCCTGCAACCGCAAGGATAGCTGAAAATGTTGCCTGCTGCTGTCCATATACGATTGCAAACAAGAGTACATACAGCAAATATGGATCCAGATTTGCAAAATACTGACTTCCAACTATTCTGTTATTCATCATAAAGAACGGAATAAAACAAATCAGGTTTTCCAGAAAAGGGATCATTGAACAGATCAGCCATGCCCACTGATTTAAAATTCTCTTCCACCATGGCAATTTTTCCTCATCAAGATCTACAAAAAGTGCCTTGTGTTTTTGCATATAGGAAACCATCTTTCGAATTGCCGGTTCCAATTGACAGATTGCTGATTTTCTGTATTCTTCTTTAAATCTCTCTGCCGAAAGAACACATCTCTCCTGTATTCCTTCTGTCACTATCACATTTATTGGTTCCGTAAAACTTTTTTGAATCATCCCGGCAAGTTCTACTTCACTAACTATTGTTTCTGAAGACAAATGATAAATCTCATATTTCTGAGGTTCTTTTGCTATACAATAAATAAATTCTACAGCATCCTTCTCATTTAAAAGTGAAAACTTATGGTTCTCCTGTGCTGTAATGCATCCCGTCTTTAGTGCCTCTAAACACATCAAAGCACAAATATGATTCACATCTTCTGGTCTTTTCGGTTGATTATAGAGATGGTCTAAGCGAAGCACTGTAAGATCAAGCCCCCAGTTTTGTTGAAAATTCTGACAGATACCTTCTGCCTGGATCAGCATTGAAGCTCGCACTCCTTTTCCGGATAGCGGAGATTCCTCTTGTAGTTTTTCTTTATAATCACCATAATAGACCTCATCAGATGAAAGGAATATAACCTTTCCTTTCTTTTCCTGCGTACAAGCCATTAAGATATTCACAAGGTGCGAAGATACTTTTACAGCCTCACGTTCTTCTTTCCAACGGTAATTTGAATCAAACGCACCCATACAGATCGTCACCTCCGGATTTACGCTATCTATAATATCTGAAAGTTTTTCACTGTCATATGTGAAATTATATGTTTCAAATACCTTTTCGTATTTCTTTTTCTGGTATCTCTCCCCGGTCAAAAGATAAACACGATGACCTTCTTTTCTGAATTTCACTATTAAATTGTTGATTAGGCTGCACGAGCCTCCGATCAACAGTATATTCATATTTCTTAATCCTTTTCTTTTATTTCAATAGTCCCATTAATTCTTCAAAACAGACACCATCCGTCAACGGAATTTCCATTTCAATTGACTTTTGTATGCACTTCTTTATAAATGCGGATGCCTTTCGGACAGATTTTGTAAATTCCACTCCATTAACTGCATCTGCTGCAATGATTGCAGAGAAAATATCTCCCGTACCACATCTGGAATGTCCTACTTTATGTGTGCGGATCATCTCGTATCCTTTGCCTTTTTCATAGCACAAGTTGGATACATACGTTTTCTGTGGAATTCCTGTAATCACAACTTTTTCTGGTCCGGTCTGCACAATCTGTTCTGCCATCTTTGCCAGCTCTCTCGTTGTCCACCGTTCCTTATACGGTGTTTCTGTCAGGATACATGCCTCTGTCACATTTGGAACAACTACATCCGCATAGCGGACTAATTGAATCATCTGTCTGCACATTTCTTCCGTATAAGTCGAATATGCCTCCCCATTGTCCCCCATCACCGGATCGATCACAGCCACTGTATTCTCGTCTCTAAAATACTGAATAAACTCACTGACGATCCTAATCTGTTCTGCTGACCCCAAAAAACCGGTACAAATTCCTTCAAACTTCAGATCCAGATTCTTCCATTGTTCAATATATGCTTCCATATTTGATGTATAATCTGTAAAATGATAATCCTCATATGCAGTATGATTTGAAAAAATCGAGGTAGGCACTGCACAACACTGCACTTTCAGCATTGAAATAATCGGCATCTGTACCGCAATTGAGCATCTGCCAAAACCTGTAAAGTCATTGATCAGCGCAATTTTTTTCTGTTGATTATGATTCTGCATCATTCTATTTCCTCGTTTCTTCTATATATAAATAGACACACTAATTTAATTTAATTACAATATGTCATAGATGTCAATATTTCTTTTTTACTATTCTCTTCCAACTTCTGTGTGACTGCTTTTTCTACTATAATAATTTCTTATTAAATAATATCTGATTTGGTTATGATACCTCAAAAACATTCTGTTTTTTTTACTTTTCACCCAACGTATTCCACAATCACTCTCTTTATTTTTCCGTTGTTTTTATACAAAAAACACAATTTTCCACATTTTTCCTTCTTCAATGATTTTTCACACCTCTCTTCCCACGTTTTCAGCCCGCTTGACAGTTTCCCCTAAAAAGTGTACGGTTACGTTGTAAATTCTAAGAAAATTCTATGAGGTGAAAAAATGCAGGAATTAAAACCAATCAAAGAAGGTAAAGTTCGTGAAATTTATGATAATGGAGACAGCTTGATCATGGTTGCCACAGACCGCATCAGCTGCTTTGACGTGATTCTCAACAATGAAGTTACAAAGAAAGGAACTGTCCTGACTCAGATGTCCAAATTCTGGTTTGATCTGACAGAAGATATTCTTCCTAACCACATGCTCTCTGTTGATGTGAAAGATATGCCGGAGTTCTTCCAGCAGGAGAAATATGATGGAAAATCTATGATGTGTAAGAAACTCGAAATGCTTCCGATCGAGTGTATCGTTCGTGGTTATATCACTGGAAGTGGCTGGGAAAGCTATAAAGAAAACGGAACTGTTTGTGGAATCACACTTCCGGAAGGATTAAAGGAATCTGACAAACTTCCTGAACCAATCTATACACCTTCCACAAAGGCTGAAATCGGAGATCACGATGAGAACATTTCATTCGAGCAGAGCGTTGATCACCTTGAAAAATATTATCCTGGAAGAGGACGTGAACTCGCTGAGAAACTTCGCGACAACACAATTGCTCTCTATAAGAAATGTGCCGAATATGCTCTGAGCAAAGGTATCATTATTGCAGATACAAAATTTGAGTTCGGACTTGATGAAAATGGAAATATGGTAATCGGAGATGAGATGCTCACTCCTGACAGCTCCCGTTTCTGGCCTGCTGACGGTTATGAAGCCGGACATGGACAGCCATCTTTTGACAAACAGTTTGCCCGTGACTGGCTGAAAGCAAATCCGGACAACGACTGGACACTTCCACAGGAAATTGTAGATAAGACAATTGAGAAATACCTTCAGGCATATAAGATGCTGACAGGAAAAGATCTGGATAAATAAGATTTTATAAAACAAACAGGGACGAAATGAACCGCTTAACAAGCTTTTCATTTCGTCCTTTTTTACTACATTTCTGTAAAAAGAAAACGAGGATCAACTCCTCGCTTTCTCTCTGGTTTTTAGTTTGTTGTTTTCACCCTGCCTGTGTGATCTTTTGTGATTGCTTTGATTGCAAGCAGAACTCCAATCTGCAGAGCAATTCCGATCACGAGACAGATGACTGCATTCTGCAAGATACCTGCGATCACATATGTAATACAGGAAACCGCTGCTACAGTCATTGCATATGGAAGCTGCGTGGATACATGATTTACATGATTACACTGCGCTCCTGCGGATGCCATGATTGTTGTATCTGAAATAGGTGAACAATGATCTCCGCAAACTGCTCCGGCCATACAAGCTGAGATTGAGATGATCATCATTGTCTCGTTCGTACCCTGGAATACTGCAACTACGATTGGAATCAGAATTCCGAATGTTCCCCAGGAAGTACCTGTTGCAAATGCAAGGAAACATCCTACAAGGAAGATGATCGCTGGGAGAAGGTTCATCAATCCGCCTGCTGCTGAATTCATTACAGAAGCTACGAACGGAGCTGCTCCGAGACTGTCTGTCATTGCTTTCAGAGTCCATGCGAATGTAAGAATCAGGATAGCCGGAACCATTGCCTTAAATCCTTCCGGAATGCAAGCCATAGAATCCGAAAAACGAAGAACTTTTCTTACTGCATAAAAAACAATTGTAATTACCATTGCAAAGAAACTTCCAAGCATCAGTCCAACCGATGCATCACTTCCGGAGAAAGCCTCTACAAAGCCTGTTCCTGAGAAGAACCCACCAGAATAAATCATACCAATGACACAGCATACAATAAGTGACAGAATCGGGAATACAAGATCGATTACTTTTCCTTTATTGTAAATCGCATTTTCGGATGTATTTTCAAATGGTCTGTCTCCTGTTGTAAAAAGATCCCCTTCAATCGCATTTTTCTCATGCGCCTTCATCGGACCATAATCTTCTTTTGCAAGAACCAGTGTTACCATCATTATAACTGTAAGAATTGCATAATAGTTATATGGGATTGCACGGATAAAAATTGAAAATCCATCCTCCCCTTTAACAAATCCTGTTACTGCTGCTGCCCAGGAAGAAATCGGTGCAATAATGCAGATTGGTGCTGCCGTAGCATCGATCAGATATGCAAGTTTCGCACGGGATACATTGTGGCTGTCTGTTACAGGACGCATAACGCTCCCAACTGTAAGACAGTTAAAATAATCATCAATAAAAATCAGCACTCCAAGTGCGATTGTTGCAAGCTGTGCACCCGCTCTTGTCTTGATATGCTCTTTCGCCCAGCGTCCGAATGCTGCGGAACCACCGGCTTTATTCATCATACATACCATAACACCAAGAATTACCAGAAATACCAGAATACCCATATTGTAAGAATCTGTAAGTACTCCCACTACTCCATCCTGAAATACATGTAAAATTGTAGCTTCCGGTTTAAATCCTGACCAAAATGCACCCCCGATCAAAATTCCAACGAATAAGGAGCTGTAAACTTCCTTTGTAATAAGTGCCAGTACGATTGCAACGACCGGCGGCACCAGAGACCAGATTGTTGCATAGAGCTGAGGTACATACTCGGCAGATGTATCTGCGGCAAATACTGTTGTTGAACTACAGCACAGAATGAGCAGAGACATCAGAAACACATACCCCATTTTTCTTTTGTTTCTCATTTCCTTTTTTCCTTTCCTGTAAACTTATGTTTGTTAAGTTTGTGTGTAAGCATAGTGGGTTTTACCTGGAATTCTCTAAACGCAAAAAATGCCATAGGCACTCTCTGCTGGTGAGTCACCCATGGCATAATAATTCTAGCGTCATCGATAGCTCTCCACACCTGTGACAGTCCGGCGTATCTTCTACATCCGGCCCAGGAATCATATCTGGGAATATCATTCCTTCGGCGGCTTCTCCTTTCTCTCACTGACAGTCTTCCCAAGACTCTCGTCAGCGGGTACTCATATCACCGCGCCTCTATCAAACGTTACTATATTATCACATTCTATTCAAAAAAGCCAGACTTATTTTATAATAGTTTTCATTTCACAGCTTTTTCATATGTAAATGTTTGTAAAAATCTCTGAAGACGGTCTGTTTCCGGCTTTTCGAAAAGTTTCTTTGGCTCCCCTTCTTCTACAATCTTTCCACCTTCCAGGAAAATAACGCGATCCGCTACTGCTTTTGCAAACTGCATCTCATGTGTAACGATGACCATAGTTCTTCCTTCTTTCGCCAGATCCAGAACAACGTCAAGCACTTCTCTAACCATCTCCGGGTCCAACGCTGCCGTAATCTCATCTAAAAGTAATACTTCCGGATGCATGATCAGAGCACGTACGATTGCCACTCTCTGTTTCTGTCCACCTGAAAGCTGTCTCGGATAATCATCTTTTTTAGAGCACAGCCCCACGCGTTCCAACAATTCAAGCGCTTCTTTTTCTACTTCTCTGCGGTTTCTCTTTTTTACTTTTATCGGAGCAAGCGTCACATTCTGTAAAATAGTCAAATGTGGGAACAAATCATAACTCTGGAATACCATTCCGATTTTTTCTCGGTTTTTACTCAGATTTTTCTTATTTGGGTTTACAACCTGATCATCCAACCGAACTTCTCCCCCCTGAATTTCCTCTAATCCATTCAGGCAGCGAAGTAGCGTACTTTTTCCACATCCAGAAGGGCCGATAATCACAACCACTTCTCCTTTTTTCACGGAAATATTTATGTTTTTCAACACATTTGTATCTCCATAGCGTTTACTTAGATTTTTGATGTGTAATATTTCATCCATATCAGTTCTCCCATCGTTTTTCAAGATATTTTGAAAGGCAGCTGATCGGCCAGCAAGCAATAAAATACAGAAGAAGAACCGTTGCAAATATTGCAAATGCTGCATTTGGAGCAGTCTTGCGGTTTGCTTCTATAATCTGCTGTCCTACTTTGAGCACCTCCACGATTCCAATCATCATAACAAGACTTGTTGTCTTGATCATTCTAGTAATCAAGTTGATTGAAAGCGGAATCATCCGTCGAATAATCTGTGGAATAATCACATATTGATAAGTCTGTCTCTGGTCAAGTCCCAGCGCTTCGCTACTCTCATACTGAATCTTCGGAACGCTGAGCAGAGAGCCTCTGACTAAATCTGCCATCTCTGCGGTTCCCCAGAATACAAATACAATGATTGATGCGGTTTCTGCGTCCATATTGATTCCCATTGCCTTGGTAGCTCCAAAATATACAATAAATAACAATACCAGCTGTGGCATGATACGCACGATCTCCAGATAAACTCTGGTAACTGCCTGAATGATCCTGTTTTTTGATGTCATGATCATTCCTAGTAAAATTCCAAGTGCCATACTGAGCACAACTGATATCAGGCTGATTCGAAGTGCTACCCAGACTCCCTGCAAAAGCCGGATCATATTATTTCCTTTTAATAAAATCTCAAATCCCATCTTATCAATCTCCAAACATACGATATCTTGCTTTGTGCTCAACCAGGGTTCCAAGAGTAGAAACCGGTAACAGCATAATGATATAAAATCCTACAAGCATAACCAGACACTCTGTTGTATTATAATATTGTCCGATCAGATCCTTTGCAGTAAACATCAGATCCATCAGGCTGATTGCTGAAAACACACTGGTTTCTTTTAATAAGAAGATGATATTTGCAACAATCGCCGGTACACTGATAGAAAATGCCTGTGGAAGAATCACAGACCGAAACATCTGCAAACGGTTCATTCCTAATGCCAGTGCCGATTCCATTTGCAGCACCGGCACTGCCTCAAGTCCGCTTCGAAAACTCTCTGCCATGTAGCTTCCACCTAAAAGCCCTAATCCCACAGCTCCGCATACTTCCGCGGATATAGACAATCCAACCTTTGGGAGTCCAAAATAGATAAAAAATAGCTGGACTAAAAGTGGTGTGTTTCGGAAGATTTCCACATACACTTTAACCATCTGTGCTAAAACCGGAATTTTAAAATGTAAAATAAATGCTGCAACAATTCCTATCAACAGTGATAAAGCAATTCCTATCCATCCTATTTTAACTGTCAGGAAAAATGCCTTGACATACATTGGCATATACTCAACTATTACATCAAAATCCATGTTATTTTGTTGCACCGCCTTCGATTACTAATGTATCTTCGTAATCTGCACCATAAGTATCAAGCAGTGTTGCCTCATAATCTGCATGGAAGAAGTTTTCTTCTCCAAGGCTCTCAATTTCATCATTGATCCAGTCAAGTAATGTGCTGTTACCTTTTGTTACAGCCGGTGCAATACTCTGCTGATCTCCAAGAGATGAAATTCCGACTACATATCCCGGATTCTCTTTCGCATAAGCAATAACCTCTGTGTTATCGTTCGCCCATGCAACACCTGTTCCATTCTCAAATGCTGTCTTTGCTGCTGCATAAGTATCAAATTTCTGAAGTTTAATGTCCGGTTCATTCTGTTCCAAATAAGTCTCTGCTGTAGTTCCTGAAATTACAATTACCTGGTCATCTGCTCCAATCTGATCCAGACTTGTGATCACATGATCCTCATGAGATACTACACCGAGTGCTACATTCATATACGGAAGTGCAAAGTCTACTTTTTCAGCACGTTCGTCTGTAACAGTGAAATTGGCAAGAACGACATCCACCTTCCCTGTCTCTAAATACTCAACACGATTTGCCGCTTCTGTAGACACGTAATTGATCTTCACACCAAGATCTTTTCCAAGACGTTCTGCAAAATACACATCATACCCCTGATAATCCCCATTATCATCTACATAACCAAATGGATTTTTATCAGAGAAAACTCCAATATTAATCTCACCACTTTCTTTGATTTCATCTAATGTTCGATAAGCCTGATTTCCTTTATCAGATATCTCTTTAGCTCCGCATCCTGTTAAAGCAACTACTCCTAATGATGTAGCTAAAACTCCTGTTACTAACTTTTTGAATAAATTCTTTTTCATCTTCTCGATTCTCCTTTCAGTTCATGAATCGGATTATATGCCCTATAAGCCTACCATATCAATAGGTATAATATTTTTTAAAGACTCTTTTCAGAATATTACCGAAAACGAGTCTTTATTCACATTATATTTCTACATTTTTATTAAACTTCTATTAAATAAAGTAGTAGCTGTCAATACTCTCATATCAACAGCTATCACTTTCGTTTCCTACACTATAAAATTAGTTTGTTCGAAATCCGCTCAGTACATGATATATTCCCGTCTTTGAAGGCATCCCTGCGAATCCTTCCTGAGTTTCCTCCTATCCTTTCTAAACAATTATTGGAAACTCCTATTCCTTAACTTTATCTTACCATATCGTTATCATTAAAGACACTTAAAGTTATATATTTCCCATAAACAAAATAGCTGCTTCCCCCACTCAGAGAAACAGCTACTATAATCACTGAAAGATGATTCATCTAAAATCTGATTTTTTAGTTGTTAGAATAGAATGAACCCATATAACGGATATATTCATCATCTGTTTTATTTGCCTGCCAATTATGAACATTTGCTTTATTGTGCTCACCTGCAATAACAGAAAGAGATTTTCCAAGATTGTCAAATGCTTCCTCTACACAAGCTTCCGGTGTCATAGCTGCCTTCATAACAGCTTCTCCTGCTGGACCACCTGGAAGATTGCTTAACAAACTTGGTGTAATTGTTGTTCCTAACGTAATAACCTCAACGTCTACATTTGTACTCTCACACTCTGCTGCCACAGCTTCTGTCAGTTTCTTAATGTAAGATTTTCCTGCACCATACTGTGCGTTATATGGTGAACTACTGATTGCTGTCAAAGAAGACACATTGATTACAGCTCCACGATCCTGCTTTGCAAAGATTCCCATGTAATGATAGAAACATTTCAAGAATGTCATAACATTAACATTGATCATCTGCTCATGCTTCTCCCACGGAGTATCCTGCAATTTTCCAAATGTATGGAAACATGCAACATAACTCATGAATCCCATATCAAGGTCTTTTGTTGCTTCAAAAATCTTATCAGTACAGTCGGACTGTGCAAAATCTGCACGGATAACCATGTGATCCACACCATATGTTTCGCTGATACTTTTTCCAAGCTCCTGAAGTTTCTCTTCTCTTCTTCCTACCAGGACAACACTCATTCCCTCAGATGCGATTTTCTCTGCAAATGCTTTTCCAACGCCTTCTGTTGCTCCAAGGATGATACCCCACTCACCGTATTTTTCTCTTAAGTTCATTGTTTTTTCCTCCTAATTTTTCCGATTCACGACTAAAACATAATATAACACACCTCAAGGAAAATAACAATATGATTTTGATATATTTTTAACAAGCTATACCGATCTGTTAGCTTACCTTATAACTTCTTTTACAGAGTGATGTATTCTATTCATTATTACTTGAAAAGATATCCGCCACCTCACTGATTATAATAAATGCGGCCGGATCAATATCATGAACAATGTCCTTCATCCGAATCACCTGGTATCTATTGACAACAAAATACAACATCGCTTTATCTCGATTAGAGTATCCTCCTTTTGCACTGACGTGCGTAATACCACTTCCAAATGTTTCAGTCAACACCTTACATATCTCATGTGGCCACTCTGTCACAATAATTGCACACTTTGCTCTGTCGATACCTTCTACAATAAAGTCAACCGTCTTCAATGCTGCGGAATACGCAACGATCGAATACAATGGAAGCACCCAGCTCTGAAGTACACATCCACAGATAATATATAAAATAATATTATATACCATAACAAATGTTCCTACTGTAACGCCTGCACGTTTTGCAAAAATAACCGCCATAACTTCGATACCATCCATCGCACCGCCATAGCGAATCGCAAGACCGCTTCCAATTCCGGAGATCACACCTCCAAACAGCGCACATAACAATAAGTCTGTTCCCGCAAGCGGTGAAGCAATACTGACATCAATTGGAAAGATATCTGTGATCAGCCATGCAAACAAGGAGTAGATTCCGACCGTATAGATTGCATAGAAAGTAAAAAGTCCTCCCTGCTTTTTCAATCCTACAAGAAACAATGGAATATTTAACACCAACAAGAATAACGACAATGATAAATACGAAGGGGTTATCTGTTCAAGTAACATCGATGTTCCTGAGATACCACTGTCATATAATTTGACTGGTGTCATAAAAAGTGTAATGCCAAAAGCGTTTATCATTCCGGCAACCGTAAGCATCAAAAGATTTACAATTCGAGGTTTCTGGGTCTGTCTCATTTTAAGCGCTCCTTTGTCGTTATAATTTTGTCAATCAGTTTCGATTTCTAAATCATACCATATTAGTAGACATATTTCCAGCCCATATATGTAACATGCACAACAAAACATGCACAGCAAAACCATTCAAAACACACCATTATTCAGCCTTTATTTATCTTTTCTTGATAGCAGACACTTTCTCTGCATCCTGACTCAAATAATTCTTGGCAGCCGTAACATCACTCTTCTTAATTTTCCCTTCAGGAACGTCTGCCCAAGTAGTTCATCCCATATGCTCTCTTGTATGAGGCATTTTTTTTACTTCTGCTTTAAACAAGGACTTTCCTAATATGAAAAAAGCACCAACCATTTCTGATTGATGCTTTCAAATTATTTTGTTTTTGTAAATCTGTTTAATTGCGTATCCACATCTCGTCCACCGTACATAACACGGATAATCGTAACCACTTGTGTATCATCATCCGGAATATATAGAACAAGATAATTGTCTACTGGCGCTACGCGTAGCCCTCGACTTTTCCATGGTTCCAATTCATATTGTCGATATCTCTTCGGCATATGTTCAAGATTCATAATACATGCTTCAAGCCTATCAAGCTGACCACTTGCATTTTCTGGTGCCTGCAGTTCAAAAGCAATGTATTCCAAGATTCCACGAAGGTCTATCTCGGCTTGATCTGAAATCACGATATCATAAATCATAAATTGTAATCCTTGCGGATATCAGCAAAAACAGATTTTGCTGATCTAGTATGACCAGCCTGCATATCCGCATATCCTTTCTCTAATTCTGCATTCATCTGTGCTTCTGATAATGCACTAACGTCTACAGGACGAGCGGATGGCATTTTCACTTCAAAAGGGAGTCCTCTTTGAAGAATAATTTGTTTGTAAAACATATTTATTGCATTGGATGCAGGAATTCCTAATGCTGCTAAGATTCCTTCTGCCTGTTCTTTTACATCAGGCTCAATGCGTGCGTATAAATTTGCTGATTTTGTTGCCATAGTAAACACTCCTTTCGAGTTTTTCTAACTATATTATATCCACTTGTACGGACAAAAGCAATACAAAATCAATATTTTACAAATTGTTTATACTCCAAAATCTACCAGTTGATTAAAATTTGTCGAAGTCCCCCTGAATCGCCACTTCTTTATATCCTTTGTAATCGTCATTGCTATTTTCAGCATACATATCATTCATGAGGCCAATGGTAGTAAGCAAATCCCGATCTCGGATACTAATCCCCAACTGTACGCAACGAAGTAAAAATAAAGGTATTGTCATCGGGCGATCTGTTGGACGAAGTTTTTTAGAGCTAACATCCGTCTGAACGTTTATCCCCCAGAGTTCAATAAGCTGTGGAAGAACCTGATAGATGGAAAATGTATTAAATCCATCCAACCACTCTTCCGGTGTATCTGGGATATTTGCATCTGCATGCTTGGCCATCACATACGCAATGTTCTCGAACATCTCAAGAGAGAATGTATCAAGCGTGGATGCATCTTTCACGTTCTTACCGATTGCCTTTTCCAAAGCAGACAAACGCTTATAGTTCTATAGTTCCCTCAGACGATACAAATATTACAAATGACTTCTATACCAATCAATTACCGCATCCCTGTCTGAATCAAAGAACTGTGTTGATACATAGATCTCACTTCCATTAAAATTGATAGCCTTTGCTCTATATCTCTTTTGGCGAGAATTACCCATATTATCCGTTCTACTATTTGCAATTGCTGGATAATCCGTAGCTTGGAAAAGGTTCTTGGTATATTCCTTCGTTTTTAAATTTTCTAATTCAGCAGAATCAATCAATTCTTTTTCCACCAAATTTTCAACAAAATTATAAAATAGTTTTGCTACTGGAATTAAACCCTCTGCCCAGGTATCTTCATTATCAATATCAAATGGCACCTCTGATAAAGAAAAGCTAAAATCGTCAGTATCTAACTGCAGTTTCGCTAACAAATCTTTTATAAAAGAAATGATTCCATTAGCTGATAAGTTTGCTTCAAAATAGATGCCGCTATTATCTATCTGCTTTGGTTTACGAATCTTTCTTTCATCATTGGAAATGTTCTTACAAAATAAGTAAGCAGGCATTCCAACACGCTACATAATGTATTTTCATCAATATTTCCTGCCTCATAGTCATCAAATACCCTAAACAACAATGGCAAAACAGTTGTCTGTTTTATCATATTAAATGCATTCAGATATTTAGTCACCCTTGCACTATAGCATTCAATTTCTCCAATAAACGCACCATAATATTTTGATGTTCCTCTAAGAGCAGTAAGCACATCTTTATGGCTATTCCTCTGAACATTTATTTTATACTGCATAGCGAAAGTATACAATAGATTTCAAAGTGGGGTAATGATTTTATCCCCTTGTTATACAGAATATTGTCGGTATAATATGTCTTCAACATTGTTCTTTATACCAACTAAAATATCAAAACAAGTAGACAACCTTTCAAAAAAGCATCTCCAAACATGAACTCGGTAACACTTAGTGCATTCAAAATCTGTATATATTCTCACGTTCCATCTCCTATTTTGGTAATACTAATGGTGAATTTTTCAATAATCCTGCAATAACAGAGTTATATTTAGCTGTTCCGTAATCCTCAACTATGCTTGTTATTCTTGAACCGGCATCCTTGGAAGAAGCACCACACAGAAAAACTCTCTCATCAGCCGTCCCATAATCCAACACAATAAAACGATCATGGAATATACCACCAGTTTTTTTCATTGACAGTTTTACAGTTGGATATTCCTTACAGAAATCTGTAAATTCTATGTTGTGAAGTTTATTATTTCCAACATTATCACTAAATAAAATAATACTTACGCCTACCGGAGAATTCTTAAGATGTACCAGCGTTCTTAATCCAATGTAATTGTCAACAACATATATTGATGACTTTGCCTGCCTGTAAATAGACTCGTAAACCTCATCAGCACTGCTAAATTTTGCATTAAACATGAGCCACTTTTCATCATCGTCCGAAATGAAACTGTTCATCATATCCGCAAGTTCAGATTTCGTCATCACATCCTTCAATCCCTCTACGACATCCGAAATCTGTTTTTCAAGAGATATCATATCAGAATTGATTTTGCTAATTTCAATTCGGTTGTTGGCAGTCTCCATGCTTAACTGAAGTAACTCTCTCTGTCCGATCAAATCACGATTTTCTAATATGTAATCTTTCATTTTTTTGAAGGTTCTTATTAATGCCTTACTCTGTTTAACAGCCAATGGTCCTTTTAAAACAGTCATCAGCATATATAGTCCTTGCTCTGTAAATACATGAGGATTATATCTACTTTTTGAACTTATATTTGCGGTCGAAAAATTCGTCCGCAAATACTCTGTCTCATCATCTGTCAATTCAAACATAAAATCAGGATCAAATTTCTCAATATTATTTCTCACCTGCTCATTAAATCTTTTATTTGTATACCCATATATTTCTGCTAAATCAGCACCCAATAATACCTTTTTTCCTCTAACCTCATAGAGTTTTTCTTTCAGGTATTCTTCTGTTACGTTTATTACTGCAACAGCAATTTCCTTCTTTTTATCTTCTGCCATAAAACTCCTCCGTTCATTTTTAGTTCCAAAGCATTATATCAGACCATTTTGCTGACGCCAGCAAAATGGTCTAGTGTTCTGTTTTGGTTATTTTATCGTAATACGCTTTATACCTATAAATCGTTCTCTTACTGACATTATTGCGATTTGCAATCTCTGCCATAGTCATTCCACTTTCATAACCGGCAACAAAATCATTGTAGATTGCCATCCACTTAGCATTATGTTTCTGTCGTCCGCTCATCTTTCTGTTTTTATAATACTCCAGTTCTTCACGAAGTTTCTCGTTTTCACTTTCCAATTCTGCTATTCTCTTAAGTGCGGCTTCCAGTGTTTCAATCTTTTCCATTTTTATTCCCTCCGTTTATGTCATTTTCATTTTGACTTTATTATAAATTGGATTCATGTGTAAGTCAATCTGACATTGTCATGCAGCACTTTTCCCAGACCAAACTTTCACTTCTTCATGTTTTCTGCATATCTTCTTGGTTGCTGTGATGAAAGACTCTTCACCTGTTACAATATTCTTATTGGGATACAGACAGTTACCGCTGTTGCCGACACAATCTGCTGAATAAACAGTAAAATTAATCATATTCTCCAACCTCATTCAAATCCTGGGGAAACCATCTGATCTTCATTCTTCTTTTCTTGGCAACACCAATCTCACGAGCCATGCCACGGCTTATCACACCACTGAAGACTCAGACCTCTGTACATTTGCCAAGAAGTACATAATTAAAATGCATAGCCATCTCTCTTTCCGCCTCATTACCGTCATCCATGAACTGTGAATATAAAAGATGTGGTGTTACCGGGATAGCATTTTCATCAACAGCAAATCTGCTGTATCATTTTGCATTCTTTACATTGGTTTCAACATCACCAGCATACGGACTGCACACATACACCAAAGGAAGATAGGCAACCTTTTTATCAGCTGCCATTTTCTCACGGTGGATGTTGGTAAGAGCCTCGTATGTGGTCGGGTCAAAGTACCCTTCGTGATTAAACTTATCAACACCCATATCTCTTAATCCTCCTGCTCCATAATTGGCAATATTCCATCTTTCTTTAAAAGATCATAAATGAACAATCGTCCTTTCTGCGTCCAGTAAGTATGTGATCTTGAATGGGTTGAACCATCAGAACCACTGTAGATATGTGTCTTTGTCGAAGTAAGTCCCATTTCTGCATACTCTTTATACAAGAGCCAGATTTTCTTTCCTTGCTTGAACTGAATGCCTTTTTCATGAAGATACTGATTCATGTGATTTGCTGTCCAACCATAGTCTTTTGCGATAACAGAAATTGCTACTAAATCCTTGCAATTAAGGACCACATCGTAATAACTTGCCTTTGGCTTCATCTCTGCAATCTGCTGATTTTGTACTGCTACTGTTTCAAGAAGTTCCAAGTTCTGTTTCTTCACCAATGAAAGCTGGTTATTAGCAAACTGTAATGCTCTTGCCATTACTGCTTCGGGCGAGTTCCATGCCTCTTCAACTTTGATGAAGTACTGACGGAACTTTCTACCTGCCTCTGAACGCTGAATCATACAGAGTTCCTTTGCCATCGCAATAGTAAGCTGATGATCTGTTGCAGGTCTTCCACCTGTACTTTCGCTCAAAAATGAGCAGAAGTCTGTACCTTCTTCAAATCCGTAATCACACATTCTTGGAAACCAGTCCTTATATGCAGTTTTCACTTCCAATGCTGCGTGTAAATCTCGACCACTCACAGTAGGTCTGTCACTGTCAAAATTGATTCTGATTAATTCGTCCATTCGAATTACCTCCATATAATTTCTTGGAGACCCTTGTCTCCTAATTGGTAGCCTTGGTGACAAGGTTAAAAGGACGTTTTTTGAAAGACTTTTTTTAATTTGTTGATTGCTCTTCTGTAACGGTGACTGACATTATTGGCATCATCACCAATTTCTGCTGCATACTCACCAACGGTGTAGCCGTCAAGGGCAATAGCAATAACCATATCTGCCTGCGCAGGTTTAAGAAGACTTCTCAATGTTTCACAGCATTCTTCGTATTCAAGCTGGTTATGTACACCATCAATAGAAATGTTAAAGGGTGACTTATCAGCTGCTCTGAACATGATTGCCTCTTCTGTGTTGACCTCAACTGTCCCGTCCTTGCTCTTCATATAAGCGTTGCCGGTATGGCGGTCATGCTTGTGCCAACTGTTGTAATCGGGTCTGTTGAATCTCTCTTCGATTACATCCTGGACTCTCTTTTCGTAGTCTTCCTGACTTTCTTCTTCTGAAATGGAGATATTTAACCATTTCTCCAATTCCATGTTTTCGACCTCAAGTGTCTGATACTCGTTCTCGTAACGAATCTTGATTTTCATAAAGTTCCTGCCTTTCTGCCTGGTTCTTGCAGAAGGGCACAGGAAACAAATAGGGTCGGTGCTTATAGAAGTACCGACCCATGAATTGCCTGAAAAAAGAGCATAAGGAAATAAGGGTACTTCTATCGCACCTTTCACAGGTTATCCTGTGATTGATGCCGATATCTGTATCCCAATGCCCTTATAGCTAATCAGGCCTTGTGATATTATTTTTAAGTGCCTCTGGCACTGAGATGGATACGCATTTCGGTGTATCCATCTCAGTGTCAGGTGTTTTTATTTATAGTGTACACTGGAAATTTTTCTCGTGATGGACACGCCATGTCCGCTGAAAACTGCCGTAAAACACAAAAAAACCGGAGTTACCTACTTTGCCTATAAAGGCTTTTGTAGATAACTCCGGCGGTTAGCTCCTCGATTCTTTACGGGGCAGTTTGCGGTAGTTTCTAATTCATTCTTTTGCTGCTTTCATTATTGCTTGATTTACTTGGTATTGCATGTCTTCCCAAGAAATCGTTTCAAACTTATTTTTATTTATCTTTACCTCAAGCGTTACATCGTCTCCGTTTACAATAACATTGCAGAAACGAGGTGGTATATCTTTGTCGCTGTGAAGATTTCTAATAGACGTCTTTATCAATCAACTCAACCTCCTTCTTAGAATGGCATTTCATCCATGTCATCAGATATATCATCCTTCATGAATGCATCAATTGCATACATCACGTCATTGTTTACCTTCGGATGTTCCATACGCTCCTTTACAGTTGAGAACAGTAACTCAAGAAACGGAGCAACTGGTGTATCATCCTGTGAGGCTACCAACAATTGACTTCCCTTGGACGGTACATACATCCAGGCTTCTTTAGCAGCTGCAGAAGAATCTCCAACTTTATGAACGCTCTTCTCAATATCCATAAGATAAAGCGTTGTTCCATTTTTTAATCTAAGATTAAAACAATCTCCGGCAATATATGTCTTGGGACCAAAGGTCTTTGAATTGAATACGATTCTAGTTACTTCCTGCGGATATTCACAGTCTGTCTCCTCATAAAATGTTTCTTCTGCAAACAGAGGATGGTATACGAAACCATTCATATCCGGCTCCATTCGATTCAAATTAAACGCTGTCTCTCGATTCCAATCGAGCCTATCCTTTAATGTATCTTCCTTTAATTTATCGAAGAAACTTGTAATATACTGCTCTGTCGGTGTAAGTCCAGTAAGATCGACAGATATCAAGGTATCAACACTAACCTTAAGAAGCTTTGCTGCCGTTACAACAAATTCCATACTCGGCTCGGATGTATTTCCATCCTTCTCCAGACGAGACATATATCCTAATCTGATTCCTGCTTCCTTTTCAATCTGGCCTATTTTAACATCTGGATTTTGACGTAGTAATTCCCGAATATTTGAAAAACAAAGCGTTTTATTAAAATTTTTACATTCACTTAAGTATGACTCCAACTGAGTAAGAAAACCTGCCCACTGAGTACGTTCCTTATTCAGTACATCCAGACGATTACGTATGCTCTCCTCCGTTCCATATTCTTCGATAAGATCATAGCTTTCCTTTGATGATGAACTTTGCTCCGTGCGTTCCCACCTTTGCAGTGCATCCTCAAGTTCTGCAAGATGGCTATTTATATCATCTAGTTTATCTTCTACCACCTGCTTTTTATCCAAGATTTCATCTTTATTGCAGAGTCCCATACCCGCAGTTGCTATGAAACCACGCATTATGTCTACATCTTTGATATCGCTAATTTTAACATCAGCTAATTTTCGTTCTTCTGACATAGCAATGTCTCCTTTGCATTTTGATGATATTATTATACACCATTCACGCTTTTTTGTCAATACATGCAATACCACTTTTGCTATTGCATATTTTTGCAATTAAACTTTCTTTTTTGCCGCGTAGTAAAAAAACCCGGAAGTTTTCTTCTTCCAGGTCACTCTAGCAACGGACATGGCATGTCCGTTTTTTTATAAAATAAATTTTTAAATTGCTACATCATATTGCTCAAGATATTCTTTAACAGCCCACAATGGTTCCGGGTACTTCACATGTAAGGCTTCACTAATCCACTGATGTTCTGGATTAAACGGTTTCAGCTTACATCCCAAAACATCCAACAGCTTCTCGCTTATCATTGGTGGCAAATTAAGCCCGAAACAAATCAACACAGCAGTGTTCAGATTCGGAGCTGTTTTCCCTTTAACGGTACGGCTGATTGTTTTCGGATCTCTATCAATCAAGTCACCGAGATCCGTGTATTTCATATTTCTCCAGTCTAGCAACAACTCCATGCACTGCTCTGGATCGTCCGTCATCTGCTTTCGAATATTCAGCCACTCCTCCTGTTGCTTCTTTCGCATTGCAATCTGTCGTTCCGGTGGAGCATTCTGATACCCATTGTGATATTTTACATCAAAGGTAATATCGCTCTGCTCTCTGTTCAAGAAGCAGATAGTATGGTATGCGGACTCTACCTTACTCGTGATGCTTAGATCAAAGACAAGACAACACTCGTTCATATGTGCTCTGGCATAATCAGTCAGCATAAGCCGACCGTCCATATCAGTGCAAACATATAGCGGAGAATTGTAGACATAATGATTTTCTATAAACAGATAATCACCATTAGCAGTCTTTTCACGGAGCTCCGGATTTGAGAAGCGCTGAATAGCTGCATCTTGAGCACTTATCGTAAATGTCTGATATGCTTCAATTGAGTCCTTTCGGAAACCATGTGGTCGGACATACTGACCATCAACATAGTTAAAAGTTCCGATTGCACCATCAAATCCAAGTTCTACTAATCGAATCTTAGCCGCCTGCCTGGATACTCCAAAATCGACTGCAAGTTGATTGATGACCATCTCCATAACATCTATTTCATATTGAGCATCGGTCTCACGCAAAAATGTAGCTATGTACTCGTTCGCCTTGGCTCTAAACGGAGTCTGTGGCATCTGAATTCTTGGTGCAAGCTGATTCGCTTGTGTCTCCATGTAATGCGTGGATTTATTTGAAATCCCAGAACTGGCATCTCCCAACACCTCACAACTTATATGAGATGCAGTCTCGTTAAACAACTGTTCCAGTCTGAATGCTTTTCGATGCTTATCCCAATGGACACACTCATGGATGATTGTATTGTTTATCGAACCAAGATTGCGAAGAAGATACATCTGCGGATCTACTACAATCGTTCTTCCTTCAATATGAATAGATGCATCTTCGTCTGCTTTTGCATCGTACATTTCCGTATCGGTATCATCAAAATATATCTGACCGAACACTGATGAGTCACTGCGGATACGTTGACTCTTAACTTTCAACCCCATTCGTTCAACAAGGACTGTAGGATCAACCCAAACAACAGCTTGACCTCTCATCGGCACATGCAATGCTTCCGGGAAATATTCCTGCAAAATCTCATTGGCTACTGTTTCCAACTTGTCATACGGAATGATAGGAACTAGGGAATCATCCATCGAATTTCGCACAAGTTTTTTTCCATCATACCTCGATACCTGTAGAATCTCGAAATCGTCCAGATTCTTGTCCAGATCACCGCGACAATGAGCCATCATCCACACGATATTTTCATCGTAATCATCGTAATGATAATCACCCTCATGCGTTTCAAACCAAATAGATACTGCTACATCAAAATGTATCTCCATGCCCGGCTTGTCTTCAACCCACACGTGTTCCACCTTAACATCTGAAATTTCCGTTTCTCCGGCACGATGGATTCTCTTCAGTTCAATACCCAAGGAATCAAGGTTTGCATCCAGGTAGCTTTCGGCAGCTGCCCAGAAATTATTATCGAATCTCTTTTTTACATATTCAGCAAATGAACGATGTGCTGCCATAATCTACCCTCCTCGGATTTAAAGATTTAACAGGGAGATATCAAGTTTCCTTCCGGATAAATAGTTATCGTATGCTATTTTTGCTGGGAGAAAACGTACTTTGATACTTTGCAATCCGATTTTTGAAAGCATCTGCAAATAAACCTCTTCCTTATCTAATACGGCATCATCTTCTGTTGGCAATATAAAACAATTTTTGACAGCAGAAAATTTATGCTCATCTATAAATTCCTGGTATGCCAATTGATACAAATACTGCTTTGTTACAGATTCAATCCCCGGCTGTGCTTTAGGGGAAATACCTGGCTCCAGCTTAGCGTTATAGTATTTTGCATCAAAAATAACAAATTGCCATTCTCCATTAACTGCAGAAATAGATACAATATCCGGTATTAATGTGTCCGTTGCTGTTTTTCCAGTTACTGTCCATAAAGGCTTTTCAATTATTTCAATCAACTTTGTCTGCTTGCTATATTTATCCTTTAATGGAATAGGCAATCTCAATGCTCCTAATCGTGTATCTAGTTGATTGTTCATGATTTCTGCACAAACTTTTTCCCACACTAAATTAAAGCTATTCGTTCCAAAAAGGGATAAACAATCTATGTCATAGAGGCTTCCGCTATGGTCAATATAGGTATAGATTGTCTTTAAGACAAGCTGTTTTCTTGTATTAAATTGGGTGCTTAATTCCTTTTCTATATTATACAAAATAACTTCTTTATCACCAAAGTCATCCAGAGTTTCCTCTGTAATGTCAACACCAACAAGTTCAAACAAATTCAGCAGTCCAGCATTCTCAAGTTCATTTGACGCAATCGTAAGTACACATTCGTGTAGGCGTTTAAAATAGTTTTGGTCATCAGTAATTCTTTTCCTGGTTTGTAAATCCACATAATACGGACGATTATTACTAATCATTGCAAAAGTCTCATTAATCGTCTTATCCCAAATTATCTCACCAGGACCGTTGCTTTCGACTATATTATCCGAATTTTCATATACACCATTCTCGTAATAATCTTGCATCAAAAACAGAAGCACGGCCAACAGATTAAATGATTTGCTTTCGCTGCTATCATTAAACATCCGGATAATCTGTTCTTTCGAATTATACTTCTCTAGAACTTTAATAACCTGTGTTAATTCCCGCTCTGGATGTGTTGCAGATAACAAATATTTTGGATAGCATTTCAAAACAATCCCTGATACAACGATGATCCCAACAAAAGTAAAAACATAAAGGTATTCGTTTTCTCCGACTTCAACGTCAGAAACTTCTATATCTTCATCGACAAGTTCTGACATATCTCGCTGTTTTTCTTCTGCTTTTACAGCCTTTAAGACTCCAAATTCCTTGAGTTTACGGATAATTGAAACCGTTTTATCTTCTGAACAAGAAAAAACTTTACAGAGTTGTTTCTGTGTGTATCTTCTTTGTTCTCTTACAAATTCAGAGTTCATTTATGTACCTCCTTTTACTCGTCATCGACAGGAGATGTATCAGCCAGGTCTTCCGGCTCTGCCTCAAGCTGAATATCATGATGGAAGATACCAATTCCTTTTTTCTCGAATTCCCGACAAATCTCCGAATAACGACTGCTGTTTTCGAAGCAGCCTTCAAACAATTTCGGACGTTTCTGCTTTGCTGCATCCTCAAACAGATACATAATTACTTTGCTCTTGAATGTATGGATAAATCTTTCGTTATCGATTTCCGTACCTTCTTCAGGAACGACAATATTTCTTGCGATGAAGTAAGGACCCAATTGTTTATCTTCATTAATCTTCTCTTTTGCCAAGAAGTTATTAATGGCCTTTCGCAGCTTATTCCACTCTACTTTATGCTTAGTGTTTCCATTTCCAAGAACAACTGTTTTCCCTACCAAATCCTTTTCGCTATCATCGATTCCCAAATAGGTAAAATCCCATCTACGCTTAAAAGCAGTATCCATCGGAAAAACACCCTGGTCAGCACTATTCATCGTGGCCCAAATAAACATATTGTCTGGAATTTTAATAGTTTCTACTAAACTCCTATCTACCCCAAGTTCCTTAGCAAGGTAAGAACGCATTTCATTTGTTGTTGCAATTTCATATTCACTGACATTGTTTGATGCTCTATCAAGTAGTTGGAATACATCACCAAATACCGCGGCCACATTGGCTCTATTTATCTCCTCAATAATAAGCAGATGTGGTTTAGGATTATCGGTCATCCCACTTTTGAGTGCCCTCGCCAGTACCCGCATAAAAGGTCCCGGAACATACTCATATGCAATTTCTTCTTTTACTTCCGAAGCAAGTGCCACATATGGTCTAAGTGCTTTTCCATGATTTCTTTCTACACTATTATCCCCAACCGCATCTGTTCCATCTTGCTTTTTTGTTTTAAAGACTTCATCTGTATACAGGCCTAACAAAATAGGTAGTCTTGTTAATCCATCATCCTTAAATCTTTCATATAGCAAATCATATTTTTCTTGCGCCGTCTTTGTTTTATCTAACAGCACAGAAAGAACATCTTTCTTTGTACCACCAATTGTGCCAGAACTTCCACTAACCATAACGGGCTTATATGTGCCGACAAAATTAGCATAAGAATAATCTGGGTGGAAAGTAACACGTTCCTCATGTCCACCATCCACCAACAGTTTCTTTGCCTCTTTGTTAAGAGTAAAACTTTTTCCTGTTCCTGGCGCGCCAAACAAAATACGATTACGAGAATGCTTTTTAGCATCACATTTAGTTTCAAAACACAAACTTGCACTACCACTGGAATCTTCTGCTAAGACCAAGTTTTGCTCATCGTCATAACTCACTTCTGGATATTTCTTGGAAGTATAATGAAGGTCATAATGATTATCTAAATAATAGTAGACGAAAGGTGCCAAGAATCCAACTGTATTATGTTCTTTATCATATATAAACCCGTTATTTTTGGTGTCAATAAGAAGCTGATTAACAAACGTTCCTCGGATACTTGGATTAGTATCATATCTAATAGCCTCATCAATCGGATATCCCACAAAAATGGCATCAGAAATTCCATCATTTTCTTCAAATACATAAACACCTATGATAAGGGTATCTTCCTTTGATTTCTCTTTTGGATCTGACACCTTACCCAACTGTATTTTCTTTTCATACGGATTTCTTGCCTCATTACGAATGGTTCCACAATAGACATTAATGTACTTGCTTTTTCCGTTTGCATCCTTTAGCAGAATCCTTCTGCATGACCCCTTTTTATCAACAATTTCGGATGTCCAGCCATACTGATTAAATAAGGAAGTTAACATCTCATCCAAATCCGAGCATAACGCAGATTCGTGTGAAACAATCTCTCCGTCATGATTTATTTCATATCTTTCCATCGAAATATATCTCCTTTATTTTTGTGGCTAATATGTGTGCCATTTCTACTGGAACGGCATTACCAATTTGACGCCATTGTTCTTTCATTTCCCCAATAAGCACATACTCATCGGGGAAGGTCTGTATCCTTTTGAGTTCCTCAATTCTTAGGAAACGATTCCGCCAATGGAAAGGTCCCTGATTAGTAGAAAAACTAGCCTGAATTGTCCAAGAAGGACGATCTGGTGTTAATTTCAATAAAAATGTCCAGTATCTAGATTTCCATTTAAATTTAGGCTCAGAATATCCTCTTTTTTCTGTAAAATACAAATAATTATCACCTGGCGGAATCTGCGTTAACAAATCATAATCTTTTTGTCCAGGGCGCTGATTTTTTTCTTCCTCTGTGATATTATCAAATTCAGAAATAACATCACCGCAAGTAACCCATGGTAACTTATCCGTATTTTTATTTGGATCGGCATGAGTTTCTTCTGGGAAAACAAATTCTGGCAACTCTTCCAAATAACCGATACAGAAAAATCTTTTTCTCGTTTGTGGAACGCCATAATTTGCACAATTAACAACTTTATAGGTTATTTTATACCCCAGTTCTCTGGCCTTGTCCTTCAAAAAGTCGAATTCTTCCTGGTGTGTCTTAAATGTAAAACCATCAACATTTTCGAATAAAAACACTTTTGGTTTTAGTTCCTTCAACGCACGGAAGTATTCAGGAACTGCAAATCCGGCACGTTCATCAGCAAAACCATTTGCCTTCCCTATAAGATAATGTCTTGTTTGACTATAAGGTGGACATGGTGGTCCTCCAATCAAACAATCAATTTCTCCGTACTTTTTCTTAAGTTTAAAAAAGTCAATGCTTCTAACATCACCACAGTATATCTCATCCGCCATGTCATTTTCTTTTAAAGTATCGCAAGCCAACTGCCATACATCTGATGCATATACAGTTCTAAATCCAGCTTGTTTAAATCCAATATCCAAACCGCCTGCACCCGAGAAAAGACTTACTACTTTGGGTTTTCTTTTTAAATCCATTTGCACAACTCCTCTACTACCTTTTTACCAAGTAAAGGTGGAACCGCATTACCTATTTGTTTGTGCTGTGAATATGTGCTACCTACAAATTCATAATCATCAGGAAACGTTTGAATTGCAGCTAATTCACGGATATTAAGCCTTCTATTTTTCCAATGGAATGGTCCTTCCCAATGTCCAGGACTTGCAATAATTGTCCAAGATGGCATAAATGGATGTAATTTCAACAAAGAAGACCAGTATCTTTTACCAGCAACAAAAACTGGGTTAGGATGTTTTTCTCTTTCTGTCAAAGCAATGTAGTTCTTTCCAAAAGGAATACAGGTTAATTCATGTTCCCATTTTCCTTCTGTTTCAAGTTTTTCTCCATCACAATACTCATCACTATCAAACTTGCCAATCCAATCGATAACTCGTTCATACGGCAACAATTTAGAATTTGCAAGACTCTCTTTCTCGTTACCGTGAGTTTGTACTAATGTAGCATTAATCTCTTTTTTACTTGCTAAAAAGAATACCCTCTTTCGCTTTTGTGGAATACCATATTCAGCTGCATTTACTTTCAAAAGAGAACAATGGTATCCTAATGCCTTCATGTTTTCGTATATAGTATCAACTGCCGCTTTATTAGAAGGATGTAAAATACTTTCTACATTCTCTAAGACAAACCCATCTGGTTGAAGTTCCGAAATCACTCTAAAATATGGTACTATCATATTTCTAGGATCTTCATTAGAATTTCTTTTTTCGTTTGTCACCCAATATCCTGCTTTTGAAAATGGCTGACAAGGTGGTCCTCCAACAATTATTAGTTTTTCTGGACGTTCCTTTTTTAATAACTCAGCATAATGATTTCCGGTAATTTTTGTAATATCTCCCACTTCATGAACAGTATGAGCAAAGAACTTATTTTTCTTCAATGTCTCCACACTATCTTCAAAAATATCCAAACTAGAGATTACTTTTACACCAGCCAATTGAGTTCCAATATCCAACCCACCAGCTCCAGAAAACATACTAATTGCTTTTACATCTTCTCTAAATTCAATATTCATATCATTTACCGTATACCCTTTATGAGTGTACGGTATTAAGATATCCCCATTTTCATCCAAATCAAATTCCTCTAACATCTTTTCTTTTTGATGCTGAGTAATATTATTAAAGAATTTTTTCTCAATTCTATATAAACTCATAGTTCCTCCTACTATTGATGGTTATGCTAACGTCCAAGTTCCCCTTGTGACATTTTTAATTTTCCCTTTAGATTTTAGATTAGTTCTCGCCCAACGAAGTCGATAGTTGAGCTTTGTTCCTAATCCGCTCTCATCTTCCAATTGAACTATTTCATCTGATAATGATAATACTTCAATTACTTTTGCATTAATCTGCTCAGTAGTTGCAGTTCCTTCTAGCAGCTCTAGTGATTTCAAAACCGCCTCTTCTAACATACTATTTGATGGAAAATACATAGTTTTCATCTAGATGTCCTCCTTAAATATCAGCACTTTTGCCACTTTTTACCCATATATCAAGTTCGGATAATTTAAATTTCCATTGTTTCCCTATTTTATGAGCCGGAACACCTTTACCTTTTCTTAACCAACCACGTACTGTTCCAGGTTTTACTCCTAAGTACTCTGCTGCTTCATCTATACTAATCCATTTTTCTTGATTATCATTCATATCGCCACCTCGCTATATATAAACGCAATTCTACAAAATAAATTATAGCAATATTTCATGAATATTGCAACCGATTTGTAAGTATTTAATGTTATTTGTTGTTATTTACAAAACATTATACAATTATTACTCAACTTACAACCTCAATATTTTTATCTCCCCAACCCAAACTCAACGCTTCTATCTATTCAACTATAAAAATTTGCTTCTTTGCTGCTCCCCAAACGCAGAAAATCCGAGGATCTAGATTTACTTCCAAATCCTCGGAAATCCCCTCATTTCAAGCCATTTTCACACTTTTACTTATGTGTTTTAGTCAACAGAACCACGCTCTCAACATGCACGGTCTCACAGAACTGATCCACCGCCGTCATCTTCTCCACACGATATCCCGCCAGCTGCATCATCTCCAGATCGCGTGCCAGACTGGTCATCTTACAGGAGATATACACAATCTTATCCACCCCATAATTCAAGATCTTCGGAAGTGCCTTCGGGTTGATTCCGTCTCTTGGCGGATCCAGTACGATCACATCCGGCTTCTCTTCAATCTCATCAAGCACCTTAAACACATCTCCGGCAATGAATCTGCAATTGGAAAGTCCGTTTCGGACAGCATTTTCTTTTGCCGCCTCGACTGCTTCTTCAATAATCTCGACACCGATCACTTTCTTCGCAACCGGAGCAAGCACCTGACCGATTGTTCCTGTTCCGCTGAACAGATCGAATACAACCTGATTATCAATATCTCCAATGTATTCTCTTACAGTCTCGTACAGCACTTCTGCACCTTTTGAGTTTGGCTGAAAGAAGGAAAATGGTGTAATCTTGAATTCCAATCCAAGAAGCTTCTCGTAAAAGAAGTCCTGTCCATAAAGAATTCTTGTCTCATCACTCTTCACGACATCAGACAGGGAATCATTCAATATATGAAGGATTCCAACAATCTTTCCTTCTAATTCTAATGCCAGAAGTTCTTCTACCAATGGAGTCAGATCATACTCTTCCTGCGTTGTCGTTACAAGATTCACAAGAATCTCACCTGTTGTATCACCACGTCTCAGAAGAAGATGACGGAGATAACCGACATGCTGCATTTTCTTGTAATAACTTACATTTCTCTCTTTAAAATAATTCAATACACATAAAAGAATCTTATCCATATCTTCATGGACAAGCTGGCAGTCTCCTGCTGTCAGTACATCATAAGTACTTCCTTTTTTATGAAGACCGAGAGATAACGGACCGTCTTTGAATTCGTCTCCAAAAGAAAACTCCATCTTGTTACGGTAATGGAATTCCTTCGGGCTGTGCTTTACACCCTCAAAAAGATACTCGCCCTTTACTACCGGATCCATAATCCTGCGGATCTGCCCTTCTTTCATCTTCACCTGTTCTTCGTATGGCATCGTCTGATACATGCAGCCACCACAGGCCGGAAAGATACTACAGACCGGCCCTCTTGTCTCTAATGGAGATTTCTCCAACACTTCAAGAAGTCTTCCTTCTGCATTTCCTCTTTTAAATTTATTTATCATAAAACGGATCTTCTGTCCCGGAATCCCATTTTTCACAGTAACATACTGTTCTTCCTCCGCAACAAATACAATCCCCTTGTTTGGGAAATCTACACGTTCAATAATACCCTCGTAGATCTGACCTTTTTTCATCCTAATCTCCTATCAATTCTAATCTATTTTAACAGAAAAACAGACAGGATGGCTTCTTCTCACACCCTGTCTGCACTTTTGCAATTCACTCAAGAATTATACCTGATCATCCTCGCTGAAGTAATCATCAAAATCGTCATCAAAATCATCTTCAAAATCATCAAGATAATCCGGTGATACGAAACGATATACTGCATAAGCGATCGCTGCTACTGCAGCTACTGCTCCGATGATAGCCAGCGTCCAGATTACTGTGTTCTTCTGCTTCTCAGCCTCATTCTTATGAAGAATCTCGTTCAATCTTGTTTCTGCAATGATGTCTTCTATTCTCTTGTTCATATTAACACGTCCTTTCTTCACCTTTTGCGGTGACAGATAATCTGTGTTTATTATAACACCTGACGATTCATATTACTACTGATTTATCATTTTTTTATAACTTTCTCATACCTTTACAAGCTTGGCAAATTTTGCAAACATCTTGCGTGTTCCGACACTGTCAAATTCAATCGTAACCTCGTGATCTCGTCCACCTTCTTTGATATCCGTTACTGTTCCTTCCCCAAACTTCACATGACGTACCCGGTCTCCGACCTCATAACCAAGTGGACCATTCCCACCTGCTGCCAGCTGACTTCCCTTCTGCAGGGATGCCAGTGCCTGATTTCCTGTAAGTGGCTTACCTGTCCCCTGATTCTTCGCAGGTGTCATTCCGCCAAGTGCTCCTGCGAATGCCTGTGCCCGAAATGCTTCTCTGGCACGTGCATATGTATTCTGCTGTGCTGGCATCTCCGTCTCCTGGGTAAACTTCTTGTTTCCTGTATCAAGCAGTTCCCTCGGGATCTCTTTCACAAATCTTGACATCGGATTGTACTGTGTCTCACCGTGCACCATTCTTCTGCGCGCACTTGTCAAAGTCAGTTCCTGCTCTGCCCTTGTGATTCCAACATAACAAAGTCTCCGCTCTTCTTCCAGTTCTTCTCTGTCTCCTGCATTAATACTCATATATCCCGGGAAAAGCCCATCTTCCATCCCTGCAAGATAAACACGTGGAAATTCAAGTCCCTTTGCACTATGTAAAGTCATCAGAACAACATATTCCTGGTCTTCATCCAGACTGTCAATATCCGCAACCAAAGCAACTTCTTCAAGGAATCCGCTCAATGTTGCCTTTTCATCTTTATCCTGACAACTTTCCTCATAAGTTGCCGCTTTACTGATCAGCTCGTCTATATTCTCTTTTCTTGTTTTCGCCTCTTCTTTATCTTCATTTTCAAGGCTTTCTATATATCCTGTCTTCTCAATCACTTCCTGTAAAAGATCTGTGATGTTCATCTCTTCTGCCAACGTCTTAAAATACTCGATCAATGCCGCAAAAGAGTCCAGTTTTGTTGCACTTCTTCCCACTCCTGCGATCAGCCCAGGTGCCAGTAATGCCTCATAAAAACCAATTCCACGTTCTGTTGCAGACTCCTGAATCCGGTTAATTGTTGTAAGACCGATTCCTCTCTTTGGGACATTAATGATTCTTCTAACCGCAACATCATCACGTCCATTGTCGATTGTCTTGAGATAAGCAAGAAGATCCTTGATTTCTCTTCTCGCATAGAAATTTACACCGCCGACAATCTTATAAGGAATATTCATGGCAATAAATTTCTCTTCCAGCAGACGGGATTGTGCATTCGTACGATAAAGAACTGCACTGTCATTATAGGAACCTCCCTGTCTGACAGCACTTTTGATATCTTCGCCTATGAAATCCGCCTCATCAAATGCAGTATCAAACTGACGCAGACGGATCAGTTCACCTTCTCCGTTCTCCGTCCAAAGTGATTTCTCCTTTCTTCCGCGGTTATTCGCGATCACACTGTTCGCTGCATTCAGAATATTCCCTGTAGATCTGTAGTTCTGCTCCAGTTTGATCACCTTTGCATCCGGAAATTCATGCTCAAAGTCAAGAATATTCCGGATATTCGCTCCACGGAACTTGTAGATTGACTGGTCATCATCTCCAACGACACAAAGATTCTTATATTTTCCTGCAAGAAGGCTTACCAGCTGAAACTGGACTGTATTTGTATCCTGATATTCATCTACCATAATATAGCGGAATCTTTCCTGATAACTCTCAAGCACATCCGGCTGTGTCTGCAAAAGCTGTACTGTCTTTACAAGCAGATCATCAAAATCCAGCGCATTATTCGCTCTCATCTGCGCCTCATACTCGCGGTAAACCTTAGCAATCTTCATCTTTGCAAAGTCTCCTCCGGCATTCAGTTCAAATTCATCCGGAAGGATCATCTCATTCTTGGCAGATGAAATTGCTGAAAGCAGACTTCTTTCTTTAAACACTTTCGTATCCACATCTACTTTCCGACAGACTTCCTTAATTAATGTCTTCTGATCATCTGTATCATATATAGTAAAATGATTCTCATACCCTAATCTGTCAATAAATCTTCTCAAAATACGCACACATGCAGAATGAAATGTGCTCACCCATACACTTTCTGCTCCAAAACCGACAAGGTTATCCACACGCTGGCGCATCTCTTCTGCCGCTTTGTTCGTAAATGTGATTGCAAGGATATTCCATGGGTTCACGCCACGTTCTCCGATCAGATATGCGATCCTGTGCGTCAGAACTCTTGTTTTTCCTGAACCGGCTCCGGCAAGGATCAGAAGAGGGCCGTCCGTGTGGTAAACAGCCTCTCTCTGCGGTTCATTTAATTTATCATAAATGCTCATCTTTCCACTCCTTTAAAGTTATAAAGATATCTGTAAATGTATTCCCATTATCAAACACACGTTCCTGTTTGTCAACTACATTTTCCGGCCTTCTTATCTTTTGCTTGCTATCTAGTTTTAAATACTATATAATAAATGTATTGAGGTGATAACATGAATATAGACACAAGTAATCTGTTAAACAGCATTTTAGAAGAACTTTCTTCTTTAAGTTATGTGCATCCCGGCGATGTTCCGAATATTGATCTTTACATGGATCAAGTAACTACTTTTATGGATGAGCAACTGGCTTTGACCAAACGTTACCCTGATGATAAGATCCTGACAAAGACCATGATCAATAATTATACGAAGAACAATCTTCTTCCACCCCCGGTGAAGAAGAAGTATTCCAGAGAGCACCTGCTCCTTCTGGTCTTCATTTATTATTTTAAAAATATCCTTTCAATCAAAGATATTGAGACAGTTCTTGCACCGCTCACAGAGAAATATTTTCCGGATGGAAGCTCTTTTGAATTAGCGGATATTTACAAAGAAGTCTGCAAGATTGAAAAAGAACAGCTGGATTCCATCAAAGAGAATGTAACTGCTACTTATGAGAAATCTGCTGAGACTTTCACTCATCTTGCTGATGGCGAAGATAAGGAGATCTTACAGCAGTTTGCATTTATATGCAGCTTGAGTTTTGATGTATATATCAAGAAAATGATCATTGAACGGATCATTGATGACCTCTCTTCCAAGTCTTCAAAAAACGAAGAGAAAAAGAAAGGGAAATAAACATTTCTGTTTAAAACGAGATACAGCCTGTGAAAGACTTTATCAGGATCTTCCGCAAGCTGTATCTTTTGATTGATAAAAGGTATTTTATTGTAAGCTTAATTCTTAAGTGTTATTCTTCCGTTCCATTCTCTTCCTCAGCAAGCCCTACACGTTTGAAAACCATATCATATCCGTCATTCCCATAATTAAGAGAACGGTTCACACGACTGATTGTCGCAGTGGATGCTCCTGTCTTCTCTGCGATCTCCAGATATGTCTTCTGTTCACGGAGCATTCTTGCCACTTCAAATCTCTGTGACAATGAAAGCAGCTCATTGATCGTACAGATGTCTTCAAAAAATGTATAACACTCTTCTTTATTCTCAAGGCTTAAGATTGCCTGAAACAGATAATCTACTGCCTCGGTTCTGATCTTCTTACTCATACGAAACAATCTCCTTCTCAACCGGCTAATTATATGATGGCTTACGGCATACCATAAACCATAACAATACCTTTTGCCTTCTCAGGCCACTTTTTGATTTTAACACATTAAATTTTTAAAGTCCACCATTTCTTATGAATTTAAACTAAATTCTTGCGCAATTTTGATTTTTTTCTAAAACATTTTATGTAAAACACACTTTTTTCGTTGTTCTTCCTCTTTTAAGATGCTATAATAAATCTGTTATAAATATTTTGATACAAAAGAGAGGAGTACATGATTAATATGAAGTGCCCAATATGTGGAAAAGACCTGGATTTGCAGAATAAGCAGATTGGCACCAGCGAAAACGGGGATCCAATCTTTAATGAATATGCAATCTGCCATAGCTGTAAAAAGCAATGGAACCTTGATAAACAACGTGCGAAGAAGATCGCTGCTAAGAAAGCTGCCGAAGAGAAAGCAAAAGCTGAAGCTGAGGCCCGTGCTGCTGAAGAAAAAGCGAAAGCTGAAGCTGCCGCCCGCGCTGCTGAAGAAAAAGCGAAAGCTGATGCCGCCGCCCGTGCCGCTGAAGAGAAACGAGCTGCCCGCAGAGAAGCAAAAGTCCGCGCCCGCAAAGAAGCGATTGCCCGCCTTGCTGCTGACAAAGGGATTTCAGAAGAAGAAGCTGAACGTATTCTTAAGGAGAGAGCCAGAGCCCGCAAAGCCGCTGCACAGAAAGCTGCCACTGATGCCACTGCCACTGATAATTCCGAAGAGCAGAAATATGGGAACATTCCAGCGGAAGAAATCCGTGATAAGCGTGAAAAAGCAGTTCGCAAGGGATACGAAGATATGCTTGCAACTGACCCTGACAGTAAAGCTGCCAAGAAGAAAAAGAAAGAGGAAGCCGAAACTGCGAAAGCAAAAGAAGATGTAAAATCCAGAAAAATGGATGACTATGATGATGAGAAATCCTCTGATGATGAAGATGATGATGAATATGAATATGTAGACGAATATCCACGTTTCAGACCTGGACGCATCATCCTTGGAATCATTTCCCTGCTTGCATTTGGTTTCTGTATTTATAAAGGATTCGTAACAGGACTCAGCACATCAGGAGCTGACGTAACTTCTGCTCCAGGCATGAATTATGTCATTGTTGCTCTTTGTATGCTTGTCACTGCACTGTTATACTTCATCATGAATAACCGTGATACACTTTTTGCATTCCTTATCCCGATGATTGTCTATATCGGTAGTGCTGTTTTTGCTTTCCTGAAACATGGAGATGAATTCGAGCTTCTGATTTTAGCCGGTGTAAGTGGTGTACTTGCTGTTATTTCACTGATTCTCGCAATTGCTTCCCGCGGTGGAGATGATTACGATGATGAAGATGATTACGACGATCCATTTGAAGAAGAACACGATAATTAAAATCGCGTTGTAAATCTTTTTGGTTTCTAAGAACAATTTATATAAGATAATTACAAGGGAGTATCATTTTGCGATACTTCCCTTTTTTGTCCTGATATGCATTTTTTATATCATATATCTAAAATATTTTTAGGTGTCAAAAACTTTTTTAGAATAGTTGTTGCTTTTTGTTGAATATGTGATAAAATATACCCATAGGTATCTTTATATAATTAAAAATACACAACAAACACATACTCCTCAAAGATTTTTCTTTGGGGATTTTGTCACAAAGAAAGGAGTAACTGACATGGCATCATTTATAGTAAATGGTCAGGAAGTCTCACCTTCAAAGAATCAGAAACTGTTACGGTTCCTGCGTGATGAACTGCACATTACCTCTGCAAAGGATGGTTGCAGCGAAGGCGCTTGTGGAGCCTGTACTGTTATCATTGATGGACAGACTTGCAAATCCTGCGTACCTGACACAGATTCATTGGCCGGAAAGAATGTCATCACAGTCGAGGGGCTTTCTGATTGGGAACAGAAAGTTTACACTTATGCTTACGGGAAGGCAGGCGCTGTACAGTGCGGATTCTGTATTCCTGGTATGGTTATGTGCACAAAAGCACTTTTGGATGTAAATCCGGAACCAACCGATGATGAGATTCGCTATGCGCTGCGCAACAACTATTGCCGCTGTACAGGATATGTCAAGATCATGGACGCGGTACGTCTGGCAGCTAAGATTCTGAAAGAAGGAGTTTTACCAGATGACGGAGATCCTAGCTGGACTCTTGGTTCCCGTGTTTCTCGTATAGATGTTGAAGAAAAAGTGCTTGGAACAGGTAAATATCCGGATGACTATTATCCGGAAGGAATGCTCTATGGCGCTGCTCTTCGTAGTAAATATCCACGAGCTCGCGTACTTTCTATTGATACCTCTGCTGCCGAGGCTCTGCCTGGCGTAGAAGCGGTTGTAACAGCCGATGATATTCCTGGGGAAAATAAGATCGGACACTTAAAACATGATCAGTATTCACTGATTCCGGTTGGTGGACTGACTCATTATCTCGGAGATGCAATTGCCCTTGTAGCTGCAACTGACATGGCAACTGTAGAAAAAGCAAAGAAACTTATTAAAGTTGAATATGAAGTACTTCCTCATGTGCATACAGTGGAAGAAGCTGCTGCTCCGGATGCTCCACTTGTTTATGATGAAGAAGAGACTAACGTATGTGCTTATAAGCACATCAGCCGCGGAAATGCGGAAGAAGCAATCAAGAATTCCAAGTACGTGATCTCACATCACTTTGAGACGCCTTGGACTGAGCATGCTTTCCTTGAACCGGAATGTGCTGTTTCTTTCTATGATGAAGACGGTGACATTTTCGTATATTCAACAGACCAGTCCGCTCACCAGACATTGCACGAAGTTACACTTATGCTTGGAACAGATAAAGTAAAAGTTCAGAACGCATTAGTCGGCGGTGGTTTCGGTGGTAAAGAGGACATGACTGTTCAGCATTTAAGTGCATTGCTTACTTACGTAACAAAGAAACCGATTAAGATGAAATTATCCAGAGCGGAATCCTTGCTTGTTCATCCAAAACGTCACCCATTCTACATGGATATGACAATGGGATGCGATGAGAACGGAGTGATCCAGGGTGTAAAAGCGATTGTTAAATCTGACACAGGTGCATTCGCTTCTCTTGGTGGCCCGGTTCTTGAACGTGCATGTACACATGCAGCAGGACCTTATCATTATGAAAACTTTGAAATTGAAGGAACTGCTTACTATACAAATAACCCACCTGCCGGAGCATTCCGCGGATTTGGTGTTACACAGACTTGTTTCGCAACAGAGACACTTCTGAACATGATGGCTGACAAGGTAGGCATTACGCCTTGGGAGATTCATTACCGCAATGCGATCCGCCCAGGCGAAGTACTTCCGAACGGACAGATTGTAGATAACTCTACAGGTCTTGTAGAGACACTGGAAGCTGTCAAAGAAGAGTATGATGCTGCACTTGCGGCCGGTAAGGCTGTTGGCCTTGGTTGTGCTATGAAGAATGCCGGCGTTGGTGTTGGTATCCCGGATACAGGACGTGTAAAATTAATTGTTGAAGAAGATGAAAAACTTCACATCTTCACTGGTGCTTCCTGTATCGGTCAGGGACTTGGTACTGTACTTGTACAGATGATCGTTACAAATACAGATCTTTCCCATGATGATATCGTCTATGAGCGAAGCAACACATGGATTTCACCTGATTCCGGTACAACTTCCGGTTCTCGTCAGACACTTGTAACTGGTGAAGCGTGCCGCAGAGCATGTGAAAAATTCATGGAAGCGAAAAACAGCGGTAAGTCCATGAAAGATATGATTGGAGAAACTTTCTACGGAGAGTATCTCGCTAAGACTCATCCACTTGGTGCAGATGTGCCTAATCCGATATCTCACGTTGCTTATGGATATGCAACTCAGGTCTGCATCCTTGATCCTAAGACAGGTAAGATTGAGAAAATGATTGCCGCACATGATGTTGGTAAAGCTGTCAACCCTCTCTCCTGCGAAGGTCAGATTGAAGGCGGTGTTGTAATGTCAATGGGATATGCACTCAGAGAGCAGTATCCAATCGATGAAAACTGTAAACCAATTGACAAATATGGTTCCTTAGGACTTTTCCGTTCTCACGAAGTTCCTGAGATTGAAGCAATCGTTATTGATAAACCTGGTCTGGATGTTGCCTGTGGAGCAATCGGTATCGGAGAGATCACATCCATCCCTACTGCTCCTGCAATCGCGGATGCATATTGCAGATTTGACGGAGAAAGACGCTACAGCCTTCCTCTTTCTAACACACCATACGAAAGGAAGAAATAATCATGGCAATTAAAAAGAGATTTCCTTACCGGGCAGCTCTGGTTGCCTGTAACGGTGGCTGCCGCGCAGCCGGCTCTGAAGACGGTGGATGCAAAGATGGCTGCATCGGATGTGGAGCTTGTATAGAAAAATGTAAATTCGGCGCGATTTCCATGAATGAATATGGCGTCGCCGAAGTAGACGAAGAAAAATGTATTGCCTGTGGACAGTGTGCAAAAGTCTGTCCACAGAACCTGATCAAGATTCACGAATGTGCAAACTACATTGTAGTAAAATGCTCTAACAAAGAAAAAGGAGCTGTTGCACGTAAACAGTGTGAAGTCAGTTGTATTGGATGCGGTATTTGTGAAAAAACATGTACTGCAGGTGCAATTCATGTAGAAGATAATTGCGCAGTAATCCAGGAAGACATCTGCTTAAGCTGTGGAATGTGCTCTGTAAAATGTCCAAGACATGTAATCCATGATCTCCGCGGAGTATTTACAGCAGTAAGATAATACAAAAGCTATCGACTACGATAACAACACAGATATGTGTTAAGTTATTGTAATCGATAGCTTTTTTTATCTACTCATCTTCATCCAGAAACTCGATATCATCATCGTCATCAAGATAATCTAAATCATCCAGATCATCCAAATCATCTAAGTCATCCAGATTTTCCAGATCATTCAAGTCATCTAAGTCATCCGGATCTTCATCACAATCATAATCCTCTGTCGCATCTGCCTCATCAGCAGTTACTTCAATTTCGACGTCTTCCTCGTCTACATCAAACTTCTCTTCTTTAAAGTTCTCCACTTCATCTTCTTCCAGATCATCTTCAAGATCATCAAATTCATCCATGCTGACAACTGTTGTGCCCTTGTCTTCTTTCAGGACATTTTCCGGAAGACTCTCTATAATCTCATCCAGCTCATCAAAATCATCCAGATTCTCGACCAGTGCCCTTGCCTTCTCGACTTCATTTTCTGTAGAATGTTCTTCACGGATCTCTGCGGCTTTAAGTAAATTCTTTTTCTTACGTTTTCCGGATTCCAAAAGAAGCTGGATCCAGATACTAAGTGCACCAATTGCAACACAAAGTGCCACATGGATCATTCCATTTTTATACGGCTGCAGATAAAAGATACTGCTGCCCGCTGCCATTGCTCCAAACACAGAAGAAGAAGCAATCAGCATAAAGTTATGAAACTTAATAGAAAGCAATGCACACACAAGACCAATACCCGCACAGATTCCATACATAATAAGATCCTGTGGTTTCATCAGATGTACACTGACAACAAAGACAAGTACCGCTACTGTCACAAATCCACCAATCTGCTTCTTCCATGCACCAAGCACCGCCAATACAAGTCCCACACCCGCACCTGCTGCCAATGCGATTGTCTGATTCAGACCTGCAATCGCTCCGACCGCAATTCCGGCTGCGCATCCTGCTGACAATCCTGCAATCACTGACCAGAAACGTACCAGTTTCAGCCCCGTCAGACATAACAGTACTGCTCCGACCGTTATAACGATCAGAGAAATAAATTCCATCTGACTCAAATGATGACTGCTTTCATTAAGTCCAGCTAGAACAACATCCAGGTCAAAATTCAGAATTGTATCAATCATATCATTTACATTCATTATTTACACCTTCGTCCCTTACTATTTATTACTCACTACTGCTCATTTTAGCAATTTTTTTTACTGATTACAAGTGTTCATTTCACCTTTCCATTGACTTCTTATTCTTCTCCACTTAAAATAGAAGAGAAATGCTATTGCTGACCGCATAATACTGTGAACAGCAATAAAATGCTAACATAAAGGAGTTTATTATGGAACAGTTAAGAATACCTGCTGGCTATCATTCCCCTCTTACAATTCGCGAGACAGAAGTAGCCATCAAAGAAGTGAAAGACCACTTCGAGCGTGCTCTTGCAAAGAATCTCCACCTGACACGAGTGTCAGCACCACTGTTTGTCCGTCCGGAATCCGGTCTGAATGATAACTTAAACGGTGTGGAACGTCCGGTTTCCTTTGATATCAAAGAACAGGATGGTTCTGTTGCAGAGATCGTTCATTCTCTTGCAAAATGGAAGAGATATGCATTGAAGAATTATAATTTCCATTCCGGCGAAGGACTTTACACAGATATGAGTGCGATACGTCGTGATGAAGATACAGACAACATCCACTCTCTGTATGTTGACCAGTGGGACTGGGAAAAAGTAATTTCTAAGGAAGAACGTAACACAGAGACACTTCAGTACACTGTCCGCAAAGTCTACCGGGCTCTGAAAGATACAGAAGAATACATTTCCAGACGTTACAACTATATCGATCCTCTTCTTCCTGATGATATCTTTTTCATCACTACACAGGAGCTGGAAGACCTTTATCCGGATTTTACTACCAAAGAACGTGAAAAGGCGATTGCGAAGGAAAAAGGCGCAGTGTTTATCTCCAAGATTGGTGGCGTACTTGCTTCCGGCGAAAGACATGACGGTCGTGCTCCGGACTATGATGACTGGGAGCTGAACGGTGACATTATCGTTTACTATCCGGTTCTTGACATCGGTCTTGAACTCTCTTCTATGGGAATCCGTGTTGACGAAGACTCATTAAAGGCACAGCTCAAAGAAGCCGGATGTGAAGATCGTGCAGAACTTCCATTCCAGAAGGCACTGCTGAACGGCGAGCTTCCATATACAGTCGGCGGCGGTATTGGACAGTCCCGTATCTGTATGTATTACTTAAGAAAGGCTCATATCGGTGAAGTACAGTCTTCCCTCTGGCCTGAAAATGTAGTTGAAGCTGCTGCTGATGCCGGCATTCACCTTCTCTAAACACAAGACAGACCAGCCAATTATATGATAAAAAGCAGATTCGAATTCTACTGGAGCATCTCTCCTTTGAATTCGAATCTGCTTTTTCATTCTCCTCTTATTCTACAATCAGCAACTGTTCTTTCTCTTCCTCAGACACCCTGTTCCAAAAAACATTAAAATCATCAAATTCCGGCAAATAGATATCTGCCGTATTCCAGATCTGCGCCAGATTCTTGTCATTTGCCTTATCATAAACTGCTACTGTCTTAAATCCCGCATGCTTTGCCGTTCTCAAAGCCTGGTAAGTATCTTCAAACACCCAGGTCTGTTCCGGCTCCGTATCCAGCTGCAAAAGTGCTGCAAAATAAATATCCGGCTGATCCTTACCGCTTCCGATCTCAGATGCTGTAAAAACTCCTTGAAAATAAGGTAATACCTTCAATCTGCTCAGAGCTGCTTCTGCATTCTTCCGGTCACCGGTTGTTGCGATCACCATAGGAATCTTCCGCTCTCTGAATTCCTCCAGATACTGACGAACCCCTTCTTTCAATGGAACTCGTTTTGCATAATAGTCTTCCACTTCCTTATTCAGTCCCTGTACAACCTCTTCCACTGTCTTCTCCAGGTTATAATGTGAGATCAGATAATCTGCCGCCTCCTCCAGGCTCATCTCAAATAATGTCTCCCCCAGGTTCTTCTCGGCCTCAATTCCCAAATGATCCAGATACAATTCTCCAAGATTCTCCCAGACAGGCATGGAATTGAGAAGGACACCATCTACGTCAAATATTACACCTTTTATCATGTCATTCCTCTTTTCTGCTATGCACTACATTATAATCTCCCTGGAAACACATGTCAACCGTTACTGTCAACCATCAGAAAAAGACCTTCTGCCTGCAGATCAACCACTTGCAAAAGGTCTTTATAAAATGCTGTTATTTATTTTGTCTCAAGGATCTTATCAACACTTGCCAGTTTTACACTCAATACAAATACTTCAGCGGCAACTGCAAGTTCTTCCGGTGTTGGATAAGACGGTGCGATACGGATATTGCTGTCATGTGGATCTTTTCCATAAGGGAATGTTGCTCCCGCTCCTGTCATAACAACGCCTGCTTCTTTCGCCTTCGCAACAATCGCTTTCGCACATCCGTCCAGCGCATCAAAGGAGATGAAATATCCTCCACGTGGCGCGATCCATGATCCAATCTCAAGTCCGCCAAGTTCTCTTTCAAGAACTTCAAGAACAGTCTCAAACTTCGGACGCAGGATATCTGCATGTTTCTTCATATGTTCTACAATTCCGTGGATATCTTTGAAAAATCTTACATGACGCAGCTGATTTACCTTATCATGTCCGATCGTCTGCACACGCATTGTGCTTCTGATATCCTCCAGGTTCGCATCAGATGCTGCCATTGCTGCAATTCCTGATCCCGGGAAACTGATCTTGGATGTAGAAGAAAACTTGTAAACCATATCCGGGTTACCGGCCTTCTTACACTCCATCAGAATCTCAATCAGATAATCCTGCTTATCTTCATATAAATGATGTACACAGTAAGCATTATCCCAGAAGATACGGAAATCTTCTGCTGCCGGCTTCAGGTTCGCAAAACGGAACACTGTCTCATCAGAATATGTGATTCCCTGTGGGTTAGAGTACTTCGGTACACACCAGATTCCTTTGATTGCCGGATCACTGCTTACAAGTTTCTCAACCATATCCATATCCGGTCCTGTTGATGTCATCGGTACATTAATCATCTCAATTCCGAAATGCTCTGTAATCGCGAAATGTCTGTCATATCCCGGAACCGGACATAAGAATTTTACCTTATCAAGCTTACACCATGGAGTACTTCCCATGATACCATGTGTCATTGCACGTGCTACCGTATCATACATCACATTCAGACTTGAGTTTCCGAAAATGATCACGTTATCTTTCGGAACTTCCATCATATCTGCAAGAAGCTGTTTTGCTTCATCAATTCCATCAAGTCCGCCATAGTTACGACAGTCAACACCATCTTCACAAGTCAGATCAACACCACTTGTCAGTGTATCCATCATCCCCATTGACAGATTCAGCTGGTCTGCTGACGGTTTTCCTCTGGACATATCCAGTTTCAGACCTTTTGCCTTCACTTCTTCAAACTGCGCCTCCAGGCCACTCTTTAATTCCAATAACTCTTCTTTGCTCAAATCTTTATATGCAGTCATTGCAGGAATCCTCCACTTTCTTTATTTTTTCACTTTTGTTATTGTATATAATTTTTGACGTTTCGTCAATGGGTTCTTGCATTCTTTTTTATTTTTTTGTTTTTTTCAGCTTTATTTCCACATGTTTTGCATTTCAAAAATGTTTTTCATTCATTTTTCACTGTATTCCGTGTTATCACTCTATCCCATCAGGTTTTATCTATGCATTATTGATTTTTCCTCCCCTCCTGTGATATCCTTAGAAAGTAGATTCCAGTCATCATTCCACTTGACTGTGAATAAAAACCTTATGATTCTATGGAGGTACTAAAATGAATTTTACATTTGCACACAATAACCTGAATGTATATGATCTTGAAAAATCACTGGATTTTTACCAGAAAGCTCTGAATTTAAAAGTAGAACGTGAAAAACTTGCCGATGACGAAAGTTTTAAGCTTGTATATCTCACAGACGGTGTGACCCCGCATCTTTTAGAGCTCACCTGGCTGCGTGATATGGATCGACCATATGAACTGGGAGATAATGAGATCCATCTTGCATTTGCTGTCGATGATTTCGATGCTGCTTACAAAAAACATAAAGAGATGGGATGTATCTGCTTCGAAAATCCATCTATGGGAATTTATTTTATTGAAGATCCTGACGGATACTGGCTGGAAATTGTACCGGGCAAATAAAAAAAGTTTTAAAAAAAGGAATCAGCATCACTGATTCCTTTTTTTGGTTCTAATATCTTACATAATATGTAACACGTACAGAACTTACCTTAACCGGCACTCCTGTCTGCTGTGCTTCGATCATCTGTCCTCCGCCAATATAAATCGCTACATGCCCCGATGTCCAACAGATATCTCCCGGCTGAGGATTGCTTACAATTGTTCCTGCTGCAAGAATAGCTCCACTTGTTCTTGGAATTGAAATTCCAGCCTGTCTGTAACAATACTGTACAAGTCCTGAACAGTCAAGTCCAACTCCCGGTGTAGTTCCGCCCCATACATATGGAACTCCGATCTGTGAATAAGCTGCATTTACAATAATGCTTCCCTTATCAGCACTATAACTTGGGCTTGATGAGGAAGAACTTGAGCTGCTTGAGCTTGAACTGTTGGAAGAACTACTGCTTGAGCTACTGGAGCTTGAACTGCTTGAGCTTCCTGAACTTGAGCTGCTGGAGTTCGAACTGCTGGAAGAACTATTGCTTGAGTTATTTCTATTAGATGAACTACTGCTTGAGTTATTCTTCTTAGCTGCTTCCTCAGCTGCTTTCTTCGCTGCTGCTTCTTCTGCTGCTTTCTTCGCTGCTTCTTCCGCTGCTTTCTTTACAGCTTCATCAATCTTAACATCGAGATTTGCGATTTCACTACTCTTCTCTGTGATTGTTGTATTCAGTTCATCCTTCTGCGCATCATACTCTGTTTGTGTCTCCTGCAGATCAGCCATCTTTGTCTCAAGCGTTGTCTTAAGATCTTCTACTTTCTGAACTGTCGCAACATACTCTTCGAGCTTATCTCTGTCATAAGAATGTACCTGCTGGGAATATTCTGCCTGTGTCAGTACACTGGAAATATCTCCGGATGTCAGTACCTTCTCTACTGTAGCAGTTCCTGTTCCTTCTTCATACATATACTTAATACGAAGCTTCATAGCTGCATACTGCTGTTCCTGTTCCTCCTGCGCTGTCTTCAGATCTTCCTCCGTCTGAGAGATTTCCTCACCTGTTTCGATCAGATCATTCTCAAGATCAGAGATCTTGGTCATAAGTGAATTCAGCTGTGTCTGAAGATTACTTACCTGATTCTGTGTCTCCTGCTTCTTCTGCTTCAGATCACTGACCTCGTCAGCAAGTACCGGTGTAACAGTCATTGTACATGCAAGTGTTACTGCAAGAATCATACTGCTTACTTTTTTTAACTTCATCTTTCCACCTATCCTTATTTTTATCTAGTCCCCCATGTGATGCATTATAATTTTCGTATCATAACTCGTTGTAAATAGTTACATTATAATTCCACATACTCATATGTTATAATACAACATCTATCGCTTTTTTTCAACATATTTCTCGTAACAAGAGGGTATTTTATTTACATTCTACGCTCAATATTATAGCGTATTTATGTAATATTTTCAATAGTTCTCCTTATTTTTTTCATTTTTTCGTAACATTTTCGTAACAAAAAAATCTGGAAAGTTCTCTTTATTCTTAGATAAACTTTCCAGATTCCTGTTTCACTGTATGATCTTTTATTTTCTACTGAATATATAAGTTTGTATATCCCATCAGGCTTTCATCCACTTCTCTTGCCACTTCACGACCTTCACGGATAGCCCATACAACAAGAGACTGTCCTCTGTGCATATCCCCGGCTGTGAATACATCCTTCACATTTGTAGAATATTTTCCTGCCTCTGTCTTTACATTTGTACGTTCATTCACTTCTACACCAAATGCTTTTGTTACATAATCCTGACTTCCAAGGAATCCAGCTGCGATCAGAACAAGATCTGCATCTACGGTATACTCGCTTCCTTCTACCGGAACCATCATTTTCCGTCCGGTCTTCTCATCTGTCTTACTCTCAAGCTTGATAAGAACTGCCTTACAGAGATTTCCTTTCTTGTCTTTTACGAATTCTTTCACTGTCGTTGTGTAAACGCGAGGATCAGAACCAAACACAGCGATTGCTTCCTGCTGGCCATAATCTGTCTTGCAGACTCTTGGCCACTCCGGCCATGGGTTCAGCGGTGTCCTCTCGTCCGGTGCTTTCGGCATCATCTCCAGCTGGAGAACGCTCTTTGCTCCATGACGGATAGATGTTCCGACACAGTCATTTCCTGTATCTCCGCCTCCGATTACAATTACATTTTTTCCTTTTGCAGAAATGTAGCTTCCTGTTTTAAGCTTCATGTCATTTGCCCATAGTGCTTTCGTTGTTGATTTCAGAAAATCTACTGCAAAATAAATTCCCTGTGCATCTCTTCCCGGTACTTTGATATCTCTTGGATTTGATGCTCCACATGCAAGGATCACGCGGTCATATTCTTTCAGGATATCTGCCGCCTTCACGTCTTTTCCGACATTACATCCAGTCTGGAAGATAATTCCCTCTTCTTCCATAATCGCAATCTTACGGTCGATAATCTGTTTCTCCAGCTTCATATTCGGAATTCCGTAGCGGAGCAATCCACCCGGTTTGTCCTCACGTTCAAAAACAGTTACCTGATGACCTCTTCTGTTCAGAAGATCTGCTGCCGCAAGTCCGGACGGACCGGAACCGATCACTGCGACTTTCTTTCCTGTACGCACTTTCGGTGGATTTGCCTTTGCATATCCCATCTCATATGCATTTTCAATAATTGCATATTCATTACTTTTTGATGCAACTGCTTCCTGATTCAGTCCACAGGTACATGCATTTTCACACAGTGCCGGACATACACGGGAAGTAAATTCCGGAAAATTGTTTGTCTTTTTCAGACGTAAATAAGCTTCCTTCCAATTTCCATTGTAGATCAAGTCATTCCACTCTGGCACAAGGTTGTGCAGTGGACATCCACTGGCCATTCCTGCAAGCGGCTTTCCAGACTGACAGAACGGAACTCCGCACGCCATACAGCGTGCGCCCTGAAGCTCCTGTTCTTCTTTGCTAAGAGGCGTATGGAACTCATTGAAATGTTTGATGCGTTCCAATGGGCTCTCTGCCGGTTTATCCTGTCTTTCATAATCCATAAATCCTGTCGGTTTTCCCATCTCTATGCCTCCTATCTTCCGTTCTTGATCATATTAAATGCTTCGATTTTTGCTTTTTCTCTACTAAGTCCTTTTTCTTCCATCTGGATGATCGTGGACATCATTCTCTCATAGTCTTCCGGAATGATCTTCTTGAATTTTGGCAGATATTCTTTGAAATTATCCAGAATCTTCTTACCTACCTCAGAGTTTGTATAAGCAACATGCTCCTGGATCATTCCTTTTAATTCCTGTACATCATACTTATCTGTAACACGTTCAATGTTGACCATTGTTTTATTTACTTTACGATACAGGCTGTTATCGAGATCGATTACATAGGCAATACCGCCGCTCATTCCGGCTGCAAAGTTCTTTCCAACCTGTCCAAGTACAACAACACATCCACCTGTCATATATTCACATCCGTGATCTCCGACACCTTCTACAACTGCGCGTGCACCAGAGTTTCTTACCGCAAAACGTTCTCCGGCAACACCTCCTACAAATGCTTTACCACTTGTAGCTCCGTAAAGAGCAACATTTCCGATAATAATGTTCTCATCTGATTTGAATTTCACACCTTTCGGCTGGCAAACAACCAGTTTTCCACCGGAAAGTCCTTTTCCAAAATAGTCATTACTGTCTCCTGTCAGTTCCAGTGTCAGTCCTCTTGGGATAAATGCTCCAAAGCTCTGACCGCCGGCACCTTTACACTGGATCACATAGCTGTCTTCTTCCAGTCCTTCCGGATATCTTCTTGTGATCTCAGATCCGAAAATTGTTCCGAAAGTACGGTCTGTATTTGTAACATCTACTTCAAGCCCTCTCTTTTCTCCTCTTTCAAGGGCTGGAAGAAGCTGTTTCAATAGTACTTTTTCGTCCAATGTCTTGTTAAGTTCAAAATCATAGACTTTCTTTGGATTAAAGATAACACCTTTCTTCTCTTTCGCATATGGATTGTACAGAATCTGTGACAGATCCAGTGTTGCGGCACGCTCTGATGTCGGAACGTCTTTTACTTTCAGAAGATCTGTGCGCCCTACCAGTTCATCCACTGTGCGAACACCAAGTTTTGCCATATATTCTCTTAATTCTTCTGCAATAAAACGCATAAAGTTGACAACATATTCCGGTTTTCCGCTGAAACGTTTTCTAAGCTCCGGATTCTGAGTTGCAACACCAACCGGACAAGTATCCAGGTTACAGACACGCATCATAACACATCCCATTGTTACAAGCGGAGCTGTTGCAAATCCAAACTCTTCTGCTCCAAGGATTGCTGCAATCGCAACATCACGACCACTCATCAGCTTACCGTCTGTCTCAATACGGACACGCTCACGCAGACCATTCTGAATCAATGTCTGATGAGTTTCTGCAAGTCCAAGCTCCCACGGAAGTCCTGCATTTTGGATGGAACTTCTTGGTGCAGCTCCTGTTCCTCCGTCATATCCTGAGATCAGGATAACTCCGGCTCCTGCTTTTGCAACACCGGCAGCGACTGTTCCTACACCTGCTTCTGATACCAGTTTCACAGAAATTCTTGCATTTTTATTTGCATTTTTACAGTCATAGATCAACTGTGCAAGATCCTCGATTGAATAAATATCATGATGCGGCGGTGGTGAGATCAGGCTCACACCAGGTGTTGAATGACGAGTCTTCGCGATCCATGGATATACCTTTCCACCCGGAAGATGTCCTCCTTCTCCTGGTTTTGCTCCCTGCGCCATCTTGATCTGGATTTCCTGTGCACTGACCAGATATCTGGATGTAACTCCGAATCGGCCGGAAGCAACCTGCTTAATTGCAGAGCATCTGTTTGTGTCAAGACGTTCAATATCCTCTCCACCTTCACCGGAGTTTGATTTACCATGAAGCATATTCATGGCGATCGCCATTGTCTCATGTGCTTCTTTTGAAATAGATCCATAGGACATCGCACCTGTCTTGAATCTTGTTACGATGGAATCTACGCTTTCTACTTCATCAAGCGGTACACTCTTCTTCGGAAAATTGAAATCAAGCTGACCTCTCAGATTGATCTTCTCGCCTTCCTCATCAACCATCTCTGTATACTGCTTGAACATTTCATAATCACCACGTCTTGTGGACTGCTGAAGCATGTGGATTGTCTGTGGATTATAGAGATGTTCTTCTCCGCCACTTTTATATTTATGTTTTCCAACACTGTCCAGTGTCGTATCAACCTGCAGTCCAAGCGGATCAAATGCTTCTGTATGGAATGCTGTGTAATCTTCTGCAATTTCTTCAATACCGATACCACCAACACGGCTGACTGTATCTGTAAAATAGCGGTTAATAAAATCTGTCTTGAGACCAATTGCCTCGAAGATCTTTGCTCCCTGATAGGACTGGATCGTTGAAATTCCCATCTTGGATGCAATCTTAATAATTCCATGAATTACTGCTGAGTTATAATCATCTACTGCTGCATAATAATCTTTGTGAAGCAGATTAGACTCAATCAGCTGACGGATTGACTCATGCGCAAGATATGGATTAATCGCACATGCTCCATATCCAAGCAGTGTTGCAAAATGATGAACCTCTCTAGGCTCTCCACTTTCCAGAATCATCGCGACTGAGGTTCTCTTCTTTGTACGTACCAGATGCTGCTGCAGTCCGGATACTGCCAGAAGTGACGGGATTGCAACGTGATATTCGTCTACCTCACGGTCTGTCAGAATCAAAATATTAGCACCCTCACGGATCACACGGTCAACTTCAATAAACAGATACTCGATTGCCTTCTCAAGACTTGTGTTTTTATAATAAGTGATCGGAATCTCTGCAACTTTGAATCCATCCACTTTCATATTTTTAATTTTCAGAAGATCTGTATTGGTCAGGATCGGGTTATTGACTCTGAGCATCTTACAGTTCTCTTCCTTCTGCTCCAGAAGATTACCGTCTGTTCCGACATAAATTGTTGTAGATGTTACAACTTCCTCACGGATTGCATCGATCGGTGGGTTTGTTACCTGTGCAAACAACTGTTTAAAATATCCGAACAGTGGCTGACGTTTCTGCGAAAGGACTGAAATCGGTGCATCCATTCCCATCGCTGCGGTTCCTTCGGCACCGTTCTTTGCCATTGTCAGAACAGAAGTTTTCACATCCTCATAAGAATAACCAAATGCTTTCTGAAGCTGTGTACACTCTTCGGCAGTATACTTTGGCACATCCTTATTCGGGATTTTCAAATCCTTTAGCTGAATCAGATTACTGTCCAGCCATTCTCCATATGGGAACTGATTTGCATATTTTTCTTTTAATTCCTCATCATCGATTACGCGTCCTGCAACAGTATCAACAAGAAGCATTTTGCCTGGATGAAGTCTTTCTTTCATCACGATCTTGGATGGATCAATATCCAGAACTCCAACCTCTGAAGAAAGAATCAGATTGTCATCATCTGTAATGTAATATCTGGAAGGACGAAGTCCGTTACGGTCAAGTACGGCTCCCATAACATCTCCATCTGAGAACAAGATTGACGCCGGTCCATCCCATGGCTCCATCATTGTTGCATAGTACTGATAGAAATCTTTCTTGTTCTGGGACATCTCTTTATTGTTGATCCAAGGTTCCGGAATACAGATCATAACTGCAAGCGGAAGATCCATTCCACTCATCACCATGAATTCTAATGCGTTGTCAAGCATTGCGGAGTCTGAACCTGAAGTATTGATTGCTGGAAGTACTTTGTGAAGTTCGCCTTTCAGACATCCTGCCTCCATCGTTTCCTCACGGGCACGCATCTTATCTGCATTACCACGGATCGTATTGATCTCTCCGTTGTGGACCATAAAGCGGTTCGGATGCGCTCTCTGCCAGCTCGGTGCAGTATTCGTACTGAATCTTGAATGTACCATTGCAATTGCAGAAATAAATTCTTCGTCCTGCAGATCTTCAAAGAAAAGTCTCAGCTGTCCTACAAGGAACATTCCTTTGTAAACAATTGTTCTGCTGGAAAGTGAAACAACATAAGTGTCATCACTGCTCTGTTCGAAGATTCTTCTGACTACATACAGTCGACGGTCAAAGTCGATTCCTTTCTCGTATTTTGCAGGACGTTCAATAAATGCCTGCATAATACATGGCATGCAGTCTACTGCTGTCTTTCCAAGAATGTCCGGATGAATCGGAACTTCTCTCCAGCCCAAGAGCTTCAATCCTTCTTTTTTTACAATAACCTCGAAAATCTTTTTCGCCTGATTGCGTTTTAATTCATCCTGCGGAAGAAAGAACATACCTACACCGTAATCTCTTTCATCTTTCAGCTTGATTCCAAGTGGCTGACAGACTTTCTTGAAAAATCCATGAGGAATCTGTGTCAGAATACCCACGCCATCTCCTGTCTTTCCTTCTGCATCTTTTCCGGCTCTGTGCTCAAGTTGTTCTACAATACTCAAGGCTCCTGCCACTGTACTATGTGTCTTTTTGCCTTTGATATTGACAATTGCACCAATACCACAGTTATCATGTTCAAAACTTTCGCGGTAAAGACCACGATTCTGACTTTCCATTTCTTTCCTCATAGTCGCTATCCTTTCTTCCTGTAATCTAAAGTTTACTTTAAAATCTTCTTTGTCCGGCGCATTCAATCATTTTTTTCTCACGCCGTGTAAAACTTTTTCTAGAATATACACCCTTTTACCTAGGCTGTAAATAGGGAAATTCTTGTAAATTGTCTGATTATTTGATTTTTTATTGCTTTTCTTTTAATAGTCAGATTATTTTGATTTTCTTATAAAAATAATATTAATTATCAAGATTTCTGTTTTTCTTTGATTTTATTCAATAAAATACTGGATTAAAAAGAAAAGACGCGACAAGGTTTCGCACCTCATCGCGCACAATTTAAGATTGTATTTTTATTAGTACAATTTATTTTATTCGTATTTCTTCACTATTCTTCTGTTTTCTGAGTACTCACCGGATCCCCGCTTCTCTGAATCCACACAAAACAAGCTGCACAGATAAATGTGCTGATGATCACTGCCACTGCCATTTTAAACGGTTCTCTGGCAAGCCAGTTAAATACTCCGATATCTGTAAAGATCAAAGAGCCCAGATTCAAAACAATGTGAAGCATAATCGGAGCTTTCATTGAACCAAATTTCTCATAAACATAGCACAAAAGAATTCCTAGGAGGAAAGTGTAGATCATCTGTACCGTGTTGGTATGTGTGACTGAGAAAAACAGTGCTGACCAGATTGCCGCATAATAAAATCCTCTGGTCTCCCGGTACCTCTGATAGAGTACTCCGCGGAACATAAATTCCTCTGCAATCGGAATTACAAATCCAAATACAACAATCTGGACCACAAAATCTGCTGAATACATATTCTGTGCTGTCTGGATATACTCCGGATCAACCAAAACGGCCTGTGCCATAGCGGACAGACATGTAGCACCAATACTTCCGATCACTCCCATTACAAGAAGTGACCAGTAATTCTTCAGTGGCTTTTGATCCCCCATCCGCTGTATCCCTGCAATCTGCTCTTTCTTTCGATCGATAACAAACAATGTAACTGTCAGAAACAACGTTGCTGCTGTAGCAATCCCTGCAATCGCAATCTGACCTCCTATGATTTTATCAAACGCAGGACTTAACACTTCATAGTACTTATTCATCATTTCCTGATAATTAAGAACTTCTCCACTTTGTGTCATCCTGGAAGATGCTTCCCCCATAAAAGGAAGAATGATTATAAACTCAATCACAAATTCCATCACCAGCTGGATTCCCCAGAATCCAAGTAAAGGACCGGCAGCTCTCCAGAAGTAGCGTCTCGGATCATTTTTCATAAGACAATTCCTCCGCTATCTTCCGAATCCACTCTCTGATCTTTCCGGCTTCACCTTTTACAGTTCCCTGAACCATCTCCGGCTTTCCGCCTCCCCGTCCTTCGAATGCAGCATTTAACATTTCGGAAAATGCACGAAGATCCTGGGTTCTGCTTCCGATCACATAACGGTATCCCGCTGCATCATTTCCATAAAACACAGCACAAAGAATTCTTTCTTTTTCAAGCACTTCATTCACATACTGACGCATGGCATCCGCACTGATATCCTCTGAAAACATACAGACCGTTTTTTCTTCTTCCGAAACAGACTGCGCCCAAACGTGTACAAGCTGGCGTTCTTTCTCCACCAGTGTCCGTTTCAAAGAATCCAGCTCTTCTTTCAAGTGTCCCACTGCCTCTGCTGTCTCATATTCTTTCGCACAGAGCAACGCTGAAATTTTCCTGTTCTGTTCCTGCTTCTTCTCATAATCTGTAAGTGCACGGCTTCCACAGAGCATTGTCACACGAACGCCGCCTTTGTATCGCTGCATATTAACAAGCTTGATCATACCGATCTCTCCTGTGCGTTCAACATGCGGCGCACAGCACGCACAGATATCATATCCCGGAACCGATACGATACGAACCTGTCCCTCAATCTCAATCTTACTGCGGTAATCCAGTTCTTCCAGCTCTTCTTTGGATGGATAGGACACTTCGATTGTCAGATTCTTCCACACTGCACGATTTGCTTCAAGTTCAATCTCCTGCAGTGCTTCTTTTGATATCTCTCCATCAAAATCCATCGTACAATCTTCTGTTCCAAGATGAAATCCAACATTGTTGAAACCGTATCTTGCATGCACGATTCCGGAAACAATATGCTCTCCGGTGTGCTGCTGCATCTTCATAAATCTGGTCTTCCAGTCGATCTCGCCTTCAACAATCTCTCCTGCTTCAAACGGCTGATCTGTAATATGCAGAATTCTTCCATTCTTTTCCCGAACATCAGATACTTTCGCATCCTTCAGTTTTCCTGTATCTGCATACTGTCCGCCGCCTTCCGGAAAGAATGCTGTACGGTCAAGTTCTACCGCATAGCATCCTTCCTTTTTCTCATACGGCTCACATTCCAGAACCATTGCAGTAAATTTTGAAAGATGGCTGTCATTGTAAAACAGTTTTTCTGTTCTTGTACCATCCATCAATCCATTTTCTGTCATAATTCGTATTACATCCTTTCCGGAGCTGTAAATCCAAGAAGGTCAATGCAGGTCTCAAGTACTTTTTTCGCAAGTGTAAGAAGTGCAAGATAACCTTTCTTCTTCTCTTCGTCTTCTTCTGCAAGAATCTTTGTCTCATGATAGAACTTATTAAAGTCGTTCGCAAGATCATAGATATATGCACACAACTTATGAGGAGCCGTCTCTTTATATACATTATCGATCACTTCATTGAATTTCACTACCTGAAGCATCAGAGACTTCTCTGCATCATTCTCAGCCGGTCTGATCGTTCCGTCAAGAACTCCGCCATTCTCAGCATATTTCTTGAGAATAGACTTAATTCTAACGATTGTATAAAGAATATACGGTCCTGTATTTCCCTCAAAGGAAGTAAATCTGTCAACATCAAAGATATAATCCTTAGAAGCCTGGTTAGAAAGATCTCCGTACTTGATTGCTGCAAGTCCAACTTCTTCTGCTGTACGTCTTGCATCTTCTTCCTCTACTGTACGGTTGTCCATGATCTTCTTATACATCTCATCATCAATCTCACGGATCAGATTCTCAAGACGCATAACACCGCCTTCTCTTGTCTTAAACGGCTTACCATCTTTTCCGTTCATTGTACCAAATCCAAGGAATGTAAGTTCTGTCTCCGGTTTTACAATTCCTGTCTTCTTCGCACAACGGAATACCTGCACAAAATGCAGTTCCTGACGCTTATCAACAACATAGATCACCTGATCCGGATCATACAGTTTCTCACGTTCTACCAGTGTAGCAAGATCTGTTGTATCATACAGCGCAGCTCCGTCAGATTTCAGAATCATGCACGGAGGAATCTCTTTCTTATCTGTCTCTTCTGCAACGTCTACTACAAGCGCACCCTCATCATAATGTGCGAATCCTTTCTCCTTAAGCATCTCAACCATATCCGGAATATATGCCTGGGCATCTGCTTCACCTTTCCAGAGATCAAAATCTACACTCAGCCGCTCGTAGTTCTTCTTCAAGTCAGTTACAGACACATTCATGATATGTTTCCAGATTGCACGATATCCTTTATATCCATTCTGTAACAGATAAGTTGCATGAAGTGCTTCTTCTCTATAATCGTCGTGCTCTTTTGCATAAGCACTTGCTGTAGGATAAATCTCTTCCAGTTCACTGATCGTAAATGGTGCTTCTTCCGGATATTCTCCTTCAAAACTCTCATCAAAATACGGGAGTTCTGGTTTACGTTTTTTCAGCTCTGTGATGATCAGGCCCATCTGATATCCCCAGTCTCCCAGATGGATATCTCCTGTTACATCATTTCCTTTAAAACGGATAATACGTTTAATGCTCTCTCCGATAATCGCAGAACGAAGATGTCCGACATGCAACGGTTTTGCCACGTTCGGTCCGCCGTAATCAATAATAACTTTTTTCGGATTCTTTTCTTTTTCAACACCAAGATTCTCATCTGCTGCCATCTCATTCAAATACTCTGCAACAACTTCCGGTGCCAGCTTCAGGTTGATAAATCCCGGATTCACCGCTTCTGCTGATGCAAAATACTTGCTATCTGCAAGTTCTTCCACAACTGCATTCGCAATCATGATTGGAGCCTTCTTATATTTCTTCGCACCTGCCATTGCACCATTACACTGATATTCACAGAGATCCGGGCGGTTGGAAAGCGTAACTCTTGCAAGCTCTTCATCATATCCTGCTGCTTTGAACGCTTCTTTCATTTCTATTGTGATCATTTCCAGTAATGTCTTCAAAGTTTCACACTCCTCTTTACTTTTCGTTTGTCTTTTCTGCCTGACGGCAATTTTATTAAAACAAGTCTGCCTCCCAACTTTTCTGGAGACAAACAGCCACTATTTATTCTATCATGTATCCAACAGAACAGCAAGCGTTACTGTAAACGGAGATTAACATACTGTAAACAGAGATTAAGTGCAAAGATAATGAAACCCGTCGCAAAACTGATTGACATAAAAATATCGAATACTTATAATGTAACCAAAACTTTACACATACTGTTACCTGTATGATGTAACATCAGACAGAAAGGATACCCAACAATGTTAAAATTAGGTTCACACGTTGGCATGAGTGGAAAAGAAATGCTTCTTGGTTCTGCGAAAGAAGCCGTTTCTTACGGTGCCAATACATTTATGTTCTATACCGGAGCCCCACAGAATACCCGCCGAAAAGAAATCAGTGAATTGAATATCGAACCAGCATGGGAATATATGAAAGAACACGGAATTGATGAAATTGTCGTTCATGCACCTTATATCATCAACCTCGGTAATTCAGTAAAACCAGAGACGTTCTCTCTTGCCGTAGAATTTCTGGCAAAAGAAATCGACCGCACGATTGCCTGCAGAAGCCACACTCTGATCCTTCATCCGGGTGCTCATGTAGGTGCCGGTGTCGAAATCGGAACTGCACAGATCATCAAAGGACTCAATGAAGTTCTCACTGCTGAGACTGACTGCTGTATTGCCCTTGAAACAATGGCCGGAAAGGGATCAGAAATCGGACGGAATTTTGAAGAACTTGCCCAGATTTATGATGGAGTTGTTCAGAATGATAAATTGAGAGTCTGCTTTGACACTTGTCATACAAGCGACAGCGGATATGATATCATCCATCATTTTGATGATGTTATGGAGTCTTTTGACCGTCTGCTTGGAAAAGATCAGATTGCCGTCTTCCATATCAATGACAGCAAAAATATTCCAGGAGCCGCGAAAGACCGGCATGAAAATATCGGCTTTGGAGAAATCGGTTTTGATGCAATTTCTACAATTGTCCATCACCCGGATTTCGAATCTGTACCAAAGATCCTTGAGACTCCTTATATTCCTTCTGTAACAAAAGCAAAGAAATCTTATGCCCCTTATAAGTATGAGATTGAAATGCTAAGAAACAACCGGTTTGATCCTGAAATGAAAGACCACATCCTTGCAGATTGTGAATAAAAAACTATATGAAAAAAGTCCTGTTATTCTCAGCCATCTGAATGTGCTGAAATAACAGGACTTTTTTATCCTATATATCCTATAGCGTCTGAGCGGAGTCGAACCGCCGCACATGCCTCCGGAGGGCATCGCTCTATCCACTGAGCTACAGACGCATCTCGGTTGTTAGTGGGAAAATTTAATTTCGTACAGCTAACAACCTTTTTTATCCTAGCACAATTCTGTATAAATGTAAAGTGGCAAATAAGTTACTGTTCACTCCCGTGTCAATCACTCCGCTGATTGACACGGAGGATGCGTGTTTTGACTTGAATGCATCTCGCCCCATCGCCAAAGGCGATTTAAAATGGCGAGATGCGTTGCTGGTCGCACATCGTGTGAACAGTAACGCAAATAAACCTCTAACTTTCTGCGGTTAATCTTTTTTCACTGCAAGCAGAAGAATTAATATCCCTGCCCCAAGACAAAGCATTGCCCATGCACCAGCCTGTTGTGAATCTCCGGTCTTTGCAGCTTCTTCTCTTATCGTTTGTTTTGGACATACCCGGACATCCCAGTTCATTGCCCCTTTGTCCTCTTCCCATTTTGGCAGTTGGACAAGAACCGGCTGGACCTCATATTCTGATTCTTCTTTGACATAGATCAGATAAACTCCTGCCCTCAGATTTGTAAGTGTTGCTTTTCCATCACTATCTGTCCTGCACAATCCATCACTATAATGATATTTACTTAAAGTCCGCGCCAGCTCTTCCTGTTCTCTGGCATACCGCACCTCATTGAGATCCACACTTTTATCTTCATATTTTTTCTCCATCTCATAGGAACCATCAACAAGAGACGCCACTTTGGAGTACTGGAAGGTCACACCTTCTCTCTTAACTCGTTCTCCGGTATCTTCAATACAGATTTCTATATTTCCGGTTTCTGTTTCTGCAAACACCGGATGTTTTACCGATGCCACAAGAAAACATATCAAAAGAAGAAGCATTCCGCATCTGATTTTCCCCTTTTGCCGTCTTTTGCATCTTTCTTTTTTGTCTCCTGGTTTTCTTTCTTTTACGTTTCTTTCTCCTGTAGTGCTTACATTTCCGTTTCTGGTTTCTGTTTCTTTTTCTCTTTCCCTCACAATTTCTTTTTTCTCGCTTTCTTTTTATTCTTTCAATCACAACATATGCCAAAAAGAGAATTGGAATCATTGTGAAGATCATTTCTCTGACAGACGGACGTTTCTTTTTGATTTCCTCTTCTTTTTTCTCTTCATACACAACCCGCTTTCCAGTAATCACTAACCGATGGGTATTAATTCCATATGGGGTACATGTGACAAGCGAAACCAGATCTTCTCCCGGTCTGATTTCCAGGCTTTCTACCTCTTCTGGTAAGATCACATTTATTTCTTCTACTTTATATGCAAGTTTTTCTCCCAGTACTTCCAGAAAGAACTCATCGCCTTCCTTCAATTCATCCAGACGGGTGAAAAGTCTCGCACTTGCAAGCCCACGGTGTCCTGTCATCACGCAATGCGTATTTTCTCCTCCGATTGGAAGACTGCTGTCCATCAAATGCCCTACACCTTCCTTAAGCACTGCCTCGCTGGTTCCATGATAAACCGGAAGTCTGAGGTCTATTAATGGAATTTCCAGTACACACATCATTCCTGTCTGTATTTTTTCGGCATTTAACAGACTTTCATACTCTTCCATCTGGTCAGGCTCGCTTTGTTCCCTGACTCCTTTCGATTCTGCCCAAAGCTTTTTATTATATTCATCAGCCTGATTCCTTAATTGTTCAATTTCATCTCCTGTTGTCTGTTCCACAACCTGTTCATATGTTGCCAACACATTTTGTGTTTTCTTCTGACTATACCAGCCAGTCAAAAGAGGTATACTACACAAAAGAACTCCTATCCATAGTAAAAGATCTGACTGTAATCTATTATTTTTCCTTTGCATTTTTTCTGTTTCTTCTCATTGCCCCTGCCAGAACAAGAACGCTTCCGGTTGTAATACAGATAACAGCTGCCAATGAACCTGTTACCGGCAGTTTTTTCCCAACTGTATTAATTACTGTCAGATTAGCGGAGCCTTCTCCTTCATTTGTCGTCAGACTGACTTCGGATTCTTTCCAGTTTCCATTAATAAATTCTTTGATCTGCGCAGATGTCTCCAGTTTTTTCAGTCCATTCTCTGTTTTTCCATCTCCCTTTACATACACATTTCTATCAGCCGGAAAACTTGCTTTTATGTTCAGTACAATCGGCTCTGTCAGCAGACGGTATCCTGCCGGTGCCTCTGTTTCCTTCAGGTAATAGGTTCCACTATCTAATCCATAGATCACAAAGGTTCCATCCTGACCGGATTTCATCTCCACCGCATTTTCCGGCTGTTTTCCACCTGTATGGTCATTTCCGCCAAGACTGTCCCGATTGATCACAATGTACCCGCCTTCTCCCTGTTTTACATATACTTCATTTTTTAATCCAGCGTCAGAATAAAGTCTGAACCTGGCATTTTCCAGACTCTGTCCATGGTTATTTGATTTCAATGCATTGATTTTATAAGTGAAACAGACAACTGTATCCCACGGCGTATATCCTGTACTTCCTCTCACTGCTGTATCCGGATCATTTGAAAATTCCAGGCGGACATCATTTTCAAATCCCGGTCGTCCTGTATCTTTTGCCGCTTTTTCATTCAATGTTGCCTGATAGGTAAGCACAATTTTCTGCCCGTATTTATTTTCTCCCGCTTCATTTTTACGGTTAAACTCTCTGTCTATGATTTTTTTCATATCAGAGACAATGACCTGAAACGTATCTCCTCCTCCCGGAGCTTCCTTTACTTCAAATTCACCATCTTTCAATTCATAATAATTTCCTGCATTTGAATTTTCATAAATCCGGATGGCAACAGAATCCTTTTTGAAAGTAAGTGCTTCACTCATCACATCATGCCATGCGTAATAATAAGTATTGTATCCGTTAACATCAGGCATATTTGACTCATACCGATATGGCACAGTCTGTCCAATCTCAAAATCAGCCAGATCATTCCATCCCTGATTTCCAACTTTATCCTGCTCATCATCTTCCCGGATCTTTTTTGTCACAACCGGATAGTCTGATTTTATGTTGAGGTTCATTTCCGGATTAGCTGTACTTACCATACACAAAGAGGCGGCTGAATTCGTTCCTTTTACTGCTGTCACTTCATCGATAATATAATATCCATACGGCAATCCTTTGATTTCAAACGAATTGTCTGCTTTTGTACTTGTCACTTCAACAGATTGGCCTATTTTTCCATTTCTCTGTAGATGGGTTCTTAATTCTTCTACAAAAACACGATATTCACTGTATGCTCCTTCCTTTTCCTGATCGGTCTGCGCCCCTTCTGTCTGATGCGTATTCAGAGACTGAATATAGTCGATCACCTCATACTCTGTTACATTTCTCTCATCCTTATGAATCCGCTGTCCCACGATATAACAGACAAATTTCTTGTATTCCGGATTAAACGTGTAATTAACAGACTCCATCCCTTTCGCATTTTCTGCCTGAAACAACTGATATACAAGGAATCTTTTTCCTTTCAGACTCTGTCCGTCATTTCCTTTGATCGTAATACTCGCAGGACCATTATTAAGATTTAAAACACCATTTGTAGTTGCTGCTCTTTCCTGTACTTCATTTTCCGCTGCACATACAGATTTGATTCTGATCGCACCTGTTGTTCCTGAAGTACAGAGTACCACTGCCAAAGTCATCATATAACATATTTTCATCATTCTTTTTTTCATTTTGTCATTTCCTCATTTTTTACCGTTTTACTACTATCTTTTTTGCTCTTTTTTCTGTAAATCATTGCCATGATCCCTACTGCTAAAATCCCTGTAAGTAACACAGGTTTTCCTGCCGATCCTGTATCTGGAAGCTTCTTTCCTGTCTGATTTACAATTTTCATTTTCACATTCCACTCCTTAATTGAACCTTCAATACTTATCTTGCTGTCTGCAGTATCTTTACTTCTGTATTCTTTTCCATTCACAACCAACAGACACTTGCCTTCTTCCGGATTACTTTCCAGACAGATTTCATATACAACATCTGCATCGTCTGATGTTTTCGGAATTCTGTAACCTGTCGGTGCTTTTGTTTCTTTCATGTAGTATTTTTTCTTTACTTCCAGATTTTCGAACATTGCAATTCCATTCCCATCCGTCGACACCCGGTCAATTTCTTTCTGGCATGCCTGATCCTCATATAAAGTAAAATCAGCTCCTGCAAGTGCAACACCTTTTTCATTTTCTTTTTTCAGCTCAATCTTGTAACAGGCCGGCTTATCTTCTATCGTCACTACCGCAATTCCATTCTCTGTATATTCGATAATAACTTCTCCTTCTTCTGTATTTACCTCAGATAAAAATTCTGTTTTCCCGCTCTCATCAACCCGGAAAATCAGTTCATTATTATTTGTCAGATACCCGTCCGGTGCTTTTACTTCTTTTAATTTGTGCGTTCCCTGAGATAATGGCATTACTTTCAGACTCCCGTTTTCATCCGTTGTAAGAATCTTTTCACTTCCATCCGGTCTGATATGCTTAAATTGTGCTCCCGAAAGAGGATGTCCTGTTTCCGTTGCTTTTTTCACCAAATGAATCTGGAAAACCCGGTCCGGTATCGTAGGGGGCTGATATACATTTATTTTTTCTCCCGTACCTTTTGGCTTTATCTGACAAACAAAAACTTCCTCATTCAGGAAATACCCTTTTGGCGGTTTTATCTCCTGAATTGTTACGGTTCCCAGCGGAAGTGCCTCTGTTCCGTCTGTCGTTTTATACAATGCATCGCCTTTCACCTTATACTTCTCCTGATAACGGCAAACTGCTTTTGCATCTGTTTGAAAGACCCAGATTCTGACTGGCTTTTTCCCTGCTTTTTTCGGATCTTTCCCCGGCTCCAGAAGTTCTGCATAGAATTTCACTAAAAACTGTGCTCCCTGATACGCCGCTGTCCCTGACGGAGCAACATACTCCTGTTCCATACCTTTTTTCTTTAGTAAAAGCTCTACAGGATTCATCTGCGGCGGGTCTGAAAATGTCACTGTCGCTTCCTGACCGGATTTTACGGTAACCGTTTTCACTTCATCTACAAGTGCATAACCTTTGGGGGCTTTTAGTTCCTTTACGTAATAAGTTCCTTCATTCAACACAACTGTTGATGAATTCCCTGCCACATCTGTTCTGAACGTTCCTGCTCTTGATGCATCCGAAAGAGTGGGACTGCTATAAATACCGTACTCTGCTCCTTCCAAAGAATAGCAACTGTTCTTTTCTGTCACCGGAGTATTCGCCGACACCTTCTTTAATCTCCCTGTTCCGGTCGGCTGGTATGTTCCTCCCCATTCACTAAGCGGCTGTCCATTTCCTTCATAAATAACTCCATATGCATCCGGAAAATATTTATAATTCTCTTTCGCCCATGTAATCCCTTTTTTATAATACTCAGATTTGTGTGCTGAAATCCAATGACCATTCCCACAGGCTACACCATTTCCTGTTTCTATGTGGATCATATCTCCATACCAGTGGTGTACTTCATTCATGATCCACCATACTGCACATTGTTTTAAGAGATAATCGTAATTTGAACTCACACCGTTGCATTTATTCTTATCGTAGTAATAGAACATTGCCGCGATCATCTGAATGGTCTGTTCGTTATAACGTTTGGAAGCATCTACTGCTGTTTTGTTTCCCTCTTGGAACTTTAATGTTGGATTGGTGCAATATAGGCTTTCTCCTGATTTTGTACCAAGTCTTCCTTCATTCCAGTGCTGCAGCACAGACCAGTTCGGGTCATCATAGTCAACTACATCGATCGCACCGATTCCCCTTTCGATCGACTTTGTATAAACAGTTTCTCCTGCCCTTTCCGCTGCATATACACCTGTACTTTGTATCTTATTTTCATCTGTCTGGTCGAAAGCTTCTTCCTCGTCTTCTTCCTGCTTATCCTCCTGTTCATCACAAAATCCCACCCCGATCTCTTTCAGGATTTTTTTCACTTCTTCTGCCCAGCGCAGTTCTTCTTCAATATCAACCTCCGTTTTTTCTCCGGCCTCTTCGGGCTGTTTTTCAAGTTCTTCGGCCTTAACAATGCCTCCATATGTCATTGCATAGAGAATACAGATCAAAAAGACTGACATGCAGAGGATTGTTATAATCTCTCCGCGCCCTTTCATTCATTTTCCTCCCTGTCGATACACATCTCTTTTCCCAGCTGAAGTTTTCCTTCCTGTGCATAATAGAAATAAGCATGGTTGCTTAAGATTTCTTCCTCAGGCACCTGCGTTTCATTGATTTCCCGCACCATTCTCTCTAATTCTGACTGACGGATCTGAGAAGATTCCGGCACAATGATCACTTCATGGACACTGCTTGGAAGAACATAAAAATTTTCCTTTAAGACTCCTGCAAGCATATCCAGAACATATGGATATGCAATACAAGCTGCTCCATAATTTTTCAGTTTATTAGACAAAACATACATTTTATCTTTTTCCGGAAGTTCCAGTTCTTCATGGATATGCCAGGTTCTTCTTAACAGATTCTCCCGATCATGTTCCCCCGGAGTTGACCTGCTGAGCAGTTCATACACCGCAAAATTCATTCCGAAACATTCTGCCGGAAGCAGACGCTTTGTATTTTCTTTTGCCACATTCCAGAGCTGTTCTTTTGTTGCTTTCCATTGTCTCATATGCAGATCCTTGATCAGCATCACTGCCGTTCCATCATTGTCCGCTTCTACAAGTACTGCAAACACAAGTGACAGATCCAAAAACTTTTTATGTGGAACATCCAGAAGTAATTCCCTGTTTTTCTCTGTGTTGATCAGTCGAAAGATGATTCTGTCTTTTACCCCTTCGAAAGAAAGCATCCTCTCGTAATCCCATGATTTTTCCTGTCGGATTTCTTCATATAGCTCCACCAGATCTTCAATGATCCAATCCATCTGTTTCCCTTTTTCATATAGTTCAAAAAATTCTTCCAGATAGATTGTCGGCGATATATTAACACCCGGTGTCTCCAGGATTAGTCCTGTACGCTCTGTTGCATTATTTTTTTTCGTCGTATAGACGTTTACCCTGACACCTCCATTTAACTTCTGAGTCAGTTTTTCCTTTACCGCATTTACAAATTCTGTATAATTCACTCTTCTCCTTCCTGATTGCGGTTCATAAAATTAAAATGAGAAACCAGTACGAAATGTACTATTTCAATTGAGTTAGAATTTCCCGGAGAGTTCAGAAGCTCTCCAAATAGAATTTCTTAAAATTTAGAACAAATATTATGTGTTCTTTATTATAGACAGGCCTCCCTTAAAAAGCAAGCCAGAATTTTGCACAAATCCGAATTGATTTTTTTAGTGAAAACAGAGAATTTCATCTGATTTTGTCAAAGAAAAAAGGAACCTGCATGATACAGATTCCTTTTTGAAATACAGCTTAAACTGTACTAAATTCGTAATTAAACTCTTGACAGATACTCGCCTGTACGTGTATCGATCTTAAGAACATCACCTGTCTCAACAAACAGCGGTACCATAACAGTAGCTCCTGTCTCAACGATTGCAGGCTTTGTAGCTCCCTGAGCTGTGTCACCCTTGAATCCCGGTTCTGTCTCTGTGATTGCCAGTTCTACGAACAGCGGCGGCTCAACTGAGAATACGTTACCCTTATGGGAACAGATCTTAACGTTCTCATTCTCTTTTACAAATTTCAGAGCGTCTCCAACTACATCAGCGTTGAGAGCGATCTGATCATATGTCTCTACATCCATGAAGTTATACAGATCTCCATCCTGATACAGATACTGCATTTCCTTTCTCTCGATGTGTGCATTCTCGAACTTCTCTGTCGGACGGAATGTCTTCTCTACTACACCACCACTGATGATGTTTTTCAGTTTTGTTCTTACGAACGCTGCACCTTTACCAGGTTTAACGTGCTGGAATTCCAAAATCTGGAAAATATTTCCCTCAATCTCAATTGTTAAACCATTCTTAAAATCTCCTGCTGAAACCATGTATAATCCTCCTTAATTGCATTTCGTTCAGACAATGTAACTGTTCGTTACAGACTTTTTGCTTCTACCATTCTATACTAATTTGCGACTTTTTTCAATCTTTTTTTGCTCTTCTTATAGAAATGAAGCACAATCTTCTCCAAATACCGCTTTAAAACGATCTGAATCTCTTCTTTTGGATTGATCGGATGCACTAAAATATTGTGTATTCCGACCCTCTTTGCGCCCCATACGTCTGTAAAAAGCTGATCGCCGACAAACAGCGTGTTCGTCTGATCTGTTCCCATGATCTCCATCGCATGAAGATAATTCTTTCTTGCAGGCTTCAGCGCATTATAAATATAATGTGTCTGGATCTCCTGATTAAACATCTCTACACGTTTTTTCTGATTGTTGGACAACAGACAGCTTTCAAAGCCAATCTCTCTCAGTCTCTGAAACAGTCTCTTTGCACGTTCATCTGCCGGTGCACCGTGAGGAACTAATGTATTATCAATATCAAAGATTACCCCCCGGTATCCTTGCTCATATAGTTTTTCAAAAGGGATCTTATAAGTCGACCCCAAATATTCATCTGGAAAAAATTTTTCAAACATTATTTTCATCTAACTCCGTAAGCTTTGAAATCAATTCTTCTATGATCCCAAGAATTGATTTCATTATAACAATTCAGTGAAATGATGTCTACTGTTTTTCCAACGCATCCTGCACATTTCTCCTGAATTCTACCCATGCGTCCTCATCCTCTACAAAATATTTCGGACAGATTTTTCCGGTTACATCATAGTGACGGATCACCTGATCTGCTGTCAGATCATATTTTGCACAAAGCCATGCTGTAAGTTGTACAAGTGAGCGGTATGTTGCATCTGTAAACTTTCCATTCTCATCCGGATGACAACATTCAATCGAAATCGTATCCGCATTGCGATCATTTGAAGCATATGCCATCTCCCAGGTCGGAATACACTGAATAATCTCTCCTTCCAATCCTATCACAAAATTACTGCTTGCCGAAGTCTCTTGGCTATCTTTGAGACCATTAAAATAATCTCTGTTATCCTGCGCTGTACTCCCCGGATTCGCTGTGTAATGGACAACAATCCCATTCACATGGTCAATTGTTGTCCCTGGTCTGGAATACGGATTTACATCTAACAACTGTATATCCATCTCTGGCTGCGTAGCATCCACATCAGCATATTGATTTTTCTTTTGTATACAGGATTTAAAAAGAAGAAAAAGTAATAAAATCAATAATGGGATCATTATGATCCGCAGCATTTTCCTGCCTCGCTTTTTCTTCCTTCGTGTATTCTTCGGCAATGTTTTCCGCCCTGCCAGCTGATTTCGTCTTGACGTACTCATTCGGTATTTCTCCTGATTTTTAATTCTCTCATTTCCATCGTTTAAAACAAACATCTTCTTATTTCAGCTATTATACCATATGTTTCTTAACCATTTATGAATTTTGTCTTAACTGTTTTATATTCGTATAAAAGAGAAATTCCCGGTAGATCCAGCTTTCACTGAACCTCCGGGAATTCCTCAAGGCGTTCCTATATATTATTTTATTATATCAGGGATGTGATTTTTCATCCCATCAGGTAATGCGGAATATCCGCAGTACTTCTAAATTATCAGTCTGCATAAAATCTGCAAACTTCCCAATTACTCGTCTACACTGTAGTTCGGAGCTTCTTTTGTAATATGAATGTCATGTGGATGACTTTCTTTCAGTGATGCCGCAGAGATCTTCACAAATCTTCCGTTTTCTTTGAGTTCTTCGATTGTGTGTGTTCCGCAATATCCCATTCCTGAACGAAGTCCACCCATGAGCTGGAATACCGTATCTTCTACAGATCCCTTGTAAGCTACACGTCCTTCTACTCCTTCCGGAACAAGTTTCTTTGCATTCTCCTGGAAATAACGGTCTTTACTTCCGTTCTCCATCGCTGAGATGGATCCCATTCCACGATATACTTTATATTTTCTTCCCTGGTACAGTTCGAATGTTCCCGGGCTTTCATCGCATCCTGCAAAGATGCTTCCCATCATACATACATTCGCACCTGCTGCGATTGCCTTTGTCATATCTCCTGAGTACTTGATACCACCATCTGCAATGATCGGAATACCATACTCTTTAGCAACTTCGTAACAATCCATAACAGCTGAAACCTGAGGTACACCGATACCTGCAACGATACGTGTTGTACAGATAGATCCAGGTCCGATACCAACTTTAACTGCATCTACACCAGCTTCGATCAGTGCTCTTGCAGCCTCTCCTGTAGCCACATTTCCAGCGATCACCTGAAGATCCGGGAATGCATCCTTAACCATCTTCACTGTGCGGATAACATTCGCTGAATGACCATGTGCTGAGTCCATAACAACAACATCTACATGAGATTTCACAAGTGCTTCTACACGCTCCAGACAGTTTGCTGTGATACCAACAGCTGCTCCACAGAGAAGTCTTCCCTGCTCATCCTTTGCTGACAATGGATACTTAATCTGTTTCTCAATATCTTTAATCGTGATAAGTCCTTTCAGATTACCTTCATCATCTACGATCGGAAGTTTCTCTTTTCTTGCTTTGGCAAGAATCTTTTTTGCATCCTCTAATGTGATTCCTTCTTTTGCTGTAACAAGTCCTTCTGAAGTCATGGATTCTTTGATCTTCTTAGAGAAATCTGTCTCGAACTTCAGGTCACGGTTTGTGATGATTCCGACAAGTTTACGTCCCTCTGTAATCGGCACACCTGAAATACGGTATTTTGCCATCAGGTCATTTGCATCTTCAAGTGTATGCTCCGGTGAAAGAAAGAAAGGATCTGTAATAACACCATTCTCAGAACGTTTCACCTTATCAACTTCCTCTGCCTGTGCTTCAATAGACATATTCTTATGGATGATTCCGATTCCACCCTGGCGAGCCATAGCGATTGCCATTCTATGTTCTGTAACAGTATCCATTCCTGCACTCATCATCGGAATATTCAATACGATTTTCTTTGTCAGATGTGTTGACAGATCTACCTGATTCGGAATTACTTCTGAATAAGCCGGTACAAGAAGAACATCATCAAATGTAATACCTTCCCCTATAATCTTACCCATTATACTTTACCTCTCTTTCTTAAGAACCCATGAAACTGCTTTGAAATGGCAGTTAATGTATCTAAAAATCTTTTGTAATTATTAACTGATATACTACAGAAATTCCCGAAGGATGTCAAGAGTATTTTCCCTGATGTGCTCATAATTTGTATTGATTTATTTTAACCTCTATTATTAAGTTTTACTTATAAGTGCTCCTTTATTTATTATCTATGCGACAAACTGAGCCTTTTTTAGAACAAACAAAAGGTTCTATCTAACATTACGAAAATGTGATAGAACCCTCTGTTCCTGCTGCTACAGATCTCTATGTAACAGCTCTTTTATTCTATTCTTATAGAAATTCTGCAAATCTTCCTAATGGATAGATTACATCATTCCCATTCCACCTGCTCCGCCTGCTGGCATAGCCGGTGTATCCTCTTTAATTGTAGATACAACAGACTCTGTTGTAAGAAGTGTAGAAGCAACACTTGTTGCGTTCTGAAGAGCACTTCTTGTAACCTTCGCTGGATCAAGGATTCCCTTCTCAACCATATCTACATATGTCTCATTGTAAGCATCGAATCCTGTTCCTACTTCAGACTCTCTTACTTTGTTTACAATAACTGCTCCCTCAAGTCCTGCATTCTTTGCGATCTGAGCCAGAGGAGCTTCCAGTGCTTTCAGGATAATCTTGGCACCTGTCTTCTCATCTCCCTCAAGAGTCTCTGCGAATTCTTTTACCTTCTTAGAAACATGGATGTATGCGGATCCACCACCACCGATGATTCCTTCTTCAACTGCTGCTTTTGTAGCATTCAGAGCATCTTCCATACGAAGTTTAGCTTCTTTCATCTCTGTCTCTGTAGCTGCACCTACACGGATAACAGCAACTCCGCCTGCAAGTTTTGCAAGTCTCTCCTGAAGTTTCTCTCTGTCGAAATCAGATGTTGTCTCTTCGATTGCTTTCTTGATCTGTCCAACACGATCTGCGATTGCGTTCTTGTCTCCACATCCGTCAACGATAACTGTATTCTCTTTCTGAACCTTAACAGATTTTGCACGTCCAAGCTGATCCATTGTAGTTTCTTTAAGGTCGAATCCGAGTTCTTCAGAAATCACCTGTCCACCTGTCAGAATTGCGATATCCTGAAGCATCTCTTTTCTTCTGTCACCATATCCAGGTGCTTTTACTGCTACAACGTTGAATGTTCCACGCAGTTTATTCACGATCAGAGTTGTGAGTGCCTCACCCTCGATATCTTCAGCGATAATAAGAAGTCTTGCACCAGACTGAACGATCTGCTCAAGAACCGGAAGAATCTCCTGGATATTGGAAATCTTCTTATCTGTGATCAGAATATATGGATCATCCAGAACTGCTTCCATCTTCTCCATATCTGTTGCCATATATGCGGAAATGTATCCACGGTCAAACTGCATACCTTCTACAAGGTCAAGCTCTGTCTGCATTGTCTTAGACTCTTCGATTGTGATAACTCCGTCGTTGGATACTTTTTCCATTGCATCTGCAACCATCTGTCCGACTTTATCATCTCCTGAAGAAACTGCAGCAACTCTTGCGATCTGCTCTTTTCCGTTGACTTTGCTGCTCATCTCACGGATTGCTTCTACTGCTTTATCTGTAGCTTTCTTCATTCCTTTTCTCAGAACGATCGGGTTTGCTCCTGCCTCAAGGTTCTTCATTCCTTCGTGAACCATTGCCTGTGCAAGAACTGTAGCTGTTGTTGTACCATCTCCGGCAACATCATTTGTCTTAGCTGCAACTTCTCTGATCAGCTGTGCACCCATGTTCTCAAATCCATCTTCCAGTTCAATCTCTTTCGCGATTGTTACACCATCATTTGTAATAAGCGGAGCACCGAATGATTTGTCGAGTACTACGTTTCTTCCTTTTGGTCCTAATGTTACTTTAACTGTATCAGCTAACTGATTCACACCTCTTTCAAGTGCTGCTCTTGCTTCTGATCCGTATTTGATTTCCTTTGCCATTTTAACTGCATCTCCTTTATATTTGTCTGGGTATTACTCTACAATTGCAAGAATATCATTCTGCTTTACAATGATGTATTTCTCTCCTTCAAGCTCTACATCTGTTCCGGCATATTTGGAATAAATTACTTTATCTCCAACCTTAACCTGCATTACAACTTCTTTTCCATCCACAACTCCGCCAGGTCCGACTGCGATTACTTCTGCTTCCTGCGGTTTCTCTTTTGCCTGTCCCGGTAATACGATTCCGGACTTTGTTGTCTCTTCTGCTTCTAACTGTTTTAAAACGATCTTGTCACCTAATGGTACTAATTTCATTGTAATTCCTCCTTACTTTATTAGCACTCCTTTCTCTTGAGTGCTAACCCATGAATATAAAATAGCACTCCCCATTTCATTTGTCAACACAGTTTACATATTTTTTATAAAAGAAAAGCCATGGGGCTTTCTCTGCCTCACAGCTTCTCTTTCGTCTCTAAAACTTCTCTATGATCTTCTTTCGTTCATCTCATAGAATCCGTTCTCAATTTTAAACTTCAGAAGATTCCTGTCTTCCGACTGGTACCTCTCTTTCACAACACCGGAACAGCATAACAGCTCTGTCCCCGTTGAAATATAACATCTGTATTTTGCATCCAGCAGAATCGTTGTCAGAGGATCTTCCATCACTTCAAGATAAATGTAATCTTCTTCTGTATCATAATGATCCACCTTACAGGCTCTTGTTGTATCATCAAAAATAGCATCTGCTGAAATCACTTTTTCCATCTGCAGATCAACCGGATTTCCCTCGTACATCTTGTCTTCTCCTTCTGCTTACATCCGCTCTTTCTCAATCCTCTCGAGTTCTGTAAATACATAATCATTCAGAACTTTAATATAAGTTCCCTTCATTCCTGAAGAACGTGATTCAATGACTCCTGCACTTTCAAACTTGCGGAGTGCATTCACGATAACTGATCTTGTAATTCCCACACGATCTGCCACCTTGCTGGCAACCAGGATTCCCTCTGTACCATCAAGTTCTTTAAAGATATGAATGATTGCTTCCAGCTCTGAGAAAGAAAGTGTGCTGATTGCTGCCTGAACGACATGTTCTTTTCTTGTCTCTTCCGCACTTTCTTCATTCACTGAACGAAGCATCTCAAGTCCTACTACAGCAGTACCATATTCACTGAGAATAATATCATCAATAGAATACGTTGCATCCTGTTTGTAGATAAACAAGGTTCCGAGACGCTCCCCGGCAATATCGATCGGTGTGATGATTGCCTGACATCCTTCCACAGCATCTGAAGAAAAGCCAAGTGTCTCCAAATTAACATTCTCTTTTGTAGACAGAACACTCAGCAATCTTTCATTAAGCATATTATCAATATGAGATCCTACGGATTCTGTGATCAGTTCACTGATTTCTCTCACCTTATTGCTTTTGCTGACTCCAAGAATCTTTCCCTTCTTGCTGACTACCAGCACATTTGAGTCCAAAATCTCTGTCAATACCGCACAGATATCATTAAACACAACTTTGCTGGAGTTATTATTATGCAGCAACTTATTAATCTTTCTGGTCTTATCCAATAATTGTACGCTCATTGTCTCCTCCACATGATTTGCTCTTATTCACTACTTCTAGCAAACAGTAACTATTATTTCCCAAGTTGTATACACAAATCAAATTTCAAATTCCTTACTAGCTTATATTATCATACAATTCAGAAAATAGCAACGTTGTGTTTTTCTGTTTTTTGAAATATCTAATCTTCTTTCTTAATTGTTTCCACATATCCGCACTTTTCATCCGCACAGACTAATTTATTGCCTTTTTCTACCATGTATCCACCGCATTCCGGGCATTTTTTGCTGGACGGTTTCTGCCAGGACATAAATTCGCATTCCGGATTATCCTCACATCCATAATACTTTCTTCCCTTTTTCGTCTTGCGGATAACAACTTCTTTTCCACAAACAGGACACGGAACACCAATCTTTTCCAGATATGGTTTTGTATTTCTGCATTCCGGGAATCCCGGGCATGCAAGGAATTTACCATGCGGACCGTACTTGATCACCATGTTGCGGCCGCACTCTTCACAGATCACATCTGTTACTTCATCTTCAATCTTAACTTCCTCAAGCTCTTTCTCTGCAATCTCAACAGCTTCTTCAAGATCCGGATAGAAATTACGGATTACTTCCTTCCACGGAACTTTTCCTTCTTCAACCATATCCAGAAGGCCTTCCATGTTCGCTGTAAAATGAACATCTACAATACTTGGGAAAGACTGCTTCATAATATTATTAACAACTTCACCAATCTCTGTCAGATAAAGATTCTTTCCTTCTTTTGTAATATATCTTCTTCCAAGGATCAGAGAAATGGTTGGGGCATAGGTACTTGGACGTCCGATTCCAAGTTCTTCCATTGTCTTTACAAGACTCGCCTCTGTATAATGTGCCGGCGGCTGTGTAAAATGCTGCTTTGGATCAAATTCTTCTTTTGTAAGAACAGAATCCATACTGAGATGTCCGACCAGTACATTGCTCTCTTCCTTCTCTTCCTCTGCCTCTACATACACAGAGCGGAATCCATCAAATGCAACCCTTGCTGTTGATACAGTAAAGCAGTACTCACCGGCTCCGATCTTAACTGCTGTTGTCTCATACTTCGCCGGCTGCATGCGGCTTGCTGTGAAGCGTTTCCAGATCAGCTGATACAGACGGAACTGATCTCTGCTTAATGAATCCTTGATTGCTGCCGGTGTGCGTGTAATATCTGTCGGGCGGATCGCCTCATGCGCATCCTGAATCTTCTTATCTGCGGACTTTGTTTTTGTTCCTTCTGCTACATATGCTTCCCCGTAAGTCTCAGCAATATAGCTTCTTGCTGCTGCATCAGCTTCCTCTGAAATACGTGTAGAATCCGTACGAAGATAAGTAATCACACCGACTGTTCCATTCCCTTTAATGTCCACACCTTCATACAGCTGCTGTGCAATACGCATTGTCTTCTGTGTACCAAAGTTCAATGCCTTGGCAGCTTCCTGCTGCAGCGTACTTGTCGTAAATGGGAGTGGTGCTTTACGCGTCCTCTCACTGTTCTTGATATCTGTAATCTGGAACTCTTCGTTCTCTAATTTCTTTAAGATCTCGTCCATCTCTTCTTTTGAATGGATCGCCATCTTTTTCTTCTCTGTTCCGTAGAACTTCGCTGTCAGAGGACGTTTCTCACCTTTTACTTTCAGTTGTGCATCCAGTGACCAGTACTCTTCCGGAATAAATGCATCAATCTCTGCTTCTCTGTCTGCAACAATACGAAGTGCGACTGACTGTACACGTCCGGCACTCAACCCACGCTTTACCTTTGCCCAAAGCAATGGACTGATCTTATATCCAACCATACGGTCAAGCTCTCTTCTTGCCTGCTGTGCATCCACAAGATCCATGTCAATATCGCGTGGTGCTTTCAAAGATGCTTTCACAGCATTCTTTGTAATCTCATTAAATGTAATACGGCGCATTTTCTTCTCGTCCAGCTTCAAGGCAGCAGCAAGATGCCAGGAAATAGCCTCTCCTTCACGGTCAGGGTCGGTTGCAAGATAAACTTTGTCTGATTTCTTCGCCTCTTTTCTGAGCGTTGCAAGAATCTCTCCTTTTCCACGAATGGTAATATATTTTGGTTCGTAATCATTCTCCACGTCAATTCCAAGCTGACTTTTCGGCAGATCCCTGACGTGTCCCTGTGACGCTGCAACTGTATAATTGCTTCCTAGAAACTTTTTAATCGTCTTCACCTTTGCAGGAGACTCCACGATTACAAGATAATGTGCCATAAAAACTATACTCCTATTTTATTCTGATATAATAATTCTTTGTTATTTCACGAATGTATCCCTGCAGTTCCAGTGTAACAAGAATGCTCATCAATTTTCTGATCTCCACCCGAGATTCCCGCGCAATCTGATCCACATTCTTAGGATACAAACCGACACAACTATACACCAAATCATCTGTACTTTCAAGCACTTTTTTATTTTTCTCGTTTTTTATCTCCGTGTTTCTGCACAAAACATTTGTTTCAATCCCCCATTCTTCCAGCAGATTTTCAGGATTCAGAAGGATTCCGGCACCCTGTTGGATCAGGTGATTACACCCGGCACTCAAAGGACTATCCAGCGGTCCCGGAAGGGCATAAACATCCTTTCCCTGCTCCAGTGCCATATCTGCTGTAATCAAAGAGCCACTTCTCACCCTTGCCTCCATTACCAGAACTGCATCTGACAGTCCGCTGATGATCCGGTTCCTCATTGGAAAATTCATTGCAAGCGGAGGGGTTCCCGGTGGAAATTCCGAAAGGATTCCGCCTCCGTGTTCTATGATATCCATATATAAACCGATATGATCTCTTGGATAACAGACATCCACTCCGCTCCCTAAAACAGCATAAGATTTTCCGCCCGCATTCAACGCTGCTCTTTGTCCTGCTCCATCGATTCCTTTCGCCATGCCACTGATGATATCAACACCTGCTGCCGCCAGTACTTCCGCAAATTCTCTTGTATAATGTTCTCCATATCCACTACACCCCCTTGCTCCGACAATTGCTGCCTTCTTCTTGGCTCCCGGACATGTTCCTTTCACAAAAAGAGCAAACGGGGGATCTGGTATCTCAGCCAACCCCGGAGGATATTCTTTTGAAAAAAATGGAATAAATTCGATTCCATGTTCCTGCATTTTGTAAAACTCTTCTTTTAATTGTTCTTTCGTTTTCTCTTTCCGGGTTTTTTTTAATCCCTCTTTTTCTTCCTCTGTAAGGAATTCAATTCCTGTAATTTCAGTTTCTTCTATATAATATATCTTCTTTCCACTTCCTATGAGTTCTCGGAGCAGATACTTTTTTCTTGCAGATAGTTTTCGAATCGTAGAAAACCAGTATTCAAAAATCATCTCTTCACACATCATACATACCTCCCCCAATATTTCCTGTCCAATGTCCGATAACCGATCGCCTCCTGTAAATGTTCCATTTTTATCTCCTCACTGTAATCTAAATCTGCAATCGTTCTCGCAACCTTTAAGATTCGGTGATAAGACCTCGCCGTCAGATTCAGTACATCATAAGCCTGCCCCATCAGTCGCATTTCTTCTCCATTTAATCTGCAATACTTACTCAATTCTGCACCATGAAGCATTGCGTTACACTGGATCTTCGTGTTTTGGTAGCGAATCTTCTGTCTCTTTCTTGCTTCACATACCCGCGCTTTAATCACCGCCGAAGACTCCGGACAGGAAACAGACTCTTTCACCAGATCCCGATATTCCACTTTAGAAGCTTCAACACTAAGGTCAATCCGATCGAGAAACGGTTGACTGATCTTACTTAAATATGCCTGAATCTGTGCCGGCGTACATGTACAGGCTGTCGATGGAAATTTTCCACATGGACACGTATTCATGGCAGATACAAGCATAAAATCAGCCGGAAAGATATAATTTCCGCTGGTTCTTGTGATCTGTATGCTGCGTTGTTCCAATGGCTGCCTGAGCACTTCAAGAACACTTCTCTTAAATTCAGGAAGTTCATCCAAAAATAAAATACCACTATGCGCCAGGCTGATTTCTCCTGGTCTTGGAACAATCCCACCACCAATCAGCGCTGCTCTCGTTGCAGTATGATGTACCTCTCGAAAAGGTCTTCTGGAAATCAGTGGTTCCTTTCCATCCAGCATTCCCATGACACTATAAAGCTTTGTAAGCTCCATACTTTCTTCATAATTCATCGGCGGCAGAATTCCTGCCATACATTTTGCGGTCATTGTCTTCCCACTTCCGGGTGGTCCGACCATAAGCAGATTATGCCCTCCCGCCACAGCAATTTCCGCTGCCCGACGAACATTCTCCTGACCATATAAGTCTGCGAAATCAGGTACTTCTTCTCCCACTTTTCCTCTGTCTTCTATTTTATCAGCCTCTTTTTCACCAAGATATCTCTGTTCTCCACCTGTTCTGTCTCCATCTTCCAAATAACTGATACATTCCCTGAGACTTCCAACTGCAATGATCCGAACCCCTTCTACAAGTTCTGCCTCCTTTTCATTTTCTCTCGGAACAATACAGCTTGTAACTTTTTGTACCTTTGCCTCTGATACCATAGAAAGAATCCCGGGAACTTTTCTGACTTGTCCATCCAATCCCAGTTCTCCGATGATCATACAGTCTTTCATTCTTCTATTCTGTTGTAAAACGCCAAGTGACGTCAGAATCGCCACTGCGATCGGAAGATCAAATGACGCTCCTCTTTTCCTCATCGTTGCCGGCGAAAGATTGATCACCACACGTTTTGCAGGAAATTCAAGACCTGAATTCCGGACTGCAGACCGTACGCGTTCTGCTGCTTCTTTCACCTCTGATGACAGATATCCCACCATGTGAAAAATCGGAAGTCCATTGCTGACATCCGCCTCCACATAGACCATTTCTACCGCAAGCCCTTCCATTGCCGCGGATTTTACTGTACTAAAACTCATATGCGCTCCTTCCTTTTCCCAGTCACAAGCGCACCTGTTCTTCTTACACCCCATTGTAAGCTGCTGAAATTCTGGCTGAATCAGCCGGATTTGATTTTCGGAACTGACATTCCGAGAATGTATAGATATCATAACTTCCGAATATCAATTTGTCAATCAGTTTCCGAGAACTTGAGCATATGGAAAAGCACAATTTCCACATTTTTTCATAAACTATATTAAATGCATCCAGAGGTGCTGTCTTGAAAGCATTTCCTAATCCCCTCACACCGGCGGAAGAGAAAAAATACATTCAGAGATACACCGAGGGCGATCTGGAAGCCAAGCATATTTTAATTGAACGCAATCTCCGTCTCGTTGCCCATGTTATACGGAAATACCAAAATACCAGTGAAGATCCGGAAGATCTGATTTCCATCGGCACGATTGGCCTGATCAAAGCTGTAATTACGTTCGATCCTGAAAAGGGAAATCGTCTGGCCGCCTATGCCTCCCGTTGTGTAGAAAATGAAGTCCTGATGTATCTGCGCGCCAGAAAAAAATGCAGCCATGAAATCTCTCTTTATGAACCGATTGGCACAGATCGGGAAGGAAATGAAGTCAACCTCTACGATATCATCGAATCTACAGAAACAGATATTCCAGAGCGGATTCATCTGAAGGACAATATTCAAAAGCTTTATGAAAAACTGGAAAATGAACTTTCTCCAAGAGAAAAACTTGTACTGAAAATGCGATACGGACTGTATCAGGGAGAAGAATACACGCAGCGGGAGATTGCCGCACAACTGGGCATCTCCCGCTCCTATGTATCCCGTATCGAAAAAAGTGCTATCGGAAAACTCCGACAATATTTTTGAACTTTCTAAGACTCTTCTATGAATTAACTTCTTTATCCTCTTCCTGTCTTCTGAGAAGATCGTACTGAGCTGGTGTCTCGCTCAGTTCTACATGAAGAACCTGCTTTGAATGCGGTGCACTTTCCTGTTCCTCTCCATCCTCATTCAGGATCCGGAGAACCTTTGCCTCAACATTACTTCCGTCCGGCTTCATAATCTCAATTGTCTCACCTACAGAAAACTTATTGCGCTGTTCAATTCTTGCAAGCCCATTCTCAACAGCTCCGACAATTCCAAGATAAGTATACTCTCGGATATATGTGTTATTGTCATAAATCTGTGTCTCATGATCTGGTTTTCCAAAGAAAAATCCAGTCGTAAACTGACGATAAGTACAGTTTGAAATCTGATCCAGATACCAAGGCATGTTCTTCTTGTAAAGCTCTGGATCTTTCTGATAATCATCAATTGCTTTACGGTAAGTTCTTGCCACCGTTGCAACATAAAGTGCTGTTTTCATTCGTCCTTCGATCTTAAAACTGTCAATTCCCGCATCAATCAATTCCGGAATATGCTCGATCATACAAAGATCTTTTGAATTAAAGATGTAAGTTCCGCGTTCATTCTCATAGACCGGCAGATATTCTCCCGGTCTCTTTTCCTCGACTACTGCATACTTCCAACGGCATGGGTGTGTACATGCACCCTGGTTTGCGTCCCTTCCTGTAAAATAATTACTCAGAAGGCAGCGTCCGGAATAAGAGATACACATTGCTCCATGGACAAATGTCTCAATTTCAAGATCTTCCGGAATTCTTTCTCTGATCTCCTTAATCTCTTTCAGAGACAATTCTCTTGCTGAAACCACACGACTTGCACCCTGGCGATACCAAAAGTTATAAGTTGCATAGTTTGTGTTATTCGCCTGTGTACTGATATGACGCTCAATCTCAGGACATACCTCTTTTGCAATCTCAAACACCCCCGGATCTGCAATGATCAGTGCATCAGGTTTAATCTCTCTCAACTCTTCAAAATATTCTCTTACCCCTTCAAGATCATCGTTGTGGGCAAGAATATTTGCTGTAACATACACTTTTACATCATGTGCATGTGCGAATTCTATTCCCTCTTTCATTTCTTCCATAGAGAAATTTTTTGCTTTCGCACGCAACCCAAATGCTTCTCCTCCGATATATACTGCATCAGCACCGAAAATTACAGCTGTTTTTAACACTTCCAGGCTGCTCGCCGGGATCAATAGTTCGATCGGTCTACTCATTTTTCTACTCCTTGTTTTATGCTCACTGCCACACCATCTCCAAGCGGAATAATCGATGTGACCAGATCCTCTCTGTGTTTCAATTCATACAGATATTCCCGCATTCTCGCATGTATTGTACGATTTCTGCGTTCTACCGCAAAACGGGATTCTATGATATCCCCATCCTGCATCACATTGTCTGACACAAGACAGCCTCCATCCGAAAGCAGTCGCAACACATTCGGAAGATAATGAATATATTGCCCTTTCGCGGCATCCATAAAGATAAAATCAAAAGTTCCTTCCATTTCCGCAAGTACTTCTGTCGCATCTCCTTCAATCAGAGTAATCTTATCTTCCTTTCCCGCTCTGCGGAAATTCTCCCTCGCAATCGGGATTCTCTTCTCATAATTCTCTATTGTTGTTATATGTCCGCCTTCCGGCAGGTAATCACTCATCAATAACGCAGAGAAACCTACGGCAGTTCCGACTTCCAGAACGCGCATAGGTTTTTTCATCAAAAGGAGAACCTCCAGGAAGCTCTGCATCTCTCGTCGGATGATCGGTACATCCGCCGCCAGAGCTTCCTGTTCAATTGTCTCCAGTATTTCACTGTTCTCTGTATCCATAGAATTGATGAATGTAATAATACGTTCATCCACTATCATATCTTACACATCCACATCCATGATGATCGGGATCACCATTGGTCTTCTCTTTGTCTTCTTCCAGATATAGTCATTCATTGCATCACGGATCACAAGCTTGATCTTATTCCAGTCTGTATGTCTTCCTTTCAGACATTTCTCAAGTGCTTCTGAAACAGCCTTTCTTGCATCATCCATCAGCTCCTCTGACTCTCTGACATAGACAAATCCTCTTGATACGATATCCGGTCCTGCAAGCAGGCGGTTCGTTCTTCTCTCTAATGTAAGAACCACAATAATGATACCATCTTCTGCAAGATGCTGTCTGTCTCGAAGAACAATATTTCCAACATCTCCAACACCAAGTCCGTCTACCAGGATTGCTCCGGTATGAACCTTATCTACAACCTTAGCGTAATCATCACACAATTCAAGTACTTCACCGGACTGCATAATAAATACATTCTCCTTCGGAATTCCAAGGCTCTTCGCAACACCTGCGTTTGCTTTCAGATGGCGGTATTCACCATGCACCGGAATCGCATATTTCGGTTTTACAAGAGAATAGATCAACTTCAATTCTTCCTGACAGGCATGTCCTGATACATGGGCATCCTGGAAAATAACTTCTGCTCCCTTTGCAGAGAGTTCATTGATCACACGTGAAACCGATTTCTCATTTCCAGGAATCGGGTTGGAGCTGAAAATAATCGTATCATTCGGCTGAATTGTAACCTTGCGGTGTACGTCAGCTGCCATTCTTGACAGTGCAGCCATAGATTCTCCCTGGCTTCCTGTTGTGATCAGCACCATCTTCTCCGGTGGATAATTCTTCATCTGATCAATCTCAATCAATGTATTATCCGGTACATTCAGATATCCTAATTCTGATGCTGTAGAAATGATATTCACCATACTACGACCTTCTACAACAACCTTTCTGCCATACTTATAAGCAGAGTTGATGATCTGCTGTACACGGTCAACATTCGAAGCAAATGTCGCAATGATCAGTCTTGTATTCTGATGCTCTGCAAAAATGTGATCAAATGTGATACCTACTGTACGTTCTGACTGCGTAAATCCTTTTCGCTCTGCATTCGTACTGTCAGACATCAGTGCCAGCACGCCTTTCTTACCGATCTCAGCAAAACGCTGCAGGTCGATCGCATCTCCAAATACCGGAGTATAATCAACCTTGAAGTCTCCTGTGTGGACAACAACACCTGCCGGTGAATAGATTGCCAGTGCGGACGCATCCTGGATACTGTGGTTCGTCTTGATAAATTCAATCCGGAACTTTCCAAGATTGATTGACTGACCGTGACGTACAACCTTTCTCTTCGTTCCACGAAGCAGATTATGCTCCTTCAGCTTGTTCTCAATGATTCCCATTGTAAGCTTGGTTGTATAAATCGGAATGTTGATCTCTTTGAGTACATACGGCAATGCACCGATATGGTCCTCATGACCGTGCGTGATAACAAATCCCTTTACCTTGGAAATATTATCTTTCAGGTAGGTTACATCCGGAATCACAAGGTCGATTCCAAGCATATCATCTTCCGGGAACGCAAGACCACAGTCTACAACAACAATACTGTCTTCATACTCAAAAGCAGTAATGTTCATACCGATCTGTTCTAGACCTCCAAGCGGTATGATACGCAATTTTCCATTATTCTGTTTTTTCAAAAAATATACACCTCCACTATCTCTGTTTCTTCATACAGTCTTTACACAGTCCGTAGAATTTCAGTTCGTGGTCCAGGACATGGAAGCCAGTTGCCTTCTCGATATGATCTTCCAGACTCTCCAGAAGGTCATCATCAAACGGCATCACCTTGTTACATCTCTTACAAATCAGGTGATGATGATTGTGCTTTGTCTCCCCATTCAGTAAATGTCCGATCTCATAGCGCACACACCCATCCCCAAAATTAATCCTGTCTACCAGCTGCATATCCCACAAAAGCTGTAATGTTCTGTATACTGTGGCAAGCCCTATCTCCGGATAATCCTCTGATACCAGATCATAGATATCTTCTGCTGTCATATGACTCCCACTATTCTCTTCAAGTACGGACAGAACAAGCAGTCTCTGGTGAGTCACCTTCAGCCCCTTTTCCTTTAACTTCTCTTTCAGAAGCTTCTGTGTCTTATCTGCTTCCATCTGTCTGCCTCCTATCTATATTGTAAAAAGAACTCCAGACTTTTTCTGACACTTCTGCAAAAGTGAGAAAAGTATTCCTGTCTGCAGTTTCTCTTACATTCGTATTTCTTTCATATAATTACATCTCAATATCGACGTCTTCCAGCAATTCCTCAAATACTTTGGAAACTGCCATCAGCTCTGTATCGTCTTCCACGATCTCATACGTCTTCTCTGCGTCTTTTGATTCTTCAACTTCTCTGAGAATCAGGCATTCTGCGTCATCTTCTTCTGAATCAACTACAAGAATATACGCGGAACCATTGATCTTTGTCTCTTCAAGTACAAAGAACTCATCTGCTCCACTTCCATCACTGAAAGTAAACTTTGCCTTTTCCATATGATTTTCCTCTATTCTGCTGTTTTCTGCATATAAATCGAATCTAAATATCCCTGGAGAATGAACACAGCAGCAATCTTATCGACATATTGCTTTCTGTTTTCTCTTCTCACACCACTCTCGATCAGTGTCTGCTCTGCCGCTACTGTCGTAAGTCTCTCGTCCCACATGATCACTTCCAGTCCTGTACGACGAACCAGCATGTCACGAAATTCCAATGACTTCTGTGCACGCTCCCCGATATCATTATTCATATGTTTGGGAAATCCAAGCACGATCTTCTCTACCTGATATTCTTTGATCAATTCTTCAATCCTCGCACAGGTACGGCGCAGCTTGTTCTCCTCTTTCCGTTGTATTGTCTCAATTCCCTGGGCCGTAAGTCCGAGCGGGTCGCTGATAGCAACACCTACAGTCTTCGTCCCATAGTCCAGTCCCATTACTCTCATTGTCTGATTATTCCCACGCATTATGCTCAATATACGCTTTCAACAGTTCTTCTACCAATTCATCACGTTCCACCTTCATGATCAGGCTTCTTGCTCCGTTAAAACTTGTAATGTATGTCGGATCTCCTGACATGATATATCCAACGATCTGATTCACCGGATTGTATCCTTTTTCTTTCAGAGCCTTGTATACGATCTCAAAAATATCCTTCGCAGAAATCTGCGGTCCCGGCTCTACCTGAAAGAACTGAGTACTACTTAAATCACTCATCTTTCTTCCTCCTTCTCTTTCTTGTATCTATTTCCTTCTTCCGAAGGGCTTTGCTGTTGTTCTGTCAAACAGCGCAAAACGCTCTGGAAACCCAGAAACCCTACTTATAATTCTAATATAACCGAATTCAAAATTCAATGTATAATTTGCGAATCCTTCCCAATTTGAACTTTTACGATACTATTCTTGAGATTTTCATTTGTCTCTAGTGCAATTTTCATATATTCTTTCGTATGACCTGTCTGTACTTCTTTTCCATTCAGTTCCAGATCCTCTTCCACAAGTACTTCCACTTCTTTTCCCTGGAAACTCTGTTCATATGCTGCACGCTTTTTCTCACCAAGTTCAATTAATTGTGCACTTCTCTTCGCCTTGATCTGTTCATCTACCTGATCTGGCATCACAGCTGCTTTTGTCCCCTCACGGCGGGAGTATTTAAAAATATGTGTCTCATAGAAATCTATGCTGTCCACAAAATCATATGACTCTTTGAACTCTTCTTCTGTCTCTCCCGGGAATCCCACAATCACATCGGTTGTCAATGCCGGATTCGGGAAGTATTTTCTGAGAAGTTCACATTTTTCCGCATATTCACTGCTTGTATATCTACGGTTCATACGCTTTAATGTCGCATCACATCCGCTCTGCAGAGACAGGTGGAAATGCGGACACATCTTCGGAAGCTTTGCAATCCCTTCTGCAAATTCTTCTGTGATGATCCCCGGTTCCAAAGAGCCAAGACGGATTCTTTCAATTCCATCAATCTCATGGACTGCCCGGATCAATTCCAGAAGGTGATATTCTTTATCAAAATCAATTCCATATGAGCTCAGATGAATTCCTGTCAGTACAACCTCCTTATATCCGTTATCTGCCAATGTACGTACTTCATCAAGCACATCTTCCATGGAACGGCTGCGGACTCTTCCACGGGCATATGGAATGATACAATATGTGCAGAACTGATTACATCCATCCTGAACTTTAATATAAGCTCTTGTATGATCTCCCGGCTTCGTCAGGTGAAGATTCTCGTACTCTTTTGTCTTTCCGATCTCTTCCATCTTGATCTCTGCTCTTCTGTCGTTTTCCTGGTCCTTTGCATTCTTTTCATTTTCTGTTACGTTACAATCTGCATTGTGTGTTCTTTCATACTCTTCCAATGCTTCGATCAAATTCTGCTTCTTATTATTACCAAGCACAATGTCAATGCAATCATCCACCTGAATCTCTTTTTCCTTCGCCTGGACATAACATCCTGCAGCGACAACAACTGCATCCGGATTCATTTTTCTCGCCCGGTGCAGCATCTGTCTCGACTTGCGGTCCGCGATATTTGTAACAGTACATGTATTGATTACATAAAGGTCTGCCCCTTCCTTGAAAGGAACGATCTCATACCCTGCTTTTTCAAGCATTTCCTGCATGGCTTCCGTCTCATAGGCATTTACTTTGCATCCCAAATTGTGCAGTGCTGCTTTCTTCATTTATTTCTACCTCTTTTTTCCTTTTATCTCGTTAATTTCTTGACTTTTGAACCTGCATCCCGTAGAATATACCTAGGCTTAGAAGCCAACTTTATTGTATAATTCAAGGAGGGATTTCAAATGAAAACAGTACAGATTTCATTAAACTCAATCGACAAAGTCAAATCATTCGTTAACACTATCACAAAATATGATAATGATTTCGATTTAGTATCCGGAAGATATGTTATAGATGCCAAATCAATCATGGGTATTTTCAGCCTTGATCTTTCCAAACCGATCGACCTGAACATCCACGCCGACAGCAATGTTGATGATATTCTTGCTGCACTTGATGCTTACATCATCAAATAATTCTATCTGAATACGATTCATGCGGACTTTGTTTTTGTAGCTTGTCCGCATATTTTTTAGAGTAAAGAAAAGCTGTTCCATTGGAGCAGCTTTTCTTTTTCCTATTATTCTCCCTGCTTCACTTCAATGATCTCAACAGTATCAATTGCTGTCTGCATCAGTTCGTCAATCTTTTCTGCAAGGTTCAACTCAGACTTCTCAATTCGTTCAATATTCGGCTTTGTCACCGGATGTTTTGCAACGAAAATTGTACAACAATCCTCAAATGGCTGGATTGAAGTTTCATAGGTATTGATCTTCTCAGAAATTTCTACAATATCCTTCTTATCAAATCCGATCAGCGGACGATAAACCGGAAGTGTACATACTGCATTCGTCGCTGCAAGACTCTGCATTGTCTGGCTTGCTACCTGACCGATACTCTCTCCTGTGATCAGACCAAGACATCCGTCTTTCTTTGCAAAATGTTCTGCGATCTTCATCATGTAGCGACGCATAATGATTGTCAGTTCATCATGTGGACACTTCTCATAGATATAAAGCTGAATATCTGTAAAGTTGACAACATGAAGCTTGATCGGTCCTGAATAAGCAGAAACGAGTCTTGCAAGATCAACTACCTTCTCTTTTGCTCTTTCACTTGTGTACGGTGGTGCATGGAAATAAGTTGCCTCGAGTTCAACACCACGCTTGGATACCATATATCCGGCAACCGGACTGTCAATTCCTCCTGACAGAAGCAGCATTGCGCTTCCGTTTGTCCCGATTGGCATACCTCCCGGTCCCGGAATGATTCTGGAATAGATATAAACTTCTTCACGGATCTCCACATTGATACGAAGTTCCGGCTTATGAACATCTACTTTCATTTCCGGAAATGCCTCCAGGATTGCTTCTCCGACTTCACAGTTGATCTCCATAGAGTTCGCAGGATAGCTCTTCTTTGCTCTTCTTGCATCAACTTTAAATGTCATGTTCTTCTCTTCGTAAGCTTCATCTACATAAGCTACAACATCTTTTCTCAGCTGTGCCAGTTCAGCCACCGGTACACGGACTACCGGACAGATTCCAACAATACCGAATACCTTCTGAAGGCTTTCTACTGTCTCATCAAAATCATAATCTCCATCACAATCCACGTAGACTCTTCCGTGACATTTGTGTACAAGGAATTCTCCGTCTACGCCCTGCAGAGCATAACGGATCTGACGTACCAGTGCATCTTCAAAGATATAACGGTTCTTTCCCTTAATTCCGATCTCGCCGTATTTTATCAGAAATGAATGAAATTTCATGCTTTTTCTCCTTTATGAATCGCCGTCATTTAATGACGCGTATATTTTCTCAGCATCGGTATACAATTATATAGTGTTTCCAGCGTGTAGTCAATTTCTTCTTTTGTAGTAAATTCTGACATACTGAAACGAATCGTCGCATCCAGATATTCCTGTGCCGCCCCAATGCTTCTGAGAACACCGCTTACTGCCGGATGATTCGATGCACATGCAGATCCTGATGAGACATAAATCCCCTTATCTTCCAGTGTATGAAGAAGAACCTCACTTCGGATTCCTGCAATTCCAAGACTGATGATATGTGGTGCACTTCCTTCATCTTTCAGGCCATGAACTGTTGTATTCTCAATCTTTCCTGCCTGCTCAATAAAATAATCCTTCAGTTCACGCATCAGAGCTACTTTCATATTCAGATCATTGTAGATCATCTTTGTTGCAAGTCCAAGCCCTGCAATTCCCGGAACATTTTCTGTACCCGAACGTAGATCCTTCTGTTGTCCTCCTCCGAAAAGAATCGGTTTAATCTTCACCTTTTCACCCACATAAAGGAATCCGGTTCCCTTCGGTCCATGAATCTTATGTCCACTCGCACTTAACAGGTCGATCTTCTGACGTTTTGGATAAATGTGATATTTTCCAAATCCCTGCACTGCATCCGAATGGAAAAGAATAGAAGAATTATACTCTTTTACAATCTTTACCGCTTCATCAATCGGTTGAAGTGTTCCAACCTCATTGTTCACATACATAACTGATACGAGAATCGTCTCCGGACAAAGTGCTTCTTTCAATGCTTCCAGATTCACTCTTCCACTCGCATCTACCGGAAGATATGTCACACGGAACCCTTCCTCTTCTTCCAGATAACGCATTGTATTTAAGATTGCAGGATGCTCGATTGAAGTTGTGATCAGGTGATTTCCCGCTCTTCTGTTTGCTCTTGCACATCCGATCAGTGCAAGATTATCACTCTCTGTTCCTCCTGATGTAAAGTAAATATCTTTCGCATTTACCTTAAGAACCTTTGCGATCGTTTCCTTGGCTTCCTTTACATAATGCTCCGCATCTACACCTTTTCGGTGCATGGAGGATGGATTGCCATAATCCTGACACATTACTTTATATACAAGATCTCCCACTTCCGGATATGCTCTGGTTGTGGCTGAATTATCCAAATATGCTTCCATTTTATCTTCCCTTTTCTAACTCTGTTACCATTCACAGGCGTCTGCAACCGGCAACGTCTTTCTATTATCTTATGTTTTTATCGTCCAACTGTTCCCGGCATTCTAAATGATACATCAGAATTGACAATGTTGTAAGTCCTGCTGTCTCTGTTCTTAAAATACGTTTTCCTAGTGTGATCGGGATCGCTCCGGCCTCTTTCGCCTGCTCGATCTCGCTCTCATCAAAACCGCCTTCCGGTCCGATAAAGATACCGACAGACTGTCCCGGTTCAATCTTACTTATGACAGCTTCTGTTGCTTTCATCCCTTCCTGCAGTTCATAAGGAACAAGCACTACATCCAGCTCTTTCGCGTAATTCATCGCTTCCTGAAAGCTCATCACATCCTGCACTTGTGGCACAATTCCTCTCTTCGACTGTTCCGCAGCCCCCTTGGCGATTGCCTGCCAGCGTTCTCTCTTCTTTCCGGCTTTCTTCTGATCCAGCTTTACAACCGAACGCTTTGCCGCAAACGGAACAATACGATAAGCTCCAAGCTCTACTGCCTTCTGTACGATCCATTCCATCTTGTCCCCTTTCGGAAGTCCCTGGAATAAGATCAGACGGGAAGCCAGTTCTGTCTGAGACACTTCTTTTTTCACAACGCGAAGGACTGCTTCCTTCTCCTCATAACCTTCCACACTGCAGAAGTAATCCATTCCTTCTCCATCACTGACCCACACTTCTTCTCCGGGTTTCATTCGGAGTACATTCTTCATATGATTCACATCACTTCCTGCCAGACGGATCTGTTCTCCGTCCACGCAAGATGGATCTGCAAAAAAATGTTGCATCTTATTTCTCCTTATGCGTTCTTGCGCGCTGTCACACATACCCATTCACCCTGATATGTGACCTCCAGAAGTTCCAGCCCGGCTTTTGCAACAGCTTCTTTTACCATCTCTTCTTTATCATCGATAATTCCACTTGTAATGTAGATTCCACCCGGTTTCAGCTGATTCACGATTACCGGTGTAAGTTCTACAAGAACCGGCGCAAGAATATTCGCTGCCACAATATCGTAACACTCATATCCAACCTTATCCTGAACTTCTTTGTCATCGATAATATTTCCGATCATCACTTCATATTTATCTCTTGAAACTCCGTTATTCTCCATGTTCTCATATGTAGCATCGATTGCACACGGATCCAGATCTGTTCCAACAGAATGCTCTGCTCCGAACTTCAGCGCAAGCATTCCAAGAATTCCGCTTCCGCATCCTACATCAAGAATCTTTGTTGTCTCTGTTGTATAGTTTCTGATCTGACGGATACAAAGCTGTGTTGTCTCATGCATTCCTGTACCAAATGCTGTACCTGGATCAATATGGATCACCATCTTATCTTCATCCGAAGGCTTCACATCTTCCCAGGATGGAATGATCAGAATATCATCCACATAGAACTGATGAAAATACTTCTTCCAGTTGTTCACCCAGTCTACATCCTCTGTCTGGGATTCTTCAATCTCGCAGGCTCCGACATTTACATAAGCAGACATCTCCTCCAGTTCTTTCTTCACATTTGCCAGAACTTTCTCTTTGTCCTCATCCTCTTCCAGATAAAAACTTAAGTAAGCCACACCATCATCTGCCTCGATCTCCGGTAAAATATCAACAAACATCTGCTCTTTATCAGACTCTGTCAGCGGGATTTTATCCTCGATCTCAACACCTTCAATCCCAAGATCTGCCAGCATACTGCTTACAATATCCTCTGCCTCTGTTGTTGTCTTCAATCTGAATTTATTCCATTTCATCTAGTTTTCCTCCTGAAACCACAAATCTAAATCTACGCTTGCACGAATTCCCGGAACCGTACCGGCCTCACTGTACTGCCACATCTTATAATCATATGGACACTGCGGAAGTTCATGATAATCCGCATACCAGAAATCATATTCTGTCAGCTCTTCCATCTTCAAGGTAAATGCCATCCATTTCATATTAGCATAAATCATCGGCTGATATCCAGCCTGTTTCACTCCGTCACAAAAGACTTTACAAAAATTCGTAAAGTCTTCCCTTGTATTCTGGTCTGTTCTGGCTGTGTCATCTTTAATTTCTTCTGTGTCATAGACAACAGGTCCTGTAATCTGATACGGCTGGATATGTTCCAAAACAAAGTCAGCCTCTTCGACTGCCTCTGTCGCTGAGATTGCCTGGGAAAAGAAATAGACACCGACTTCCAGGCCGGCATCCAATGCCCCTTGTACATTCTGTTCAAACATGGCATCTTCAACTAACGCACCGCTCTCTCCATATGCACGATATCCAAGTCTTACGATCACAAATTCGATTCCGCTTTCCTTCACCTGCTGCCAGTCGATCGTCTCTCCCTGGAACTCCGAAACATCAATTCCTTTTTTCGCCGACACCTTTCCCTTCGTATCTTTATACGAAAGATACCCTGTCTCTTCATCTAATGCCAGATTGCTAAAATCATAAGAATTCCTCGGCACTTGATCCAGAAGCCTTGCTCTGTAATTATTCTCTTTCACATCCTGGAAATCATAGTACTTCTTTCCGTCTTCTGTAACAATCTGAACTCCACTGACAATCTGCGTGTTTTCCTGCTTGTCTTTCTTCGTCTGTCTTGTCTTCACGTTGCCGGAACCCACGCCGGCAAGAATAACTGCAAGCCCCACAAGAGCCACCGCCATCCATTGCTTCTTACTCATTCATTTCCTTCCAATCGCATCTGTTCCGTACCGTTGCAGAAATGTTGTTACTGTTCACACGATGTGCGACCAGCAACGCATCTCGCCATTTTAAATCGCCTTTGGCGATGGGGCGAGATGCATTCAAGCCAAAACATGCATCCTCCGTGCCAATCAGCAAAGTGATTGACACAGGAGTGAACAGTAACGAAATGTTTCCCAGGTAATTTTCCTTATTCCTCTGCTGCAAGCACGATCATTTCATCTCCGGCTTTTATTTTACCACCATGAAGCACTTTTGCAAATACCCCTTCTCGCGGCATGATACATTCTCCCATTTTCTGGAAGATCTGACAACCATGATGACATTCTTTTCCAATCTGTGTCATTTCTAACAAAACATCGTTACATTTTAATCTTGTTCCAACCGGAAGATTACGGAAATCAATCCCCTGAACGATCACATTTTCTCCAAATGCGCCATCTTCTACTTCTGCACCTCTTGCACGGAATGCCTCGATCTTGTCATAAGAAAGAAGACTGATCTGACGATGCCATTTTCCTGCATGTGCATCTCCTTCCAGACCAAAATCTTCAATAAATGTACCTTCCTCAATTCTTGTCTTCTGTGTTCCCTTTGCCGGACTTGTACAAATTGCTATTACTTTTCCCATTTTTCTCTACCTCTCAAATTACTTTTTCACTTTTATAATCTGCACTGTTACTTTTCTGTTACTGATTTTATGTTACTGTTCACACGATGTGCGACCAGCAACGCATCTCGCCATTTTAAATCGCCTTTGGCGATGGGGCGAGATGCATTCAAGTCAAAACACGCATCCTCCGTGTCAATCAGCGGAGTGATTGACACGGGAGTGAACAGTAACGATTTTATTTCATTACTGATCTAACCACCGATTCCGTACATGGCCCGATGTTCTTTTTTCTGACCGGCTTCTTCATCTTTTCGCTCATCAGAGAAATTGTGACAGGCCGGTTTTTTCCAGATTGCCTGACGCATTGCTTCTTTCAGTTCTTCATCCGTTGCACCACTTCTTAAAAGTTTTCTTACATCAATTCCACTTTCATACTGCAGACAGAGTTTCAGATATCCTTCCGCTGTGAGCCGGATCCGGTTGCAGGAATCGCAAAACTTGTGACTCACTGCACTGATAAATCCAATTCTGCCCTGGAATCCTGAAAAGCTCACATACTCTGCCGGACCATTCCCCAAATGTTTTTCATACGGTTCAGCGTTTCCAAATGCTTTCTCTAAAAGTTCCAGAAGCTCATCTCTTGATTTTCCCTGACAGGCTTTTCCCATCCCGATCGGCATCATTTCTATAAAACGAACCTCTACCGGATGCGCCTTTGCATACTCTGCCATCTGAATATACTCTTCTTCTGACTGATTCATCGGCACACAATTCAACTTCATACGCAGATTCGGATATTCGAGTGCTGCCTGCAGTCCTTCCAGTGCCTGATTTAATTCCCCACATCTTGTCACTGTATGGTAACACGTTTCATCCAATGTATCAATACTGATATTCACTGCATCCAGACCCTGGCGCATCAGTTCTGCTAATTGATTTTTAAGAAGAATTCCATTCGTTGTCAATGTCACCTGCTCGATCCCTGGAATTCTCTTAATTTTCCCCAATAAGTCCGGCAATCCTTTTCTCACCAACGGTTCCCCACCGGTCAGTTTAATCTTAGAAATCCCTAACTCTGTACTGATTCTACAAATCCTCTCGATTTCATCAAAAGTCAGGATCCGCTCATGTGGCAGCTGCTCAATACCCTCTTCCGGCATGCAGTAGACACAGCGCAGATTACAACGATCCGTCACAGAGATGCGCAGATATTCTATTGTTCTTCCATATTGATCGATCATCTCTTACATACCTCATATTATTTATCTCTTATATTACTGTTTTACTTTCCTTCAGAAACTGGTTTTCCACACTCACTTGCATTTCCTGTAAGGATAGCAAGTCCATGTTCCAGAGACGGAAGTACTGCCTCCAGATTCTCTTTTACAGCCTTCGGACTTCCCGGAAAATTAATGATCAATGTCTGATTACGGATCACAGAAGCGCCACGACTAAGCATTGCTCTTGGTGTCACCTGAAGTGAAGCCAGTCTCATCGCCTCTGCGATTCCCGGTGCATTCTTTGTCGCCACGGCAAGTGTTGCTTCCGGTGTGCAGTCACGCGGTGCAAAACCTGTTCCTCCGGTTGTTGCGATCAGATCCACTTTTTTCTCATCTGCAAGTTCACAGAGACACTGTTCGATCATCTTCTGCTCGTCCGGAAGAAGCCTTACTTCTGTCACTTCATATCCTGCCTCTTCTAACATACCGCAAAGAAGCGGTCCACTCTTGTCCTCCCGCTCTCCTGCATATCCTTTATCACTCAGTGTCACTACCGCTGCTTTCCATCTTTGTTCTTTCTTTTCCACTTTACTTTTCGCCTTCTTTTCTTTCCTTCTTATATCCATTGTTGATCAGCCCACTCTTACCGCCGCTCTTTCTGACCAGATAGATTTCCCCAATCTCCATCTTTTTATCCATCGCTTTGCACATATCGTAAACTGTCAAAAGTGCTACACTTGCTCCTGTCAGAGCTTCCATCTCAACGCCTGTCTTCCCGGTCACACGTACCGTACAATTACAATAAATTGCAAGTTCACTCTCAACCATCTCGAACTCTACCTTGCACTTTGTGATCGGAAGAATGTGACACATCGGAATCAGATCCGATGTCCTCTTTGCTCCCATAATCCCTGCTGTTGTCGCAACTCCAAGCACATCCCCTTTGCCTGCAGTTCCTTCTTTGACAGCACGGAACACTTCTTCATTCACCGTGATCTTTCCTGTGGCGGTTGCTTCCCGGACTGTGTCCCGCTTCTCCGTCACATCTACCATAATGGCTTTTCCTTTTTCATCAAAATGTGTAAATCCCATTTTTTTCACCTCTCAATCTGAAAATGCTGTTGATATCCACATTCCCCTTGCAAATATCAACAGGACGATTGCTTTTTTTATACCAAACGATTGTACCACAGAATAGTACTAAAATTCAATGTTTTGGCAAAAAGAAAGGACAGCTATAATAGCTGCCCTTAAAATCGATTATTAAAATTCAATATTCCGCATCTCATCTGACTTCTCCGGAATCTTATGTCTTTCCGCATATCCTGTAAGAATCAGTGTAAGTGCTCCGTCCCCGGTCACATTACAAGCTGTTCCAAAACTATCCTGAAGTGCGAAAATCGTAAGCATCAGTGCTGTTCCTGCATCATCAAACAGAAGGACTCCTGTGATAAGTCCAAGGGATGCCATAACTGTTCCACCCGGAACTCCCGGTGCACCGATTGCAAACACTCCAAGAAGTACACAGAATAAAATCATTGTTGGGACTGACGGAAGTTTGCCATACAGAATCTGTGAGATTGTCATACAAAAGAACACTTCTGTGAGAACAGATCCACACAGATGGATATTGGCAAACAGCGGAATACCAAACTGTACCATATCTTTTCTTAATGGTTTCGCCTTGTCGGCGCACTGCAGAGCAACTCCGAGTGTAGCGGCTGAAGACATTGTTCCAACGGCTGTCAGGTATGCCGGTCCGTAATGCTTCACAACCTCCAGTGGATTCTTTCCTGAATAAACGCCGGCGATTGTATAGAGAAGTGCCATCCAGATATAATGTCCGATCATAACAATAATGATAACCTTAAGGAATACCGGAAGCTGTTTTGTGATGGAGCCTTCATATGCCAGAGAACAAAATGTAAATCCAATAAATAACGGAAGGATTGGAATCAAAATCCTTGATACGATGGAAAGCACGATCTTCTGGAATTCTTCCAACATTCCTGTGATCAATTTTGCCTTATTCCATGCCGCTGCAAGTCCGATCATAATCGAAAATACAAGTGCACTCATAACCGGCATGATCTGTGGGATAGAAAGTTCAAACACCATCTCTGGCAATTCTTTCAGTCCATCTACATCTGTCACAATAGAAAGATGCGGGATCAGCGCGTATCCTGCTGCTGTAGAGAATAACGCCGCACCAACAGAAGAGATATATGCAATGCATACTGCAAGAAGCAGCAATCTTGATGCATTATTTCCCATCTTTGTGATAGATGGTGCAATAAATCCAATAATGATCAGCGGAACACAGAATGAAATAATCTGTCCCAGAACATATTTCAAAGTTACAACAATGTTCAGAATTGCATTTGTCAAACCTGTCCCGTCATTTGCATTAAGAGCAAGTCCAGCAAGAATTCCGATCACTACGCCTACCAGAAGTTTAAATGGCAGGCTTTTGAAAAAACTAGATTTTTTCATAAAAAGAATCCTCCAATACTATTTTTCGGTCTTAACTCACAGATGTCTGTAATCCCGAACCTTTCTCAGACCTGTTTAGTCGGTATGTATTATTATAATACACGAAGAATAAATCTACAACTGTCTGTTTGCCGCTTACCGATTTGCACCTATAGGACTTTTATATTTTATTGTCCTGCAGGGCAGAAGAATATTATAAATCCATGCGCTTTTTTGTCTTGTTTTTAATTTCTCGAAAAAGAAATCCTGAGGTTAGTGTGCAGACCATAGCTGATTATTTTGCTGCTCAGCTATACGGATGTAAGTTTTCCTTTGAAAAATTCAAAGTTGTCTATAAGATGTATAAAATTAATTGACAAATAAAGTTGTCAATGTTATCATCATAAATGACAAGAAAAATTGTCAAAGTAAAACGAAAGGGGACTGGAAATTGCCTTTATTAAATCGATTAAAAGAATATAGATCAAAACTGGGAATCAATCAGACAGAGCTTGGAAAGCGGGCAGGAGTTTCCCGCCAGACGATCAGTCTGATTGAGCGTGGGGACTATTCCCCATCTGTGACACTGGCATTAAAAATTGCAAAGATCTGTCAGGTTACAGTAGAAGATATCTTTGAGTATAAGGAGGACGAAAACGATGAAGAGTGATACAAAGACGAGAAACACAAAGAAAACCATTGTAAGGATGTTAGCGGCAATGCTGATAGGCGGAGTGATAGGAGGCGTAAGTACTGTAGTTTATGAAATTGTTTTTGGGGAAGATTTCAGTGGAGGATCGCTGAGCCTTCTGACGGAAGTAACACGGAGGCTTATGGTTCCGGGGCTCCTGTCAGTGCTTGTCGTTTCAATTGCAGCATATGAGATCTGCTTCAAAAAGTTAAAAAACGTCTGTGATCAGATTGAAGATGCAGAAGATGAGGAATTTCGTCGACTGGATTATGAGGAAGAAAGGTACGGAGCAATTCTGCAGTGTATCAATGTAGTGGCACAGGTGCTTTGCATTGCTTTGTTGGGAAGTGGATATTCTATGAGATATATTCATGATGGAAGAACTTCGCTGGTAAAATTTCTTACAGCATGTGTCCTGTTTTTAATCTGTTTCTTTTACTGTAGCATGGCCCAGGCCCGTTATGTAAAACTGCTTCAGAAAGTACATCCGGAGAAAAAGGGTGATATTGCTTCCAAAGATTTTCATAAACAATGGCTGGAAAGCTGTGATGAGGCAGAAAAGGAAGCAGTTTATCAAAGTTCCTACAGTACTTACATATTCTCAGGAAAATTAATCGGAATATTGTTAGTTGTGACGATGATCACGCATTTATTTTTCAATACAGGAGTGTTCGCGATTGTTGTGGTCGGTGTAATCTATTTATGTATAACTGTAAAATACTGTGTTTCCTGTGTTAAATTAAAGAATAAATCATAGCGGTTAACTATAGAAATTTCAGTAAATAATGCAAGTAATTCGTTCTCTGCCTTTTTTTCGTTAACATGGGAATGAACAATAATGGGAAAAGACGGATAACCTCTTTTCAAAGATTATCCGTCTTTTCCCATTATTTATTCGTAACTGCTCAGTAACCTCACAGTTACGTTTATTCCTTATTCTCTTAGAAATGAATCACTCCGAGCAGTACTCCTGAAATAAGGCATACAATACTTACGCCCCAGATCCAGAAGAAAGATGCTTTGATATGATCTTTGATCTCAACACCTGCAAGTCCGACTCCAAGGAATGTAGCCGGTACTACCGGGCTGATGAATGTTGCACAGTTTCTGCAGACAACCATTGCGATTGCTGTGTGTGCAGGATTGACTCCAAACTGGTTTCCGATACTGATCAGAACCGGAAGCAGTCCGAAGAAGTAAGAATCTGTACAGAATAAAAGTGTCAGCGGTACAGACAGTACTCCGATGATCAGTGGCAGGAAATGTCTTATTCTTCTGTCAGTGGAGATTTGACGATGGAATGAAGAAAAATTGCAACTGCAAGGAGATCCGCGCAGCCGCCTGCACTTACATTCCGCACACAGTATTTTTGATCCAGTCGTTTCAGGTATTCGACTGCATCCTCCCGGTAGGCTCCACCAGATTTAAGAAATGCATGAATTTCTTCCTGCACTTTCTCAAGTTCCTTCGGTCCCCGCCTTGAGATGATATTTGAATCCTGGGTACTGCTCATCAATACAAGCAGCGTCTGAAGTTTCACACGATTCCAGTCTCTTCCCTCTTCAACTCCCTGTCTGAGTGTCGGAAGTGCGAGTTGAAACAGAGACGGGTATCCTGCAATTGCCTCACCCCGAACCCCTGAGGTTCCATATTTCTGAAGATTCTGCTCACCATGGCTATGTGCTTTCTTCTTCATAAGGATCCTCAACTCATCAGCCAGTATCTTTCCTACCATCTGACATTGAATCTCACGAAGCTGTTTCCATTCAATCACACCTTCGTTTTCTCTGGCACATCTTCCCGCTGCTGCACAATAGATTCCCAGCGTAAAGATCAGTCCCTTGTGTGTATTTACACCGCCCGTCGCACGGTACATCGCACGCTCTGCCTGAACACCAAAGCTTCTCACATCACGAAACAGATCCTGCAGACTTCCGTTTGAAATTGCTCCCTGAGCGGCCATCCGGACAAACCACGGATAGAGAGCATAGGCACTCTTTTCAAAAGTATGTACATCCATATCTTTGTGAGCGCCTGTAGAAAACAGATCCACCAGTCCCGGCTTTGGTGTTGTATACACTTCTGCCAGAAGCGCTCTATAAGCACGGTTTCCGATAAATTCTCCAATTTCGGATGCCATAGAGAACATCCTGTTTTCCTGAACTGCTTTCTCTGCTCTCATACCATTTTATCCTTTCTTCTTATTTTCAGCCTTTTCTTTCTTCTCAGCTTTTTCTTCAGCCTTCTTTTCATCTGCAAACTCAAACGGCTTGATCTCTCTTACAACATCCATGATCGTACCGTCGCGGCTCTCAATGATACCTACCACACGATCACCAAACTCTACTTTCTGCGGCTCACCTGCGATAGAATAAGCAATATCTCTGAGTTCTTCGATTGTCTTGAATGGAAGATCGACATCTTTCATCGCCTCAATCAGGTCTGTTCTCTTTGGATTGATTGCGATACCATAATCAGTAATTACAACATCCACACTCTCTCCCGGTGTAGTTACTGTTGTAACCTCTGTACAGATAGCCGGAATTCTTCCCTGAAGTAACGGAGCGATAACGATCGCACATTTTGCTCCTGCTGCTGTATCAGGATGTCCGCCCTGTGCGCCTGTGATCATTCCATCTGATCCTACTACTACATTACAGTTGAAGTTAACATCTACTTCCAGTGCTGCAAGGATTACAAAATCCAACTTATTTACGACAGCACCTTTATTGAATGGGTTCGCATATTCTCCTGCACTGATACGGTAATGGTGAAGATCCTTTACAGATTCTACTGCTGCAAGGTCGAAATCCTGTGTATCAAGAAGTGCGTCTACCTGTCCATTGATCAGGAGATCACACATTGGTTTTGTCAGTCCTCCAACACCGAAACGCATGCGGATATTTCTTTCTTTCATAATTTTAGCCAGCGAAATTGTAGAAGCAATAGATGCTCCGCCAACACCTGTCTGGTAAGAAAAACCATCTTTAAAATATGGTGTATTTACAACAAACTGTGTACAATAATCAGCCATCATCAGCTTTCTCATATCTGTTGTCGGTTTTGCTGCTCCTGTTGCAATTTTCTTTGGATCTCCGATTTCATCCACTTCAACTACATAATCCACCTTTGTCATAGAAATATGTGCCGGGAAGTTCGGGAACGGTACCAGGCAGTCTGTGATTGCTACAACTTTATTCGCATGAATCGCATCAGCCATTGCATAAGAAAGAACTCCACAGTCTGACTTACCACCAATACCACGGCAGTTACCATAATCATCACAGGTTGGTGTTCCGATAAATGCGATATCGATCTGTGTCTCGCCTGTTGCAAGGGCTCTTACACGTCCACCGTGGGAACGCATGATTGCAAGACCTTTCAGCTTACCATGAGAAATTGCTTCTCCGATTTTTCCACGCACACCGGAAGACTGGATGTTTGTGATTGTTCCATCTTCAATCATCGGTACCAGTTCATCATGTGCTTTTCCAAGAGAACTTGCACAGATTGTGATATCTTTGATTCCCATCGCATGGATTTCTCTCATTACCATATTAACAACATAGTCACCCTCACGGAAATGATGATGGAAACCAAGTGTCATTCCGTCTTTGATTCCACATTTCACAAGTACTTCATGAATATTCTCTACAAGCTTGCTTCCTTCAGAGTTGATCACACATTTTGTCTCCGGTCCATGTTTCTTATAAACATGTCCATCAAAATGATGTACTCCCTGAAATACTTCTTTTCCTGTTGCTTTCAAAATCTCTTCTGGTATATCTCTTCCAACTGCATTTAACATCTTACAATTCCCCCTTATATACGCCTGAAGCCTTTGCCAGTTCAATGGTTCTCTTCGCACCGTCATAGAATGCGATATCGATCATCTTACCGTCTACTGTAAATACACCGATTCCCTGTGCTTTCTTAGAATCAATCTCTCTTACAACCTTCTCTGCAAAGATGATATCTTTCTGTGTTGGTGTATAAATCTCATGTACTACATTGATCTGTCTTGGGTTAATAATTGATTTTCCATCAAATCCCATCAGATGGATTATCTCAACGTCCTGTTTAAATCCTTCCATGTTGTCAAGATCTGTATAAACTGTATCAAAACACTGGATTCCTGCTGCTCTCGCTGCGATTACCAGATTCTGTCTTGCACCCATCAGCTCAATTCCGGTTCCAGTGATATGAGTCTGAAGATCCTTTGTATAATCTCCTCCGGAAAGTGCGATACCAAAAAGTCTCTCAGAAGACTCACAAATATCAAGTGCTTTCATAACACCTCTTGCAGACTCAACAGCCGCCATGATAAGAACACTGCCTTCCGGTCTTCCAAATTCACGTTCTGCATACTGTACTTCACGCTCAACCATCTTGACATCCTGTGCTGATTCTGTCTTTGGAATGCGGATCGCATCGCATCCTCCGGCTACTGAACAACGAATATCTTCTTTCCAGTAAGGTGTATCAAGTGCATTAATTCTTACAACCCTCTCACATCCTCTGTAATCAATTGTCTTCAATGCATGATACAGTGAGAATCTTGCCACATCCTTCTGATTCTCTGCAACAGCATCCTCAAGATCCAGCATAATAGAATCCGGTTTGTAAATATATGGATCTTTGATCAGTCCCGGCTTCTGTGCATTTAAAAACATCATGGTTCTTCTTAAACGTTTTTTATTCGGATTCATTATCTGATGGCACCTCCCCATGGTAAATGTTCAATCTGTCCAACGGAACGATAAACAGCTCCTTCAATTCTTGCCTTGATCGTACAATCAAGTGCTCCTTTATCTACAATAGAAATTCTTACATTGTCAACGCCCAGATGTTCCAATGTCTCATATACTACTTTCTTGATCTGATTTCCATACTGATTGATCACCGCACTGTTCAGTGTTAATTCAATCTTTCCTTCTCCCTCTTCTACAGTTACCTGGCAGTCACTGGATTCCAGTGTTCCTGCTACTGCAGGTCTTAAGATTTCCATCACAATTCCTCCTTCATTTGTCCACCTTGTGATTTCGCAGACCGGCCGGTTGGCACTTCCGGCCGGTATCTGCAGTGTTGACCGGTTTCGGATTTCCCCTGGCCGGTCTGGCATTTCTTTTGGTTTCTTGAACTTATCATAGTCTTGGAATCTTACAGAAAGAAGAACGGTTACCTTAATATTCATTAAGATAACCGTTCCTGTCTTAAATCTCCATAAGATCGTCTAATTCTGTGTCTGTCTCTTCTTCATTTTCCTCTGCTTTTCTGACATCTTTCATGCCGAAAACAAGCATCGCAACCACCGTCACTGCAACAGAAATCACAATTGCAATTGCCGCATTGATCATATTCTGAAGACTATCCCCGCCGACATAGCATGGAAGACCAAGTACACTCGCCGGTCCCGGTGAATATGTTCTCATTCTGCTGAATCCTGCCCACAGACCTGCAACGCCACCACCAAGCATAACAGACCAGAGAACACTCTTATATTTCAGCGTGATACCATAAAGTGCCGGCTCTGTAATTCCTCCGATCAGAGCACTGATAGCTGCTGAAAATGCCATCTGTTTCTTTCCTGACTTCTTAGACTTAAGACATACAACGAATGCTGCCGCTCCCTGGGCAACATTAGAGCAAAGGTTTCCAGGACCTGTTGCTGTTGCATATCCACGAAGTGCGTACTGGGAATAGGTAATTGCTTTCAATCCATTATGCATACCTGTCATAACGATCAGTGGTGAAAATGTTCCCATAATCACCGGACAGAACCACGGAATATTGGCATCCAGCCAGTTGAACAGTACAACTAGAAGATTACCACACCAGGTACCGATCGGTCCAAGTACTGTAAATCCAACAACGGATGTGATCACAAATGTAATGACCGGAACTGTAATAAACTTGATCGCCTTCGGTACAAATTTCTTGGAAATTCTCTCTACCACAGACATAAATAACGTAATAAAAATCGCTGGCAGCACACTGGAAGAATATTTCACCAGTGTAACCGGGATTCCGAACATCCGGATACTGTCCCCAGCTTCCACAAATCCCATAAAGGTCGGATGAAGAAGCATAAAGGACATGACAGCTGCCATGTACTGATTACACTTGAATACCTTGGCAGATGAAAAGGCCAGCATTACCGGTAGGTAATAGAACACTGCACCGGATACCATATTCAGCATGACATACGTCTGATTGTCCTCCGGTACGATTCCCGCTGTCTTTAAAAGAATCAAAATCGCCTGAAGAATACCTGCTCCGGCAAGGCATGGAATGATTGGAATGAAAATGGTTGACACGGTACCAAGGAATTTACCAAATGCATTTTTCCATGTCAGTTTTTCTTTTTCTTCACGGATTGCTCCTGCTCCGCCTTCCACCTTGATGCCACCAATCTTCCTGATTTCTTCCATCACAAGATCCACATCTGGTCCGATGATCACCTGATATTGTCCACCATTTTTCACAACTCCGGCGATTCCGTCTGTTTTCTTCAATTCCTCTGTCTTCGCCTTTTCCTCATCTTCCAGATAAAATCTTAATCTTGTTGCACAGTTTGTAACAGACTTGATATTTTCTTTTCCACCTACAAGAGAGATGATCTGCTCTGTAAGTTTCCTGTAATTTTTACTCATCCTGTTTCTCCTTCCCCTGTTGTTCTTCCTTTTCCCTTTTTTCCTTTGAATCCTCTGTCAGAATCCTTTTCAACCAGATCTGCAGTAAATTCGTCCACTGTTCACAGCCTTCATCATAATGACTTGCTGCACTTGCACTCACTTTATCCGCCAATGCACAGCCGTGAACTCCTCCTGCAAACAAATGCAGTTCCACCGAAACTCCTGTCTCAAACAGCTTCTGTGCAAATGTAAGCGCACACAATGCATTTACAGATGTATCCGTAGCCGAATGCCACAGAAAAACCGGAGGCATATCCTTATGAACATTTGTATATGGATCAATTGTCAGCTTCTGTTCCATTGTCGGCTCTGCTGTCCTGAACTGGCAAAGGTATTTATATTTTGTAATATTTCTACCCGATGCTGTCGCAAATTTTTCTTTCCAGTCCGGAACTGCCATATTGGTTCTTGCATATCCAAGTACTGCTGCCTTTGGTTTTATATAGGTATCACCTAATAATTCTTTTCCAAAGGTAAGATAACTTGCCGTCAGGTGTCCTCCTGCTGAAAAGCCAAGCAGAATCAATTGATCTTTGTCTACATTCCATTCTTCTGCATGCTCCCGGATCAATGCCAGTGCATTTCTCACCTGGTAGATCTGAACAGGAAAATATCCATCCGGATTCATTTCCGGAAGTTCTTCTTCCTTTTCAAAACTTTTCGGCTTTTCTTTGAATATGACAGAATATTGAAGTACAAATGCATGGTAACCCATACCATTGATTTTCAGGGCTACTGGTTCTCCTTCTTTTCTTGCCAGTGTCGTATATCCGCCTCCCGGACAGATCACAACAGCCGGGCGTTTCTGCTGTTGATAATATTTCGGATAATCATCCAGAATATAAGTCTTTAAAACAGCCTTCTCATCTTTCTGGTCGATTGATAATGTTTCAATTTTCATTGCTTTCCTCCCATCAAAAAAAGCTCATTCAGTCTGCAAACTTCATGAGCTTATTATAGAAATCATCATTTCGTTTTTCAAATAACGGAAAGTTATCTTTCTTATTCCTTATAGTTATTCCTATGATTGACCACTTTTCTTCTGGTCTGCCGCTTTCTGATACAACTGTGTCAGATATTGTAATGGTTCTGTCCTATAGCTTCCAACCCGGTACGCCGCCACAAATTCCCAGATAATTTTCTTATTTCCAAAAGAATAGATATCAAACTGATCTCTGTGGTTCTGCATTCCAAGACTTCCACAGATACAGATTCCATATCCCTTTTTAACCAGTTTATGTGCAGTTCTCATATCTGCAAATCGGATTACTTCCGGTGACATATGATGTTCTTCCAGCACTTTATCACAGATTTTTCCAATCCTCATATCTTTGTTCAGCGTAATAAACGGCTCAGATTCAAACTGTGTGATATCTACCCACGGATATTCAAATCCATATTTAATAACCTGTGCTTTTCTTAAAGGGGTTCCCTTTTTCACTGTCAGAACAATTTCCTCTCTTCCCAACAGCTCTGTATAGAATTCCGGATGCTGTTCCCTGTAATCTTCATCTACTACAAAATAGACAACATCCAACAACCCTTTCCGCAACATTTCCTCCAGCCTGTCCACATCTTCTTCATATAGTTCCAGCCGAAGATCAGGAAAGTTCTTTCTGAACTCCGGCAATACTTCTGGGGTAAGTCCACTGCTTCTTGCCGGAGTAATACCAACCCGAATCGTTCCATGTTTAAATTGTACAAGTTCCTGCAGTTCCCTCAAAAACTGGGCTTCTCTTTCTTTGGTCTCCTGTGCAAAACTTAAAAACAGCTTTCCTGCCGCCGTTGGAATGTACTCTCCCGAATTTTTTTCAAAAAGTGATACGCCAAGTTCTGTTTCTATATTTCTGAGACACTTACTCATTGCTGGTTGTGAAATTCCGATTTTTCTGGCAGCTTTGGTCAAATTTTTTTCCTGTTCTACTGCCAGAATGTATTCCATTTCTTTAAAATTCATCTATTATTCCCCAAACTATAGGTTATTGATTTCATGCCTGATTGTTATTTTTTCTTTCTAGCTGTAATTAATTTTAGCAAAGTTCCACAATCACAGCTTCGATTTTTTATGCTATTTTCCTTGTTTCCGATGTTCAGCCATCATAAATTTCTGCATTGTTTTAAACTTCTTCTACTGCTTTCAGTTCCCCGGTCTCTGAATTCATGATAAACCCGCGGATCGTAACATCTTTCGGCATCAGCGGGTGATTCTGTAGTGCATACACGGTATCTTCAACAGGCTGTTCTACGCTCTCAAATCCTCCGAGCCACGTCTCAAGATCTACTCCGCTGTGTCGTATGATATCGATATGTTCTTGTTTCACGCCTCGCTTTGTCAGATCTTCCAGCAATTCTGTGCCGTTCATTCCCTGCACACCGCAATCTGTATGACCGATTACCATGACTTCCTCCACACCAAGTTCCACAATTGCAACCAGAAGACTTCGCATCACACTTCCGTAAGGATGCGTGATCACGCCACCGGCATTCTTGATCACTTTTGCATCTCCGTTTCTGATTCCAAGTGCCGCCGGAAGAAGTTCAATTAATCTGGTATCCATGCAAGTCAGGATTGCAAGCTTTTTATCCGGATATTTGCTTGTAAGATATGGTTCATATCCTTTCTCTTCTACAAACTTCTTATTGTACGCTACAATCTGTTCTATCATATATCCGTCTTCCTTTCTCTGTTTTCTGACCAGTCCGCTATTTTTGTTTTTTCTACAGTGAGCAATGAACCGATTCATCTTATTTTCTTTTTATTATACTTGCATCCCTTTTTTATTCAACAAAACTTAACAGATATTAATTTCTTTTTTTCGTACAATTTTTCATCTTCACATCATAAAATCCCATAGCAGACAATTCCTAACAGCGCTGACAGACCAATCACCTTCGGAACCTGCCAGTTCTTCTTTCCGATCAGATAAAGCATCAGAAGTCCGATTCCACATGCCGGAAGATCCAGTTTGCTATCAGAAAAATAATTTTCTCCCAGAAGTTCTGCGATTGTTACTATAATCAACACGATACAGATTGGTTTTAAAACAAGCAGGATTTTTGAAAATATCTCGCTATTCTTGAATCGTTCAAAACAGATTGCTGTCAACAAGGTCAGGGTGAATGCAGGCATTAATACACCTATTACTGCTACAATTCCGCCCAGAACACCCGCAGTCCTTTCTCCGGCAAATGTTGCACAGTTGATTCCAAGCGGTCCCGGTGTCATCTCTGCGATTGCAATTACATTTGTCAGATCCTCTGTTGTCATCCAATGATGCGCACGCATTTCTTCCAATATCAACGGAACCATAGACATACCGCCGAAACTTGTAAAACCTATTTTCATGAATGCAATATATAATTCCATTAATGTACTCATTCTTCCACCTCTTTCACCGTTTTCTTCATTTTTTTATTCACTATGGAAAACAGCTGCCAGATTACCACAGAACCTACGCCAAGCCCGACCAGCTCGATATTCCCAATATTCGTAAAAGCACATAATAATAATGCAATGACTCCGGCTGCCACAGAAATTTTCGTCTTGAATGCCTCTTTTCCAAGAGAAAATGCAGCACTGGCAATGATTGGAACAACTGCACTTCGAATACCACACAATGCACTCGCGCACCAGACATTATCTTTTAATTTACTGTAAAATATCGTCACTATCGAAAGAATCAGTATTGCCGGTGTTGTAATTCCAAGCACTGCACAAAAACCACCAAAAACTCCTCCCACAAAATATCCAAAGATCATGCTGATATTCGTGATCATAATTCCAGGCACTGATCTTCCAACTGCCACCATATCAAGAAGTTCTGATTTTGTAAGCCATTTTCTCTTATCCACAAACTCCTGCTCCATCTGGGCAAGAATACTCCAGCCACCACCAAATGTAAAGCAGCCGATTTTAAAGAAAAAAACAAAGAGCTCTAACCCTTTTTTCACTCTGTCTTTCATGTTCCATCCTCCAAATTATTGTTTTCATCTCTATTGCACATTTTATCTCTGTTTCGAACATAAGTAAAATATATGTTTTATTATAGTTTTCATAGATTTTCCTTATACAGTATTGATTTAAAGAATCGCATCGGATATGATAAGTACAAACGGCTAGTAAACCATAGTTGTTTTTTATATCGGCAATACAATTTATAAAGGGGAATTTTATGAACTGGAATCAGCTTCAATACGTGCTTACGATTGCACAGGAAAAAAATATAACAAAGGCAGCTCAGAAGCTTTATCTTTCCCAGCCTTCTCTCTCAATGAGCCTGAAAAATTTGGAGGAAGAACTTGGTGTAGAAATTTTTGAACGAAAAAAAGGTGTCCTTGAACTGACTTATGCCGGTGAGCTTTTCTGTCACTGGGCAGAAGATTCTCTACGTTCTAAACAGATTCTATCTGACCAGCTTTCAGACATTTCATCCAATGCAAGACATAAGATCCGTCTTGGCATCAGTCCTCATAGAAGCCTGATCCTTCTGCCTGATGTTCTGACAGATTTTTATAAAACAGCTGACAACTGTGATCTGCAGATTGTAGAAGAGCCGACTTATCTTCTTAGAGAAATGCTGGAAGATGACCAACTTGATCTGATCATTGATGTTCCTCATCCGGACACGATCAATTATCAAAGCGAACTGGTTGCCCGGGAACAGATTCTGCTTGCAGCACCGAAAGCAATGGACAAGCAGCTTCAGAAAAATCTGACTTTGGACGGTAGCCTTAGATTAACTGCAGATTTAAAAGCGCCTTTCATTCTGCTGACAGAAAAACAGATCATCGGACAGATCAGTCAGAGAATCTTTGAAACAAGCAATTTTCGTCCACTAACGTCTATTACCTGTTCCAATATAGAAACAGCCCTTGTGCTGACTGCACAAGGGCTTGGAATTACCTTTACTCCTGAGATTTTTGTAAAACAAGATCGTTTTACAGAAAACATCAGTTATTATCCAATTGATAACTTTCAAAACACAAGACAGCTTTGTCTGGTTTACCGGAAAAATAATTATCAAAACCGACACCTGAAGATACTTCTAAACATTTTCAGAAATAAAATACCAACGCTATACAGCTGATTTCAGGTTATAATACACCCTTATAAAGCCTGTAACTACCAGATAATTTCCAGGTTTTTCCTGATCTTTTAAAAAATTATGCACACAGGACTTTCTGTCTCAATCATCTTTCCTGTTGGAGACAGTTTTCCTGTCTCCGCATCCAGTTTTATTTCTGCAATTGTATCCGTTGTCTCATTCGCTGCAAAAACAGTATTTTCATTTTCTGAAAAGGTAATAAATCTCGGCTGACCGCCTCCTGTTTTCACACAATCGCAAAACTTCATTTTCCCTGTAATCTGATCAATAGAAAAGCTCGTAATGCTGTCATGTTTTCTGTTAGAGACAACTATAAATTTCCCATCCCGACTAAGAACGATTCCACTTGCCCAGCCATCTCCTGTATAAGTATCTGGCAGAGTTGGAAGAATCTGTTTGGCTATCAGTTTTCCTTCACCTTCATCAAACTCGTAAAAAGTAACTGAATAATCCTTTTCATTCACTCCATAACACCATTTATTATTCTTATGAAATGCAACATGTCTCGGTTCTGCAATCTCTCTGGATCTTACCACACAGCTTTTTTCAAGGCTTCCTTCTTCGTGATCAATCTGAAATACATCCACCTGACCATATCCGGCTTTTCTTCCCTGACAAGACACGACCAGATAATCCCCTGTCTGATCCTGCATCACCTGATGCGGATGAGATATTGTATTTTCTTCTTTTCCATCTATCCCATATAACTTGCTTACATCATTGACACTTCCATCTTCATTTCTCGGAATAACTGCCACTGTTCCAGTCTGTAAATTTGCCACATAGATCCAACGGTTTGTCTTATCTACAGAAAGATGAACCGGATTTTTTCCACCTGTAGATGCTGTATTGATATACGTAAGCATTCCTGTCTTTTCATCCACTGAAAATGCACTGATTTCACTAAAATCACCGTGAATCGTGTATAAATATTTTCCCGTGATATCTTTACACAGGTAAGAAGGATTCACAAGATTCTTTACTGTCTGGATTAATTTCCATTCACCGTCTGGCTGTATCTCAAAAACTTTAATCCCTTTTCCTCTTGCATTTCTTTCCTCTGTCGTTCTGCATCCGACATACACAAATTGCTTCGCATGATTCTGTATTTCATTCATAACCGGCTCCTCCATTTTAACCAAATAACTTAAATCCGCCAACAAGTCCAAAGAGCACTACCACTACAACTGCTGCAAAAGACGTTGCGAATAACTGTGCAAAAACTTTCTTCTGTTCCTGTTCTGATGCATTCGTCTCCTGTGTATAACTTGCCAGGATCAAACTTCCTCCTGTAGATAATGGACTGATTCCAGCTACTGTAGCGCCTCCGACAATTCCCATTACCATTTCAAGAACAGTCACTGTGTCTCCTAAGTTTTCTACAATACCTGGTGCTGCCGGAATCAATGTTGGAAGAACAACTCCATTGGCAGAACTGAACCAGGACATCAATCTGGCTGTCAGACTGATAACCGGAACTGCCGTAATCCGATTCATAAGTTTGGAAAGCAGATCAGAAAGCAGATCAATACCTCCCATTACTTTGGTCACTCCCATCAAAATACTTACACCGCAGATTAAGAGAAGCACACTCCAAGGAACAAGCTTAAGTGCTGCCTTTTCATTCACGACTCCAAGCAGAAGTAAAACAACAGATAACGTAAATGCCACCAGTCCCACATCATACTGGAATCCAACAACTGCAATAACCAGAGCCGCCAGTGCCACAATACAGATCTTCTGCTCTCTATTAAATGCTTCCAGGTTTTCCATCTGCCCTGTCGGTTTTAATTTATATCCTTTAAAGAAAAGATACAAAAGCACTGCACAGATCACATTGGATGCCGTCACGCCAAGAAACACTGGCATAGCGAGCCCTGTATATCCCATCTCTTCTGTAAGCTCCGTTACAATAATTCCGGAAAGTGCAATTGGAGATGCTGTTCCTCCGACTGCCCCGAGAATTGCCATTCCCCCCATCAGAATCGGTGACGCTTCCATCTGTGCTGCTAATGACACTGCAAAAATAATCATAACAGACTGAACAGAAATAGCTCCTGGTCCTGCTGCTGAAAGAACATAAGAAACAAGATAAATAATCACAGGAATCAGAAAGGTGCATTTTCCAACTGTAGCAACCATTTTCTTTGACATCAGTTCCAATGTATGATTTTCCTGAAGCAGACAAAAGAAAAACATTGTTCCAAGTAACGTAACAAACAGTTTACCTGGGAAACCTGACAGAATTGTATTGGCATCCACACCTCCGATCAGACCAAGCACCAGTGCTAATCCCATGGAAACAATTCCTACATTTATGTTTTTCATAAATCCAAGTACAATTGCAAAAACTATAAATAATAAAGCTATCATTTGTAATATCATAGACCGTTCCTCCTAAATCGATCTGTGAATACACTTTTATACTCGATATTTTACACGTTCTTCCTCAAGGAAGATATAGTATTTAAAAATTTCTTTTTCTTTTAATGTATACAGGAAATGTGTTACCGCAAGAAGATCCGCACATCCTCCCGGGCTGATATACCGCATAATGAAATCCTGATCCATCTCTTGCAGCAGACTCCTTCCTTCTTCTGAAAAGATTCCTCCTGACGCAAGAACTTTCTTTGCGTATTCCTTTGCATACTCTGCCGTCTCAAGATCATGTCTGGAGACAATATTCGTATCAGCGGTCTCGGCAATCAGATGCAACAAAGTCTGCACAAGGACTTCATTTATCTGAATTTTCTGACTTCGGAGATTTTCATAGACCGGCAGCGATATAGTTCTCACTGTCTTGTATCCACTCTCAACTTCTCCTCTGACTCCTGTCAGCCCATATTCCAGATACATTCTTTCTCCCTTAGTCAGATTCTCTTTCTTTTCAAGACCTTCATACTCTCTTGCACAGATCCCCTCGCACATTTCAGCTGCTAGATCACAGAGTCTGTCCCATGAATAACTCCCTTTTCCCAAATACCATCCTGCACATCCACATAACATGCCAAGTGTAAAAATCATCCCCTTGTGTGTATTCACGCCTTTTGTAAATGAAAACATTCTTTCTTCCGCTTTCATTCCACATTTCCGCAATGGAGCGAGTAACTCCCTGACGGGTACATCCCGATACTCCACCCCCACGCGGACCATTTCATCAAAAGAGGCATGCAAAGAAGCAGCAGAAGACATAAAGGTAAAATAATCCATATCATGATGTGCCCCACAATTATTACGGTCTACCAATCCTGGCTTAGGCGTTACAGACACCTCATATAACATCGACTCCATAGCAGCTGAAGCAATTTTATCCATCATCTGTTCTTTCATCCTTTTTTGCACTCCTCTCCATTTTCTTTAAAACTGAATCACACCAAGGACAGTTGATATAAGTAAAACAATAATACTTGCAGGCCACAGAATCCTCAGCGAATATTTAATATGCTTTCCAATTGTTGAATCCGCCAGTCCCAGACCCACATAAACTGCTGCCACACTTGGACTGATCGGAGTTCCATATGTTGCTGTCAGAAGAAAAGTAGCAGCTACTGTTTCCGCAGAAATCCCAAACTGCTGAACAACACCCAGAATAATCGGGAGCAACGCATAATAGAATGCATCTGTTCCAAGAATCATGATCAGCGGTACTGAGAATAACGCCATAAACCAATGCATATGCGGCGCAACTCCAGCCGGAAGCGCATTTACAATTGCTGTTGCCATTGCTTCCACCATTCCAGAATCTTTAATTACACCCATGAAAATCCCAACAGAAAACAAAGTCATTGTCATAATCATAGCGGAAGAAGCATAAGACTTCAATTGTTTTGTCTGATCTGAGACATTCGGGAAATTTACCATTAATGCAATACAGAATGCCACCATAAAAATAAAATGCAACGGCAGCCCTATATCAACAAACAGGAAAAATAACATGACAACTGTCAGGATCAGATTAAAGAAATACAAGGCTCTTCCTTTTTTCCCAACAGACTTTTCTTCTGTGTCCTGTTCGTGATGTTCCAGCACAAGTCCCCCTTCCGGCACACCTGCTCCATGACGGATCTCGATTCTCGCAATAAGAAATGCGATCACAAAAGCCAATACAACCATCACAGCAACTGCCGGCAGAATAAACTTATAGAGATCAGAAACCTGCACGTTGATTACAGAAGCAGCTCGGATTGTCGGACCACCCCACGGTACAATATTCATCACAGCATACATTCCACAGATTGCTCCAAGCAATGCTTCTGGTCTTACTTTTAACTTCTTACAGATTGGAAGGAATGCAGGTACCACAATAAGAAATGTAGTTGCCCCGGATCCATCCAGGTGAGCTACCATTGTAGTCATCACAACCGCAAAAAGAATTGTAGTTACACTTTTTCCAACTTTTTTTATCAGGAAATTAATAATAGGATCAAATAGTCCTGCTTCAGACATTAATGTGAAATAGGAAATAGAAAAGATAAAAAGTACTGCTGTATCTAACATAGTACTTAATCCGGTTGCAACAAATCCACTGATTTCTTCAGCACCACATCCCGCAAGAATTGCAGCGATCAATGGCAATAAAATAAAGGCTACCGGAGGGGAAAGTTTTTCTTTGATCAGCACAAACATTAAAATAAACATCAGTGCAAATCCAATAACTGCTAAACGCATAGGAACACATCCTCCTCATTCTTCTGTTTTATCTGAGGATCCTGACCAATAGAGTCTGGCATAATTTCTCTTCTAGATTAAGGATCCCCAGCATTTTATTTATTTATTTTCATGGCAATTTTGGTTTAATTTTATGACATTTTTCAGATTATTCTTCTAAAAACAGCTTTCTGATCAATCCGCACAATATGGTTTAATCTTTCTTACAACATCAAGGATTGTGCCGTCTCTTGCTTCTACGATGGCAACAACCTTGTCTTCCCATTCCAGATCATCTGGTGTTCCAACAAGACTATATGCTTTTTCTTTTAATTCCTCGATTGTTTTATGTGGAATTCCAGCTTCATCCAGACACTTGATCAGATCCTGTCTGAGTGGATTTACGGCAATACCATAATCTGTTACAAGAACATCCACACAATCACCCGGTGTAGTTACTGTTACAACATGATCACATACAGTTGCCATACGTCCTCTTGTCAGAGGTGTTACTATGATACAGCATTTGCTTCCTGCTGCTGTATCCGGATGTCCACCCGGTGCACCACGGAGCACTCCGTCAGATCCTGTAATAACATTTACGTTGAATTCCGTATCAATCTCAAGTGCTGAAAGAACCACATAATCCAGCTTGTTTACATAAGCTCCTTTATTTGCTGCATTGGCATACTCGCTCAGGCTTATCTCATGATGATTTGGATTCTTGAAAATATGATCGATTGCTCCCTGGTCAAAATCCTGTGTATCAAGAATATGTTCTACCAGCCCTTTATCCTGCAATTTGCATACAGAACTGCTTGTTCCACCAAGAGCAAATTTCATCTTAATATTTTTCTCTACCATATGTTCTTCAAGGAAACGGTTTACAGCAAGAGATGGACCACCTACACCTGTCTGGAAAGAGAAGCCGTCTTTGAAATATGGTGTTGCCGCAATAACTTTGGCTACGTTTTCTGCCATCATCAGCTCTCTCGGATTGTCTGTCACACGTGCTTCCTTTGTGGAAATCTTCTTTGCATCTCCGATGTCATCTACAACACATACACAATCTACATCGATTGATGATACGGAAGATGGAAGATTTGGGAAATCAACCAGTGTATCTGTAATAATAACTGTGTGATCTGCGTAGTGGGAATCATGTGTTCCAAAACCAAAGGATCCAAAATTATTCTTTCCGCCGATACCACTAGCATTTCCACAGCAGTCTGAACTTGCTGCTGCCAGGAATGCAATATCAATATGTACTTCTCCTGCTTCAACCGCTCTTGGTCTTCCGCCATGGCTTCTAATGATTGCCGGTGAACTCAGTTTTCCTGCTGAGATTACCTCTCCGATTCTTCCACGGACACCTGATGTCTGAACTCCAATGATTTTTCCTTCTTCAATATAATCTGCAATCACGTCCTGCGCTGATCCAAGAGAAGTTGCTGCAACTGTAATATCTTTCAGTCCCATTTCCTCTACGAGAACTTTTGCGACCATACTTGCCACATAATCTCCATCTCTTAATTCTGTATGGAAAGAAAATGTCATTCCATCATGAGCTCCACATTTTTCACATGCTTCACGAATTGTTTCACAGATCTTGCTCTCCTGTGGTTTTACACATGCACGTGTTCTCGGAGAATCTTTTTTTACATATTTTCCATCCATGTAATTTTTTCCCTGATAAACTTCTTTTCCATTTTTCAGAAGTTCATCCGGTATTTCTCTATTTACTGCATTAATCATTTTTGATATGCTCCTTCCTTCTTATTATCCTTTCTGATTTTCCTGTAATGCTTCTTGGTTCTGAACTTTCCGGCTTACAGATCTCCTTCATAAACACCACATGCCTTGGCAAGTGCAATGACTCTTCTTGCATCTTCAAAGAATGGAATATCAACCATCTTTCCGTCAACTGTATAGACACCAACTCCTGAATCTGCCTGCTCGTTGAAAGATCTTACCAGTTTCTCTGCATATGCGATTTCCTTTGGAGTCGGAGCAAATGTTTTATGTACAAATTCAATCTGTTTCGGATTAACAACACTCTTTCCGTCAAATCCCATCTTGCGGTTCTGGATAACTTCCTCTTTGAATCCTTCCATATCATCAATATTCGGGAACATTGTATCAAAGCACTGAACACCTGCTGCTCTTGCTGCCATAAGCATCTGTCCTCTGGCAACCAGCATCTCAATTCCGCCCTTTTCAATACGTACATGCATGCTCTTTCTGAAGTCTCCTCCTGAAATCGCACATCCGAACATTCTATCAGAAGCTGTGACGATCTCATATGCATTCATAATTCCAAGTGGGCTTTCCAGAGCTGCCATAAGCAGTGTTCTACCTTCTTCTACTCCAAATTCTTTCTCTGCGGCAAGTACATGTTCCTCGACAAGCTTTACATCTGCTGCACTCTCACATTTTGCAATTCGGATTCCATCCGCTCCACCGGCAACAACGCAACGGATATCTTCCTCCCAATGAGGTGTATCAAGACCATTGATTCTGACAATAACTTCTGTATCACCATAATCAATATTTTTCAGTGCCTGATAAAGAGAAAAACGTGCCGCATCTTTCTGGTTCTCTGCAACAGCATCCTCCAGATCAAGGATGATACTGTCTGATCCATAAATATATGCATCTTTGATCAGACCTGGCTTCTGGGCATTCATGAACATCATTGTTCTGCGCAGACGATTTTTTTCTGGTTTTTTTCGTGTAATCATTTTACAATACCTCCCCATGGAATGTTCTTCTCTGAAATGTCACAGCTTCTGAACACTGCACATTCCACACGTGCTTTCAATGTACACTCAAGAGCTCCTTTATCAACAACAGTGACTTTTCCATTTTCTACTCCAAGCTCACCAAGTACATTGTATACTGCTTCTTTAATCTGTCTTCCATACTGGTTCATAACACTGCTCTCCAGTGTCAGTTCAATTCCATTCTCAGATGGTTCTACTGTAACCTGTGCATCACTGGATTCTAATGTTCCGGCAATTGCTGTTTTCTGAATTTCCATTGTATCTCTCCTTTTTTCACTTTTTTCTGATCGTCTTTCTCTCTCGATCTGCTTTCATTAAACACCCTACACAACAGAATGTAAAAGGTGTGTTTTTCATTCTTATCCATTCCTTTTCGGAATGTTTTTATCTCTTTACTTTTCTTTGTATCATGTTAAAATATCCTTATGAACTCAATGTTTTTTGTGAGTTTCAGTAAAATGTATATCTATTTATACATTCCTTTGGAGAAATTTTCTCTTTTTAATTCATTCCTTTAAAGAATTTTGAATTGTATGTTTTTTACAATTTCAGTTATTGTATTTTATGAACTATTACCAATTAGTGTAAGAAGAGAGGTTGTATTAATGAATGAACGTGATTTTGAATTGCTATTCGCTCTAAACCAAACCAAAAATATCACCCGTGCTGCTGATCTTCTATATAGTACGCAGTCTGCACTTTCCAAGCGGATCACTGCACTGGAGGAAGAACTCGGTACTACCCTCATGATTCGTTCCAGGCAGGGAATTCATTTTACACCAGAGGGAGAAGAAGTTCTTCTGAGAACTCAGGCAGCCGCTGAACAGCTTGCCCTGATGCGTAAGAGCATTGAACAGAGCAAAGATTATATTTCCGGAACACTTAATGCTGGAATCTCTATCAACTACGGACTCTACAAACTTCCTGATGTTCTTGCAGAATATCGACAGAAATACCCGCATGTGAATACTCACATTATTACAGATCAGAGCCGGAATCTTTACCAGATGATCATGAATCGAAAAGTTGATGTTGCAATTGTACGTGGTGAATATCCATGGCAGGAATCCAAGATTCTCCTTTCCCGCGAAAACATCTATGCGATCCGCGGACTTTCTGATGTTGGAAAACCCCTGAAATCCCTGCCTTATATCGGACGTTCGACTGATATCATGCTGGAACGTAAAATCGCACAATGGATGCGCGAAAATGAGATTCATCCATCACGACAGGGAATCTTTGTCAACAGTATCGTAACTTGTGTGGAAATGGTTGAGAGAGGACTTGGGTGGGGAATTGTCCCGGAATTATGTCTGAAAAATTTTTCCGGCTATGCAGAACCCTTAATTTTCAAAAATGGAGAACCATTCGTGCGTTCTACTTATCTGATCTATAACAACACTGTTGCCTCGCTTCCACAGGCACAGGCATTTATTAATATCGTAAAAGAACATGGGAGGTAATAACAAAATATGTCAGAATACTCAATTTCACAGATCTACTCGTCCGACACACGGGCAAACAAGCAGATAAATGAACTGCTCCTTGCAGAAGGTATCCGCCGGGATGCAAATCTTGACTACACCTGCGGTATGTATGATGATGAGATGAACATCATCGCTACCGGAAGCTGTTTTGGCAACACACTCCGCTGTATGGCAGTCAGCAGTGCACATCAGGGAGAAGGACTGATGAATCAGATTGTAACTCATTTGATCAGCGTACAATTTGAGCGTGGTAATACACACCTTTTCCTCTATACAAAGTGCAATTCTGCCAAGTTTTTTGGTGATCTCGGTTTTTATGAGATTGCCCGGATTGACGGTCAGATTGTATTTATGGAAAACAGAAAAACCGGATTCTCCACTTATCTGGAATGTTTAAAGAAAGAAAGCGAACAGTCAGAAGTTATGAAAAGGTTCACCTCTGACAATACACAGATTCTTTCTGAAGCATCCTCTGAGACGCAAAAAGATCTTCGCATTGCAGCACTTGTCATGAATGCGAATCCATTCACTTTGGGTCATCAATATCTGGTAGAAAAAGCGGCTGCTGAAAGTGATATTCTTCATTTATTTATCGTCAGCGAGGATCAGAGTCTTGTTCCATTCTCTGTACGAAAACAATTAGTTCTGGAAGGAACCGCTCACCTTGGCAACATCATTTACCATGAGAGCGGTCCTTATATTATCAGCAATGCAACTTTCCCAAGCTATTTCCAGAAAGATGCCGATGCTGTTATGGAAAGTCATGCGAACCTTGATCTGACGATCTTTGTCAGAATCGCGCAGGCACTTGGAATCAACTGCCGCTATGTAGGTGAAGAGCCAAACAGTCAGGTAACCGGTATCTACAACGAGATTATGGCTAAAAAACTGCCTGAAAATGAGATTTCATGTACGATTGTTCCGCGAAAAGAAGCTAACGGAGCTGTAATCAGCGCATCAACTGTACGAACCGCATTAAAAAATGATAATATAGAGTTGTTGAAGACACTTGTACCAGAAACAACGCTTCGCTATTTTCAGAGCGAAAAAGCAGCTCCTGTGATTGCAAAGATCAAAGCTGCTGAAAATGTTGTACATCATTAAGAGCAGCTACTATGTAAAATGTAAACTGCGTAAAATTGCTGAAACCGTGCAATTTACCTTTAGGCGAAACGCGAGAAAATAACAAGGAGGTTTCCTTATGCAAGGAGAACAGGTTGTGTTAACAAATATGCTGCAATGCCGTGAACGGCGCGCACAGATTCAGGATTCATTCATTGAACAATACCACTGTCCGGTCATTTCATTCTGTATGAACATCCCAGGACCCGTGAAGACAAATGAGCAGATCCGCGCTGCTTTTGACAGTGGAAAGAATGCCCTGCTTCTAAAGCTGGAACAAACTCAGACAGATATTAAAAACTCAATTGAAATTCATGAAAAAACCGGAGATGAATTATTGCTTGCAGTTGACTATCCAGCAGAAAAAATCAAAGATTTTACAACTGAGATTGAAGAAACGCATCCGGTTGGTCGCCTCTTTGATATGGATGTGATTGACACAGACGGACAGAAACTTTCCCGCCCTTCCTACCGCAAATGTATCATCTGCGGATGTCAGGCGCAGGAATGTGCACGCACAAGAAAACACACTGTAGAAGAGATGCAGGCAAAGATTGAAGAAATGTTAAGGGCAGAATAATTGCATTTCCACCACCACCATCATATTAAAAGAAGATTTTATCAATAAAAAGGAGAATTCAAAATGCTAGTATGTGATTATATCGTAGAACAGATTGACGGAGATTATGCGCACTTAAGAAGAGTTGATCTTCCGGATGAAGAGTTAAAACTTGTTGCTAGAGCACTGCTCCCGGCTGAGATTGTGGAAGGTTGTAAGCTGCACTATGAACTGATGCAGTATACCATCATCTAAAAAACTATTAAATCAAAAACTCCCGTTTAGAGACTTCTTTTTACTGCTCACACGATGTGTAATCAGTAACGAAATATCTCTAAATGGGAGTTTTCATTTTCTCTTTATCCGCTATAATCTTTTATATTATCCGCCAATTAATCTTCATCAAACGGAACTCCATCATCCTCTGCATTTCCAGCTGTATCAGCAGTATCTTCTGCCTTCACTCCGACCGTTCCCTTTACCTTCATCGTTCTGACATTGATTCCATTCACCTCAATATGGTCATCCACCGGAATCACAAGACACTGTCTTCCGTCGATCATTCTTGTCTCAACAAGATCCATTCTGTCTGGATTCACTTTGATCACAACATCCGGTGTCTCAATATTGAACTTTCTTGTCTCTGCAATATTACTTGCCAGAAGCGTTGCTTTCTCGCCTGCATTTTCTTCGAAGTTCTTCTCAAAATTCTCCATCTTCTCATTCGGCACACCGCTCTGCTCGAAAATCTTCTTCACATCCGTTTTATCCAATGTCAGCGGATCCGGTTCTTCTTTGTGTTCTTCAATCATGTCATTCAATGTCTCATGAATGTTGCGAACAGTCTCATAATCACCATCTTCTCCCAATGTATCTTCAATGATCATCTGGAAAGTCTCTTTCTGTGTGTCCGCAGACATCGGCATCTTCGCACCAAGAAGCTGGTCGATCATCTCCGGCTGGAGGTCTTCTGATTTCTTCGTGTAATAAAGCACACTATGAAGATCAGTACTTCTGTCGTTGAATGCCGGGAAGAGGAATCCTTTATCCGGCTTATCAACGATCCAGTCACGGATTCTGTCCTGAATACAGTTCTCTTCCGCGTTATAGCTAAGCCCTGCCTTTGACAGACTGACCGGACAGATGCTCATCAATATATGCTGATATACTTCATCTGAAGCATCATCCATCTCAAGATCATCGGATGTTCTTCCAGGAACATCGTATGCTGCATGGATCAAAATAATGTAATAATTCTCCGCATACTCATACGTTGCAATAACTTTGTCATAGAATTCTTCCAGAAGCATATCGTCTTCGAGACGGCTGTCACGAAGCTTCAGAAGAAATTCCTGCGTTCCGCCCGGCATCTCTGCATCCAGTGGAAATTCCATATTCAGCATATTCTTTCCGATACTTCCGGAAAGTGTCTTCTTAAAAATATCAAAATACTTAAATGCTTCTTCCTCCGGAAGTGCGAGAAATGCGTCTTTTGACTCCATCTTTTTATTCTTCTCATAATCTACATAACAACCGCAGATTTTAGTGATTGCACAGTTTTTTGGAGAAAACTGCTTGCGAATTTCTAGTACTTCTTTTTTATTCATATGTATTCTTCTCTCCATTTTCACTATTGAAATTATACATGCTGTTTGTTATAATGAAATCATGGGTGCTACCACATAACGGTAGGCGATTAGTCCTTCTACAGAGGGACTGTGACCCTCTGATTACATAAATCTCAGAAAGAGAATCATTGGAAAGGAGGGCTGAACCATGAATATCATTGATTTTATAGCAGTAATCAGTTTTGGATTAACCTGCTTTGGATTAGGATATACTTTTGGCAAAGATGCAAAAAAGTCACAAAAATAGCCGCCCTGTCTGATAAACTATAGCGGCAATTTTTGTCAATTCTTTATTGGACTAACCGTCTATCGGTAGTACTCTTTTTCTACCATTATATTAGCACGCCCCAGTAGAAATGTCAAAGTATAATTTAAACTGAAAGGATTCTTAAAATGACTACAACTACCCCCTGCTCCGCCACAACTGCGGAGAAGGTATTTCCAACCTTTATCCGATATGTCTCAGCAAATGTACTCGGCATGATCGGATATTCTTGTTATATCCTTGCCGATACGTTTTTTGTTGCCCGGGGAATCGGCTCGGATGCGATTGCTGCACTTAATCTGGTTCTTCCTGCTTTCAGCTTGTTAAACGGAACGGGGCTGATGATCGGTATGGGTGCTGCTGCGCGATACTCGCTTTCCTCCGGCAGAACTGACAGTGAGATTCACCGCACGATCTTCACTCAGGCTCTTCAACTTGCATTTGTCGCTATGCTGTTCTTTTTCAGCATCGGACTGTTTTTTGCAAGACCTCTTTGTGTCTTACTCGGAGCAGATGGAACTACATTGCCGCATGCGATTCCATACATCCGCATCCTGCTTATGTTCTCTCCGCTGTTTTTGTGCAACAATCTGTTGAACTGTTTTGTCAGAAATGATGGAGAACCGCGGCTTTCAATGACTGCAATGCTCGTTGGAAGTCTGACAAATATTGTGCTGGATTACATTTTCATCTATCCTATGCAGCTTGGCATGACCGGAGCTGCACTGGCTACTGCAACCGCACCACTGGTTGGAATGAGTATTCTTTCCATGCATTTCTGGAAAAAGAAGAATCAGTTTCATCTGGTAAAAACAAGAATACGTCTAAAAACTGCTGTAGATATCTGCCGGCTTGGAGTTTCTTCTCTTGTAGCTGAATTGTCTTCCGGCATCGTAATTCTTGTCTTTAACATGCTGACGCTGAAGTTCAGTGGAACGACCGGACTTGCGGCATACAGTATCCTTGCTAATATCGCACTCGTACTTGTGGCGATCTTTACTGGAATCGGGCAGGGCATCCAGCCGATTGTCAGCAGCCACCCTGGTAAAAATGGAGCTCCTGTACGCCACCAGGTAAGACATTATGCATTAAGCACTGCAGTACTTATGGCTTTCATCGCCTATCTGGTTGTGTTTGTCTTTGCAGTTCCGATTGCTGACTTATTTAATAAAGACAAGGATCCGCTGCTTACTTCAATGGCAGCAGAAGGAATGCGCATTTACTTTGTAAGCCTGTTCTTTTCAGGCATCAATATGGTGTCAGCGACTTATTTAAGTGCTTCTGATCAGCCGGTACCGGGATTCATCATTTCCATCCTGCGTGGACTTGTACTGATTCTGCCGATTGCGTTCCTGCTTGCCGCACTTTTGGGAATGACAGGTATCTGGCTCTGCCTTCCTGTTACCGAGGCAATCGTGTGTGTCGTGACCTTCTTCTTTCTGAGAAAATTTTAAGTAAAGTATTTACAAAAGAAGAACCCTGTTACGAATGTATTGATTCATACATCTCATAACAGAGTTCTTTTTTTATCTTATTTTAAATATTTCGCTGTCTCAAGAATACGGTTTGCATTCTCAATTCTCTCCTGTGTCGGAGGATCGATTCCCTCTAACTTGTAATCATATCCCAGTTCTTTCCACTTGTATGCACCAAGTGTATGATATGGAAGAACTTCAACACGCTCTACATTATCCAGTGTCTCGATGAAATCATGGAGTCTCTCCAGGTACTCATCCTTGTCACTGCGCTCCGGAACGAGTACGTGGCGGATCCAGATTGGTTTCTTGATATCAGACAGATAACGTGCAAACTCAAGAATATTCTTGTTGCTCTGTCCCGTGAGAATCTTATGCTGCTCATCATCAATGTGTTTGATGTCAAGCATCAGCATATCTGTGTATTTCAGCAGCTCCTGCAGTTTACCGAAGAATGGTTCTTCCTTTGTAAATACAGCTCCGCTTGTATCAATATTGGTATGAACTCCCTGTTCTTTCGCTTTCTTGAAAAGGTCAATCAGGAAATCCATCTGCATCAGAGGTTCTCCACCGCTGACTGTGATACCACCTTTATCTTTCCAGTAGCTTTTATAGCGAAGTGCTGTTTTAAGCAGTTCATCTGTTGTCTTCAGTTCGCCGTCCTGCATCTTCCATGTGTCCGGGTTGTGGCAGAACTGGCAGCGCATTGGACATCCGCTTACAAAAATGATAAAGCGTACGCCAGGTCCGTCAACGGAACCGAAGCTTTCTGTTGAGTGAATGTATCCTTTTACTTCTGACATATATTTCTCCTTCTTTTCCGGCAGTTTCCTGCCATTCTTCTGCAACCTTCAGATTTGTCTTCTGACATTTCTTTATAATTGCAGGTCTTATGAAAAAAGGACGCAGCATGGTGAAATGACTGCGTCCTGATATATTATCTGTTTTTTATGATCTTTTATCCGCAAATCGCAACATTATTTACATGTGGTCATGGCAAGTTCTTGCGATAACGTCAAGCTGCTGCTCACGAGTAAGGTCGATAAACTTAACAGCGTATCCTGATACACGGATTGTGAAGTTAGCGTACTCAGGTTTCTCTGGGTGCTCCATAGCATCTTTCAGTTTGTCAACACCAAATACGTTAACGTTCAGATGATGTGCTCCCTGATCGAAGTATCCGTCAAGTACGTGAGCAAGGTTCTCTTTACGCTCTTCATCAGAATGTCCAAGTGCACCTGGGTTGATTGTCTGTGTATTAGAGATTCCGTCAAGTGCAAGCTCGTAAGGAAGCTTAGCAACAGAGTTAAGAGAAGCAAGAAGTCCGCTCTGCTCTGCGCCATAAGACGGGTTAGCTCCTGGTGAAAGTGGCTCTCCAGCCTTTCTTCCGTCCGGAAGAGATCCTGTAGCCTTACCATATACAACGTTAGATGTAATTGTAAGGATAGATGTTGTCGGTACAGAATGTCTGTATGTGTGACACTTGTTCAGTTTGTGCATGAATTTCTTCAGCAGCCATACAGCGATCTCGTCTGCACGGTCATCATCGTTACCATATTTCGGGAAGTCTCCCTCGATCTCGAAGTCTGTAGCAAGTCCATCTTCGTCACGAACAACTTTAACCTTAGCGTATTTGATAGCGCTTAAGGAGTCTACTACGTGTGAGAATCCAGCAATACCTGTTGCGAAAGAACGTTTAACGTCTGTGTCGATCAGGGACATCTGAGCTGCCTCATAGTAGTATTTATCATGCATGTAGTGGATCATGTTCAGTGTATCAACATACAGCTTGGACAGCCACTCCATCATTTCATCATATTTAACAAGTACTTCATCGTAATCAAGGTACTCAGAAGTAATTGGCTGGTAAGCCGGTCCTACCTGTGCTTTCGTCTTTTCATCAACACCACCGTTGATAGCGTAAAGAAGACACTTAGCAAGGTTTGCACGAGCTCCGAAGAACTGCATCTCTTTACCTGTCTCTGTAGCAGATACACAGCAGCAGATGCTGTAGTCATCGCCCCATACCGGACGCATAACATCATCGTTCTCGTACTGGATAGAACTTGTTGTTACAGAAATCAGGGAAGCGAACTTCTTGAAGTTCTCTGGCAGTCTTGAAGAATAAAGAACTGTCAGGTTTGGCTCTGGTGAAGGTCCCATGTTGTTCAGTGTGTGGAGGAAACGGTAGTCAGTCTTTGTTACCATAGAACGTCCGTCCTGTCCAAGTCCACCAACCTCAAGTGTAGCCCATGTCGGGTCTCCTGAGAACAGCTGGTTGTAAGATGGGATTCTTGCGAACTTAACCATACGGAATTTCATTACCATGTGGTCGATGATCTCCTGAGCTTCCTTCTCTGTAAGTGTTCCATTCTTAAGATCTCTGTCAATATAGATATCAAGGAATGTAGAGATACGTCCTACGGACATAGCTGCACCATTCTGTGTCTTGATTGCTGCAAGGTATCCGAAGTACAGCCACTGAGCTGCTTCGTGAGCATTCTTAGCCGGCTGAGAAATATCGAATCCGTATGCTGCAGCCATCTCTTTCATCTCTTTCAGAGCTTTGATCTGATCTGCAAGTTCTTCACGAAGACGGAAATCCTCACCCTTCATGCCGTGTCTTGCGTAACGCTCGAAGTCATACTGTTTTCTCTCGATCAGGAAATCGATACCGTACAGTGCAACACGACGGTAGTCACCTACGATACGTCCACGTCCGTATGTATCCGGAAGTCCTGTGATGATCTTGTTATGACGAGCTTTTTTCATCTCTGGTGTATAAACATCGAATACACCCTGGTTATGTGTTTTATGATATTTTGTGAAGATCTCATGCAGTTTCTCGCTTGGCTGGTATCCGTATGTTGTACAAGCCTGCTCTGCCATCTTGATTCCACCGTAAGGCATGAATGCTCTCTTCAGCGGTTTGTCTGTCTGCAAACCAACAATCTGCTCAAGGTCTTTCATGCTCTCATCGATATATCCTGGGCCGTATGCTGTCAGACCGGAAACAACTTCTGTCTCCATGTCGAGAACTCCGCCCTTAGCTCTTTCTTCTTTCTGAAGTTCCTGCAGTCTTCCCCATAATTTGTCTGTTGCTTCTGTTGGTCCCTCAAGGAATGCCTCATCACCTTCATATGGTGTGTAGTTCTCCTGGATGAAATCACGCACGTCTACAGAGTGTGTCCATTTTCTTCCCTTGAAGCCAGCCCACTGCTCAAAATTAGCCATTGAAAAATCCTCCTATATTCTTTCCTAAAATAGTTTTGTAATTGTTTTACGGGCATAGTATAACACCGTGTTAAATAAATGACAAGCGTAAAATCGAGAATAAATATCGGAAATCGCTTTGTATTCGATTTAGTACAAAATATACGAAAAAACGCCCATTTTACGGGGAATTGTACGAACTTTAGTACAGTAAAAATGTACTGTAAAAAGAACATTTCCCCCATGTGTACGGTCTGATTTACAGACAAATAAACAGCCTCTTTTCCTTTCAAAATTCACTCTAGGTACTTTTCCTCTATGATAACAATTTCGTTTCATGTTTTCTCTATATTTTTGTCAATGGAGTTACGTTCTGTTTTTTGATATAATAGTGCATTAGAGTATCTATATTTAGTTTATGAAAGAGGAATATTATGGAAATCAGAAAGACAAAACCTGAAGAGCTTGAAGTACTTCTTAAGATGTATGAGCATGCACGGACATTCATGGCAACTCACGGAAATGCTTCTCAGTGGGGAAACACTTATCCTTCTCCACAGTTAATTCTGGATGACATCACTGAGGGGAACAGTTATGTCTGCACAGAAAAGGACCAGATAGTTGCTACTTTCTATTATAAAGAAGGGGCTGATCCGACTTACATGCGCATCTACGAAGGTGAATGGATCAACGACTCCCGTTACGGAGTTGTTCACCGCATCACTTCCACCGGAAATGTAAAAGGTGCTGCTTCCTTCTGCCTGAACTGGGCTTTGGAACAATGCGGCAATATCCGTATTGATACACACCGGGACAATATCGTAATGCAGCATCTGTTAGATAAGAATGGATTCAAGTATTGCGGAATCGTATATGTTGAAGATGGAACAGAACGAATTGCTTATCAGAAAGTGGTTTAATAATACCAAAATCCATAAAGCAAGGAGCAGAGACATTTGATTTTAATGTCTCTGCTCCTTGTTGCTATATGTCTCACAGAATCTTGCTGCGAAGGACGGTTCTTCTCCACCTGCATAGAGATGTGAGATATCTCCTACTTTCAATCCTCGGAAATATGCCGTTCCCTGTTCTCTCTCTTCTGTTACTACTTCTGTCACAGAAGTTGGTGCAAGCGCAAGGCAATGCCAAAGCACGAATGGTGATACATTCCATAAATGAGACAACAGCACGCAGCTGATTCCGAAATGGCAGAAAAATGTCACCGTCTCATCACTTTCTTTCTCCACACGATAATGCGCCCCTTCTCTTACATATCCGTGCTCTGCGAGAAAGCGATCAAATTCTTCAATCACATGATCGTATACTTCTACGAGATCGGAATTTTTCGCCACTTCTGTTTCTCTCCATGTATTTTTATCCATATAAGCTTCATGTTCTGTCCAATACCCCGGAACCATATCCCATGCAATTCTAGGTAAGAAATACCCTCCTTCTTTTTTCACATCGGGATATGCTTTTTCAAGTTCCTGATTTTTATTCAAATCAACCTGCGCCGGGAACTCTTGCAGCCAATCCAATATTTCTGCTGTTTTTCCAGTTACCTCAAGACATGGAGCCGCCGTATCCTTCGCTCTTCCAAGTGGAGACTTATAGCATTCCCCCATATTCATAGATACTGCACGTTTTGCAAGCAGTGCCGCTTCACGTCTTCCTTTTTCTGTTAATGTGTCATTTACATAATCCGGATCTCCGTGACGGATCAATAGAATTCTCATCGTGCTTCTCCTTTGTAATTAATTATTTTCTCCAGCCAATCCTCTGCCAGTTTGGGCCAGATCTGTACTTCTTTCAGAGTCTTTCGGATTTCTTCTTTCTGCTCTGCTGTCCATTTCGGTGGCTGTGTTCTTCCAATCCCATTTTGCACAAGAAGTTCTTCTCCCTTTTCCTTTGAAAATGAAGTTTCTCCCGCAAGGATTGCTTCTGCCAGCATACGGAGTTGCTCCTGTGTATAAGGTTCTCTCCCTCTGCGTTCCAGCCAGTCCTCTGTTGCAACAGACATACCATGCACGCCTTCTGAAAATACATGGTGCGCAAATGGAACTCCTTCTTCCAGACATTTCTGGGCTAAAAGATAGCTATTCTGTACCGGAACAGTTCCATCTGTTGCTGTCTGCCAGATAAAACATGGTGGTATTTCTTTTGTTACATACTTTTCAATTGACATATATTCTAACTCTTTCTTTGTTGGATTCTTCCCTAAAAGAGCTACAAAAGAATCTCTGTGAGCATATTTTCCTGAAGTAATTACCGGATAAGACAGCACTGCCGCATCCGGACGGTTTGAAAACTTCTGATATTTTTCATCCGGATCCTTGATATCCTTCCCATGCACACACAGACTCGCACACAGATGTCCTCCGGCTGAAAATCCACAGACCACGATCTGATCTGACAAAATATGTAACTGCTCCGCACGAAAACGGATCATTCGCATTGCTCTGGAAATATCTTTCAGCGGCTGAAGCTTTAATGGTGCTTCATCCAGTGGATTCACTGTATATTCAAGGACGAACACATTATAACCGGCCTGATAAAATTCCATAGCAACCAGATGTGCTTCCGAAGGCGATACAAGTCTGTAACCGCCTCCCGGAACAACCAGCATTGCCGGATGCATCGGCTCATCCTCATGAATATAGCTGACCATAATCGGGATAAACCCATGCGCCGCCGGGTAATGATATTCTTCTTTGTGCCATAATTCTATTCTTTCGCCTATCATGTGTTAATTCCTCCTGTGTGATTTATAATTTGTGCTTTTCTGTTATTCTTTTGGGATTAAACTAGTGACTATTCTTCTGGCATTGACCTAAATGCTGTTTTTTCAAATTTAGGGGATTGATTTTTCCGCATACGTTGACCTAAAATTGCATTTTGGAATTTTAAGTCAATTCCATACCGGCTATTACTTGACCGAAATCACATTTTTCGGTTCTAAGTCAAGCCAATGTCGACTATCCATTGACTGGAATCGCTGTTTTCAATTCTAAGTCAATCCAATCCCGTCCATCCGTTGACTGAAATCACATTTTTCATTTTCAAGTCAATTCTCCTCGACCACCTATTGACCTGAATCAAGTAATCTACTAACCAGGTCAACACAAGCTCCGTATAATGGATCAGTCAATCCAACTATGAGAAACACGCTCCGCGAGTTTCTCAAGTTATCACGGCAGTCGCCAAGGTCTCGTGCAAGCACGGACTTTGCTCGTTGCTCGCGTAAAAAAGCCACGAAAGACAAGATCCCCAAACCTTGTCTTCCATGACTCCTATTATTATACACTCAACTTGCTTTACAGTTCGAATCCTTCCAGATATGGATTCTCTGCCTCAGAAAACTTCTCTTCCTCAACCATCTGCGCGATTGCCGGGTCAAGTGGCATCTTTCCGAGAACCGGAACGTTAAGATCTGCTGCAATCTCATCAATGTGGCTTTCTCCAAATACTTTAATCTCTTTGCCACAATCCGGACACTTCACATAGCTGTAGTTCTCAACAATTCCAAGAACCGGAATGTTCATCTGCTTCGCCATTCCATATGCCTTCTTCACGATCATCTGTACAAGATCCTGCGGAGATGTAACAATCACAACGCCGTCAACCGGAAGAGACTGGAATACTGTCAACGGAACATCACCTGTTCCAGGTGGCATATCAACGAAGAGATAATCAAGATCTCCCCACATAACATCTGTCCAAAACTGCTTTACAACACCTGCGATCACTGGTCCCCTCCAGATAACCGGTGCTTCCTCGTCTTCCAAAAGAAGATTGACAGACATGATCTTTGTTCCATCTGCTGCTTCACATGGAAGAATTCCCTGCTCAGTTCCTACTGCCATCTCATGAAGTCCATACATCTTTGGGATAGATGGACCTGTAATATCTGCATCCATGATACCAACATGATATCCTTTTGCTCTCATCATTCTTGCAAGGGATGCTGTCACAAGTGACTTACCAACGCCGCCCTTTCCACTGACAACGCCGATCACTTTTTTAATAGATGAATACATGTTCATCGGTTCATGCATATCAACTTTCTTACTTGTGCATGTTCCTGCACTGGCACAGCTGGCGCAGGATTCCTCTGAACATCCTGCTGTTTTCTGCTCTTCTGCCATAATACCATAACCTCTTTTCTACAAATAAATAGTGGTATCATTGTAGCACATTTTCTCACAGAATGATAGGCTGAACCTATGCTTTTATTTTTCTAAGTGTTATACTTATGTTAATTGTTATGTTAATTCTTAATTCATTCTAACTTGAATACAATTAGAAAGGAGTTTTCCTATATGCCAGTAATATCCGAACAGCTCAAGCCAATCGATACCGTCAATGGATTCCAGATCCGTCCCGGCTTTTTCCGTGAATTTGGTGCAGTCGCTATCCCGGGCGGTGTCAACTTTACGATTCATACACACGGAGCTACCTCCTGCGAGCTTCTGCTGTTTCACCGCAAAGCCGAAGAACCTTACGCCGTGATTCCATTTCCGGAAAGTTACAGGATTGGTTTCTGCTATTCTATGATCGTCTTTGATCTGGATATCGAAGAATTTGAGTATGCCTATCGATTGGATGGTCCTTATGATGAAAAGAAAGGACTCCGTTTTGATAAAAACAAAATCCTGCTGGATCCTTATGCGCGCGCCGTCACCGGACAGAGCCAGTGGGGGCATGTAAATAACGCCCAGCATGGTTATCGTGCCCGTGTGGTACAATCCAACTTTGACTGGGGTGACCAGCGTCACCATTCTATTCCTATGGAAGACTTGATCATCTACGAGCTACACGTCCGCGGATTTACCATGGATGAAAGTTCCGGTGTTAAGCACCACGGTACATTCGAAGGCCTGCGCGAAAAGATTCCTTATTTGAAAGAACTTGGAGTCAATGCTGTTGAACTAATGCCAATCTTCGAATTTGATGAAATGCGTAATGTACGATTGATTGATGAAAATGAACTTATTGATTTCTGGGGATATAATCCGGTCAGTTTCTTTGCACCAAATACAAGCTACTGTTCTTCTATGGAATATAACCGCGAAGGACTGGAACTCAAGACACTGATCAAAGATCTCCATGACAATGGCATCGAAGTGATCCTCGATGTTGTCTTCAATCACACTGCCGAAGGAAATGAATTCGGTCCGTGCTTTTCTTTCAAAGGCTTTGACAACAACATTTACTATATGTTGACTCTGGACGGACATTATTATAATTTCAGCGGATGTGGAAATACACTGAACTGCAATCACCCTGTTGTACGAGACATGATTTTGGAGTGTCTGCGTTACTGGGTCATCGAATACCGTGTAGACGGATTCCGTTTTGATCTCGCTTCGATTCTCGGACGAAATGATGACGGAACCCCTCTAAGCCAGCCACCGCTTCTGCGAAGCCTTGCATTCGACTCAATCCTTGGAAATGTAAAACTGATCGCTGAAGCATGGGATGCCGGCGGACTTTATCAAGTCGGTTCCTTCCCTTCCTGGAAGCGCTGGGCTGAATGGAATGGGCGCTACCGTGATGATATGCGCCGCTTTTTAAAAGGAGATGACTTCCTTGCCCAAACTGCTGCCGCAAGAATCACAGGTTCTCCTGATCTGTACGATCCTGCTTACCGAGGTGGAAATGCTTCCATCAACTTTCTCACCTGTCATGATGGCTTCACGCTTTGTGACCTGTACAGTTATAACCAGAAGCATAATGAAGCCAACGGTTGGGGGAACACTGACGGAGCTGACGACAATAACAGCTGGAACTGTGGCGTAGAAGGCGAAACTGATGATCCTGCCATTCTGGCACTTCGTAAACGACTGATGAAAAATGCATGTGCCGTTCTGCTTTGCAGCCGCGGAACTCCAATGTTCCTCTCCGGTGATGAATTCGCAGACACACGTTATGGAAATAATAACCCTTATTGCCAGGATAACCTGATCTCCTGGCTGGACTGGAGTCTCCTCAAAAAAAATAAGGATCTGTTCGATTTCTTTCAATATATGATCCAGTTCCGCAAAGATCACCCTGTCATCCGTAAGGATCTCGAGCCAAGCTATCTTGGTGTTCCGGCAATGAGCACGCATGGGCTCACTCCGGATGAGACAGATTTCTCCGGTGACAGCCATGTTGTCTGTGTACGATTCGCAGGCTATAATGAAGCAACCCAAAAAGAAGACCTTGTTTATCTGGCTGTAAATTCCGGATGGTTTCCGGTCACACTCACTCTGCCGGAACTTCCTGAACATTACAAATGGAAAGTTGCGGTCAACACCGGCGATCCTAAATGTCAGTTTTTTCACAAAAATTCAATGCCTACGGTAGAATCTAAAATATTTTTAGGTGAACGCTCTGTTATCATTTTCGTTGCTACCGCTATATGAATTAATTTTTAGCTGTTTCTCAATATTTTTTAGAATATTTTTGTTTATTTTTGACAAGCTTGTTGTTGTATAATAAATAACAGGCTTGTCATTTTTTAAACTTTTCTTGATAATTTTTAGATTTATTTGTAGAATATTACTAAACGAAACTTTACTGGTTTGAAGATAGGTTTTTTCAAATACATTTCCTATTTTAAAATCAGTCAGTAATGAACGTTATGGTAAAAGGAGAGGTTTAAAATGAGTAGACTTGAAATCCCAGGTCCAGACAAAGGCCAGCTCGTCGTTGAAGAGCTGTACAAAGATCTGGAACGCAGAATTGAATCCAGCCCTCCGGGATTATGTCCGGTTGACATGACTCGTGCATTCATCGAGATGTGTCAGACACAATCCTGTGGAAAATGTACCCCGTGCCGCGTTGGGCTGTGGCAGTTGAAGAATCTTCTGACAGATGTTATGAACGGTACTGCTACAATGGAGACACTTGATCTGATTGACACATTGTCTGAATCCATCCGCGAAGGATCTGACTGTCCGATCGGATATGAAGCCGGTGCCATGGTACATAAGAGCTTAAGAGACTGTCGCGAAGATTATGAAGAACATGTCCGTCAGGGACGCTGTACCTGCCACTATACACAGCCTGTACCTTGCGTTTCTCTCTGTCCTGCACATGTTGATATCCCTGGATATATCGCACTGACCGGAGAGGGCCGTTACGCTGACGCAATCCGTCTGATCCGTAAGGATAATCCGTTCCCGACAACCTGCGGTTTTATTTGTGAGCATCCTTGTGAGGCCCGCTGCCGTAGAAATATTGTAGATGATGCCATCAATATCCGTGGACTGAAACGTATGGCCGCTGATTATGCAGGCAAGGTTCCGCCACCGGAATGCGCACCTTCCACCGGAAAGCGTATCGCTGTCGTAGGCGGTGGACCTGGTGGACTCAGCGCTGCTTACTACCTGCAGTTGATGGGACATCAGACAACCGTATTCGAGATGCTTCCAAAGCTCGGCGGAATGCTCCGCTATGGAATCCCAAACTACAGACTTCCGAAAGATCGTCTTGACGAAGACATTCAGGCAATCCTTGAGACAGGAGTTCAGGTAGAATTTGGAAAACGTATCGGTAAAGATATCACAATTCAGAGTCTCCGCCAGGAATATGATGCTGTTCTTATTTCCATCGGTGCAAGCACTGATAAGAAGCTTGGTATCGAAGGCGAACATGCCGAAGGCGTCATCTCTGCTGTGTCCTTCCTTCGTGATGTTGGAGCAGACAAAAGCCCTGATCTTACCGGACAGGAAGTTGCTGTCATCGGTGGCGGTAACGTTTCCATGGACGCCGTCCGCACAGCAAAACGTCTCGGTGCGAAAAAAGTAAGTATCGTTTACAGACGCCGTACTGCAGATATGACTGCTCTTCCGGCTGAGATCGAAGGTGCGGTTGCAGAGGGGATTGAAGTACTCACACTGAAAGCGCCATCCAGAATCGAGACTGATGAGAACGGACACGTTTCAGGTATCTACGTCACACCACAGATGATCAGCAAGATCAAAGACGGTCGTGCAAGTGTCTGTCCGACAGGTGAAGAAGATTTCCTTATCCCTTGCCAGACACTCATCGTTGCAATCGGTCAGGATATCGAATCCGAACACTTCGCTGAAGCCGGTGTTCCGGTTTCCCGCGGTAAGATCATGACAGAGCGTTATGGCGGTTTCGACAATATCCCTGGCGTATTCGCCGGTGGAGACTGTGCATCCGGTCCTGCTTCCGTAATCAAGGCAATTGCCGCTGCAAAGGTTGTTGCTGCCAATATCGATGAATATCTTGGTTTCCACCATATCATCAGCTGTGATGTTAAGATTCCGGAGCCTCGCTTAAGCGACCGTGAACCTTGCGGAAGAGTTGAACTTACAGAACGTGAAGCCTGCAGCCGTGTCTGTGACTTCGAAGGCGTTGAAAACTGTATGACAGAAGCCGAAGCAAAACAGGAATCCCACAGATGCCTGCGCTGCGATCATTTCGGTTATGGTATTTTCAAAGGAGGGCGGAAAGAAAAATGGTAAATATTACAATTGATAATCAGAAAATATCCGTACCTTCCGGAACTACTGTCATGGAAGCTGCGGCAAAACTTGGAACTCCGATTCCGAAATTATGTTATTTGAAAGATATCAACGAGATTGCGGCCTGCCGTGTCTGCGTTGTTGAAATTGAAGGGAAAGATCGTCTGATCACATCCTGTAATAACGTTGTAACCGAAGGCATGGTGATCTACACGAACAGCCCGAAGGTGCGCATTGCAAGAAGACAGACTGTACAGCTTATCCTTTCCCAGCATGACTGCAAATGTGCAACCTGTGTCAGAAGCGGGAACTGTACACTTCAGCAGGTTGCAAATAATCTGAACCTGATCGATCTTCCGTTCAAAGAACGCTTTGAAGATACACCTTGGGACAAGACATTCCCACTCATCCGTGATTCACGCAAATGTATCAAATGTATGCGCTGTATCCAGATTTGTGACAAGATCCAGGGACTGAACATCTGGGATGTTACAAGTACAGGTTCAAGAACAACGATCAATGTAAACGGAAATAAAAAGATTAATGAAGTCTCCTGTTCTCTCTGCGGACAGTGTATCACTCATTGTCCTGTCGGCGCACTTCGTGAACGTGATGATACAGAGGATGTATGGAGTGCGATTGCTGACAAGAAGAAAGTGGTGGTTGCACAGGTTGCTCCGGCAGTCCGTGCCGCGTGGGGAGAGGCTCTCGGCCTGTCCAGAGAAGAAGCAACAATCGGAAAGATCATGGACGCCTTGAAAAAGATCGGCGTAGACTACGTCTTCGATACTTCTTTCTCTGCTGACCTTACAATCATGGAAGAAGGAAATGAATTCCTGCAGCGCTTCACCAAAGGAGAATTAAAGCTGCGTCCGATGTTCACTTCCTGCTGCCCTGGCTGGATCCGTTTCATCAAATCACAGTACCCACATCTGGTGCCACAGCTGTCCACAGCCAAGTCACCACAGCAGATGTTCGGTGCTGTTATGAAGACTTATTTTGCACAGTCCATCGGTGTTGCTCCGGAAGATATTTACACCGTATCTGTCATGCCTTGCGTAGCGAAAAAAGGGGAACGCAACATGGAACTTTTCTACGGCGAGTATGCCGGACATGACATTGACACAGTTCTCACTACAAGAGAGCTGACAAGAATGATCCGTGCTGCGCATATTGATCCAAAGAGCCTGAAAGACCGCGAATGTGATCCGCTTATGAAAGAGTGGTCCGGTGCCGGTGTTATCTTCGGTGCTACCGGCGGTGTTATGGAAGCTGCACTTCGTTCCGCACACTATCTTGTAACAGGACGTAACCCGGATCCGGATGCATTTAAGATCGTCCGCAGTCCATCCTTTGAGACGGGTGTTGTAGAAGCTGAAGTCCAGATCGGTGATGCTACGATCCGCGCTGCTGTTGTCAGTGGTCTTGGAAATGTACGCAAACTGCTTGAAGCAATTGAACATGGGGAAGTACACTACGACTTTGTGGAAGTTATGGCCTGTCCGGGAGGATGCGTCGGCGGAGGCGGCCAGCCAATCCACGATGGAGAAGAGCTTGCACACACACGCGGTGCAAACCTCTACTTCCTTGACAAGAACGCCAAGATCCGTTTCTCCCATGAGAACCAGGATGTTATGAAATTGTACAACGATTTCCTTGAGAAACCATTGTCACACAAATCACATATGCTGCTTCATACAGATCATACAAAGTGGGATATGCCTAGATAATAATTCCTATATAAAAAACAAGAGCCAGAACAGTGGGAAGATGCGGTGCTGTTTCTGGCTCTTGCCAAAATCAGGCAGGACGGATTCATTTTCCCGACCTGCCTGATTCATCATATTCTTATTCTACTGTTACACTCTTTGCAAGGTTTCTCGGCTTATCTACATCAAGTCCCTTTGCAACACTTACATAATATCCGAGCAGCTGCAGCGGAATCACTGCGAGGCTTCCCATAAAGTGCTCATCCACCTTCGGAACATAAACTGTAAAGTCTACCTTGTCTTCCATCTCATAATTGCCATAGTTTGTCACACCCATCAGATATGCGCCACGGCTCTTACATTCCATCATATTGCTGACTGTCTTCTCATACAGCTTGCTCTGTGTCAGAACTCCGATTACGAGAATATTGTCCTCGATCAGACTGATTGTTCCATGCTTTAACTCACCTGCCGCATAAGCCTCAGAATGAATATAAGAAATCTCTTTCAGTTTCAGACTTCCTTCCAGACACACTGCATAGTCAACTCCACGGCCTACAAAGAAGACATCATGTGCATTCGCATATTTGGCTGCGAACCACTGAATTCTCTCCTTATCCTGAAGAACCTTTTCTATCTTCTCCGGAATTGTCTGAAGTTCAGAAATGTAGTAGCTGTACTGCTCATCTGTGATCAGCCCTTTCACCTTCGCGAACTGAACTGCAATACAATCAAGAGCTACAAGCTGTGCACTGTATCCCTTTGTTGTAGCAACCGAAATCTCCGGTCCTGCCAATGTATAGAACACCTTATCTGCCTCACGGGCAATACTGCTTCCAATTACATTTACAACTGCAAGTGTAGCAAGTCCTTTATCTTTCGCCATACGCATAGCTGCCAATGTATCTGCGGTCTCTCCGGACTGGCTGATCACGATAACCAGACCATCCTTCACAAGCGGCATCTCACGGTAACGGAACTCAGATGCAAGCTCTACTCGAACCGGAATCTGAGCCATCTCCTCGATCACATACTGAGCCTCAACTCCTACATGCCATGCAGAACCGCACGCAACAATGTAAATCTGGCTGTATTTCTTAATCTCTTCCTCCGTAATATCAATATCCGTAAAGTCGATCACTCCGTCTTTCACAACAGAATTCAGAGTATCACGGATTGCTTTCGGCTGCTCATAGATCTCTTTCATCATGAAATGTTCGAAACCGGCCTTCTCTGCTGCCTCTGCATCCCATTTGATCTCTGTTGTCTCTTTCTCGATCTCGTCACCATTAAGATCATAGAAATGAGCCTCTCCCGGAACAAGCTTTGCAAACTCAAGGTTTCCGATATAGTATACATTTCTTGTGTATTTCAGGATTGCCGGTACATCAGATGCAACATAAGTCTCGCCATCTGCAATACCGATGATCATCGGGCTGTCTTTTCTGGCAACCCAGATCTCTCCCGGATAATCCTTGAACATCAGCTCAAGTGCATAAGAGCCACGTACACGAACCATAGTCTTGGCAATCGCATCGATTGGTCCTAAGTTATATTTCTTATAATAGTAGTCAACCAGTTTGATCACTACTTCTGTATCTGTATCACTGTAGAATGTATAACCATGCTTTAACAGCTTCTCTTTCAGCTCTGTATAGTTTTCGATAATACCGTTATGTACTCCGACAACCTCAGACTCAACTGTACCGGATCCACTTCTCTCACAGTTTCCGGATACATGCGGATGTGCATTGATCTGACTTGGCTCCCCATGAGTCGCCCAGCGTGTATGACCGATACCGCAAGTTCCCTTGAGTGCCTTACCACTGTCTGTCTTCTCTGAAAGATTACTCAGACGTCCCTTCGCCTTAACAACCTGTGCAAGATGCTCTCCGTCACGCACTGCAAGACCTGCTGAATCATATCCTCTGTATTCCAGCTTAGACAATCCGTCCAACAGAATCGGAGCTGCCTGATGATTTCCTGTAAATCCTACGATTCCACACATAAATAATTCCTCCTATTAACTATCTGCTGTTACTGTTCACACGATGTGCGACCAGCAACGCATCTCGCCATTTTAAATCGCCTTTGGCGATGGGGCGAGATGCATTCAAGCCAAAACATGCATCCTCCGTGTCAATCAGCGAAGTGATTGACACGAGAGTGAACAGTAACTATCTGCATCCCTCTCTACAAATAGTTATATGCATTTTCATGTTGTTTTCCCTTTTCAATGAGCCTGTCACTTTCGTAATTGTTACAAAAAAGTTAAATAACTCATTCGTTAGTGTAACACAGATAGGAGAAATAGGGAAGTAAAAAATGCATTTTCTTTATCACTTTCCATTGCTACAGTGGCCAGTCAGGGAACCTTCCGTTCACGATTGCATGCATGATCCTGTCCTTCGCCCCTGGCGTCTCCCTGTTAATCTGCTCCATCAACTGTTTTGCATACGCTCTTTTTGTTGAACCGTCTACCGGGCAGGTATTCTTAACCACACGGATTCCCTGGTCTACAACAAAGTGTGCTACACCTCGCTCCGGAACATACATCATCGGACGGATCACCGTCACTCCCGCTTCCGGCAATTCTGTCACTGGTGGGAATGCATAGAACCGACCTTCATAGATCAATGACATCAATGCTGTCTCTATAAAATCATCCTTATTATGTGCATATGCCATCTTATTGATTCCAAGCTCTCCCAGCCGTTGATACATCGCCCCCTTCCGAAGCTTTGCACACAAAGAACACGGTCTTGTATCCTTATTCTCCTGAAATACGATCCTGGCAATCTCTGTATCGACCTGCTCATAAGGAATCTCCAGGTGCTTACAAAACTCTGCTACGCCCGTAAAATCCATCCCTTCAAATCCTACGTTGCAGGTAATCGCAGATAATTCGAACCTCTTCGGATAAAATTCCTGCAACAGCTTCATCGCATAAAGCAGAGTCAGGGAATCCTTGCCACCGGAAACACCTACCGCAATCCTGTCTCCGTCTTCTATCATGTTGTAATCTTGTATCGCCTGACGGATCAGACTTAATAATTTCTGTTGTTTCATACTTCCTTCATTTTTTCTTTCACTTTATCCGGTACATCGATCAGTCCAAATCGATAAAACATTCCGTAAATATAGGTAACGCCCCTGATATCTCCAAGAGCCTTCGGCCGTTCCACTATTTCTCCTGTCTGCTTTATATTATGAAATGCCAGCCTCACAGAACTCCATGCCAGACTTTTACTTTTTTCCCTGCGGTCGATCCATAATTCTTTCGTATATTCACCATTTCTTCCTTTTCTCACTTCATAGGTGAACGGCAAACCGGAATATGTTTTAAACATTATATTTTGATAACTGAGGATCATATCCCATAAATGCTCCTCACTTAATTCTTCCTTCTGTTTCCTCATCAGATCATAATTCATATCAGAAGCTTTCCTCAACTACTACTTTGCATCTTTCTATGCTCATCACATAACCTTCCAAATATTAGTTTCATAATATCACTTTTCCATAATACTTTACAACAATTTTGCGAAATTCGGGTTGCGGATTTTGTAAGCACCCCTTATACTTTATTATTATGTATGATACAAGGGTCAAAAGGTCATGCGTTTCTTGCTTGCATGAAAAAGCATGACTTATTGACCCGCAAAACACCGAAAAGTAGCCATTTTTCGTAGAAAAATGAGCGGATTTGAGGTGTTTTAGGATTGCGAGAGCATGAAATGCGAAGCAATCCGTGTATCATAGGGGTCAAAATACCTTTTGACCCCAACATCTTATGTATGAATGCGGAGGGATGAAAGCATGAAGATACTTCTGATCAACGGAAGTCCTAAAGGTAAAAGAAGTAATTCATTAAAGCTTGCATACAGTTTCATTGAAGGATTTAAAAATGGATGTACGGATGATGAAGAAAACATCTCCATCGCTGAACTCCATGTAGCTTCAATGAATATAGCTGCGTGTAAAGGATGCTTTGCGTGCTGGCAGAAAACACCTGGCATATGCTGTATCAAGGATGATATGCAAACGGTTATTGAAAAACTGATTGATGCTGATCTTATTCTTTGGTCTTTTCCACTGTACTATTTTAATGTCCCAGGTATCTTAAAGAATTTGATCGATCGTCAGCTTCCTATGAGTCTTCCTTTTATGAGTTCAAAGCAGGACGGATACGGAAGCGGAAGTCATGACTCCAGATATGATATGGAAGGTAAAAGGCATGTGCTGATCTCCACCTGTGGCTTTTATTCTGCTGTCGGAAACTATGACAGTGTATTGCGGATGTTTGATCATTTTCTCGGCAAAGGAAATTATACGACCATCTTTTGTGGTCAGGGAGAATTATTCCGTGTAAAAGAATTGTCTGTAAGAACAGATGAATATCTTTCCACTGTAAAATGTGCCGGCTCAGAATATGCAATGACCGGAACAATCTCTGAAAAAACAGATGCAATACTCCACACGCTTTTATATCCCAGAGATGTGTTTGAAAAAATGGCAAATGCCAGCTGGGGCATTAGTAAAACGACCGGAGAAAAAGAACCGGATGATCTTATATTTACCCGGCAAATGGCCGCTCTTTATAAGAAAGATGCCTACGATGGAAAAGACCGCGTACTTGAGATTCACTTTACCGATTTGGATCACACCTACCAGATTCAGCTTAGCAAGACAGGAAGCGAAGTATTTACTGATGGACGTCTTTCTCCAACTACTCGCATAGATACGCCTTTTACTGTATGGTCAGCTATTTCCCGTGGAGAAATCGGTGGCGCAGAAGCATTGGGGAAACAGATGTATACGGTATCCGGCGACTTTTCCTTGATGATTGATTGGGATAAAATCTTCGGAAGCGCATCTGTGGTCAAAAAAACAGAGAAAACGCCTCAAAATACAATTGAACAGAAAAAGCCTTCCATGACGACAATGCTGATACCATGGATTACGTTCTGGATCTCTGTTTCTATTCATCCGGAAGTCGGAGCTATGATAACACTACTTGTGGTCGCAACAGTACCGTTTATTATGAGAAAACATAAATTTGTCATCTGGGATCAGCTCTCTATGGCAGCTGTTGCTATACTTTCTGCAGCGGCAAATATAACCGGAAACGGAGTTCTTCCAACAAACATCGGATATCTTGTATTTGGACTCTTCTGGCTGCTTTCATGCCTGACAAAAGAACCTTTATGTGCTGCATATGTAAAATATAATTATGGGGGTGAAAATGCGCATCAGAACCCTCTCTTTATGAAGACAAATTATATTCTTGCCGCGGCATGGGGCACGCTATATGTACTGACAGCAATCTGGACCTTTCTGTTTAAGAAAGCTGGGTTTGGAAATGTACTTATCCTTGTGAATAATCTGATTCCTATATTGATGGGGCTTTTCACAGCATGGTTTGAAAAATGGTATCCTGCACGAATGGCAAGAGGCAAGAGAAAATAATAATTCTCTTGCCTCTTATGATTCTTAACTACCGCTTTCAATATATCTTCTGTACGCCCAAGCTTTGACAATTCTAAGATATGCATCTCCATAAGATCTGTATACTCTTTTCCTATCTTCGTGTTACAGAATATATCTTTGCTTTATGGGGGCAGACCACCGGTAACCTACTGTAAACCAAACTCTTCCAATAATTTTCTCTGATATTTCTTATCCGCTGCTGCTTTTACGATATCTTCTGTACGTCCAAGCTTTGATAATTCGAGAATTAATTGGTTGATTCTGTTTTCTCCTTCTTCCATTCCAATCTTACGGCCAGCTTCAATTCCTCGTCTTTCTGCGGTTAACATTCCTATATTGTAATCCCTGATTGCTCGTTGTCTTGTCTCGTATTCTAATCTCTTCTTTTCATCTGCACTTAATTTATCCAATACATCATATGCTTCTTCCAATTCAGAATTTTTCTTTGCCATCTCTTCAAAATCCTTTCTGGTTTTTCCTCCAAGAAAGCGCATCCACTGCAACAGGCTTGTCTCATTCTTCTCTTCCGGCGGAAGTTTCGACAATTCTAAGATATGCATCTCCATAAGGTCTGTATACTCTTTTCCTGTTCTCGTATCACAAAATGCAATTCTGCGATAACATTCTTTATCATCTTGGAAATGATCATATGCAAGAATACTCACATGGATGCACTTCTTCAGGCAATCGTATCCCTCACCTTCTTTAATCTCACCCGCATACATCTTACTCAGATAATAAACAGAACGATTTGCCCAGCAATCAAATGCTTCTACCTGCATCTCGAAATCAATCTGTTCTCCATCCTTCAGTTTCACCCGGACATCTAAAATCCCATACTTATCATCTTTCGATTCTTTTCTGAGAATCGTAGGCATAAGTTCCGTATTCTCCACCTCACTGGACGGAACATTTAATAATGCTGCAATGATATTCTTGCGGATGTTATCATTCTGCATTAATTCCTTGAAACAGAAATCTACCGTTGGAAGCATGATGAAGTCTTCCTGCTTCTCTTTCGATGCTTTACAATGTGATGATACGCTCTTAGTTGATACACTTTTCTTGTTTTCTTTCATAGAATTCTCCTCTCTTCTGTGCAATGAATGATTGCCTGAAGAAGAGGATTCTAAGGTTATATTTATCTTAACACAAGATAGTTTTCTATGGAAGTAACTATCCCGTTAAAATCAGATATTTGAGAAAAAGTAACGAGAAACTTACTCTATCACATAATCTTCATACAATATTCATCTTTTTGGTTTGTCATCGGATTATCTGCTCGAAAAACTGAGCTTATTGAATAATTACCGATTTGGTTCATAGATCTTTTTGCAGTTCATCAGAATGATGACTGCGTGGTATTAGATTAACATGAGAATTCTATTATTGCAAGCTGAATTTTTTAACGCTCGAGTATTCGCAAATGTTGTGTTACTGTTCTCACTACGCACAGAGCCAGTAGCGTACCTTCCGTAAGTGACTCAAAACAAGGCGTAGTGCAATTCTTCTATCTTATTGATATACTTTAACCATCTGAAGAACATCCGTGGTATCGGTGTCTTCACTGCGCTTCCTGGCATGGGAAAATCCTATGCGCTCCGGTACTTTGCCAAAAGTCTGAACCCTAACCAGTACCATATGGAATACATGTGTCTTTCTACCATCAGTGTTGCAGACTTTTATAAACAGTTCTATTCTTGGTGTTTCCGATAAAGGCGGAAAACCTGCTAGGATGACCATGAAGTATCCGAATATATCCTGCATAAACTAAACTGTGCCGGAGCTTCCAGAAATATCATCAGCGAATCTGCTCTTGGAGCGATCCATGGTTATTCCCGTGGAAACCCGCGTCTGATTGATAATCTCATAACAGATGCACTCACTATAGGGGCACAGCAGGAATGTCAGGTCTTTGATGATGAGATCATCCTTGCTGCTGTCAACAATCAGAACTTCTGATCCATATGTATTCTGTTTTTAAGGCTGTGACCACTTCGTGCTCATAGCCTTCCGGCTGTAGCCCTGGTTGATCTAGACTACATGGAAGTCCTCTGCCGACACAGATAACCACCCACGGAAATCTTCAAAACGTTGTGTTTCAATTATTTTTGGCTTGTCTACCATTGCTTTCTATACTCCCTTGGGCTGATGCCTTCCACTTTTCGGAACATGCGGCTGAAGTAGTTTGCATCCGCCATTCCTACTGCCGCACCGATTTCATCCACAGTCATATCTGTGAAGCGAAGCAGTTGCTTGGCTCTGGTGATTCTTTTCGAGATGAGATAACTGTTGACCGTAGTTCCGTAGGATTCTTTAAAAATTTTTGATAGATAGAACTTGTTGATAAAGAAGTGTTCAGACAGATCATCCAGTGCGATTTTCTCCGTATAATGCTCGTCCAGATACTCCTTCACAGCTGCCAGTTCCAGCCGTTTCCTGCTCACAGTCATACTCTCTGGATGCCAAGACTGTTCCATCAGTAAGGTGAGTAAAGTCCCTAGCTTCTCATTGATTCGCATATCCCGTATGTAATCGGAAGATGATGCCAAATCGTAGATATCCGTCAGTAGTGTAGTGAATGGTTCAATATCCACCGGGTGGAACACAGGCCGACCGCCTCGCTCTTTGTATTTCTCATATACAGCTGGAAGAGACGGTGCATAGAAGTGGCACCATTGGAGAGACCAAAGGTTATCGGAGGTAGAATGGCTGTAGGCCTTTCGGCAGTCGATGAACACACAGTCCCCGGCGGACAGCTCATAGGTCATTCCTTCATAGGTAAGGCTTCCGGTGCCTGACAGGACAACAAAGCAAAGAAATGAGGTCAGGTTCGTTCTGGTCGATGTATGCTGGTGGATAGCCTGTAATAATCCAACCTCCTGCAGATGCAGTAGCGACGTCCGAGCAAACGTGGACGGTGTGTACAAGATTCGGGGGGAGCTTACGGAAGAAGATTGTGGGTTGAACAATTCTTGGTCCATAAGTTGTTCTCCTTTCCTTCCCCTACATCACTTCATTCGGCGCTTATTTTTCACTGCTATAAAACACAAATATATTATTTCGCCAATAATTCCACCTAGTGTATTATAAAATACATCTGCAAACTGGAATGTTCCGAGGAAAAGAAACAACTGTATAGTTTCAATTCCTAATGATATCATGGTGCATCTACTTAAAACGTAACTCCATTTTTTTATGCTCATACTCCTTACATAAAAAGTCAATATTGACCCCATTGGAATAAATAGAATTACATTCTCAACTGCGTCTGCATTAAATTGACCATTAGAGGAAAACAAATTCCATCCTCCAAATATATTATTTAACGGGTTAAGATATGGCTTTCGATTAAATAATGTCATAAACGCAACAAATGCAAAATACAAAAATATAAAATATTTATTTTTTAATTTTTTATTATTTTTAAACATCTGTAAAAATTCAACTATTAGTTTTTTTAAACTCTTACTAGAATTTTTTTCATATATGTATAATGATAAAGCCGCTATAATGGAAGAAAACCAAATCACTTGAAAAAAATTAATAAAAATGTCTTGTATTAAAATCTTTATGTTTTCCACCATACTGTTCTACCTGCCAAACAAAAAATGCAATATATTTTTATATCTTATATTTAAACTATTCAATATTTCAGCCAATACTTTGCAAAAAACTACTGACATTACTGGTGCCACTATCCAATCAAACCAAACAACATTGCTTGATAAAGATTTTTCTCTAATTAACTGATACGCTAATGTCTCTATTAATATTCTTTGTAATATATATATATGGAGAGAATAGTGGCTAATTTTTATCAACCATTTAATAAATCTGCTATTCTCATTTTTCTTATAACACCATAATAGAAGTTCTTTAATTACAACTATTCCCAATAAAGCTACTATTACTCTATAGAAGATAATCCCAATTTGTAATATAATTCCATATTGGGAATCAAAAATATTCATTCCCGATTTATATACAAACATATTAGGCCTATAAAATGCCACTCCTGCTATAAACATTATGAAAACGGCAAAAAACATAAATTTGCTTATTACATAAGACGGTAATTTTGGGGGTTCACTTAAGTATAATCCTAACAAAAAAAATGGCAACATCCATGCAGTCAGATAAGCAAACGACACAATTTTTATTGGTATAAGCGAAAGAATTAGCATCATGAGGATATATATCACCCACGCATACTTTTTCATATATACACTAGCCACAACAACTTGTATAATTAACAAAGCCCATATATACCATAAGCCAGAAAATGCAGTGTAAGCAGACTTCATCACATCCACTATACAATCAAAAGAATATACTCCCAATAAACAATTAAGTATCCATTGAATAGCATTCCAGATTAAAATAACCTTTCCTAAGCTTAATAACTGTCTATAAATATATGTTTTTTTTCCATACTTATCATAACTATGTTTAAACAAAAAACCGCTTATACACATAAATAATGGCATGTGAAATGAATAAATCACTTTGAACAAAAAATCATTATAAAAAGCTTCGTTTTGCATCATAGAATACTGTAAAATATGTCCCAACACAACTAATATAGTTGCAAATCCTCTAAGTATATCTATTTCGCAGCTATAAGCTTTTTTTACTTTTTCCATAATACAACTATCACCCCTTCTCCCCAAAAGCTCTAATACAACTTAAGCATATATCTTCCATTGCAAAGATTCTATTATAAACTAATTTTATTATCTTGCTATCAAATAATCTCTCAAATAAAATCGCCGTTGTTAAAGACACGAAAATTGTGACAGCATAAATCAAGCTCGCATATTTAAAAGCAAAAATTGTATTTTGGAAATAATAATATATATAAAATGTATGTGTTAACCATATGTACATTGAATACTTTCCTAGAAAAACAATCACCCTGTATATAGTGTTCGTTTTTTTACACATCGCAATGCAAGTGCAGATTATTAGTAAAAATATAACATCATATCTATAAACCAAATGTCCCATAGACAACATCATATAATATCTACACCCCCCCAGAGCGATTAATATTAGCGGAACATATTTTCCTATTTTTTCTTTTGAAAAACAACAACTCAATCTATTTATCAAATTGAAATTCGCACACATAATACCTACGACAAATAATAGACCATAGTTTCCCAATACCTTAATAGATATTACTCCAACAACAAAAAAATACACAATCTTAAAGGATACATTTTTTATTTTCTCTATTCCAAGTGAAATGACCGGAAATACTATAAGAAACTTTAAATACAGAGTGACATACCACCATTCTCCATTAATAGTTCCACATCCCTGTCCCATAAACGCTTTTAATAATTGACTGACACTAATATTGTCCAATTTACCAAGTAATACTCCCATAGGAACAAATATTAAAAATTGAAGTGCATACCTTCCCCAAAACAGTACGCCTCTTTTAAAGCTTTTATCGACCTTGTCCACAAATGAATAGTTTGTATACATTTCAGAAAACTGCATTCCATACCCACTAACAAAAACAAAAATTGATACACAAATGTGACCAAATGTTGCTATAGTTGTTAACAGTTGTCCCTGTTTATCTATTAAATTTACAACTGACACGTATTCAGGAACTCTTTCCGGAAAAGCAAATAAATGTAACAGCACCATAAGAAGAATTGCTATTCCTTGTAAAAAAGTGCTATCACTTTTCTCAAAATACACCTTCATATCATTTCCTCTTGATTTTTTCTAAAACACTATGCATAAAATATTGAAGTATAGGGTCATGTAATATACACATCATACCCATATATACTACTCCTCCGATACTCAGCTGTAATATGGTAGTCATAAATGTTTTTTGAAGCATTTCTCCAATCCCATATACAACAATGTACATTATAATGCTACATATCGCATATTTTTCTATTTTAGTGAGAAACAACTTTATCGATATAACATTTCGTGAAAACCACAACATGATAAGCATCCCAAGATACTCTGCAATAACAGACGTTATTAATGCACCTAAAGATTGAAGTTTTGGAATCAAAATCAAATTTAATACCGTATTTACAATTGCTGCAATCACTATAGCCGCAGTGTAATAATTTTCTCTTTTCGTGGCAACAAGCACCTGATTTGCCAATATTGAAGACCAGCTCAAAGTAATAATTAGCAAAGAACTGATCAGCAATAAATTGACAACTGGTTCAAATCCTTCTCCCAAAAACCATGGCACTAAGGTTTTTCTTATTGCCATCAGTCCCATACACATTGGGAACGCCAAAAAGGAGACTGCCGTTAATGATTTATAAACTGTATCCCTCATTTCCTCAATTTTACCATTTGAATAACTATTTGCCACTTTAGGAATTGTTACTGTAGCTAATGATGTTGTTACTGTGGTTGCAATTTTTACAATCTTTTGAGAATTAACATACAAACCTACCTGGGTATCATTTGTAAAATATCCCAACATGATTTTATCAAAAGATGTATAAATACTTGCTGCTATCGTTGGCAGCCACAACTTAAAAGAGCCTCCAAGATGTGTCTTAACATTTTTCCAAATTACTTTTTTATAAACGACTTCCTTTTTTATTCCCGTCCACAAAAAAGCTTGACCTAAGAATAATGACAAAGAAACTATTATTGCATATAATACAAGATCATCACGGCTTTTAACAAACACAAATATAAGAATAACGCTAAATATTTTAACGAATATATTTCTAATAGCCATGATTTTAAATTTTTCTACACCTGCATAATACCAAGAAATATCAATTAATGACGCCAGAACTGTAAAGCCCTGAACAATATATAGTACTTTATCTTCTGCATTAAAGAAACAAAAAATCGCATACCCAAAGGTTGCTATTGCCATTGTAATAATTCTTGTTGCATTCAAATCCCAAAATGTTTGACTTTTTTCATCTTCGTCGTCTCTCACATAAGCTATTTGTCGACTGCCATATGTTGTCATACCTAATAATCCAAAAAGGACAAAGTACTCCATAATTGCCTGCGTATAGGAATATCTTCCAATTCCCTCCGCCTTTAGTACCCTTGAAATATATGGTGTAGTGATTAGCGGAACTATTAATGTCAGTAATTGATATGAAAGATTATACAAATAATTTTTTAGGGTTTTCATTTTTTTCCTTTCAATATTTCTAATACTACCTTTTGATATTTCAATAGTTTACGATATATCTTCCAAGAAAATTTGCTACGTATAAAAGACATAAGTTTAACATAAGCTGTTACTTTTTTCTTTCTGTGTAAAACTAATATTTGATTATAGTTCCCATGTTCATAACAAACTTCCTTAAAAATAGCTTTTGGATATGATTCAGATAATAATTGGGGTTGTACACCATATTCAGAAGGATCCTTATATACCGGAACATTTTCTATTTTAGCAAGCACACTAAAAATTGACTGGTCATGCCTGTTCTCAATGAAATTCCTATCTTGAATTTCATTATTTAATTCATCTGTTATCAAATGATCTACTTGTGCGACCTTTAAATATTTTTCTATAAACTCAACCGTCCTTTTTGTTTTTTTCAATATAATAAAGGTCGCTATTCTCTGGCAAGTATCTATAATTGATTTGTCTTGATCACATTTAAAATAACTGAAAATTTCTTTTTTAGTCCATTGTCTTTCTATAAACGGAAGTTCAAAACTAATTATATCATCCCCATTATTCTCCATGCACTTCAACAAATTATTAACATTACCAATAAAATAACTTCCAGCGTCTATATATAATAAAAAGTCTCCATATTCTATTTTCTTAAGAGTTTCCGAAATAATATATGGCTTCCAAAGCCAATATCCATTTCCCCTCTTTTGGTCTAGTATTGGTTTGTTTTTTTTATAAAAATCAATATCAATATCTTTCGGACCATATTCAAAAACCTTATCTACACCATATTTATACGCGGAGTGTGTGCAGTATTTTTGCGTTTTCTTGTATAGATCATTAGCATAATTTATCGCTACAATCATAACCGATCCTTTCCATTTGTTCAATTATTCTACTTCTACCAATCTCCAGCCTGGCATGTAAATCTCTTTTGCAGCATCATTTCCTCTATACCATATTGATGGAGCTACCACCAGCTTATTATCACTCTTGGACAAGTATTGTGCCCACCAACTAAATGTCGAATTTGAAATAATAAAGTGTTTGCATTTACTCATCAGGTACATTTCAATATAATCTGGATTATTTAAGTCCACATAGTGAACATTTCCTTTGAATCTATAATTTTCTTGAATCCATAAATGGTCTTCATGGGTATTTGTAAAAACAAAAAACTCCGGATTTTTTATTTCTTTTTCGATTATTCCAATCGCTTTTTTATAATATAAATCATCACATACTGCCAAAGTGGCAGCATAATGGGAATTCAAATAATCACCTCTTCTAATGTGAACGCACACAGAGTTTGACTCTTCCATCATATCAATATATTTTTTACATTCTAATGAAGGCTCCTGCTTTAAGACAAACTCGTTTTTTAATAATTCCCTTACATTTTCAAAATATCTCCAATTTTGAAATGCGCCTTCTATTATAGAATTCTTTTTTATTTGAATATCCGGGTAATACTCATAAACATTTGGAGTAAACACAATTCCTAATTTAGACATGATTGACACTGTTTTAGTATTGTCAAAACCCATTATTCTCAAAAAATTACATAAAATTTTCCTCTTGATAGTATACCTGGTTTGTTCTTTTTTTACCGTTTCCTCATCTACTACATCAAATGTTAAACTATACGAAAAATTGTCCAATGTAAAGTTTCGGCGATCTTCATTTGCATTTCTGTGCATAACAGCTTCTATATTTTCATTATTTCGTTTATGCATTTCTGAAAACAAAAAGGCATATTGAAACATTTGATTACCTAACCCGCCTCCAAAAATCATTTTAATCATTTAACTTCTCCTTTTTCCAAATAAAAAGAAACGATAGGCCAATAGTTTGCATTACAATTGGCTGAGTATTAAAACTCACTAATACTACTAAAAAGAATACTATCGCTGCTGCTAAATTCTTATTCATATATTCTAGTGATCGTTTGAAAACGCAAAAAAGATAGAATATTAAAAACGGAATTCCAACAGATGCTGAAAAGTTAGCCATACCATTACTCCTAGAATTAGCTAATAAAGCTCCTGTCCAAGCAGAACTATAATCATTAGCAATACCTGTTCCTGTCAAAAAATGCTGTATTGCAATTTGATAGCCTTTCAAAGTGTCATTCATACGTACACCATAGGAACCACCATGACTTATTACTTTTTCTTCCAAAATTCCATATGTTGTTTCTGCATAATACAATCCAAAAATCATGGCAAGAACTATTAAAAAAATTATTGGATTTTTTAAAATATTAACTTGGTCATGATTTAATAAAACATATGCAACAAATAAAATTAAATAGCATATTAATCCGGTTCCAGATAATGTAGTTAATAATGTTACAGATAGTACAATTACTCTTATCGCATTCCAACCTTTAGTTATTTCTTCCACTGGTGTAGAGAACAATTGAAACCCTAATGCAAGAACAATATAGACAGCAAATATTCCCGGTTCACCATATGGTCCTGAGTTACGTGTAGTTATAGCACGTGTGTACTCATTGATTCTAAAATAAAATGTGCCATAAAATCCATCTTGATAATTCCTAGCAAAGGGCAAAGAAATTGATGTAAAATTAATCACTGCAAAACACATCAAACTAACTACGCATATTGCAAATAGAATACTTGTATATTTTTTTATGTAAGATTCTACCGAGATATTATCCATAATTATTGCTAATGAAAACAATCTAATAATTAAGATTATCAACGTATTTGTTTCTAATGGATATTTATACACGGTTAATGAAATCAATTCATCTACAAAAACAAATGCTAGCAATCCTAATAGTCTATATCCATTACACTTAGTTATGCTTTTATTTCGTACAACATAATATATTGCAATTAGTAATAATACCAACATACACGGAAGATTGTAAACATAGTTTAGTACGAAAAAACCAGATGAAATAATTATCCATAATATTGCCAGATATTCAACCATCTCACTCTGACTTATTTTTCTTATTTTAATCATCTATTCCTTAGCCTCACATCATTTCTTCTTGCATAAGAAACTCCACATTATTTTGTTCTTCTTTATAATGCGTGCAACTGATGCCTTAACTGCCATAACACGCCATCTTATTTCCGCAAACCATCTAGGCACACCGTTGCGCATGGCAACTAGTACACCTTCTTTATAAACACGTTTTACATCTACGTCACTAACCCCTCCTGATGACATAATTGAAATAATATCATCTACATAGTCGAATCTTGCGTTATTTTTATAGAATCTTGCCATTAAATCCTTGTCCATAACACATTTTAGTTCTGTATCAAATACACCGTTTTTTTCATATGTACTTTTTCTGACATAACATGTGGGATGCATTAATACCATTTCATATCTTATCTTATGAATATCTTCTATCCTTGATTTTCTAATATATGAGATACCATTTTCACTATCATTCCACAGACAATTGCCGCATACAACATCAGTATCAATCTTAAATTTCTCAGCTATTTTCTCTAATGCCCCTTCTGCAATACAATCATCTGAATTCGTAATCCCTATAATAGAGCCACTTGCACGATCAATTCCTTTATTAAATGCATCGCTTATGCCTTTATCTGGTTCCGACTTATAAATAACGTCTATCCCATTTTTCTCAAAAATTGGCAGATATCTTTTTATAAGTTCTATAGTACCATCGGTGGACCCCCCATCTACCAAAACATATTCTAATGGACGATATGTTTGTATCAATACAGATTGGAAAGTCCTTTCTATCGTATTAAGTGAATTATATGAAATTGTTATAATCGAAATTTTCTCTCCCAGCATCTGTCTTGTTCCTTTCTTAAAATCTCATTTTCACAACACTACCGGCTGACCCACAAAAAACCGAATTCATTGGAACATCTTTCGTTACAACTGTATTTACACCAATAATTGCATTATCTCCAATGGAAACCCCTGGCAAAATAATGCATCGTGCACCAATCCACACATTATTACCAATTGTGACTGGTCTATGAGGCTTTTCCCCTTGTTGATTAATTGGAATTCCAAGTTCTTTATATTCGTGAGATGATGTATAGATAATTACATCTGGTCCCATCGTCCCATCGTCACATCATCACCGATAATTACATCATTGTCCATAATCGAATTGATTCCAATTTGTGAATTATTTCTAATTCGTATTTTTGAACCATCTCCAAAATATGCATTTCTTTTAATCAGCACATTTTTTCCAATAGACTCAAATATATGTTTGCACAGAAAGTACCGAAACCTGTAAGCAAACTTATACCCCGGTATCGGATACTTTGGCAAAAATCTTCCAATTAAGTAGTAAGCAGCTCGTGCTGCCCCCCCCCACAAATTTTTACTCATTATTGTGCTTTTTCCTTTCGTTTTTCTTCTACAGCTATTCTCTCATAGATGCTTTGTAAAACTTTCGCATTATTTTCCCACGAATAATACATTTCCAGCCGTTTTCTCCCCGCCAAACCATGCTGTTTCATTAGATCGGGATTTTCCGCATACTTTTCAATAGCGTTTGCCAAATCACTTTTTACAGATTCATAAGAAATTGGATTAATTCGAATACCCGTCTCATCCGTAACAATTTCACCAACGCCATGATGATTAATTGCAATGACTGGCAGGCCATGAGACATTGCCTCTAACACAACATTTCCAGATGTGTCTCGTAAACTTGTAAACACGAAAACATCCGCGTTGTCATATAAACTATTCACTTCATCATAGCTTAACGCCCCTAAGAAACGTACCTTTTCCTCAATTCCATATTCTCGCACAAGGCTCTCAGACGCTTTACGATCCTGACCATCTCCAACAATGCTTAATGAATAATTTTCAAATTGGCTATTATGCAAGGCATCAATCAGAACTTTTAAACCTTTTCGTGGCCAAATACCGCCCACCCATAAAAGTCTAATCGGCCTCTTTTTGTTGATCGTTAAATCCTCATCATAATCTTTCGCTTCATTCCTTTTCAGGTCATACCCTGTCTCTAGCAAGCGAACGTACCTTCTTGATTTTGGCATAATACTTTCTGTGGACTGATCTGCAATTAAAATAGTATTTGCCTTTTTAACAGCTGCTTTAATATCACTAGAGAATATCAAATAGAATCTATTGATAAAATTCCTTAATTTTTCTTTGTTAATATCTTTTTGACTAAAATAAGCGTCTTTGAAAATAGGATTATAAAACTGCCCGCCTCCAATTGGACCCCAAACAAATGGCACTGGAAGTTGATACAACTTTCCTGGTGTTCTAAATTCATTAAATGTTATATGGTGTACAATATCAATTTTCTCATCTTCAACAATTTTTCTTGCAATAGGTAATATTTCTTTTTGCCACATTTTATAGTAAACAAATATACCATTTGGCAATTTCTTCATTTTTCTTTTCCATGTAGCACAATCGTGATAATAAAAATGAAGATGTTCCACTGGATGTTTCTGCAAAAATGTTTCGATAACTTTTCGATTGTTAGAGCGGGTTATAACATAAACCTCGTCCATTTTTGCCATTTGTAGTGCCCAATTCCAACCCACACCAGGTTCTGAACCCTTATTGGGTTCACATGCATACGCTGATATTAAAACCCGAATTCTATTTTTTACCATTTTCTTCGTTTCCTCATAATTGCATTGCATTCTTTAAGCATTTTATTAACACATTCATCAACTGTTCCTTCTGTAGTATCAATAAACACTGCTTTTGGATTATTAATGAATCTTTCATTCAATTTTCTCTTCTGTTCATCAATTTCATCAATTGTGATTTCATGTTTTCTATCCAGCAGTTTCTTACTATCACCAGTTAAAATAAATATAACATCTGGTTTTAAAACAAAATGTTCAAAAAACGAAAGAAATTTATCCGACAAATTCAAGTTATAGCGCACTTTATCTATTGAATAGTCATAATAATATCTTTCAACCAATACCAGTGTACTTTTAATTTTTGCAATAGCAATCTTTACATTTCCAATTAAAAAATCCAGAAAATAATAGCCAAACTTAGCTACTGAAGTGAATTTTCCTGCTTTTTGCTTCTTTCCATGAGGATTTGATGCATCGATCGGTGTGGCATCTTTTTTTAACTGAGAAATATCTTTTAAAACACGCACTCTTGAATGATAATGATCAATTTTTCTAAATGCCGTAACATATCTAGCTTTTAAATTCTCTGCAATCGTTGTTTTTCCTGCGCCATCTACCCCTAGCAAAACAATGAAAAGACCTGTAGGATGAACAATTCTCTCAAATCTACGCTTCAAATCAAACACTTTATAATGCAGATTATCCGCAACATTGGAAGTTTTCTTTTTTAATAGCTGATGTGCTCGTTCTAAATCAATCAAGTTATATTGCGATGAATCAACACACTCAAGAATTTCATTAATCTGGTCTTCCGCTATGAATCTTTTCAGACCAGCTTTCGTTTCCTGCCTTTCTTTTTCGTTCATTGCTTTCCACAATGCAGTCAGCCGTTGTTTACTACCATCAGAAAAGACTTTCTTCAGTATTTTTTTTACTAAGACATATGTAAATTCAGTTTGTGGTTTTGGTATATAAAAATTTTTGTACATTCTCTTGCCATCTAAGAGTTCTTGTACTGAAATTACAACTCGACCATTTCTCTCATAATGTGTGCAAAAATCAACTTGAAGGAACTCATCATCATTCGAAATAACACAATCTGCTGCATAGTTTTCATGCCGCCAAAATTGAATTACTCTCCATCCAGTTCCAATCAAGGTATCATCAAGCAATTTGATAGCGTCCTTTATATTCGGAACATTGATTGCTGTATCTATATCAGAGTCAAATCTATCCGGCAAATATTGATATGAATGAATAATAGCATAATCAATATTATTCGAATTGAAAGATTCAAATATATAATTAAAAACCTCTATACAATTCATTTCTTTACTCTCCTCAACTGATCTGCGTTCTTAGTTTTTCAAATTCTTTTAAAAAGCCTTCTTTTTCTATGGCAAAATCTGGTAAGAACTGATGAACATTCTTCAATCCTTCATCAAATGCTTCCGAAAGTTCTTTACCATTCAATACCTTTTGCACAATAGTTGCATAATGCATAAGGTCAAATCCTGGCATCCTATAACCGCAATGCTCCCAATCAAATAACGTGTACTTATCACCATTTCTTTTTAAGTTCCATGGAGCAAAATCCCCATGTGAAAACTCCAAACCGTTCTTTTTTTCTTTTGACAGTTCTTCGTAAATTTCTACGATTTCTTGTGTTAATATAGGCTCTACTTTATCACCAACAAATTCCTTCGTTATTTGAATATTGAATGTTGCCCCGCCTGCTCTGCTGATACTGCCCAATAATTGCGGAATATCAAAAGTTGAATATACTCTCTTTTGTTGTAAAAAAGAAATCTCTGCATTCATTTCTTTTTCTGTTGCTGCATTTCCAATTTTAATAAAATCAGCATTTTCTGAAGTATTGAAACACTGAAGAACTATTTTTTGTTTTTCATCATAAGTACCAACAATCATATTCCAGTGCTTTTTTTGAACGTTCTGCCTACAAGTTTCTACTTCTTTATTAAGTTCCACTTTCACAAAATATCCCAGTTTCATCCGGTTCAATATCGGAAACGGAATAATATTTATAAACTGCATCAACAGACTTAGTTTTTTTGAATATGTAGAAATATTTTCACTCAACCTTTTGGCTCCGCCATCCAAATCAATTAAATATCGCAAATGCAATCCACTGCAAAGTGCAAAATGCGTAGCCAATTTCCTATTGGTATTTTCAATTTTTACCACCTGTGAAACAATATTTGAGTCTTGCATTTACAATCCTTTCATCTGTATAGCCTTGTAGATACTACTGATTAATTCATAGTTTTTCTCTACTGAATAATTATCTTTATATACTTTTTTTGTCTGACTACATAATCCATAACATCTTTTTACCGCTTGAATAATCTCATCCACTAAGTCAGCTGTAAACTTATAACCTGTTATTCCCTCTTCAACGACACTTCCAGCATTTCCAAGATCAGAACAAATAACAGGAGTTCCAACACTAAATGCTTCCACAATGCTCATGGGAAATCCTTCATACCACTGGGTAGGCAATACAAGTGCTTTGCTGTTCGCTATTATCTTTAGAGCCTCATCATTTTGCACAAATCCACGCATTTCAATGTTCACTTCGTTTTCTCTAATGAATGACTTACACCAATCTTCCATTGGACCTGTACCACAAACAATTAACTTTGGAGCTTCTTCTCCCATATGTTTCCATGCTTCAAAAAGCAGGTCAATTCCTTTTAGCTTATCTAATCTTCCTGCAAAAACAAATTGATTCTTTCTATCCTGTTCTGGAACATATCCATTTTTACATTCAACAAAATTAGGTTTTACAAATACTCTCTCCGGTTTAATTTGCTTTAATTCCAGCAGTTTTTCCTTATTGAAATCAGTCAAGCAAATATAATTGATTTTTCCGTAAATCCCTGTCATTCGATGGAATACAGTACTAAGTACACATGCCAGCGTCTGAATTTTACTTCCTCGATAGCAACTGTGTTTTACTGCGCATTTCAAACCATGCTCTACGCAATCTTCACAAATATGCCCATCTCTATAAAAAGTCGCACCGGGACAGAGTAGCCGAAAGTTATGTATCGTCTGGACTACCGGAACCCTCATTCGTCTTGCCGCATAATAAACCGCTGGACTCACCAGATTAAGTGTATTATGAACATGAACGACTTCTATCTTCTCTTCTCTTATTAACTTCTTGATATCTCGGTATGTCCTTGGATTAAACACTGTTGTAATTGGAAGAAAAGCTTTCTGAATCTTTGACATCTGCTTCAATTCTGCATTATTACGGCTATATAGAATCACCTTATGTCCACGCTTCTCAAGCATTTTCCTTTCATTTGCAACAACTGTATCTTCTCCACCTGGAATCTGGTAATAATTATGTACAATCAAAATATTCTGTTTTTTTGTATTGTCCACAGTCATTACCTCACTTTCCCCTTATCATTGCATTCCAAATAAACTTCGTGTTAGTGCTCCAATATCTCTTAAACAATCTCTTTGGATCTTGTACTAAGCGATACACCCATTCCAGGTTATGTTTTTGCATCCACATCGGAGCACGCTTAATATTCTCTGCATAATAGTCAAATCCAGCTCCGACACCAAGCATTAGTCCATCAATTTTTCCCTGATGTGCGGCCATCCACTTTTCCTGTTTTGGTGCTCCAAGTCCAACCCATACAAAGTCCGGCTTGGTTTCGTTGATTCTCTCTATAATTGCTTTATCTTCCTCTTCCGTCAGAGGTCTAAACGGAGGACTGTACATTCCAGCAATTTGAATTCCCGGATAATTGCTCGTAAGTTTTTGATACAGCAATTCCAGTGTTTCTTCTTTGCTGCCATAAAAATAATGGCGATACCCTTTCTTTGCAGAGATCTCAAAAATCTCTCCCATTAAACTTGGGCCTGTTGTGCGCTCCATATTCTTATGACCGCGTTTCTGACCAACAGTAGAAAGAGGACCGCCATCTGGAATTGCCATTAACCCGCCATTTTGAATCGCACAGTAAGCCGCATCTTCAAAACTGGTTACAGTTGTATGTACATTTGAGACACATATGTAGTCTCCTTTTATTTCCGAAATATTTTTTTCGAGATAGTCTACCAACCACTCCATATTGATTGCTGCAATATTAACGCCCATAATATTGCAAGTTGGAATGAGTTTTTTATCAACCTTTCTCTTATACTCCATTTCTCGCACCTTTCCCTCAACTGAAACTTTATGGTAGACACCTTCATACCAACTCACCGACAAAGTGTTGAATCTTATTGTCATAACCCTTTGCCCTTCACCACTTTTAATTCTTCAAAAAAATGGACGTATCATGTCCTAATATCCTCCTAAACTTTACTTCAATTCATTGGCTTTTTCTATATATAGCTATACGTTCAATCTTCCAGAAAAAGGAAAAACCCTCTCACCAATTTCCATTCCACTCCCAAGCACCTCAGTCTTCCCTCTCCTCTTATTTCTCCATATAGTTATACGTTCAATACCAATAACACCTGCAGCTTCCCCTCACGGTTCCACTGCAGATCATCATTCTTATATCATTTTCCTTATCTCTTCCATCCAATCCATCACTTGGATCCGCTACCCTTAAGCACAACCCCGACGGTCTTGAACAGAATCTTAATATCCATTCCGATATTCCAATTCTTGACATATTCCATATCAAGCTTTACAACATCCTCAAAGTCAGTGATATCACTTCTTCCGCTCACCTGCCACATTCCGGTCAGTCCCGGTTTTACGGCAAGTCTTCCGCGGTGATATGGCTCATACTGTTTCCACTCATCTACTGTTGGTGGACGTGTTCCTACAAGACTCATATCTCCTTTGAGCACATTCCAGAACTGTGGGAATTCATCTAGAGATGTCTTACGGATAAACCAGCCAAGTCCATGCTTGCTTCCATCCGCTCCACTTCCGATGATTCTTGGGTCATTCTCCATCTTGAACATAAGTCCCTTCATCTCGTTCTGTTTCATCAATTCTTTCTTGCGTTCCTCTGCATCCATATACATGCTTCGGAATTTATAGATCTTAAATAATTTACCATTTTTTCCTACTCTCATCTGAGAGAAGAAGATTGGTCCTGGTGAAGCAATATAGATTGCCGGAGCAAGGAATATTGTAATGATACCTGTCAGAATCATTCCAACGATTCCACCACAGATGTCCATCATTCTCTTCATCATGGCCTGTCGTGAAGAAATTATTCTGACACTTGAAGTAAGAACTGTATATCCACCCATACGGTTGATAAACTGATTTTCTGTCCATCCACTTCTAAGATCCAGACATTCGTGGATAGTTACTCCCATATTAGAACAGGTCTCAATCAAGTCTTCTGGTATCAATGTTTTCTTCTTAATTCCAACAAGAATGGAATCTATCCATCTTGTCTGTATGTAATCAGTCAATGTATCAATCTTACCTACGACCGGAATTCCTGCAATAGATTCATTCTCTTCCGGTTCACGATCTGCAAATACAATACCGACAATTTCAAATTCATTAAACACGTTCTGTTCCACGCGTTTCAACATGTAATCAATCTCACCACTTGTTGTAACAAGTAGCATATTCATTTTTTCATAAAGCAGACGATCATGTTTCAATAAATATCGTTTCCACACAATTCGTACTGCATAAACAAATGCAACTGATATTGGAATAAATGAAGTGATCATAAGACGTGATGCCTTATCGCCCTGTTTGCTCATGAACAAATATACTATCACAAGCGCACTTACAATAAATATATGCTTTAACACATTCTTAAATTCTACGAAATATCCTCTTCTCATGATGCCACGGTAAGGCTCTGTAAAGAAAGCGGTACAAATGTCTATTAATGCAATAATAATTCCAATATTCAGATAAAATACATTATGATACAGATCTCTTGTCCCCATACGCAGGACATAACTACATATATAAGCCAACTGTAATGCTACAAGATCCAGAACAATAAAGTCCCAATGCTTCAGCCAGCTATCACTTTTCTTTCTGTACATTCGCGTACATCCTTTTCCCTAATCTCCTGCTGAAATCATTCCAACAACAATAAAACATACTATGACTACTAATAAATTATTTGAACATATGCCGTGGAATCACATTCCACCACATATGTTCAAAAATCAGAAATAATTAAAAATTATCTCTCTTTTCTGTAAGCTACTGCAGAAACTCCTGCAAGTACTACAGCTGCTCCGAAGAATACCATCCATGTAGACGGTACGCCTGTCTTCGGTGATGTTCCTACTGTAGAATCAGCAGCTTTAGAAGCATCAACTTTAGCAATAACTGCTACAGGTGAAAGATCTTCAAATTCAGCTGTAATAGTCTTGTTATCGTAATCAACCTTTGTAGGTGTGATCAATTCAAAAAGATTTCTTACTGTGCTGTAATGAAGAATCTGAACATCAGTCATTGCTTTTGTAAGTGATGGTACGGAAAGTGTAACAACATACTTTCCTGCCTCATTCTTAACTGTACCATCTGCTGGTTTCAGATCAAAGAATGAACTAACCATTTCTTTACCAGTTAACTGATCCTTCAGTTCCGGAGTTGTTTTCTCAACAACCTCTGCCAGAGACTTTGTTCCGTTGTTTGCTGCAAGAAGATCCTTAACGATCTCATCATTCTTAACATCAGCAAAAGCCTCTGCAGATGCAGTTGTTACAACATAACCAGTTGCACTTGGTGTTGTTGTCTTACTTGGTGCTGCAAATGCGGCAACTGCCTGAGTTACGATCAGTGCTGCTGCAAGGACAGTTCCAAAAATTCTTTTCTTCATGTTTCCCACTCTTCCTTTCTTAAAATTATTTTTCTATAGAAACCAGTACAGCCTGCACGAGAAATCGCTTGTCTGACTGATTGCCATAGCATGTTGATAGTGTGATGATTTTGTCATCAGCTGACACATTCTGTGACGTGTCAATCTTGGCACTCATATCACGGATAGCAAAAATGCTGTCGAGATAAGCCTGGTAAACAGACTTTATATTAAAATCAAAACTCTGCATAAGGTGCCTGTCATCATACAGATATGCTGCGAAAACCTTGTAATGCCGAATTGCATCCAGCGTATATATTATAACATCTTTATGGTTATCAAAAAAGTCTTTATCCTGATAACTCAAAAGGTTCTGAAACATAGAGCCATTTTTCATGTCATGCCCGTAGATCACTGTATTCGGATCTTCAAAATCTTTGCTATTATAATCTTCGGTAAATATGGAACCTTCTGTCTTCTTCTCTCCGTCGATCGTATGATCCAGGTAATATCCGTTATCTCCTTTTCTTTGAAGGATTGGATAATCAATGTTTGTGTCTTGAATCTGAATCCATGCATATACTTCCGGATTTTGTTCCTGCAGTGCCGCAAAATCAATTGGGATTTCAACAGGTGCCTTCTCTTCTACCGGTGCAGGTTCGGTCTCTTTCTTTACCGTCTCCCGCACTTCTTCGTAATCATCACCGGCATTTTTCTCCTGATAATACTTGTAGCCACCTACAGCCGCACATGCAACTGCAGCCACTCCAGCTATAATTGCGATTATCTTGTAAATATTTTTCTTCACAAGTACTGCACCTCTTTCACCACAGCATTTTATGATTGCTGAATTCTTCTGTTCCTCTTCCTGTATTCTGCACTGACTAATTCGGATCAGAAACTTTCTTATAGAATGTTTCAATTATCTTTTCATACAGTGCATTGTCATCGACATGATATTCATCATGGTCTTCTCCTTCAACAGCTTCTCCCGGTACTGTCCAGTCTGTATCTTCTTTCCCTTCTGTCATACTTTGAGTGATCTTCAACAGTTGATCTTTGCTGATATTTGTCACCATATATGGCTCTAAGTCCGAATACATCTTCACTGTATAACCGGAATCTTCCGCGCTTTTTTTCTTCGCTGCTTCTTCAAATGCTTTGATAAATACCTGCTGGCGTTCCATTCTTGTAATGGCACTCTGATGAACATTGATATCTCTGTAACGAACAAATGTCTCTGTATTTGTTCCATCCAACGTCACCTGACTATCCTTCTTGAATTCCGGATATTTTTCTTCCAGGCTATCGTTAGGTACAGTGACTGTAACACCACCGACACTGTCACTCAAAATGGACAATGCATCCAGATTGATTGCACAATATCCTTGGATATTCAATCCATAAAAGAGAGTAGACACTGCTTCTTTCGCTAATTCTCCACTCTTGTAACTTCCGTCACCATATGCATATGCCAGGCTGATATGATCCTGGCTTGTTCCAAGGCTTTCTCCGCCCGGTCCATATGCTTCAACTTCTGTGATCGTATCTCTGGGGATCGAGATGGTCGTGATTGTATTTTCTTTTCTGTCCCAGGATAAAAGATACAATGCATCCGACTGACCTGCATCTGCATGGCCTACATTCGTGTCTGTTTTCTCTCTCTTATCAATTCCAAGAAAGAGAAAATTGCTCAGATGATCATTATACTGATACTTCTCGCCCTTCCAGGTAATTGTATCTGTAAGTGAATCATCTTCTTCGGAGTCCTGCCCTACCGTGTCTTTGGTAGTCTTCTCAGTATCCGAAGGCGCCGCTGTCATCTTCGCAGCCAACATTCCTCCCGCTGCACCGATAACAAGCAAACCACAGAATCCTATGATCCATTGTTTCTTCTGATTTTTTCTTTTCTTTTCAGACATTGTCTATGGATTCCTACTCTTTACTTCCGTAGTAATAATAAGAATTATACTTATTATAGTACTTTTCTTTCTTCATATCGACTTTGTTCAATACTGCTCCAAGCAGCTTACATCCACTCTTCATCAGCTGATCTTTTATTTTCGATGCATCTTTTCTGCTGACAGCCTCACTCTCAATCACAAGGATTGCTCCATCACACTGTTTTGCAACAATAGAGGCATCACTCATGCTGATCATCGGTGGTGTATCGATCAAAACATAATCATATGCATTTCTTGCTTCCTCGATCAGCTTGCTGAAAAGCTCCTGTTCGAGAAGCTCGGACGGGTTCGGTGCATACGGACCGGAAAAGATAATATCTACGTTACGATAGTTTGTAGAATATATGATCTGCTCTTTACTCACCTGTCCACTTAAGTACTGTGAAAGTCCCTCGATTTTCTGTTTGATCTGGAAACGCTTGATATAACTTGACTTACGGATATCTGCATCAAGAACCAGAACTTTCTTTCCCATCTTGCCAATCTCTATTGCAAGCTGGAATGCCACATCACTCTTTCCCTCATTCGGATAACAGCTTGTGATAACAATACTCTTCGTCTCCACACCGCTGAACTGCATATTCGTACGGAGGGTCTTAATAGCCTCTTCATAGAAGACGTCTTCTTTTCTGGAATCCGTCATCAGAACTCTCTGAATTGCCATTTATTTTTTTCTCCTTTTACTCTTCTTTTTCTTTGCTGATTTTCTGGAATTACGTGGCCCTTTTCCTGTGATAAAGTCTTTTCTATCTGGGATCGTTGCCAGTGTTGTCAGGCCAAGATATTTCTCGATATCATCCTCTGATTTGATCGTATCATCCATCAATGTGAGTAGAATGATAACACCTGCTGAAAGCACAAGACCTGCTAATGCTCCAACCATCACATTCTTCTTTGTACTTGGACTCGTCTGAACTGTTGGAACTTCACCTTCTTCAATAATCTTTGGCGATGTCACTTCCATCTTATCTCCGATAAAGTCAGCCGATGTCTTCGCCAGTGTATCAGCAATCTTCTTCGCCATCTCAGGATCTGTATTTGTTGCTGTGATTGAAAGGATTCGTGTATCCGTCGGATTGTCTACTGTGATACATCCTTTCAAAGCTTTGTAATCCATATCAAGGTTCAGCTCATCTACAACATCCTGCAATACCGTACGGCTTGTGATCAGAATATTGTAGTCTTTTGTTAACTGGCTGCCAATCTGCAGATCTGCCAGTGAAGAAAGTGTTGTCTCCTTTGTCAGAACCAGCATTGTAGAAGTTGCACTGTAAACCGGTGTGATAAAGATCTTTGTAGCCGCACCGGCAATCACTGCTCCTGCAAGTAGTGCTGCAAGGATGAACAGAATGTGCTTCTTCAATGCATAGAATAGTTCTCTAAGGTCAATCTCGACCTCGTCGTCATCATGTGTTTTTCCCATCATTGCTCCCCTTTATTTTATTATTTTATTTTCTGTAATGCGTAATGCATTATCCTTTGTTATCTTCTTGAGATAAGTTCTGTCCAGATGTGTACGCATCCAGCTCATTGCCTCTTTTGTATCAGGCATTCGGTTCCCGGTGTTGTGCATATCTGTTCCCATCAGATGGACATTGCCTTTCTTCAGATTATCTCTGCACCAGTGTGCTGTTACATCACGCCAGCTGCCGCCGACAGATTTATAATTCATCTGAATCAATGCATCTAACCCAATCAATTCTTCTAATCGTTTTCCTTTTCTAAGACAGCGATACCGCTCTGCATGTGCAATCACAGGAATATATCCGGTCCTTGACAAATTCCGTACTGCAGTACAGATCTCGGAATAAGGTACCGATGGCATAAACTCGATCAGCACATAACTGCTGTCTGCTAATGTAAGCAGTCTGTCTTCTTCAAGCAGACGGATCACACTATTTGAATAGAAAATCTCCTGTCCAGTCCAAATCCGAATTGGTTGTCTATGCTTCACCTTTCCATCCGGACCTTTCACCGGGCGGTTAGCCCTGCGCATCAGCTCATCCCGGAGTTGTCTCAGCTTCTCCGGGTTTCTGTTCGGAAATGCCCTGGAATAATGTGAAGTTGCAAACACATCTGTGATTCCCTGTCTTCTCGCCATAGAAAGCATATGAAGACTTTCTTTCATCGAAGACGCTCCATCATCAACTCCAGGCAAGATATGGCTATGTATATCAATCATCTTTAGTCAACCCTTTACAAAGTAAAAGAGACACTATGAATAAACTCTATTGTGCCCCTTTACGTCGTCTCTTCTTTACCTTTCATACATATCTAAGGATATTTCATTTTTTTTTTACTGTCAAGTACTTTTCATGTACATTTTGTCAAACTTTGCAATATTATCCTGATTTCTCGTTTATTTCTTCATTTTGGGTTCAAAAATCAATGAAGCCAGGTATCCAAAAATAAGTGCTGCGCTGATTCCGGCGGCACTTGCCTTGAATCCTCCCAGGAAAATTCCTAGGAATCCATTTTTATCAACAGCTTCCTTCACACCTTTCCACAGGACATTTCCGAATCCCAGAAGTGGAACGCTTGCGCCTGCTCCTGCAAATTTTACAAATGGTTCGTATGCTCCAATAAATCCAAGCACTGCGCCAGTACAGACGAGTAATACCATAACCCGTCCCGGCATCAGCTTCGTTCTGTCCAAAAGAATCTGCACTGCAGCGCAGATGAGACCTCCGATTAAAAATGCTTTTATATAATCCATTTTTCTATTCCTTTTCTGTTTTTTAACACATACTTAGCGTCTTTTTTGCTTCTTCCTATTATAATAGGGCTTTTCAACAGTGTTCGATCATAATCGCATGCGCAATTCCAGGCACACTTGCTCCTTCATTGAAGCTGACTGTTGACATCAATGCACCGGTCGGCACAAAGAGTATCCTTCTCCATTCTCCGTTCTCAATCTTTGGCAGAATATAAGAAGCCAGTGTTGACGCTGCGCATCCACAGCCGCTTCCGCCGGCATGTGTATCCTGTGTCTCCTGATCAAAGATAGTCATTCCACAATCCATATGCTTTTTTCTGATATCATATCCTCTGCTTTTCATTAGGTCAAAAAGTATGGATTGACCAATATATCCAAGATCACCTGTTATGATCTGATCGTAATCCTCCTGGGTTCGTCCAAGATCCTGAAAATTGCGATAAATGGTATCGGTTGCAGCCGGAGCCATACATGCCCCCATGTTCTGCGAATCCTTCAGACCAAAGTCCACGATCTTCCCTATTGTGACTCCTGCAATCCGAATATGCCGGAACTGGGATTTTCTTTGATGCTGTTTATCGGAATGTATTTTATTCAGATGGCTTCCTACAAGGAAAGCCCCGCTGGCTGTCACGGTCCAGTGTGCGGAAAGTGGTCTTTGGTTCGCATATCCTAACGGAAATCGAAATTCTTTCTCTGCACTTCCGAAATGGCTGGATGTTACTGCCAGCATGTAATCTCCGTATCCTGCTGCCACACTCATTGCTGCTAATGCCAGTGCTTCTCCTGATGTGGAACATGCGCCATAAAGGCCGAATATGGGAATCTGCAGATCTTCAACGCCCATAGAAGTTGCAATCCCTTGTCTGAGAAGATCTCCACCAAAGAGATAACGCACAGACTTCGGATCCACATGTGACTTTCCAAGTGCCAGTACACAGGCTTCCTTCTGCATGTTGCTTTCGGCTTCCTCCCAGGTCTCTGCTCCAAACAGGTCATCCTCATTTGTCAGATCAAAGCATTTTCCAAGCGGTCCCTGCGCTTCTTTGCTTCCTGCCACAGATGCAGCGCTTAGAAGATAGGGTGCTTTTGTGAATACAATACTCTGTGCTCCACGAAGCTGGGACAGATGAAAAGGACCACACTCTGATTCAACTGCCCGGTTCTTGTTTCCCGTATCATTCATATCATTTCCTCATTTCTGATGTTTCATTATTTATTTTTAAGGATATTATTTTCATTTTTGTGAAAAACTATGTGTAGAATTTAAAAACAAAAAGAAGGGATTTTCATTTATGGACAAAATAGAACAATTGAAGCAACAGAAGCAATACGAAGCCTATGTCAAAAAGAAAACACCACAGCACAATGTGTGGTTCAACATGATGAAGGCGTTCTTCCTTGGTGGAACGATCTGCCTGATCGGACAATGTATTTATCGTTTCTGTGAATTGAAAAAACTTTCCCCGGATGACTGCAGCAGCTGGACTTCTATTCTGCTCATTCTTCTGAGTATCCTTCTCACCGGTACCGGAATTTATCCACTGCTTGCCAAATGGGGCGGTGCCGGTGCACTTGTTCCGATTACCGGCTTTGCCAATTCTGTTGCTGCACCTGCGATTGAATATAAGAAGGAGGGGCAGGTTTTTGGTATTGGTTGTAAGATTTTCACGATTGCCGGACCGGTGATCCTGTATGGAATTGTGACAAGTTGGGCGCTTGGAGTTGTATATTGGGTATGGACGTTGATGTGAAACAAGAAATGTGTTAGATAAATGTATTAGGAAGCCGCTATTCACGGCTTCCTAATCTTTCTTTAAAATCTGTATAATCAAATACGGTTAGCTGCTGCATGGTTCTGTCAGCATGTCTGATCCAGATATCCGGTAATGGCATCCCGTTAAATGTATTATTTTTGCAAGTCGTATAAATCGCCATATCTCCAAACAGAAGGAGATCTCCGTATTCCGGTAGTTTGCTGAATTTATAGTCTCCGATCACATCCCCGGACAGGCAGGTTGGGCCTCCAAGTCGGACTGTAACCTCGTTTTCTGTTGTCTCATCCGATGCTCCAAGAAGCGGTGGACGATAAGGCATTTCCAGTACATCCGGCATATGGCAGGCGGCGCTGGCATCTACGATTGCAATCTGTGTGTCTCCATTTTTCAGAACATCCAGCACACTGGTCAGAAGAAATCCTGCATTCAATGCCCAGGCTTCTCCCGGCTCCAGATAAACCTCAACCTTCCATTCTTCCTGTGCCATTCGAATGCATTGCTCCAGTCGCTCAATATCATATCCTGGTCTTGTAATATGATGACCACCGCCAAAATTGATCCATTTCACTTTGGCAATCAAATCACCGAACTGTTTCTTTACGGAAGCAAGGGTTGTCTCCAGATCATCCGAGTCCTGCTCACAGAGGGTATGGAAATGAACCCCATCCAAAAGTTCCATCAACTCCGGATTCTTCACAATTGCTTCCTCCCACTGTACTCTTGTTGTACCCATGCGGCTTCCCGGTGCACAAGGGTCATAAATCTCATGTCCCTCTTGGGTAGAGCATTCCGGATTGATCCTGAGTCCCACACTCTTTCCTGCCTCTTTCGCCATTCTTCCAAAGCGAAGAAGCTGGGACGGAGAATTAAATACAATATGATCGGCATACTGAAGAAGTTCCTCGAATTCATCCGCCCGGTAACCTGCACAGAATACATGAACCTCTTTTCCCGGCATTTCCTCTGCACCCAGTCTTGCCTCATACAGTCCACTGGCCTCTGTACCTGCCAGATACGGTTCAAAAAAAGGATAACAATCATAATTACTGAATGCTTTCTGTGCCAGAAGCATCTTACATCCTGTCCGTTCTGCTACTTCACCGAGCAGTTTTGCGTTTTCTATAAGTGCTTTTTCATCCAGTATATAACAAGGTGTTTTGATGTTCTGAAATTCCGGCGGAATAATTCCGCCGGTGGCTGTAAATGGTGCTCTTTTATCTAATCTTTCCATCAGTCTACCAACTTCGGATCATGATTTTCACTGCGCGGCAGACCATAACGGTCAAGTGCATCCAGGAACGGATCCGGATCAAATTCTTCTACAGTATATACACCCGGTCTAATCCATTTTCCAGTCAGCATCATCAATGCTCCGCACATTGCCGGAACACCTGTTGTATAACTGATTGCCTGGCTTCCAACCTCATGGTAGCATTCCTGATGATCGCATACGTTATAGATATAGTAAGTCTTCTCTTTTCCATCTTTTACACCGGTAAAAATACAGCCGATATTTGTTTTTCCTTTTGTGCGTGGACCAAGACTTGCCGGATCCGGAAGAAGTTCTTTCAGGAACTGGATCGGAACGATTTCATGTCCATTGTACTGGATCGGTGTTGTAGAAAGCATTCCCACATCCTCAAGACAACGCATATGATCTAAATAGCTTTGTCCAAAAGTCATAAAGAAACGAATACGTTTCACACCTGGAATTGTTTTTGCAAGAGACTCTATTTCCTCATGGTGAAGCAGATACATGTCCTTGTCTCCAACCTGATCAAAGTTGTATTCTCTCTTAATATCCATCGGCGGGATTTCTACCCAATGTCCATTTTCCCAGTAACTTCCCGGTGCACTTACTTCACGAAGATTGATTTCCGGATTAAAGTTTGTCGCAAATGCATAGCCATGATCACCGCCATTGCAGTCCAGAATATCAATGGTATCAATCTGATCAAATTCATGTTTTAATGCATATGCACAATATGCCTGTGTAACACCCGGGTCAAATCCGCATCCAAGCAGTGCTGTAAGACCTGCATCTTCAAATTTTTTGCGGTATGCCCACTGCCAGGAATAATCAAAATATGCTGAAAATCCTTCTTCTTTACAGCGTTTTTCGTAAATTGCACGCCATTTCGGATCATCCGTATCTTCCGGCTCGTAATTCGCTGTATCCATATAGTTTACGCCACATGCCAGACACGCATCCATAATCGTCAGATCCTGATATGGAAGCGCAATATTCATTACCAGATCCGGTTTGTAATCATTGATCAGTTCGATCAGCTGATCCACATCGTCTGCATCAACCTTAGCTGTCGTAAGAACTGTTTTTGTCTTTCCTTTCAACTTTTCTGCAAGTGCATCACATTTTTCCTTTGTACGGCTTGCGATACAAAGTTCTGTGAAGACCTCATCTGCCTGACAACATTTCTGAATTGCTACACTGGCTACTCCTCCGCAGCCGATTACAAGTACTCTGCTCATAACTCTTCTCCTTTTCTTGACATGTAACTGTTTTTCTTCAACAGTTGTATATTTATAATTGCTCTCTTATAAGTTGCCGGTTTATTTTGCAATTGCAAGAAGCAGTTCACGAAGAACCTTACATGCTGTTGCGGTTGAGACACCACTTGCATCCAGCATAGGGGCAAGTTCATTCACATCCGCTCCTACTACATTTGCCTGTGCAACTGTACGGATGGCTTCAAGAAGCTCTAAGAAAGTTACTCCCCCCGCCTCCGGAGTCCCTGTTCCCGGAAATACTGCCGGATCCAGACAATCCAGATCAATTGTAAAATAAATTGGTACATTTTTCTCTTTCAGTTCTCTTACAGTCTCTTCCAGTCCGTCAAAAGAAAGTGGATGGAAATCTGTATGCTGCGCGGCAAATCTAAATTCTTCTCTCTCTCCGCTTCGGATACAGAACTGATGAATACGTCCGTCTCCCAGAAGCTCATGGCATCTTCGCAGAACGCATGCATGACTCAATCTGGCTCCCAGATAATCATCCCTTAAATCTGCATGTGCATCAAAATGGATGATATGTAGATCCGGATATTTCACAGCCACAGCGCGTACTGCTGCCAGCGTCACCAGATGTTCTCCTCCCAGAAGCAATGGAAATTTATCTGATTTCAATATTTCTTCTGCTCTCTTTTGAATATCCGAAAGCGCCATTTCACTGCTTCCAAAACAAAGTTCCAGATCCCCACTGTCAAATACACTGATATCCATAAGGTCTCTGTCCTGATATGGACTGTAAGTTTCAAGTCCGAAACTCTCATGACGCATAGCTGCCGGGCCAAATCTTGCGCCCGGACGAAAACTTGTCGTTGAATCAAATGGCGCACCATAAAGGACAATCGATGCTTCCTCAAAGCTGCTTTCGCATCCGATAAAAGTTTCTATATTCGGTAAAATCATGAATTATTCCTCCACTTCTTTCAGCATATCTTCCAGAAATGCCGGAAGGTAAAATGCTCCTTTATGGAGTCTTGTTGTATAGTAACGTGTACGAAGATTTAATGCATTCCATGCTTCTGCGTCCAGATCATCTACGGGATGATATTTTTTGCTGGCAAATCCAAACAACCAGTAACCTGCGGCAAAGGTTGGGATATGTGCCTGATAAACACGACTGATCTGAAATGTACTGGCAATTCTTTTATGGCTTCGCTGCATTGCATGTGCATCTTCTGCGTAGAATGGACTTCCCTGCTGATTGACCATGATTCCATCCTCTTTCAACGCATTGTAACAATTTCCATAGAATTCTCGGGTAAACAATCCTTCCGATGGGCCAAACGGATCAGAAGAATCTACGATAATGAGATCATATTTCGCCTCGCATCTTCGGATAAAACGGAGTGCATTTTCATAATGAAGATGTACTCTTCTGTCATCCAGTCTGCATGCATTTTCCGGAAGGTATGCACGACATGCCTCGACAACCATTGGATCCATTTCTACCAGATCAATGTGCCTGACCCTGTCGTATCTGGTCAGTTCACGAACGACACCACCATCTCCGGCTCCAATCACCATAATCTCTTTTGCTTCTTTATGGATCGCCATCGGCACATGCGTGATCATCTCATCATAAATAAATTCGTCACGTTCTGTCAGCATTACATTTCCGTCCAGAGTCAGAACACGGCCAAATTCCGGTGTCTCAAAAATATCAATTCTCTGATAATCACTCTGTCTGGAAAAGAGCTGACGGTTTACCCGGATACTGTGTTTCACATCCGGTGTATGGAATTCTGAAAACCACATTTCCATTGTTATTACCTCCCTGTCAGAACATTCAGTTTCAAAATATCCGGATCTTCCGGTCCGGTCATATTACAACCCTTCGCTTTTGCATACTCGATATAATCCAAAATTTCTGCTGTAATGCGTTCCCCAGGCGCAAGGATCGGAATTCCAGGCGGATAACACATCACAAATTCACTACAGACCATACCTTCTGTTTCCCTGAGTGGCAGACTGCACTTATCTGCATAAAAAGCATCCTGTGGGCTGGTCACTACCTGAGGATCAATATATTCCTGACTCAGAAGTCCTGTTCCGTCTGTCTGAAAACGTCTGCGGATCTCTGCAAGTGCACTCACAAGCCGTTCTACTTCCTGTGCGCGGTCTCCGATTGAAAGGTAAGCAAGAATATTTCCAATATCTCCAAATTCAATCTGAATGTCGTATTCGTCACGCAGAATATCATAAACTTCAATTCCTGCGAGTCCGATATCTAACGTATGTACACTTAATTTTGTAATATCAAAATCAAAAACAGAATTTCCATTTACCAGTTCTTTTCCAAATGCATAATAACCACCGATTGCATTGATTTCCTCTCTGGCATATTCTGCCATATCTGCCACCTGATGGAAAATCTGACGGCCACGCTGTGCAAGATTCCTTCTTGAAATGTCAAGACTCGACATCAGAAGATAGCTTCCTGATGTTGTCTGTGTCAGATTGATGATCTGACGCACATACCCGGCATGTACGTCCGGGCCTGTAAGAAGCAGACTCGACTGTGTAAGACTGCCTCCGCTTTTGTGCATGGATACGGACGCCATATCTGCGCCTGCTTCCATAGCTGAAACAGGAAGGCCGCCACCGAAATAAAAATGTGTTCCATGCGCTTCGTCTACCAGACACATCATTCCTGCCTCATGTGCCATCTTGACAATTGCTCGCAGATCACTGCATATTCCATAGTAAGTCGGATTATTTACTAACACTGCGACTGCCTTTGGATGCTCTTTTATCGCTTTTGCTACCTGTTCTCTCTGCATTCCCAGGGAAATTCCAAGCCGCTGGTCTACCTCCGGATTTACATAAACAGGGATCGCACCACATAAAACAAGTGCATTCAACACACTCCTGTGAACATTACGTGGCAATATGATCTCATCTCCACGTTTGCAGGCAGTCAGAACCATTGTCTGTACAGAACTTGTCGTGCCCCCTACCATTAAAAATGCATGTGCTGCTCCAAAGGCATCTGCTGCCAGTTCTTCTGCTTCCCGTATTACAGATACCGGATGGCAGAGATTGTCCAGTGGTTTCATACTGTTGACATCAACGCCTACACATTTTTGTCCGAGAAATTCTGTCAGCTCCGGATTTCCTCTTCCCCGTTTATGACCAGGGACATCAAATGGCACAACTCTCATTCGCCGGAAAGTCTCCAGAGCCTCATGGATCGGTGCATGATTCTGGTTTAATTTAAAACGACTCCCTTTCATATTTCCTCTCTTTCCAGGTTCCTTTGTCAAAACACTTTCTTAATACAGAAAAAAACGCAGATAAGGGCGCTAAGCCACAAACCTGCGTTCGGTATGTATTCGTCTGTTTTATTCTCAGCTGTAACAGAAAAGGCAATATCTTTTCTTAGATTTTTAAATAAAACTTCTGGATCATGCGTGTCAGAGTCTATATAGCAATTATACTTTTACTACTCTTATTGACCGTTTCACAAGTCTGCGCGTCTGGCGCATAAGGCTATCAAAGAAACCTACTTATAAAATTAGAGCTTTTAACTCAATCAATAAGGCAACCAAAGTTACCATAATCGGCAGTGGACCCGGCTGTCCGTATGGCCTTAACCTCGCTGGGTGGTCCGAAACAATTGCTTTGAAAAGACTCTGTCTGTTACTCTGCATCTTCGTCTCTCAAAATCGACTATAGCATAACATGTTAAAAAAACACTGTCAAGAATTTCTCCCATCTATTCGTTACTTTCTTGCAGCAATTCTTGTATTAAATTAAGGTTCGAATCAGAATGTTCCAGTTCTCTTGAATAACGATACACCGTATCTATCACATCATTTATATCTAGCACTTTTTCTTGCTTCGTCCACTGTGCCATCAGAAGTTCATGGATCAACAGGGTGCTGACAACAGCCATCTGTGCTTTCGCAAATGCTTCACCATCGTATACTGCACCGCAAAAATAGGTACTGATGAAATATACAAGGAGCTGTTCATATTGTATTTCATATTCCGGCATTTCTTTCGCCATCCAAGCATGAAATTCTTGTATTATCTCAACATACCGTTTTTTGTCTATTTTTTCATTTATATTTCTATATAATAGTTTCTCTGTCTCTTGAAGATAAGACTCCCAATCCGCTCTTAAATGTTCCATCTGATACTGATTTTGAAACATCTTTCTACTATATGTATAGTAATCCACTTCTGCAAGAGCATTTTTCACTTCCTGCACACCTTCTTCAGCCTGATAGTAATCAAATACATCATCCATCGAGAATATATCTTCTTCGTCAATACATTCCTGCAGATCACATGCAATCGCCAGAATAAGCGCTGCTCGCAGATTCAGCTTTTTCTCTCTGTCCTGTAAAATCTCAATCATCACATCTCTTGCATCTAACAGTTTCGAATATAAAAACGGATCAAAATCTTCATAATCTTCTTCCTCATCTGTTTCATAAGTAAGAAAATGTACCGGTTCTTTTTTATTCATCAGGATTCTCGCCACTTCCGGACAGGATACCGAAAGTGTAACCTCCCGCACATCTTCAAATTCTTCGATATGTCTTGGATACAATTTACAGGTTCTGCACAGGCTCTCTTCTCCCAGTGCGGTATACATATCACAGAGGTTTGATTGATTCAGAAAAGCACATCTTCTTTCTTTATCCTGCTTGAATGTTCCTTCTTCCCAGTTGACAGATTCTTTCAAGCGCTTTGCAAATGCACCTGTTTCATTTTTATAGTTTTCTAATGAAACATCATCTGCAACGATCTGCCATCCGGCACAACAAGTGTCCTCGCATTTTCCTGCAACACAGGTAAATTCATGATAATAATCCGGGATTGTATATAACATTGATTTACTTTTTTCCATTCCTTTCGCTTTTCTGATCGTCTATAGAATTTCCGACCTTTTTTATTATAGCACGCACTTTTAAGAAATGGTTATAAAAAAACGTATCAAACTGACTGGATTTCAATTATCACTATTGAATATCCAGTCGATTTGATACGTTTTATTATTTTCTTAGAAATTTAATTATTTCTTTTTCTCATACAGGAACTCTTCTGGAAGTGTTACATTAAAGTCATGTGCCAGTTCGCGGAAGTTCTCCGGTGTGATTGTCTGAATCTTTCTTGGTGTCATAGAAAGAATCTTCACAAGGATCTCTGCTGACTTCTCTACTGTATGCATAAGACCGAATGTAAGATCGAAGTCTTCTCCTGAACAGAACATTCCATGATGTGCCCAAATAGCAACATCGTATTTCTCCATCAGTTCAGCTGTCTTCTCTGCGATTGCTCTTCCGCCCGGAACCATCCAGCCTACAACTCCAACTCCGTCCGGGAATACGACCGGACACTCTGTTGCTGACTCCCAAAGTTCTCTTGTAAATACCTGATCATCCAAAGGAAGAACGAATGTCAGTGCGATTGTATTTGTCGTATGCGCATGGTAGATTACACGATGTTTTCCGTTTGTGATTCTCTTCTTCACTTCATGGTTCATCAGATGAGTTGGAAGCTCACTTGTCGGTCTTCCACCTTCTACCAGCCCCCAACGGATTCTGTATTTTGTTCCTGTAGAATCAATCTCGATAATTGCAAGACATACTTCAGGATCAACGATAATATTTCTGAAATACTTTCCACTTCCTGTTACAAGGAAGAATTCTCCTGCAAGTCCCGGAACCTCTGTTCCGATCTCTGTCCATTCTCCTGATTTATTCAGACGTGGTCTGATCAGCTCAACCTCTTCTGGTTTCAGACGATAACTTAAATTACCACCATTTCTCTCATGCCATCCCTGAAGGAATCCGTCATTTGCCATTTTAATAAAATCCTGTACAAACTTCGCATCTAAAATCTTCATATTATTCTACTCCTCCTGTTTTTACTCATTTACCGCAATGTTGTTTTGTGTGGTTTATTTCTTCTTTACTATTGTTTTCTTGTGGTTTCTATTTGTATTATAGATGGTTTTATGTGGTTTGTAAACACTTTTTTCAAAAAAAATTGTACAATCCGAAAGACATTAACACAAATCAAGCCTATCATGTTATCCTTCTCTGTCAATTACACTTCTGAGATTCCCGAAGATGTAGACCGCGGATGGTTCTATTTTTTTGTTACATTATTGAACCAGTTCTATTGGGTCGCTTCCGCAACGATTGGTGGAATCATTGGTTCTCTTCGGAGCGGATTCCTTTATGATTCCGACAATGATACTGATTGTACTTCTACTGACAGTACTTCGAAAGTGGCTGGAACTATCTGTTATATGTTGATATTATATTTTCTATAATAATCTCTATAGCAAAAAGGTCTGAGACCACATGTGCTTACACATTAGCGGTTGCTGTTCTCACTTCGTGCGACCAGCAACCATTTCTAATCTCATAACTCTTACGGCTTGCATCTGCCACAAGGCTCATATCCTTCCTTAATCAAATCCGACCTACTTCCTGTATACTCTTCTTTGTTCTCTGCTTTGATGTCCTTCACACCAGAGCAAGTTGATTTATGAAACTTTTTTGTATTCTTATTTAATATATAAGTTTCTCTTTTTGTTGAGTTTGATGTTGTTGGCGGATTGGATACATTTTTATCAGTTACTTCAGCTTCTGTTCCTGGAGCCCACTCACCTTCCGGCGTTGCGAGTTCTTCCGTCTGATAACTTTCTCCTGTCTCATAATTGATCACAATATATGGCTGCACATTATATACATATACGTTAAATGTCACCCCGGCGCCATCATCTTCCACAGACTTTGCCTCCATCTGGACTCCGGAAGCCACCAGGTCATCACCACTATAGATTGGAGTGACACGATACATCACATGATTATCCGTTTCTTTAACATAGTCTGCCACCTCATCCTCGAACGGAAGCATACCATCTACATTCATATAGCGGGTTCCTGTAATCAGGTTACGTTCATTCGCATTCTCACCTGTCAACTGGAAACCAATCAGATGACAACGGTTATACAGATATCCACCGTCAATTCCGTCATATTCCTTATTCACCCAGCCTGTCGGCTTCACACTACTGATGCTTTCTCTCTTCTGCGTCGGCATCAGATCTTCTCCAACACAGGCTTCCGCTGTCTGGCATCTTCCCTGTTCATCTAACGGGCTGTATTCTTCGTAAGAATCTGTCGTCAGCTCTTCTTCTGTAAAGGTTGGCTCATTATCATTGATCTCCACGTATGGCTGCCCTGTATACTCCGGTACTTCTTCCAGCGTATCAACAGATTCTATCTGCCCTGTTGATGCGAATGTCGTTTCTGTTGTCGTTTGATTTCCGCGGTCAGAATCCTGATTGCCTGATCCTTGTGATATCTGCAGTGAACCGCAGGATGTCAAAAGAAGACAAAGGGCCGTTATACATCCACATAATATGGTTTTAAATTTCTTTTTGCTCATATTGCACTCCTTTTTCGAACATATGTACTTGTTAAGTATACACTATTTTTTCTAATATAGGAAGTGCTTTGTGTGGACACCAGTAACAAAATGTCAATAGTTTTTTAATCACTTTTCAAAAAAGGAAAAAAAATAGAACGTATAGTTAATTTCCATACGCTCTATCTCACATTTCATATTAAATTTTTGAATTCTACAAACTGAAAGTTGCCGTTGTGAAGGTTATGCTCATTTTGCGTTATTACTCTTCCGAACTCCATCATTCATTCTTTTCACTTTGCGTTTCCATACAAAATATTGAACGAGCCAAGTGATGACGAAAATTGCAACGAATATTCCTACATATGAAAGAATACCAATGGCATTATGCTTCATCCAATTCGTAATATAGGCAATCGGAAACATCGTAACACAGGCAATGGAAAAGTAAATTCCGCTTTGCTTTGCAAGGCTCCACGAATCAATTTCCCAAATAACGGAAGCCATTGCAAAGCCTGTACCCAAAATTCCGCAGAGAATTGTTTGAAGAATAACTGCGTTTAATTCATTTTTCATTGTATCAATCAGCTCAGGGTTGACAGGATAGAACGAACCATCTCCTATGCACATTGATATAATCACAGTTATTACAAAACCGATAGCAATGCCGAGAGGGAATCCGAGAAACCCACGCTGAATCATCTTTTTTTTCATTTTTACCACCTCATATTCCTAATAATTGTTTGATCTTGGCGACAAAACGCCTTGAAACATAAGTAACCGTCCCATTTGAAAGCGTGACACAAATTGTTCCTGCAAAGCTTAAATCAAAACCCTTGACTTTTCTCAGATTGATAATATCCGAGTTTGATATTCGGACAAAAAAGTTGCTGTCCAGCCGCTGCTCCATTTCGTAAAGCCGCAGACGGAGCGTGTACTCACCGTGATTTGTTTCGGCAAACACTTTGCCCGATGCAGCAAAAATGCGGTAAATATCAAACGGCTCCAACACTTCGACAATATCATCTTTGAATCCGGCAATCATTTTCGGCTGCTCGTCTGAAAGCCTTTTCATGATTTCATTGATTTCGTCGGTCATTTTGTTTGTCACAACGATGATTTTGGGTTCCTTGCAGTTCTCATCTAACTTGATTTCAATTTGCATTTGCTCACATCCTCTTTGTTACGGTTACAGTATAAGAAAATCGAGAATTGATTTCCACCGATTCTCGATAGGTGGTCGTTTTCAGACCATAGACGGTAGATTATATAAATAATCTTCCTCATCAAATTCAAATTGTTACACTTAAAAAAGCGGAATTTCACCATCATAGTTTTCTGCTTTTTCC
>ERZ1026874.9-NODE-9-length-145802-cov-13.725716_pt1 | contig 145802 bp, 125 predicted proteins | sample MGYA00380167_ERZ1026874 | MGnify/ENA primary metagenome ERZ1026874 (study PRJEB33269, sample SAMEA4719803) | human gut metagenome | biome: human-associated habitat; feature: organic feature; material: feces | place: Cameroon | collected 2013-10 ...
CCGTGATTTGTGAGCAAGCTCCCAATCACGGTTCTTATTTTGCCTATGCGCGGCTATGCTTTCGTAACTTTCAATTTAGTTTGTCGCAAATACCCCAAAAACAATGAATTCCGTACAAAAAAGTTCCTAAACCAGGGATTTTTGTACGGAATTTCTTCATTTTGCCCATTCAGCGAAAATAACAGCTTTTTACATGGCAAAATCTCATGTTTTTGTATTTTTTAGATAAAATTGTCAGCAGTCCACGCCAAGCTTGCGCAGTTCCTCTTCCGCCTGCTCTTTGGTCAGGAAGTGGATGCCATGGATTCCCTGTTCTTCGGCGGCTTCGACGTTCTTCAAGGTATCATCCAGGAATACGCTCTCTTCTGCCTTCAATCCATAACGTTTCAAAAGCAATTGATAGATCTCCGGTTCCGGCTTGATCAGATGCTCCTTATAGGACAGGATACCGCCCTCCATCTCCGGTAGGAAATTCAATGCCTCTGCACACTCTACCTCGGCCTTGTGGGAAAAATTAGACAGATAATACACATGGTATCCTTTTGCCTTTAATTCCTGTAGCCAGGGGATTGCATAGGCTCTCGGAGTTACTATTCCGGCAATACTCGTAAATGCCTGATACAGCTCCTGCTCCAGCTGTGGTGCATCTTTTACAAACGCAGCCAGTACCTGTTCATCCGTCCAGGTACCGCGGTCATACTCTGCCCATGCCGGATGCATCACGGATGCTTTGGCAATCTTTTGAATCATCTCCGCATCGAATCCTTTGTCTGCCAGAAATCCTTCCCAGCGATAATCAGTCAGTACATTTCCAATATCAAATATTATATTACGTATCATCTTATCCCGTCTCCTATCTGTTTGTACATTCTCTTGCATACACCATCTGCATCATTTATATCGACCTCTTTATACCTCTTGCATACGCATCTGCATCATTTATATCAGTCTCTTTATACCTCTTGCATATGCCATCTGCATCATTTATATCGGCCTCTTTATACCGTAGCAGCTGCCGCATCCAGTTCCATGATCTCCAGCAGCTTCTCCGCCGCCGGCGCCATAGGCATTTTCGTATTCCTTACAACACAGAACTGTCTCTTCGGTATCATTTTATTGAACCTGAGTTCAAAAAGCAGACCGGATTCCACATAATCTCTGGCGAAATCCCGCATCACACAGCCCACACCAAGATTCCTCCTGACAAACTGTACGATCATATCACTGGTGGCCAATTCAAACTCCGGCTGCACATAGACACCGTTGCCCGCAAGGAATTCATCCATATAACTTCTGCTGCTGGTATTTTTCTCCAAAAAAATAAGGGGCAGGCTCTCCAGTTCCTGAAAATCCAGCATTTTATTTTTATAACCAAAAAATCTTCTCCCTGCCACAAACACATCCTCGATCTCCCGCACGGGGATCATCTGAATATCCGGTCTGTCTGGAAAAGGAGTGCTGACGATTCCGAAATCAATCCTTCCCTCTCTTAGAGAATTCAGTGTCTCCGGGGTGGGGGCATTGGATACGATTACTTTAATGCCGGGATACTTCTCATGAAATTTTTCAAGATAGGGAAGCAGATAGAACTGCAGTGTCATATCGCTGGCACCGATCCGGACTTCACCCAGCTCCATATTCTGCATCTGGTGGACCTTCTTCACCCCCAGTTCGATCTGTTCGTATCCTTTTGCCACATAGGAATATAACAATTCTCCCTCACCGGTCAGGCGCACACCTTTTGCCGCCCGGTGGAAAAGCGACACATCCAAAGTGTTTTCCAGCTGCTTGACAGCCTGACTGACCGCCGGCTGTGAAATGGACAGTTCCCCTGCCGCCTTCGTCACACTTCCGCATTTTGCCACATAATAAAATACTTTATATGCCTCCAGGTTATTGATCATAGTGTCTCCCATCAATCCCGCAAACCGTTTTGAGAAAAAAGGGCATAGGCTGCATCTTCTGCCGCGCCATGCCCTTTTCCTGCATTACTATAAATCATAAGCTCACGAATTCGTGCTATCGCACTTTACATCCTGCTTCGCAGGGTATTTCGTATTATACTCTATCATTATTTCTTCAGAGGACTCTCACGATAAATGATATCTTCTCTTCCGGGACCGTTGCTGACCATGGTGATAGGGAAGCCGATCTGCTCCTCAATGAACTCTACATACTTTCTGCAGTTCTCAGGCAGATCCTCGAATTTTTTGATGCCGCGGATATCACACTTCCATCCGGGGAGCTTCTTCAGTACGGGCTTAGCCTTCTCCAGCTTGTAGGTTACAGGGAAATCAGTGGTCACTTCGCCATCGATCTCATAGCCTACACATACAGGGATCTCCTCCAGATATCCCAGTGCATCCAGTACGGTAAATGCTACATCGGTAGCGCCCTGCAGACGACAGCCGTACTTGGTAGCTACACAGTCGAACCAGCCCATACGTCTGGGGCGTCCGGTGGTAGCGCCGAACTCACCGCCGTCACCGCCGCGGCGGCGAAGCTCATCTGCCTCGTCACCGAAGATCTCGGATACGAAAGCGCCTGCTCCTACTGCGGAAGAGTATGCTTTACTTACGGTAACGATCTGCTTGATCTCATAAGGAGGGATACCTGCACCGATGGCACCGTATGCTGCCAGGGTGGAGGAAGAAGTTACCATAGGGTAGATTCCGTGATCCGGATCCTTCATGGTACCTAACTGACCCTCTAACAGAATGGTCTTGCCTTCCTTCAGTGCCTTATCCAGGAATGCAGATACATCGCATACGAAAGGTGCAATCATGTCACGATACTCATGCAGGGTATTTAACAGTTCTGCGGGATCGATCAGCGGCTTATGATACAGATGCTCTAAGATGACATTCTTCATCTCGCTGACGCGCTGTACCTTTTCCTCTAACAGTTCGTCATCAAATAACTCACTTACCTGGAAACCGATCTTCGCATACTTATCGGAATAAAAAGGTGCAATGCCGGACTTGGTGGAACCGAAGGACTTGCCACCCAGTCTCTCTTCCTCATACTGATCAAATAAAATATGATAAGGCATTACCATCTGTGCACGGTCGGATACCAGAATCTTAGGCATGGGAACATTTCTGTCTGTGATAGACTTGATCTCCTTCATAAGGATGGGAATGTTCAATGCCACACCGTTACCGATCACGCTGGTGGTATGATTGTAAAATACACCGGAAGGAAGAGTGTGCAGAGCAAATTTACCATAATTGTTCACGATAGTATGTCCTGCATTTGCGCCGCCCTGAAAACGTACGATAATGTCCGCTTTCTCTGCCAGCATATCTGTGATCTTTCCTTTTCCTTCGTCGCCCCAGTTGGCTCCTACAACTGCCTTTACCATGTTTTCCTCCATTCTTTATCACGATTCGTGATAAATCTAACTCAAATCTCTTACTCTTTTGAGAGAACAATGTTTCTCTCATACTGTCTCTTAGTATACAACACTTTGTGATATAAGTAAAATCAATATTTATTATATTTTATATAATCTGCGATTATTGTGCTCCATCCCAGCAATAGGTACAGAGTTTGTCTCTTCCGATCCCCACAGACTCGATCATATCATCCAGTCTCTGGAACTGCAGGGTAGTGAAGTTCAGCTGCCTTCCTATCCTGCCTACCATTTCTTCATACTCCGGCGTATCCGGATCCACATAGTTCTTCAGGTCGATCTGTCTGTCTTCCTGCTCCATCTCCTTGATCACACGGCGGGTGATCAGATCCATCTCGGAGGAGGATCTGGAGAAGTTCAGATACTTACAACCGTATAACAAGGGGGGACATGCCGGACGGATATGTACTTCCTTCGCACCGCTCTGGTATAAAAATTCCGTTGTCTCTCTCAGCTGTGTACCGCGGACAATGGAATCATCAATGAGCAGCAGGCTCTGATCCTGGATCAGGTCATGTACCGGAATTAATTTCATCTTGGCGATCAGATTTCTCTGGGTCTGTATCGTCGGCATAAAAGATCTCGGCCAGGTCGGTGTATATTTGATGAACGGGCGGGAGAAAGGAATCCCCGAACGGTTCGCATATCCCACTGCATGGGCGGTACCGGAATCCGGCACACCGGCTACGATATCCGGCTTTACATGATCACGCTCCGCGAGCTTCGCGCCACACTGATAACGCATTTTTTCAACACTGATCCCTTCGTAAGAGGAAGAAGGATATCCGTAATATACCCACAAAAAGGTACAGATTTTCATGTCTTTTCCCGGCTGTACCAGCGTCCGCACGCCTTCCGGTGTCACCACGGCGATCTCTCCCGGTCCCAGTTCACGTACCGGCTGGTATCCCAGATTCAGATAAGCAAAACTTTCAAAGGAAACACAATATGCCCCTTCCTTTTTGCCCACGGCCACAGGAGTACGTCCCATCTTATCTCTGCCCGCATAGATTCCCTTCGGTGTCATGATCAGAAGCGTCATGGAACCTTCAATGATCTCCTGGGCGTACTGAATGCCCTCTACCAGGTTATCCTTCTGATTCACAATGGCTGCCACCAACTCCGTGGCGTTGATGTCTCCGCCGCTCATCTCCAGAAAATGGGAATGTCCTTTTGCGAACAGATCCTTTATAATGGCATCAGTATTATTGATCTTGCCAACCGTGGTGATGGCATAAGTTCCGTGATGGGAACGCACCATCAGTGGCTGTGGTTCAAAATCTGAGATACATCCGATACCGAGATTGCCCCGCATTTCATTGACATCCTTGTCGAATTTGGTACGAAACGGCGCATTCTCGATGTTGTGAATGGCTCTGTTATAACCTTCCTCTTTGCTGTAAACTGCCATTCCGGCGCGTCTGGTTCCCAGATGGGAATGATAGTCTGTTCCGAAAAACAGATCAAATACACAGTCTTCTTTTGCTGCGACTCCAAAAAATCCACCCATTTTTATCTATCTCCTGCTCTCTCTGATATTTCTCCGCAACGCAGAAAACCGCCATTGGCTCTCCTGGTCAAATGACGGATTTCTGTAATGATATGATTTCTATTTATACATTGATCTCTGCCTTTACGCCCAGAAGATCTTTGTTAGCTTCCAGAATCGGATGGATCACGTTCTTTAAGAATGCTTCCACCTGTTCCTTAGAACGTCCGATATACTTAGAAGGATCCATGGATGCCTTCAGTTCCTCCAGTCCCATGGGGAATGCAGGATCTGCGGCGATCAGCTCTAACAGATTGTTTTCTTTTCCTTCTACCTTCACGTTGCGGCCCGCCTCCATGGACAGCTCACGGATACGCTCATGCAGCTCCTGACGGTTACCGCCTAACTTTACAGCATCCATCATGATATTCTCGGTAGCCATGAAGGGCAGCTCACTCATCATATGCTTCTCGATCACCTTCGGGTATACTACCAGACCGTCCACAACATTCAGGCACAGATCCAGGATGCCGTCGATGGCAAGAAAGCCTTCGGGAATGGACAGTCTCTTATTTGCAGAGTCATCCAGCGTTCTCTCGAACCACTGGGTAGCGGAAGTGATCGCGGGATTCAGTGCGTCCACCATCACATAACGGGACAGAGACGCAATGCGCTCACTTCTCATGGGATTACGCTTATATGCCATTGCGGAGGAACCGATCTGATTCTTCTCAAACGGCTCTTCCACTTCCTTCAGGTGCTGTAACAGACGGATATCGTTGCTCATCTTGTGTGCGGATGCCGCAATACCTGCCAGTACGTTGGCTACTCTGGTATCCACCTTTCGGGAATAGGTCTGGCCGGATACGGGATAGCACTCCTTGAAGCCCATCTTGGCAGCGATCATGGGATCGATCTTGTCGATGGTCTCCTGATCCCCGTTGAACAGTTCCAGGAAGGATGCCTGGGTTCCGGTGGTTCCCTTGGAGCCTAACAGCTTCATGGTACCAAGAACATGATCCAGATCCTCCAGATCCAGAGAGAACTCCTGCAGCCACAAGGTTGCTCTCTTACCTACGGTCGTAGGCTGTGCAGGCTGAAAATGAGTGAATGCCAGGGTAGGCTGTGCCTTATACTTATCTGCGAAATCAGCCAGCTCCTTCATAACATTGATCAGCTTTTTTCTGACTAACTTCAAAGCCTCTGTCATCACGATAATATCGGTGTTGTCACCTACGTAGCAGGAGGTTGCACCCAGATGAATGATTCCGGCTGCCTTGGGGCACTGCTGTCCATATGCATATACATGGCTCATAACATCATGACGTACCAGCTTCTCACGCTCTTTTGCCACATCATAATTGATGTCCTCTGCGTGTGCCTTCAGTTCCTCGATCTGCTCATCTGTGATGACGGGTTTCCCGTCCTGGGACAGTCCCAGCTCTTTCTCCGTCTCTGCCAGTGCGATCCACAGTTTTCTCCATGTACGGAATTTCATATCCGGGGAGAAAATATACTGCATCTCCTTACTGGCGTAACGTTCGGATAACGGGCTCTGATATCTGTCTGTACCTGTACTCATTTGTCTGCTCCTCTTATTTTCTAATTATTACAACTATTCGAGCCATCTTACGAATAGTTATCATTTATTTGTCAAAGTCTCCGCGGATATCTTCCGCAGGCGGTTCCATAGGGTATTTGCCGGTAAAGCAGCCCTTGCAGATGCCGAGCTTACCGCCCACCAGCTCTTCCAGTCTCTCGATCTTCAGATAGTCCAGACTGTCTGTACCGATGAGATCACTGATTTCCTTCACGGAACGGTTATATGCGATCAGCTGGTCTCTCGCCGGAACATCTGTGCCGAAATAGCAGGGCCACAGAAAAGGCGGTGAGCTGACTCTCATATGGACCTCCTTCGCTCCTGCCTCCCGCAACATCTTCACGATACGGTCGGAGGTGGTGCCGCGGACAATGGAATCATCGATCATGATGACACGCTTGCCTTCCACGGCTTCCTGGATAGGATTTAACTTGACCTGTACACTGCTCTCTCTGCTCTTCTGCTTCGGCTTGATAAAAGTTCTGCCCACATAGGCATTTTTCACGAAGCCCATACCATAAGGGATTCCGGACTGCATGGAATATCCCATGGCAGCGCAGTTGCCGGACTCCGGTACGCCGATGACCAGATCCGCATCCACCGGGGAATCCATAGCCAGGAACTTTCCTGCCAGAATACGGGAATCATACACGCTGATCCCATCGATAAAGCTGTCAGGTCTGGCGAAATAAATATACTCAAAAATACATCTTGCGGTATCCGCAGGCTTCAGCACATGGCTGGTGTCGGACTCGATCCCCTTCTCCGGAGATATGGTCACGATCTCACCGGGTAACACATCCCGGACAAATTCAGCTCCTACCGTATCCAGAGCACAGGTCTCACTGGACAGAAAATAGGTATGGTCTCTCTTACCGATACATAACGGCTTAAAACCATAAGGGTCTCTGGCGCCGATCAGCTTCCTCGGAGACATCACCACCAGGGAGTACGCTCCCTTGATCTTCGTCATGGCTCTGCCCACCGCTTCCTCTACGGATTTGGAATTCAGACGCTCTCTGGCAATATGGTATGCAATGACCTCGGAGTCAATGGTGGTCTGGAAGATAGCACCGGTGTACTCTAACTCTCTCCGCAGTTCCGGAGCATTGATCAGATTACCGTTATGTGCCAGTCCCAAAGTACCTTTTACATAATTCAGTACCAGAGGCTGTGCATTTTCTCTGGTAGAACCGCCCGCCGTGGAATAGCGGACATGTCCCACGCCAATATCCCCCTTTAACTTCTCGAGGTGTTCCGGTGTAAATGCCTCATTGACCAGTCCCATATCCTTGCTGCTTAAAACTTTCCCTTTCGGTCCGTTTGTATCGCTGACGGCGATACCGCAGCTCTCCTGACCTCTGTGCTGTAATGCCAGAAGTCCGTAATAGATCGTAGATGCCACATCGTGTCCGTCAAAGTCGTACACACCGAAGACACCGCATTCTTCCTTTAATTTGTCGTTATTTTCTGTCTGGATATAAATGTTGTCCGTCACTTGTAAGCCTTACCTTTCCTGCCTGCCCCCGCAAAAAGGAATACCCAAAATTATTATTTACAGATCCTTTCCTGTCAGCATCTTGTATGCCTGAAGGTATTTGCCGATGGTCTTCTCCACGATCTCCTCCGGCAGCTTCCAGCCCTTTTCGGGATTGGCTTTCAGCCAGTCACGGGCGAACTGTTTGTCAAAGGAAGGCTGGCCATGTCCGGGCTCATAGCCGTCTACCGGCCAGAAACGGGAGCTGTCGGGAGTCAGCACTTCATCTCCCAGTACCATATTGCCGTTCTCATCCAGACCGAATTCGAACTTGGTATCTGCAATGATGATTCCTTTGGTCAATGCGTAATCCGCACACTTTTTATAAATAGCGATGGTATAGTCACGAAGCTTGGCAGCATATTCTGCTCCCTTGCCCGGGAAACGCTTCTCCAGATATTCCACACTCTGTTCGTAGGAGATGTTCTCATCATGATCTCCGATCTCCGCCTTGGTGGAAGGGGTATAGATGGGCTCAGGAAGCTTATCTGCCTCCTTCAGACCTTCCGGAAGCTTGATGCCGCATACGGTACCGTTCTTCTTGTAGCTTTCCCAGCCGCTTCCGGTAATGTATCCACGAACGATGCACTCGATGGGGAGCATGTTCAGCTTCTTGCACATCATGCTGTTGCCGTCAAACTTCGGCTGTCTGAAAAATTCCGGCATATCCTTAACATCAGCGGATACCATATGATTGGGGATCACATCCTCAGTCATATCAAACCAGAATTTTGACATCTGGGTCAATACAGTCCCTTTCTTTGTTACCGTGTTGTCCAAGATCACATCAAAGCAGCTGATACGGTCAGTTGCCACCATGATCAGGGTATCTCCGTTGTCGTAGATCTCACGAACTTTGCCTTCCTTGATCGGTTTCATTTCCTGTACGCTCATACCATCAGTCCTCGCATTCTTATGTTTTTCAGTCTTTTATTGAAACAGGTGTGGGCAAGATACACCCACACCTAATAGATAAACAGATTTGCGAAAAAAAATCAATATGTTTTTACTGCAACTTACCGATAAATTCCCGAACCCGGGCATTTTCCGTTGTAAAAAGTGCTTCGGGAGAACCTTCCTCCACGATCACACCCTGTTCCATGAAAATAATGCGGTCGGATACTTCTCTGGCAAACTGCATTTCATGAGTCACGATGATCATGGTCATATGTTCACTTGCCAGCTGTCTGATCACCTTTAATACTTCTGCCGTCAACTCCGGATCCAGTGCTGAGGTCGGCTCATCAAAGAACAGGATCTTAGGCTGCAGTGCCAGTGCCCTGGCTATGGATACTCTCTGCTGCTGTCCGCCGGACAACTGGTAAGGGTAGGCATCTGCCTTATCCGACAGTCCCAACTGTGCTAAAAGCTTCTCCGCCCTCGCCACGGCTTCTGTGCGGCTTACCTTATCCACATGGATCGGTGCATCGATGATATTTTTCATCACCGTATAATGGGGAAAAAGGTTAAAATTCTGGAATACCAGTCCAAAACATTTACGGATCTTATGCAATTCCGACTTCGATGCATATTCGCACTGTATTCTGCCGTTTTTATCCGTTTTCTCCGAAGCTGCCGTCTGTCCTAAATAGATCAGCTCACCGCCGTCCATTTTTTCCAAAAGCGTTGCACAGCGAAGCAGTGTGGACTTCCCGGAACCGGAGGGACCGATGATGGAGACCACCTCTCCCTTTTTCACGGTCAGGGAGATATCCTGGAGCACTCCGTTTCCATCAAAGCTTTTTTTCACATGATTCATTTCTAAGAGGATTTCTCCGTCTGTCTGTTCCATATACGATACTCCTGTCTGTCACCTATCTGTAATAAGATGTCTTCTTCTCCAGGTATTCCATGAAGGATGCCACAACGAGATTAAAGATATAATAGAATACACCTGCCGCCAGCAACGGAACCACACTGGTCTGTGCTGCTCCGATCTGCTTCGCGACTGTAAACATCTCCGCGATGGAAATGGTAAATGCCATAGAAGTATCCTTGACTAATGTGATAGTCTCATTGGTCACCGGCGGAAGCACCCGCTTCACGACCTGCGGCAGAATGATCTTCACGAAAGTCTGTGCCTTACTGTAGCCCAGTACCTGCGCAGCCTCATACTGTCCCACCGGAATAGATTCGATCCCCGCACGGTAGATTTCCGCAAAATATGCTGCATAGTTGATCACGAATGCCACGATCACCGCCGGGAAACGATACCCCGTTCCCACGTGCATGCGGAACACATAAAAGGGTGCAAAATACACCACGATGATCTGCAGCATCAGAGGGGTTCCTCTCATGATGGATATGTAAATTTTGGAAATAATGCGGATCACCTTACATCCCGACATTCTTCCGAAGGCTACGATCAGTCCAAGAGGAAGCGAGAATAAAAGGGTCAGTACAAATATTTCCACCGTTATCAGAAAGCCCTCTGCCAGCTGGGCACTCATGGTCAGCAAACTCATGAAATCTACTCCTTAATTATCCTGACTTACATCAATTATCTTTTGTTATTTACCGAGGCAGACACTGTCGGTCAGTCCCCACTTTTCAGCGATCTGTGTGAAAGTACCGTCTGCTGCCATCTCATCAAGGGTCTTCTGCACGGTATCTCTCAACTCATCGTTACCCTTTAAGAAACCAACGGCGTACTGCTCTACTGCCAGCTTGTTCTCCTCACCCTGCAGCATAACGAACTTCCCTGCTTCTCTCTGGGCGATCTGGTACTGTGCCACACCGATATCGATAGCTACGGCATCTACCGCACCCTGCTCCAGATCCATGAATGCAGTGTTATAATCCGCATACTCGATCAGCTGTGCAAAGGAATCACGCAGTGCAATGTTATCACTGTTCTCTTCATCATTCAGTGCAGCCAGTGCGGAAGAATCCTTCTGTACCGCTACAACCTTGCCTGCCAGCTCTTCCTTATTCTGTACACCGGAAGCTGCTGCTACGACGAACACCTGACTGTTATCCACATAGGGCTCGGTCCAGGTGTAGGCATCCTCTCTGCCGTTCATGGTGAACCCGTTCCAGATACAGTCAATGGCTCCGGAAGAAAGCTCCATATCCTTTGCATCCCAGTCAATGGGCTGCTTTACCAGTTCCCAGCCCTGTCTCTTGCATACTTCCGCTGCCAGATCCAGGTCAAAGCCTACATATTCTCCATTGTCATCACGATATCCGTAAGGGGGAAATTCCGCATCAAAGCCTACGGTAAATGTCTTATCAGATCCTTTAGAACCACAGCCGGTAAGAACACCTGCTGCCATGCTGATCGCCAATAATGCCACTAATACTCTTTTCATAATACATCCTCCCGTTCTGCCACTCACTGTTGGCCGCATTGTATACTTTAGCATGGTAAATTGCTAACACGGTGTCATAGTAACATAACGGGAGGGTCTTGTCAATTCTTTATCGGTCGTAACGCTCCACCATCGAGAGAATTTCCTTTGCATATCTGGGGTATGCTGCTGCTACATCCTTCACTTCGTTTCTGGCGGTCTCCGCCACCTCCTGGTTGTAATCCATCTGTTTGCGGAGCGCCTGTCTTCTCTGAATGAGTTCATGTCGGATTTCCACCATTTCGCGTTTATCCAAAAGAGCTGCCGTCTGACCGATCCAGCGTTCCGGCATCTGTACCCGATAGTTAGACAGCTGTTCCACCAGTTGCTTCTGGTAATATTCGATCTTGGCTTCCGCCTCCGCGAACTGTTTCCGTTCTTCCTTTTCATCCTGGTACATTTTCCACAGCTTTTCCAGTCTGGCTGCACTGTCCGTATTATATTTCAAATACAGATATTCCATCAGCTGACAGTTGTTCACATACCGGATCTTTACTTTGTTCTGCAGCTGGATCAGTTTATTGATGGTCTTCTCCACACGCTGCAATTCCCTGTCACTGTCCATGTATTTGATACACACATAGGAGATTGCCACTGCGCCGGCGCCTACCGCCAGGAAATATCCCACATAAGTATCCATTTCAAATGCAAACTGCAGAACAGCCAGCATGATCACGCACACGATCAATGCCGTCAGGAAGATCACCGCCATTCCCCTCTGATTATTCATCAGATTCTCCAGTTCATTTCTGCGATATTCATAAGCATGCCGTTCTCCATCCAGTCGATGCAGATCCTGTCGTACCAGATTGCCGTATTTTTCGCCTTCCCGGATCTTCCGAATCCCTTCTTCGATCTCATCTTCTCTTTTACGGATGGCATAATAATCCGCATCTTTCATCCGGTTTTTCTTCTCACGATATTTACTGCGTTCCTGTTCCAGCGCAGATATTTTACCTGCGGTACGGTTGATCTCCCCTCTCTGCTGTGCAGGTAACGCCTCAATCTCTTCCATATCCGTCAGGTACGATGTTACCAGTGTATATTCCCCGGTGAGCAGATCGACCTCCCTGGAAGCTTCCGCTATCTGCTCCAGGCAGTTCACAATGTAACGTTTCCGCTGATCTTCCTCTTCAAAATTTACACCGTTACGTGTATAGACCAACTGTTCCCAGTCATCCTCTTCCACCGGTTCTGTTTTTTTCTTAAAAAAGCGTTTCCACCACGCCATAGTTTTCTCCTGTCCGTTCTGGTCCTGTTATATGCTGACACTCGTCCGATAACTGTTTTTCAATGCTGTGATGAGTCTCTCATTTTCCGCATCGTATTTCTGTCTGTCATTTGCGCGCCATTCTCTTCGCAGTTTCAACTGCCGGAATTCCGGCTGCTGTTCCCATTCTCTCCCGAATTGTTCCATACTTTTCTCCAGTTCCAGAGATTCTGTATAGAATTCCGGGTTCCGGGCCGCAAATGCCACATAAGCATCTTCTGTAAGCTCCATGCGTTTTGCCGCAAGATAAGCATCCAGATGGCTTCTGTCCGGATCCGCCTGCCATGCCTCACGAAAATACTCTGCTGCCTTATCATAAAGCATCAGTCCGGTAAGGGCCACGCCTTTATTATGCAGGATCGCCGCCCTGACTTTTCCGGCCGGAAGCTCTCTTCCTTCTCTCTCGAGATCACTCCAGGTTTCCAATAGCATATCATATCCGCGAATGGCCGCGGCATATTTTCTTTTTTCCACCATATAGTCGATCTGGCTCTTACGTTTCTCCAGGTTGCTGAGTCCGGATCCCTGCTTCAGCACCTGTGCGACTGCCTGCAGTTCTTCTTCCCCATAGATTCCCACATACTGCAGAATCGTCAACACGAAAACACTCAGTGACCCCTGTTTATGTACCATGGGGTACAATTGCTTTGCCAGCTCTCTGACCCTGCATTCCTCTCCGATCCAGTCCACCAGTTTATCATTCATGATAGACATATCCAGAAGAAACGCATTTTCCTTCAGGCAATAGCACAGTTCCTCCATGCAATAGACCCGGATCTCCAGTTCTTCTATATTATAGGCTGTTTCACAATATTCACCTACACACAGACTTGCCTTCATTTCCATTCTCATCTCCATCCATCTTCATCTCCGGTCAGAGTTCGATCTCTTCCTTCCAGATGTGATGTGTTGCAGCACGAAATGTGCCAAATCCCAAATCCTCCAGTTCTACCTTGAGGTGTGTGTCATCCCGCATTTCCACGCTGATCCGCAGGCGGATGATTCCCTCCTGTAATTCTTCCGGTACGATTCTGGCGATCCGGTTCCCCTTGCCGGTCAGGGAAGTGATCAGGATCTCCACAGCTCGTCCCTCCAGCAGATAGAATTCCATGGTATTTTTGGCTTCATACCAGTTGATTCCGGCATCCAGCAATGCCTGGTAGGATTCCTCTCCCTGCCTGAGAACCTTCATTCCGATATTGGATTTGAGTTTATCTTTTCCCAGAAACACATGATTTTTACCGTTTTCCCCGGGAGTCAGTCTCTCCATCATGCCATAACAGGCACCCTTGCTGAACAGATTATTGCCTTGGAAAACTCTCCTCCCCTTACACAGATAGCGCAGGGATTCCTTCATCCAGTCCCGGGAAAAAGCTTCACCGATCAGATATACCGAAGATATCATCTGATTTTCACACAGTTTTTTCGCGATCTCCTGCATTTTCTCATCGGATTCCGGTACCGGGAAAGGAAATTCCCTCTCCTCCATATATGCCACTACAGGTGTGGTATGCCGGTTGCATTCCATGCAGTAGGTACGTATGGAAGCATCTCCATATTCGCATAATATCGTCTTATGCCGCCACAGTTCCTCCGGCTGGTACAGATTATAGTAATAAAAGCTCTCCACATGACTTTGGAAGCAGATCTGATCCGTCTTCAGATGAAGTCCCTCTGTGGCTGTTGTCAGCACTTCCAACATCCGATGATCCAATTCTTCGCAGGTGATCATCAGGGCACCGATACGTTCCGTATTTGTCACCTGAGATAAAAGACCCAGACTTCGTTTCAGGAAAAGCGTCAGCAACGCAACCGGATCAATCGGTGCGCCGTCGATCTGCACCGGTTCTCCGTCCCTGGCCAGCTTCAAAAGGTTCTCCACCAGAATTCCTTCTTCCTCCCCGGCATATCGTATTGCTTCACTTCCGTAAAACCACTGGTTGACTCCCTGTCTCTTACTGAGCGCCAGCGGAATGGTATAGACCGAAGATCCCGCTACGGAAGACAATGTTCTGATCTCTTCCTCACTACCCGTAACATAGCAGCTGATCTGCGCATATTTGTTGCCAAGATCATATCCGACGATTACTTTTTCGCTTCCCGGCAGTCGCATCTTCCTTCCGCCCCCTCTCTGTGGTCTGTCTGATCTTACTGCAGAGTGAACAGTCTGTGATCCAGATATTCTCTGCGGTAATATTCCTCCAGAAGATGATCCAGTGTATCATCATCCTGCAGCGTCATACTGATCATCATATCATTGACAATCTCGTATTTACTGTCCGGATTATCATTCATGATATCACTCTTCTGTAAGCTTCCGCTCTCCGTCAGTTGTTCTCCGTTTGCGGATTCTTCCATAATATAATACTGAATATTCTCACCAAAAAAGAGCACAAACTCTTTGAAAAATACTCCACTGTATACTTCCTGCATGTATTCCGACAGATAATCCTCTGCCTGTCCGTTCTCGTGCAGCATCACATAATGAATTCTTGCCCGGACACCGCCTCTGGTATGATACTCCACAATGGTCTTGTCCTTTAGTTCCTGCAGCTCGGGAAGGCAGTCCTTATATTCCCGGAAAAAGTTCAGATGAATATGCTCTTTCATCATTTCCTGCAGGAAGTCCCGGATCAGCAGCTCATCTTCTCTCTCCAGCCTGTCTCTGTTCTCCGCATAGAATTTCAGATATGCCAGTTTACAGATTCTCTGTGTCTCTTCCCCCCGCAGATAGCAATTACGGATTTCATGAAAAATGTATTCCTCCGTCAGTTTTTCTCTGCAGAAGTAATCATAAGAGCTCTGGATCAGAACCGCCTCTTCGATCTCCTGTCCGGCTCCCTGGGATACGTAATAGCGGAAAATATCCAGCCGTTCTCCCACAAATGCACCGGAAAACAACATCTGTACCAGAATTTTCTCACTGAGTTCATAGCAGTCTACTTCAAAAGATCTGGCTGCTTTCCAGATATCACGCAACTCTTTCGTCGTTCCCTGTACATAATGAGACAGATACTCCAAAACATTTCCGTTGTATTTTCCTCTGCGAAAAACAGACAATGCTGCCGCATATAAGGCAGGTTCTCCGTCATGTACGGACTGTGAGATCAGCGCATCCGTCAGGCGCAGCAATATTTTGGCTTCCGCAAAATACGGTGTATACCGTTCGATCCACTGATATGCCTTCTCATAATTCCCCAGCAGTATCAGGAAACGCAGTACGGTCTCCCTCTGTTCCACCGTCAGATGTTCTCCATCAAACTCCTGCAGATATTCATCCAATGCCTGCACATCATCGGCATCAAAATAAGCCTGCGCCAGCTCTACCGCTATTTTATGCCGCAGCTTCGGCTCCACGGCATCGGATGCCGCAAGTCTTGCCATACGCATTAACTTTGCGGAAGGCATAGCTTCTTCTCCTCTGTCATTTTGTGCAAAATACAGATCCAGTTCCACAGTATCCGGCACATAATGTTCCAACAGCCGCAGATATTTTCCGGGCACCAAAAGCTTCTCCAGCGTGTATTCCACATTTTTCAGGAATCTGTTCCCATAGGCATCCTCAAATGCAATGGTATAATCATTTCCGTAGATTGCTACCCATGAGATACCGTTCTGCAGTAAAGTCTCCGTCATTTTCAGGTTGCCCGGCTGACCGACGATCACCTTGCGTATTCTGTTATCTTCCACCCGTACCAGATGTGCAAAAAGAAGACGGGAAAGCGGCTTTGCCATTGTCTCCGTCACAATCGCGGGCGTCAGGAATCCCTGATACAGCACCGCCAGATGTCTGTTAATGTGCTGTTTCTGAATCTGATCGATGACAAACCGTTCGATACGCGGTTCGTAATGTTCATACAATTCTTCGTATTCCGCCCTGTGTTTCAACAGATACGCATATAAAAAGGCACTGTGTTCGTAATCCAGATTGTTTTGGAACGAGAAATACATCAATATTACCTTCGGCAGTTCCGTTACGGAATCCATATCTATCGAGGCCATATAATATTCATACAGATTGGTGATCCGCAGATGGCTTTCCACACCCTTCTCATACCAGCCAAAAGCATCCGTACCGGTCTTGCCTCCTTTGATCAACAGACTGCAGATTTCCTGCAGGATACGTACATCTTCTTTTTTCCCATATACTTTTTTCAGAATTCTGCACAAAAGCGGCGAATATTCCCGCACTCTGCCTGACAGATACAGAAGCTGTTCTAACAGGCTGTCACTGATTGCCTCCTGTCTGGCGCCAAAATGCAGCACCTGCAGTTCAAATCCGTTCAGTTTCCGCAACAATGCAGGATTGCTGTTCAGAAGTGCCAGTGCCTCCAGATAGATGACCGGACTGGTACATCCATACTGATATTGCTTCTCCAGGAACAGCCATTTTCCGGAAGCAGACCGGTTATACTCTTCCGACAGATACAAAAGCAGCCACGCCACCCGCCATCTGGTCCTGTCATAGCGATAGATCTGCTCCACCTGTTCCGCCATCTGCCTGGTATACTGGGGATCTCTGTGGATCAGTGTCGTCAGATACAGATAATATGCCCACAGATCCCCGCCGGCAGCTTTCTGTTCCTCCAGCATATCCGCTGCATGATCCAGGATCCAGCCGGCTTCATTGTATCTCTCTTCGGTGATCAGAAGTTGTGCCTGAAACAGTCTGGCCGATGCATCCCGTTCATCCATAGTCACCATACGTTCCACCAATTTGCCGGTCTCTGCCAGCCAGGTACCTGTTCCGATCTTACGTAATCTGAAATCCTCATAATATTTCATGATCTGTGCTCTGCACTGCATATGACTGTGATCCGCATGCCGCACCGCCGTCATATCCCCCAGCTGTACCGTCACCGGGATCTCCAGCGACGTATAAGCATTGTATATATAGATCCTGCCGAAATTTTTACCGGGCCTGCATATACTGCTGTCGATATAGACCGGGAGTCTGCACCGGTTTCCCAGAAAATCGTCATCACTTAATGTTTCTTTTTCTGTGAAGACAAACTCTCCCTCACATTCGATCTGTAAATCGGTATATCCCCAGCCGTTTCTGACAATATTCAGGCTGTTCTCCGTCACCCCGTAATTACCTTCCGCTCTGGAAAGCTTTTTCACCAGTTCCTTTTCCTCTATCAGAAACTCTATCTGCTGCTTTTTATTGATACAGATCAGAAATTCCTCCACGTTCTGCTCATTGCCCTCATAGGCGGACAGCATACGATAGCAGCCATAAAAATGTTCATCATTCCCCTGGAACAGACGCCGGAAATCCGGATCATAGAATAACCGTACCGCTTCCGCCCAGTTACTTTTCGCCAGATTAGCAAAATGAAACAGATTCCTTATGGTACCGATGGAAGAATTCAATACGCCATGCTCCACGGTCACCACGAAAGGCAGATTGTATTCTCCCCTGTTGCTGACTACAGAAAAAGAGCCCTTCACCACATCCCCTTCCTCCAGATTCTCTCCATGGAAGCAATAAAAAATTTCTGCATCTGAGCCGGTAAACTGGTCTGTTATGCATTCCATCAGCAGATGGTCCGATATTACAGATCCTTTTACATAGCCTTCCGATGCAGAAAGGATGTGAAAAGAGCCTTCGTACGCTGTTCCCTGAGACAGGGAAATCTCTATTTTAGAGCAGGAGAATTCCAAAGAACCATTCTCATAATCGAAGTTTCCTCCTAAAATTCTATCAAGTATCTCCTGCATGTACCTTCACCCGTTCCCTGTTGTCAATTTGGATTTATTATACCAAATTTCGTACGTAAGGGCAAGGTGCCATACCTGTCAGTCCAGGTTTAATTTTTTATTCATGATGTAATAAGATACTCCGTACATGATCGCTGCCAGGAGCAGGCTGGTGATCACATTAATATCATAGACCGAATTGGCACTCACCGAGATTCCACTCTGACTGCTCATGACATTTGTACCAAACATGAAAGCACTCTGTACAGTGCTGCCGATGATGGAAGACAGGATCGTCACTCCCGCATAGGCCAGGATTCCCATGAACCCTTTATGTTTAGAAGACAGCTGACCGATCGTCAGGGCTCCGAACAGAGTGACCATAGTAATGAAAGGTCCTACTACATAGGTTAAGAGCAGCGTGATCCCATAATGCAGCAGATTGATTCCCATCTCGTCTTCATATGCTCTGCCAATCTCATAAAAAGCATCCGTCAGGAATTCCCAGATATTCCCATTATATTGTGTCATTACACCACTCAGTTCACCAACATTTAAAAGTCCTGTCATCAAAGACACGACCAGTGCCATCACTGAGATACCAATGCCTATCGTAAGGAACAGATACCAGGCACCGGAGACCAGTACCTTGCTTAAGAACAGTTGGTTTGCCGTCACCGGCAGAGTATGGGACAGATAGCCTTCATCCGTATACATGCTGCGGTAGAAGCGGATTCCCAGGAAGATCAGCATGCCCCAGGTGGACGCCAACAGCATGATCACATACAGTATCAGTGTTGCCACAAAGGAAGAGACTACAAACCAGCTCTGTGCCGCATTTATATCATTGCCGTCCACAATTTCCGTTACCAGTCCTCCCGGCATGCGTAATACCACGCAGCCGATCACGGTGACTACAAACATTCCAAGAAGCATCAGTGTACCTGCTCTCCAGATATTTTTCCATTCATATTTCATCAACTTTCCTAACATGCGAACACCTCCCTGAAGTAAGCATCTACAGACTTTCCCTTCTCTTCTCTGATATTGTCAACAGAGGTATACAACACCAGCTGACCGTAGCGCATGAAGATCACTTCATCCAGTACCTGCTCCACATCCTCGATCAGATGGGTGGAGATCAGTACCGTAGCTTCGGGATTGTAGTTGTTGATGATGGTGCGCAGGATATAATCTCTCGCTGCAGGATCCACACCGGCAATCGGCTCATCGAGAATATACAGGCTGGCATTCCGGCTCATCACCAGGATCAGCTGTACCTTTTCTTTTGTACCTTTGGATAAGGTCCGCATCTTCACCGTGGGGTCGATTCCAAGGCTTTTTAACATTTCTTCTGCTCGTTCCCTGGAAAAGTCCGCATAAAAGTCCTGAAAATAATCCAGGATCTCCCTGATCGTCTGATTCATAGTCAGGTATGTGCGGTCCGGGAGATAGGCCACCTTACTCTTAGTCGCCGGTCCCACATTATTGCCATCGATCAGAATGGTTCCTTCCGTCGGTGTCAGTAGACCGTTCAGTATTTTGATCAGGGTCGTCTTACCACTGCCGTTGGGTCCCAGCAGACCAATGATCTTCCCCTTGGGAAGACTTACGGTCAGATGATTCACGGCCACATTGGTGCCGTATTTCTTGGTTAAGTTCACGATTTCCACCAAATTATTCATTTATTTTCCGCCTCTCTTGATTGTTTACCGGAATCCCCGGTCTCTCAGGACTGCATTTTAGCCAAGAGCTCTCTGATCTCCCCGGTGTCATATCCCAGCTCCTGCATATTGTCTATAAAGCTCCTCATATGACCGGCTGCCAGCTTCTCCCTCGTATTGGAGATCAGTTCCGTATTCTCCGTAACCGTTCTGCCGCTGGTCCTCTGCGTCATGATCAGACCACTCCGCTCCAGTTCCGCAAATGCCTTCTGCATCGTGTTCGGATTCACCGCTGCCACCGCCGCCAGATCACGGACGCTGGGGAGCTTCTCTCCCGGCTGATATTTTCCGGATACGATTTCCCGCTGGATCCGTTCTACCAGTTGCGCATAGATTGGCCTGTCAGCATCTAATTCCCACACCATTCCTATCATCCTTTCTTAATAATTTTCATTTCGTTTTTACTTTTTCATATCTATTGTTTTGTTGTATTATTTGTATAATACAATAGTACGACATTCTTTGCATCCTGTCAAGAGGCTTTTCTTTTATAACAGTCTGGGAAAATTTCTTTCAAAAAACAGGAACTCCCGGTCGGAAGCAGTATCTGCCTCCAACCGGGAGTTCTTGTTTTTACCGATATTGAAACAATGAACAGATCATTTCCAGATTGCTGTCAGGACATGTTCTCCTGTCATTTGGACAACGGTATCTGCGGTGATCGTCTGTCCGCTGTATTCCCAGCCGGCAAAGATGCTTCCTTCTTTGACCGGTTCCGGAAGTGTGCCATAGGTCTCACCGAAAGTCACCTGCTTGGATTCCGTGACCGCACCGTCTGCATCCGTGCCACCGTCATAGTCAAATTTCACTGTGAACTGTGCCGGTATCCAATGCGCGGTCAATGTCATATCGCCGGTAACTTTTTCCGACTGGAAATACCATAACACCGTCTCGCCTTCCTTTTCCGTATACCATCCGTCAAAGGTGTATCCGGGCTTGTAAGGTATCTCCGGCTCCGTAATGAACTCACCGTAGCGGATCTTCTGTGCGGGCACTTCGCTTCCGCCATCCGTATCGTACATAATGTTGAATCCACCGCGTACAGCGAAGAAAATGATCATTCCCACGATCACCACGATCAAAACACCGATCAGGCCGTCCAAAATGCGAATGGGGACATCCTTGCTTCCGTAGATACCGCGGCCGAACCATTTTCCCTTCGGGCGGACCGCCTCCTGTGTCTGTCCCGCCATTTCTGACGATGCGGTGACCTCTGCTGCCTTTTCTTCTGTATTCTCTGCTGTCACTTGTTCCTGATTCATAATCTTTCCTTTTCCTAATCTGACATAAGCAATTTCTATGTGCTGCGCACTCTCGAAATTGCAACCAATATTCGTATTCCGGACTGTCGTCCTTCATACTCATATTGTTTTACTCCCCACATAGAAAACATCCTTTGCCTGCAAGCAGTCACGGATGTTTTCTATGGGTGAGTCTTATGTCATTACTTTCTTACCAGATACTTTCTCATATCGATCGCACAGGCAACCAGAATGATAAGTCCCTTGATCACATACTGCATGTTCATGTTGATGGACAGGAAGTTCAGTGCTACGAAGATGATTCTTAAGAGGAATACACCCAGTACAACACCGCTGATCTTACCGGTACCACCTACAAAGGATACACCGCCGATAACGCAGGCTGCAATAGCATCACACTCATAGTTCAGACCGGTGTTGGCGGTATTGGAACCGATACGGGAGGACTCGATGAAACCGGTCAGACCGTACATAGCACCTGCCAGAGTATGCACCAGAATGGTAGTACGCATTACGTTAACACCGGATACCTTCGCTGCTTCCGGATTGGAACCGACTGCGAACATATTCTTACCGAAGGTTGTCTTGTTCCAGATGAACCACATAATGATAACAATGACAGCTGCCAGCCATACATAGTTGGGAATGGCGATTCTTGCTCCGCCGGCATTAAAGGATACTACGCTTCCTTTTACCACATCATTGAAATGCTGATCCAGACCGGACAGAGGCTGGCCGTTATTGCCATTGATCATGATATACATTAACAGTAAACCATATACGATCAGCTGGGTAGCCAGAGTTACGATGAAGGGATGTAACTGAAACTTCGCCACGAAGAATCCATTGACCCATCCTACGATACCACCGACCAACAGTACGATCAGGATCACCAGAGGGATCGGAAGTACCGGAAGGTTCGGGAACATCTTGGTCGCATAGGTTACGGACTGCATCAGGGATGCGGTAATACATGCGGTAAGTCCTACCACACGTCCTGCGGACAGGTCAGTACCGGTCAATACGATACATCCCGCAATACCACAGGCAATGGGAAGGTTCGCTGCGGACAGGCTGATGATGTTGACAATGGAAGCCGCCGACAGGAAATTGGAGTTCTGGATGTAAGTGTAAATAATTGCTACGATCAGCAGGATGTACAACGCATTGTTCAGTAAAAACTCTTTCCAATAAGTTTTCTTGTCCTTGCTGTCCAGCTTCTTGTAATCTGCAAAATTTTGCTTTACGCCGTTAATTTTATTTTGAATTGCTTTGCCGGGATTCATACGCATATCCTCCTATACATATTTTGCAGCAAGAGACATGATCTCTTCCTGTGTCGTATTTTTGGCATCTACTTCTCCTGCCAGTCTGCCGCCGCTCATGACAAGTATTCTGTCACATACACCCAGCAGCTCCGGCATCTCCGAAGATACCATCAGGACAACTTTGCCCTTGTTCGCCAAATCGATGATCAGCTGGTAGATCTCATATTTTGCACCTACGTCGATACCTCTGGTAGGTTCATCCAGCATCAGCACCTCAGGCTCTGTAAGAAGCCATCTGCCGAGAATAACCTTCTGCTGGTTACCACCGGATAATGACCGGATCTTCGTCTTCTGGGAGGGTGTCTTGATGTGCATGGCATCAATAGCCCATGCGGTGTCCTTCTCCATGGATTTATCACTCAGATAAAATCCTGCTCTCTTATGCTTCTTCAGACTGGAGATCACCGTATTCTCCCGGATATTCAGGATACCGAAAATACCGGTAGCACGACGTTCCTCTGTCAGAAGTGCAAAGCCGTTTTTAATAGATTCTCTGGCATTGCGGTTCTTCACTTCTTTGCCGTCTAATTTGATCAGACCGTCTTTCCTGGTAGCAACGCCGAAGATATTCTCCAAAGTCTCCGTTCTGCCGCTTCCGTCCAGTCCGGCCAGACCCACGATCTCACCCTTTCTGGCCTTAAAGGACACATCCTGCAACAGAGAATACCTTGCAGTCAGATGTTCCACTTCCAATGCCACTTCTCCGGGTTTGTTCGTCTTGGGAGGGAACTGATTGGTCAGCTCTCGTCCTACCATGAGTCTGATGATCTTATCTGTGGTCAATTCTTCTGCAGGCTCCGTTGCGATCCAGGTACCGTCACGCATGACGGTTACTTCATCTGCGATCCTAAGGATCTCTGCCATCTTGTGAGAGATATAAATAATACCGCATCCTCTGTCTCGAAGCATGTTGATGATCTTAAACAGATGCTCCACTTCTTCTTCCGTCAGGGATGAAGTAGGTTCGTCGAATACAATGATCTTACTGTTATAGGATACCGCCTTGGCGATCTCTACCATCTGCCTTTGTGATACCGGCATCGTACTCATAATTCTCTTGGGGTCTACTGCGATCCCCAGTTCTTCAAAAATCTTATTGGTGTCTTCCAGCATTTTATGCTCGTTGACCATAATACCTGCTGTCATGGGATAACGGCCCAGCCAGATATTATCCATGACATTTCTCTTCAGTGCCTGGTTCAGTTCCTGATGAACCATGGCCACTCCGTTGTTCAGTGCTTCTCTGGAATTCTTGAAATTAACTTCCTTGCCTTCCAGCTCAATCTTTCCTGCATCCTTACTGTAGATACCGAACAGACACTTCATCAAGGTGGATTTACCGGCGCCGTTCTCTCCCATCAGCGCGTGTACCGTTCCCTTTTTTACGGTCAGGGATACATGATCCAGTGCCTTTACGCCGGGGAATTCCTTGCATATGTCTGTCATCTGAAGCAATACTTCCTGTCCCATACGCATCCTCCTATACATAAAGAGCAGCTGCTGCCCGATGCAGCAGCCGCTCTTTTTATTTACTTGTTATTCAGATCATTCTCCGGTATAAGTAGCGTAAGGGATGTAAATCTTGTTGCTAACCTTCTCAGAGATGTTGAAGCTGTCGGTATCTGCCATCAGCTCCTTACCGGACTGGATATTCTTAGCCAGGTAAGCAATACCGTTTGCCATACCTTCTGCATCCTGCTTGATGGTACCGGTCATCTTGCCATCTGCGATCAGCTGCTTAGCTGCGTCAGTTGCGTCAACACCGAATACAGGAATGGTGGTGCAGCTGCCGTCGCCTAAGTTGTAGCCCTTGTCATTCAGAGCGGAGATAACGCCTTCAGCCATACCGTCGTTGTTGCAGATTACCAGCTCGATCATGTTACCAGCGGACTCATTGTACTGAGACAGGTTGGTAGTCATGTAGTTGTTAGCTGCGGTTGCGGACCAGTTACCGTCCTGGTCAACCTGGTACTTATCAGTATTGGATGCATCGAAGTACTCCAGAGCGGGCTTGCCTGCTGCGGTGATCACTGCGTCTGCATCTTCTACGCCGTACTGGGTACGATAGATTGCTTCTACGTTACCTAACTGACCCATGAACATTGCGTAGCTGATCTTGCCGTCACCGTTTAAGTCGATAGCATCAAAGTTATCTACTACGTACTGGCCTACCATCTTACCCTGCATATGACCTGCTTCGGGAGCATCGGTTCCTACGAATGCACACTTGTCATAGCTGCCTAATACCTTACCTTCATCCTCATCGGACTCAACCGCACGGTTGAAGAAGATAACAGGGATTCCTGCTGCGCTTGCCTTGTCAACGATAGCCTGGGAAGCGTCTACGGAACCGGATGTAACGATGTTAACGATCAGAAGGTTGGTACCCTGTGCAATAGCGGTATCAATCTGTTCGTTCTGGGTGGTCTGGTTACTGTTACCGTCGTAATTTTGGAACTTGATACCTGCTTCGGTAAGTGCGTTGTCCAGTGCGGTACGTACGCTGGAGATGTAAGTATCACTGTAAGTATAATAGAATACACCTACGTTCAGCTCTCCGCCGTTCTTTCCGCCGTCTTTTCCGCACGCTACGAGGCTGAGCATCATAATGCCGACCAACAGTAGTGACATGATCTTTTTCATACAAAATACCTCCTTGTTTTGATGAAATTGTATGTGTTTCATCTCTTGATGAGGTAATTATATGTCAGGTTGTACAAAAAAGATATGCAAAATCTTACGCAAGGGGTAAGAAATTATACTATTCTGTACATATTTTGTTCATGTTTTGTACATATTTTTACGCTTTGCTTATCGTTATCGTAAGATTTTACACAGAATCAATAACCTTCCTCTTCAAAAGAAAACAATATCTTCTGGCTCTCCGGTTCATACATATTCTCTCTGGTGACAATGGTCGTAGCAGTATCCACCACGCTGGGACCGCCTGTCTGTCCGTTCATCAGATTGGCTGCTGTCTCCACTCCGAGATATCCCATAGCATATGGATTCTGTACGATCAGTGCATCTACTTCTCCGGTCTCCAACATCCCCACAGAGACCACATTGGAATCAAAAGCCACCACCTGGATCCTGTCCGCCCGGTTCAGATCCCGGATCGCCCAGCCTACTCCGAGACTGGTCCATTCATTAAAGGTCACCACCACATTGATCCTGGAATCAGACAATAGCATTTCCTTGGCTCCCGCTCTGGCATCTTCCGTGGTGGAGAGCACATTGATCGTGGTTATATTTTTGACCCTCGGATCCTGCTCCACCGTCTGCCGGAATCCAAGCTCTCTCTGTTGTCCGTTAGCGGAATTCACATCATAGTTCACAATACCGATATATAATTCCTCATCATCAGTGGCAAGCGCTGCTTCCGCTGCCTTTATCCCTGCCTGGAGATTGTTGGTTCCGATACGGCAGCTGACCTGACTGCTGTTCACATCACTATCGATCACGATGATCTTGATCCCTCTCTGTGCCGCCTGATCAATGATCTCGGCATTGGCATTATAATCCACGGCAGAAAATATGATCACGTCCACACCGTCATCCATTGCCCGGCGTACCATCTCATTCTGCGTTTCATAATCTTCCTCCGCCGCCGGCCCATCAAAAGATACATTAATATTGTACTCCGTGGCTGCTGCTCCGGCTCCGGCAAAAACGCTTTTCCAAAAAGCACTTTCTGTAGATTTAACGATCATTGCAACCTGTGTCTTCTGCGTCTCCGCTTCTTGTCCACAGCCACACAGCCCGGCTGCCAGGATTCCCGCAAGCAGCAGGTACAGTATTTTCTTCCTTATCTTATTTCTCATACCTTCTCCCATCCTGCCGCTGCATTTTCTTCTACTTTAGGCATCCGTATCGTAACACAGGTTCCCACATCCAGTTCACTTTCAATGGACAGTCCATACTCTTTTCCGAAATATATTTTGATCCTGTCGTTTACATTTTTAATACCGATACCGGAATTGTCCCCCGGCTCCTTATGCAGAATGGATCTGCACTGTTCTTCCGACATACCGACCCCGTTGTCTTCCACCTGGAAAATAACATCCTCACCTTCACTGTAGATCCGGATCTGGATATGTCCCTCATCCACCATGCGGTCCAACCCATGATATATCGCATTCTCAATGATCGGCTGTAATGTGATCTTATTGCAATAATACTGCAGACAGTCTTCTTCTATCTGGAAGTCATAGGAAAACTGGTTCTTATACCGGAAGTTCTGGATCTTCAGATAGCTTCTCGCATGTTCCACCTCTTTTTGAATCGTGATCAGCTCATGTCCCTTGCTGATACTGATACGGAACAGCTTGGCCAATGCGTTGACCATCTCCACGGCATCCTGACATCTTTCTTCTTCACACAGCCAGCCGATGGCATCCAGTGTGTTATATAAGAAATGAGGATTGATCTGTGCCTGCAATGCTTTCAGTTCTGTTTTCCGCAGAGATATTTCCTCCTGACGTACCTGATTCATCAATTTCTGGATTTTTCGTACCATGTGCTCATAGGACTGGGATAGTGCCTCGATCTCCATAGTCCCTTCCACCGGACGATAAACATATCCCGCTGCATCCTTTTCAAACTCTCCCATAGCCCTGATCAGGCGCTGCACCGGGTTCGTCACCAGTCTGGAGACCAGAAAGCTTACCAGCATTGTCACCAGCAAAATAATGGTAAGCATCACGCAGATATTGCCCAAAAGTTCCATTTCCTTGGCTGTCACCAGTTCGCTGATATAACTGACTCCCACAACCTTCCAGTCACAATTATCCAGAGACCTCACGCTACAGATCAGGTCATCTGTCTCAAAAGAACCGTTGCTGCTCAGATCCAGTCCGGCGGTTGCCTCTTTTTTCAGCCCGGAATATAATAGCTGTTGCTGTGGATGATAGATAATCTCTCCGTTGCTGTCCGTAATAAAGCAATAACCATGTTGTCCGATTCCCACGTTATCCACATAATCCGATATTTTAGAGAAGCGGATATCAATGACAACCCGCATCCTCTGACCGTCTGCCCCGGTAAGCTCCTGAAGCACCGATACCACCCAGGGATAATAGTCCTGCAGAAGAGACTCCACATGCGGTTCTGACAAATAAAGCACGTCCGGATTGTAAGAATCCAGTGCAATATAAGACAGATCTTTCAGATAATGCTCCTTCAGAGTATGCGTCCCTGTATAGGAATCCGTCAGCCGCCCCTGTTCATCGTAAATATAGACAGCCACGAGATCCGAGCGTACATTGCAAAGCGTCTCCAGGGTCTGGTCGGATTTTCCTCCGCTCTTTGTCAGATTCTGTTCGATCAGGCTCATGATCTCCTGCATGTCCCCGATATAGTTGGAGATCGCATTGGATGCCTGTGTCACCGCCTGTTCACTGCTGGTCTGCGCTGCCTGTTTCATACTGGATACATACAGTGATAAAAAGAAAAAGGTAGACCACAGTAAAAAAAGCGTAACCAGTCCGACCACCAATATCGTAATGATAAAAGAAAGTGATGCTTTCCGTTTTTTCATAATGATTCTTTCTCCTGACGCATGGCATTGGGAGACATTCCGCAATATTTTTTAAAGCAATAACTAAAATAATGCTGATCGCTGTAGCCGCAGCGTTCCGCGATCTCCCTCATTTTCATTGCGCTGCCCAGTACCAGCTCTCTCGCCGTCTCGATCCGTTTTTTGGTCAGCAGGTCTACGAAGCTGGCTCCGGTCTCCTTTTTGATCAGTGCGCTTAGATAGTTCGGACTTACATGAATGTTGTTGCTGACACCCACCAAAGACAGCGTCGGATCACCATAATCCCTTTCGATGATCTGCATTGCCTTCTCACACAGGATCTGGCTGCTTTTTTTCTTGCCGGCGTTGATCAGCTCCCAGACCTCCAGACATAAGGACGTAAAACGGTCTTTTACCTCTCGCACCGGACCCTCCAGCATGGCAAACCGCTGAAACAGGGCGCTGTCATCCGTCACGGTATAAGCTATACGGATGAGTGCCGATGACATTCTGAAAATCATAAACTTGCATTTTAACTGAGCATCCTGTTCCGACTCCAGTTTTTCAAAAACAGTTTTCAGATACTGCTCCAGTTCTGTGCGGGAACCGCTTCGGATCAGATTCTCCATCTGCACCACGTATTCCGAAGCCATTTCCATATCCATGGAGTTGTCCCGTTCCTCATCCGCGATATAATGGATCCCGCTCTCTCCCGGTTTGCAATATCCCAGTGCACTCATGGCTCCGTGGTATGCCTCGTGACATTCTCCCAGACGCTCTCTGATACGGCTGACACCAATGTGGCAATGCATGTTCAAAATACGCTCCGTACTCTGTACCATCTCACCGACTGCAATATGAAGATATTTTTCAAACGTGGTCCTCGTAGCCGCCAGTATCGTTATGATCCGCCCATCCATGGCAAAGCTGTAATGCTTCATATATTTTTGCAGGATCATATCAGCCGAATGTGCGAGCTCCGGCCGGGTGCAGTTCTGTCCGTCTCTGTCTTCCACCGAGATTGCCAATACAGCATACTCAAACGAGTTATTCCGGTCCTTCAGGAATCCATTCGCGATCGCCTGTTCGATCAGCTTCTCTTCTCTCTCTCCACTGTCGAAATTTACATAATCATCCAATAGCAGCGGTAGAAAAAACTGCTGAAGATTGGGATTATCATTTTTTCTGGTGTCAAATTCCGCAAAAATGCCATCGATCTTAAGCTTGATCTTCTTCAGTTCTTCCGTCAGATCCGCCATAGTAATGGGCTTCAGCATATAACTGATAATGTTGTACTGAATGGCCTGTTGTGCATAGGAAAATTCATCAAATCCGCTTAAGAAAGCAATCTGTGTGGTAGGCCGCACCTCTCTGACCTGTCTGGCCAGTTCAATCCCCGACACAAAGGGCATCCGGATATCCGTCAGTAAAAGATCCGGTTCCATCCGCTCCACCAGCTCCAATGCTTCGATACCGTTTTCAGCTTCTCCCACCACACGGAACCCAGTACTTTCCCAATCAATTTTCCGTATGATCGCTCTGCGTAATTCTTCTTCATCATCTGCAACTACAATCGTATACATAGGTAACCTCACTGTTTTATTTTAAAGTAAGTATCTGCGCGGAAAATGCGATCGGAAGAGAAATCTTCCGTGGCGTGTTTTCTCCCAAAAACAAGATTTCCGCGATTCTGCCGTCTCCTGATATGATCTCACCGGTTCCGTATTTCCGATGCTGCACCTTACAACCGGTAACACATGCCTCAATACATTTTTCCACCTCCTGCGCAGACAATTGTTGTACTTTTTTCTGTACATTTTTATGTATGTTTTTCTGTGCTTTTTCCGGAAGGATCTGTCGCTCCTTCGGCTTTTTCAACACTTCCCCGGAAAACACAGAAGTCATATTCGGTCCAAAAGTAAATATATAAAGCTGTTCCTTTGCACGGGTCATCCCTACATAATAAAGCCTTCTCTCTTCTTCGTAGGCATTTGCCTCCGGAGAGTCCGGTCTGCATCCCCCGGGCGGGATCGCTGCCGGCAGTACTCCGGCCAGCATATCCGCCAGATAGACCCTTGTATATTCTAATCCTTTGCTGGAATGGATCGTCGACAGGATAAATTTGCTCTCCGGATCGCCACATCCTTCCCGGATCAGCTCCTGCAATTTCTGTAATCTCTTCGGAAAATCAAACAGACTCTCCTCCCGGTCTCCCAGTACTTTCAAGATCTCTGCTTTACCACTGTCCATACCGTGGCTATCCATGAATTCCTGATATCCCATATAATTCAGGATCCGGTAGATTGCCCTGCCTGCCGTCTCATACCTCATATTGTCCAGGTGCGTTGCCAGCGCCCTGCACTGTTTTCTGGTATAAACGGACACATCCTCCTGCTCTGCGACCATATCCAGCAATGTCAGTCTCCCGGTATTGGCATCAACCGCTTCCATTGCCGCCTTTTTGCTGATTCCGGCACCCATTTTATAATAAATCCTCAAAAAAGTCTCCCCGTCCCATGGATCCAGTGACAAATGAATAAAATCACAGATATCGTTCACGACAGGATGTGAGAAAAAGGTCATATCCGTATTTTTCACCCGATAAGACAGACCCTTTCGTTCCAACATATCAATGATGGGAAGTGCACTCTCATTGTTCCGGTACAGTACCGCTGTCTCCTGTTCACAGTCCTCCGCAACTTTCAGCAGATAGTTATATTGTCCCTGTCTGGACACTGCCCTGATCTCCGTGACACAGCCACCGGCTGCTCTGGCTGCGGTCATGGTCTTCGCATGGCGGTTCCGATTTTTCTGTATCAGTTGATCCGCTGCCCGGACGATCTCCTGTCTGCTGCGGTAATTCGTCTCCATAAGCAGCAGCTGCGCCCCGGGATGTCTGCTTTCGAATTCCACCAGTGCCCTTGGATATGCCGCCCGGAACCCGTAAATACTCTGATCTTCATCCCCCACCATGAACAGATTTCTGCTTTTTGCCGCCAGCAGATCCATCATATCATGCTGTATCTTCGAAGTATCCTGTGCCTCATCCACACAGAAATACTGATATTTTTCTCTGAAGTACGCAAGCACCTCCGGATACTGTTCGAGAATCCGCAGAGCATAGATCATCTGATCATCATAATCTATCATTTGCATCTGTCTGAGTTTCGCATTATACGCCCGAAAAATCTCCGGGAACTTTTCCACTTCCGTATCCATATCGCGGATTTCTTCCGGTGTCAGACGCATATTTTTCGCGTAAGTGATCTCCAGCTGTGTTTCTTTGATATCGTTTTCCGTAGCATACTTTCCGGTCACTTCCAGAAAGGACTGCTTAACCGCGGTGGAAGCTTCTTTATCTGCCACCTGAAATGGTGTCTTCTGCGTCCGGTATGCAAAATACTGCAATACTTTCTGAGAAATTCCGTTAATCGTACGGAATTCCAATCGCTTTGCATCTTCCTCCCCGAATATTTTAGCAAATCTTCTGCGCATATCCTCGGTGGCTGCCACAGTATAAGTTACGGTCAGAATGGATTCCGGCCGGATCCCCAGACAATAGATCATATATCCCAGTCTGCTGACCAGCACGGTAGTCTTACCGCTGCCGGGTACCGCAAGCAGCAACACCGGGCCGTCCACTGCCTGCACTGCCCGAAGCTGTTGTTCATTCAATTGAATGTTATATTTTTCCGTAAAATCAGTGAAGTTCAATGTCGCACCCTGCCTTCATTGGTTTCCCATCCAAGATTGCCTCCCGAAGAATACCGTCATCTCCGTAGGACAATTTTAAGGAGAAAAATGGCCGGTTCTCTCGCAGTAACCGGAAGAAAATCTTGTCTCCCTCCCAAAGATTCAATTCTTCTATTCTGTCCATATCGACCCATTCCAAGGTGCCTTCATCACATTCCACAGGAGTTCCTGAGAATCCATCCGCCGTATAGAGACACATATACTCGTATTCTTCACCGCATACAAATGTGATCAGGCCTCGAAACCGGTAAGAAGTCAGTGTGTATCCCGTCTCTTCTTTTACTTCCCTGAGCACACATTCCTCTGGACTTTCCCCTGCCTCAAAATGACCGCCTACTCCAATCCACTTATCCTTATTTATGTCATTTTCTTTTTTCACTCGATGAAGCATCAGATACCTGCCGCCCTGCTCTATATAGCAAAGCGTCGTAAGATTACTGCCCTTCTGTTGTATACCCATCAAAGTTCTCTCCCTCACAAATGTCATATTAAAGATAGTATAACAGATTCCGGGTGAGCACACAAATAGAATGTTGTAAGTTACTACACATCCGGTTCTGAGATGCGTGTGACTCCCACATAGATATCCGATATTTCAAACCATGTAGGATAATCGACGATACCGGTCTGCGGAAGATGAAATATTTTTTGGAACATTCTGACTGCATCCGCAGTATCGGGTCCATAGATACCGTCCGGGATCAGAGTAGGGATCGCCGGATAATTTTTGGCAATCCGGTTCAACTGCTGTTGCAGCTGACGGACTTTTTCCCCGGAAGACCCGATGGTCAGGTCATATCCCGGCCAGGAGGACGGCACTCCCGATATAATATCCGCAGAATTGATGTACATATCATTGCCGTAATAATAATGAATGATATCAATGGCGGAATATCCCTGCTCCGCCAACGACTGGGATCCCCACTGGCTAAGTCCCCGGCAGGTAGTCCGGTTGCCGTCACAGTATGATGTGAAAATAGGCTGCCGTACACCAGGTCTTGATAAATAATTGGTAAAAATGGAATCTACCAGATAATCGATCTCTTCGAACACATTTCTGCCATAGATCCATTTTTGGTCATATGCCGTAGAAGATGTTATTGTAAAGTCATATCCTTTTCCCCTATACCACTCTGTAAATACACGATTTAGCGTAAACGACTGGATCACCAGTATATTTGCATAGATCGCACTTTCCGACCAGGTCGGATAAATCTCGCTGGAAGCTACATTTTTAATATAATCCTTATAGCGTACCCAGTAATTTCTGGCAGTGGGATCCTCCGGGTCGCCATCATGTACGATCACGTATTCCGGAATGACCACGCGGCTTAAGACAATCTCCCCTGTCTCGTTCATAGGCTTGATCTCTTCTTCCGGAATCTTAGGGGGATATTCTCCAAACAAGGTATGTGGCGGGATCACCACCACCTTCTCCTCCTCTTCTGTTACATCCAATGGATTCATTCGTATCGGTTGTAATGAATATGCACCTGCCAGAATCTCAGAGCCGGATACCAATACCGTTTCAAAGCCTTCTGCCGTCACTTGAATGTTATACTCAGAATAAGGCTGCTCCGTAATATCAGGAGTCAGAGAAAGCTCTCTGGGCGGTGCTTTCAGATTGATCTCCGGGGTCTGCCCCGATTCATCGGTAGTAAGTGTCTCTATCGGAGAATCCGGATCTCCGGTATAAGAAATGGTGACCGTAGCACCGGGGATCGGGGACATCCCCAGTGCAGAGACAACACTGATCTGTAGTGTTCCTGTATAAGTAGTATCCTTAACATCCATGGACATGCGTCCTTTCTGCCTATCCCGTACCACATCGTCCTCGTATGTTCGGTCAGGCAACAAATCTTCCTTACAGAATATGCTCCGTTACGCGAAGATGTGCTTAAATGCTAACGATTCAAAGCCATATAAATATGATGGCATGAATTTCTGAATAACTACCATATTTTTCTAACAAAAAAGCAGGAACTGTGACTTATGTAAACACACTCATCACAGTTCCTGTTCTATTTATTGTCCTTCACCGGACCTTCTCTTCATTTACTTCGTCAGCAGCATCATAATGTCATTGCTTCTTGCTACGAACTTGGTCATGGCATCTGCATCCAGAGGGGCATGCTGGAGCTTAGCCAGATCATACAGCTGCTCGCAGATCATTTCTGCATTCTCGCCGTCCTGGTGCTCAGTAATGTACTGTACCAGAGGATGGTTGGCATTCAGGATCAGGGTCTCGCCCTCGCCGCCGAAAGCACTCATATCCATGCCGGGCATGGAGTACATCTTCATCATATCCTGCATACGTCTGCTCTCTTCAGACAGAGTGATCATAGAAGAGATCTTCTTGTTCTTCAGCTTCTCTACCTTGATCGTGATCTTGTCATTCTTCAGAGCCTTCTTCATCAGCTTACTGATGCTCTCAGCCTGCTCTTCCATCTCTTTTTCAGCCTTCTTGGAAGTCTTGGACTTCAGGGCATCGGTCACATCCGCATCGATACGCTGGAACTTGATTCCCTCGTTCTTCTGCTCCAACTGGGAGATGAAGGGCTGATCGATATTGTGGGTCAGGATCACAGCATCCATCTTGGCAGCCTTGAACATATTGATGTACTGGCTCTGCTGCTGTTCATCCGTTACATAGTAGATGATCTTCTCCTTCTTCTCTTCCTCGGTATTCTCCTCAGAAGCCTCATCTTCCGCCTTGTCCTCTACGACTTCGGCTTCTACCTTGTTGCCGTTCTCGTCCACGGCATTTTCCTTGTTCTCTTCCTCATCCTGGGGCTTGATCTCCAGGCACTCGGGCAGAGTCAGATACTTGCCGTCCAGATTCTTGAAGAGGATGTAATCATTCATCTTCTCACAGAACTTGTCATCCTTCAGGCAGCCGAACTTGATGAAGGGACTGATGTCATCCCAGTACTTGTCGTACTCTTCCTTGTCGGTCTTGCACATACCGGCCAGCTTGTCCGCTACCTTCTTGGTAATGTACTCGGCGATCTTCTTCACGAATCCGTCGTTCTGCAATGCACTTCTGGATACATTCAGCGGCAGATCCGGGCAGTCGATGACACCCTTTAACAACAGCAGGAACTCAGGAATGACTTCCTTGATATTATCTGCGATGAATACCTGATTGTTGTACAGCTTGATGGTACCCTCGATGGACTCATACTCCATGTTGATCTTCGGGAAGTACAGAATACCCTTCAGGTTGAAAGGATAATCCATGTTCAGGTGGATCCAGAACAGAGGCTCCTTGTAATCCTGGAATACCTTGCGGTAGAAGTCCAGATACTCTTCCTTCGTGCACTCGTTGGGATGCTTGGTCCACAGAGGCTGTGTCTCGTTGATCAGTTCGGGACGCTTTCTGATCTTCAGCTTCTTGGGCTCTTCTGCTGCCTCGGCTTCTGCATTCTCGCCCTCTGTTTTTTCCTTCTTCTCCGGCTCGATCTCTTCGAGGACTTCATCATCGGAAAGCTTCTCCTCTTCCTTGATGATCTGAGTCTCCTTGGTGTTCGCCTTGGACAGATAGATCTCTGTAGGCATGAAAGAACAATACTTCTTCACTACCTCACGAGCCTTGTACTCATTACAGAACTCCAGGCAATCTTCATTCAGGAACAACGTAATGGTCGTACCGACATCAGTCTTGTCTCCGTCTTCCATAGAGAACTCGGTGCCGCCGTCACACTCCCAGTGTACTGCCTTGGCGCCATCCTTGTAAGATAACGTATCAATATGTACTTCATCCGCTACCATGAATGCGGAATAGAAGCCCAGTCCGAAATGACCGATGATCTGGTCGGAATTGCTCTTGTCCTTATATTTCTCAATGAAATCCGTAGCACCGGAAAATGCGATCTGGTTGATATACTCTTCCACTTCGTCGGCGGTCATGCCCAGACCGTTATCCTTGAAGGTCAGTGTCTTCTTCTCAGGATCCACGATGACATCCACACGTCCCTTATAACCTTCGGGAAGAGAATATTCTCCCATCATGTCCAGTTTTTTCAGCTTGGTTACGGCATCGCAGCCGTTAGAAATCAGCTCTCTGTAGAAAATGTCGTGATCGGAATACAACCACTTTTTAATAATCGGAAAAATGTTTTCACTGTTGATCGATAAGCTACCGCTTTTTGCTGCCATTTTTACCACATCCTTTTCTATAATTGCACAGTCATGGCTGACTGCTATCTAACTGATTCTAAGTGTAGAACTGCAAAAATAAAAAGTCAAGACAAATTTAGCACTCATTTGAAATGAGTGCTAACAATCAGTTGAAAACCCAGCATTTATCAGTGTTTCCGCAATTCTAAAATTTTAATAAAGCGTGTGGTGATCCTAAGAATTACTCCTCCGGGAAATACTTTGCATACACATCAAAAAAGTTATCCGTGGTCACCTGTTCGTCCGTGATCAGAGTGATCTCATCCCACAGTTTGTCATTGAGCTGACGCACCAGCGTATTCACGAAGCTGTCATACTCCTGTCCGAAGACTTCCCTTTTCCGTTCCTCTACAATCTTAAGCTTATTGGCATCGGTTTCTTCTCTGTCCAGGGTATTAGTACATTTGATAATATAATACCCTCTTTCGCACTGGATCACCTGGCTCACTTCATCCGTTGCCAGATTGAATGCTGCTTCCTCGTAGGCACTCTCCGCCTCACCCTTACCGAAAGAATAGGTGATCTCGGAATCATCGCTGTATTTAGAAGCCAGCTCCGTGAAATCATGCTCTCCGTCCACCGCCATGGTTCTCACCTCACAGGCTTTTTCGTAAGCTTTCTGGATAGAGCTTTCCGAATAGGGCTTTAAGTTACCGTCCATATCTGTGGATGCTGTTGCGAAAAAGATCTGCTGCACCGTAATCTTGCGCGCCTCGTCATCACTGATCTCCGGATTGATATCCTGAATGATCAGCCGATAGACCTTATCTGCCATGGCGTATTCCCGGTACAGATTTTCCACGATCTCCTCCGTGGCGCCCATGGTCTCGATCTCTGTGTCATTCAGGGAAGAATAATACTCCTGCGCTGCCTGGACGACCTTTGCTTCCTCGGCTTCATCTAACGTGACCTCTTTTTCCTTTGCCAGCAGATACATGGTCTTGATCTGCGCGATCCGTGCCAGTACCGTCTCCTTGACGTTATCCTCCAGTGTCACACCGTTTAAGGAAGTGTTCCAGATCTCCGTTCCGTAGACATTCGCATACTGATTCTGTATCGTAGTCAGATAGATCATGATCTCTGCCTTAGAGCAGGATTCATCTCCGATACGGAAGACTTCATTTTTCCCGAATCCTGTGGTAAAGACTACTTTCGTGCCGGCATCCCCGCCACAGGCGGTCAGCCCCGTTACCATACTTACTCCCAACACTCCCGCCACCAATACCGCGGTGATATTACATCTATTTTTAAAAAACATAGCATTTCCTACTTTCTCAAAGTCTCTGAATTCTGATTATACCCTATTTTTATCTTCCATGCTACGTTTTCTTATAAGTTCAGAAAATTCTAAGAATTCTCCGCCAGTCTGTCCTCTGCGGGAAGCTTTTCCACTTTTACCGCACAGACTTTGTATTCCGGGATTCTCGCATATTTATCCAATGCCGCATTCGTCAGGATATTGGCATTGCCATCCGGGAAATGGAACGGCATCCAGGTCTCCTTCGGGGATACTTTATCTCCCACTCTCGCAGTCGTGATCAGGGTACCTCTTCTGGATGTAACTTTTACCTTTTCTCCATTTTCAATGCCAAGGCGCACTGCATCCTCCGTATTCATCTCGATGAAGGAATGACCTTCCTTCTCCATCAGTCCCGGAGTTTTTCCGGTCATAGCCCTGGTATTGTAATGGTACAGGATACGTCCCGTCATCATGATAAACGGATATTCCTCATCCGGCAGTTCCGCACTGGGCACATATTCTGCAGGGTAGAACCATCCCAGACCTCTGGAGAATTTACCTACATGCAAAATCGGTGTGCCGGGATGTTTCTTATCCGGGCAGGGCCACTGGATACTCTCACCCTTATCCAGTCTTCTATGGCTGATACCTGCAAAGCTGGGAGTCAGGGACGCGATCTCATCCATGATCTCTTCGGAAGTAAGCTGGGCTTGCGGATATCCCATACGGTTCATCAGGTCGATAAAAATATCGGTATCCAGGCGCATCTCGCCTTCCAGTGTCACCGCTTTACGGACACGCTGTACTCTTCTCTCCGTATTGCTGAAGGTGCCTTCCTTCTCCGCATAACTGGTACCGGGCAGAATCACATCCGCATACTGCGCGGTCTCTGTCATGAACAGGTCGGACAATACCAGGAAATCCAGGCTTTCCAGCGCCTTGCGGATATGATGCTGGTCCGCATCCGTTACGACCGGGTCTTCGCCGAAGATAAAGAGTCCGCGGATCTCCTTACGGATTGCCGCAGGGAATACATCCGTTGCATGTACGCCGGGTTTTCTGTTCAGCTCCACGCTCCATGCTTTTTCAAATTTGGCAATAACCTCAGGATTTGTCACTTTCTGATAACCGGGGAGATCACCGGGCAATGCACCCATATCGCAGGCACCCTGCACGTTATTCTGTCCACGTAAGGGATTCACACCACAGCCGCTGCGTCCTAACTTTCCTACTAACATCGCCATGTTGGACATGGACATAACACCTTCGGTTCCGGTGGAATGTTCCGTTACGCCCAGGCAATAGATGATCGGAGCCTTCTTCGCCTTGGCATACATCAGTGCCGCCTCCCGCAGGTGGTCCGCATCGATATGACAGATCTCGGCTACACGCTCCGGAGTATATTCTTCTACAATCTTTTTCAATTCTTCAAAGCCTTCGGTCCTGGTACGGATGAATTCTTCGTCTGCCAGTCCCTCATGGATGATCACATTCATCATACCGTTGGCAAATGCAACGTTCGTACCGGGCTTTAATTTCAGATGAATATCTGCCTGTCTGGACAGACCGATATCTCTGGGATCTACCACGATCAGCCGGGTACCCCGTTCCACTGCCTGACGGATCTGCATACCGATGACAGGATGTGCTTCCTCCGGGTTCGAACCTACCAACATGATCACATCCACATCATTCGTAATATCACTGATGGGATTGGTCATGGCTCCGCTTCCCAGTGTCATGGCAAGTCCGGCTACAGTTGCGGAATGACAGACTCTGGCACAGTTATCTACATTATTGGTACCAAACGCACAGCGGACCATCTTCTGCAGCATATAGCAGTCCTCGTTCGGAGAACGGGAGCAGGCGAAACCTGCCAGTGCATCGGAACCATACTTTTTCTTGATCTCTGTAAATTTCGCTGCGATGAGATCCAGTGCCTCATCCCAGGTAGCACGCTCAAACTCTCCGGTCTCATGGTTCTTGATCAGAGGATATTTTAATCTCTCCGGCGAATGTACGAAATGAAACGAGCCAAATCTGCCCTTAACACACAGCAGTCCCTTGTTGGAAGGGCCGTTTGCCGGTTCCACATCCACGATCTCGTTATCCTTTACCACCAGATAATACTGACAGCCGGTAGCACAGTGGGGACAGGTCGTCAGAACCTTTTTCACCTTGCCGACCTGGTACTTTTTACGGTTTTTGGCTACCAGTGCTCCGGTAGGACATACTGCCGCGCAGTTACCGCAGGACTCGCAGTCTGTCTCCTTCCAGTCCGGTCCGAACGGAGCATCGATCAGCGTTCTCGTACCGATCTTGCTGTTATGCAGGGTGCCGTTACAGGACACCTTGTTACAGGTGCTGACACATCTCTGACAATTGATGCACAGCTCCGGATAATACGTCAGAAAAGGATTCTCTTTTTTCGCTTCAAATTTGGCTGCACTTCCGGGATAGCAGGATTTCGTAATGCCATATTCATTGGACAGATCCTGCAGTCTGCAGTCACCGGATTTGCTGCAGGAGAAGCATCTGACATCATGATTGGCAAGCAGCATGTTCAATACCTGCTTTCTGCTGTTCACCACTCTCTCGGAATGAGTGTTCACCACCATTTCCTCTTTTACTTTTGTATTGCAGGAGGTTACCAGATGTCTGCTGCCTTCTACTTCAACCACGCACATCTTGCAGGCTCCTACCTCATTGACATCCTTCAGGTAGCAGAGTGTGGGGATCTTGACGTCCGCCTCCTGTGCAGCTTCCAGTATGGATAAATTCTCATCTACGGAAATCTGTTTTCCATCTATGGTGATCGTTACCATTATACTCTGCCTCCTTCTACCACTCCGCATCCGAAGTGATCACATCTTAAGCACTTACCGCATTCCTGCATCGCCTCATCGTAGGACATTCCGTTTTCCACCGGTTCGAAATTGTTCTTACGCTCTCTGGCGGAACGGTCTGTCAGATGCACTCTGCCGTAATGGGTTCTGTCATTCTCTCTGGGCTCCGGGATCTTAATATCCTCCAGATATTTATGATGATACCCAAGGTATTCATCAATGTTAAGCGCTGCTACTTTGCCGGCACCAATAGCCTTAATTACGGTTGCCGGACCGAATACACAGTCACCGCCGGAGAAAATCTTGTCATAGCTCTTAAGTCTGGTGGTATCTAATGTCTCAAATGTCTTTCTTCGGGGATTCACATCATACTCTGCAAAAGGTGCAGAGACAATATCCTGACCGATGGCCATAAGTACCACTTCACAGGGCACCTCGATCTCGGGTTTATTTGCCACCGTTACGGAAGGCTTTCCCTGTTTGTCATACACACTGATGATCTGGGGCTGTGCCACAAATCCACAGACATTCCCCTCCGCATCCGCATTGATCTTCACCGGTGCATTCAGTGTCAACAGTTCCACGCCCTCTTCAATGGCTCCCTGGATCTCGGAAGGCAGTGCTGTCATGTCGATCTGACGTCTGCGGTAGATCACCGTTACCTCTTTTGCATAGCACCGGATGGCAGAACGGGCACAGTCCATGGCTACGTTTCCGCCGCCTACGACCACCACACGTTTGCCGGTATAATCCGGGATGTTGCCTCTACCGATCTCGCCCAACATTTCCACTGCGGAATAGACTCCGTTGCTGTTCACGCCGTCTACGTTTACAGATTTACCTACCTGGGCACCAATAGCAATATAGATTGCATTGTACTGCTCCTGAAGCTGCTCCATAGTGATATCCCTGCCGATGGCAGTATTGTAATGCACTGTAATATTACCGGTAGACAGGATCGCATTGATATCTTCGTCCAGTCTGTCCTTAGGCAGACGGTAATTGGGGATACCGTATCGCAGCATTCCTCCCAGCGCTTCTCTCTCTTCATATACATCTACCTTATGTCCCATCAGAGACAGATAATAGGCAGTCGTCAGTCCGGAAGGACCTCCTCCTACGATAGCTACTTTTTTACCGGTGGTGACATTACACTCCGGCACCTTTACCTGATCTGCCGCGATCTGATCCACCGCAAATTTCTTCAGTCCACGGATATTGACCGGGCTGTCTATCAGGTCTCTGCGGCATTTTGCCTCACAGGGGTGTTCACAGATAAATGCGCATGCCGTGGGAAAAGGATTGTCCCTGCGGATCAGATTGATGGCATCTGCATAGCGATGTTCACCGATCAGCGCAATATACCCCGGAATATCCACATGTGCGGGACAATGGGAAATACAGGGAACCTTCTGTCCTACTTCCGCCTGGCATCTGTGCTGTTCAATATGGCTCATGTATTCATCACGGAACAGCTCCACACTCTGCAATACGATATTGGCCGCCTCATAACCTATGGCACAGTCTGCCGTATCCTGAATCATTTCCGCCAGGGATACCATATTGTTAAAAGTATCCATATCCGCCTTACCGTCCAGAATGCTGCGCATCATATTCTCTACCTGTTCCAGTCCGTCACGGCACGGAACACATTTACCGCAGGTCTGACTTCTGGCACTTTGTAAAAAAGAAAGCTGCACTGCGATCGGGCAGACACCGGGAGGATTTCCCTTCACCCTCTTTACAAATTTATCTAGGAATTTTGTTGTCTTTTCATTCATTTCATTTTTGTAAATAATATTCTCGGAATGCATGAAACCCTCCTGTGTACGTCCTGTCATGATGAGTACTGTATCTCTTCCAACAGGCATAAGATTTTACCGACTACCCCGAATACTTAAAAAGGTATAATGTAAGTGCTTACATTATACCTTTTTGAGAAACATTCTTCAATTAGATTAATTATTTAACAAACCTGTTATTTTTTTAGCGAAGTACCATTACCGCATTCCCCGTCTTCTTCCCGTAAGATACGGATTCCGTGAGCCAGTGTATCCAATACTGCCTCCAGGCATTCCTTCACTGCTTTCGGACTTCCCGGCAGATTTACGATCAACGTCCGGTTACGGATGACACTGGCAGCTCTGCTTAACATCGCCCGGGGAGTGATCTGCAGACTGTAATAGCGCATTGCCTCTGCGATTCCAGGTGCATTTCTGGTAGCTGCCCGCATAGTAGCTTCCGGGGTATTATCTCTGGGAGAAAAACCGGTTCCTCCGGTAGTGAATACCACATCCACATCCTCTTCATCCGCAAGTCTTACCATTTCCCGGTATAAGCCTTCCGCATCATCAGACAGTACCACCTGACTTACCACTTCATAACCCTGTTTTTCTATGATACTGCGGATAGCGGGACCACTCTCATCTTCCCGCTCTCCTTTGCTCCCTTTGTCACTGGCAGTAATGATCCCCGCATGGAGTTTTCTGGTACTGATCAGTTTTAAGGTATCACCGACATCGATCCTGCCGCCATGCAGTACCCTGGCGAACACGCCCTCTCTGGGCATGATGCAGTCCCCCACCATATGGAAGATCTCGCATTCCGAATGGCATTTTTTCCCTATCTGCGTGATCTCCAGCACCACCTCATTACATTTGAAAATACTTCCCACCGGGTAAGATTTAAAATCATATCCTTTCACCAGCAGATTTTCACCAAAAGCTCCATCCGCCACGTTCGCGCCTCGTGCGCGGAATTTTTCCACCTCTTCCCAGGATAACAGGCTTACCTGTCTGTGCCAGTTGCCCGCATGGGCATCCTTCTCCAGTCCCCAGTCTTCTATAAAGTTACAGCTTCCGACATTCTGCTTGGCTGTTCCTTTTTTCTCACTGATACATACTGCTGCTACTTCTCCTGCCATAACTGTCATACCTTTCCTTCGGCCCGGTCCGTTTTTGTCTGCCAACGCCGGTCATGTTTTGTATCTATCCGCCGATCTGTACCATCTTGCGCTGTTCTTCCGCTCCATCCGTCAGACCTCCGTCAGCTGCCTTTTCCCGGAAATGATGCTCTGATGGTTTCTCCCGGACAGCAGCCAGAATCCGCTCCCGGATCTCTTCATCCAAAGCTCCGCTTCGAAGCAGTGGTTTCAGCTCCAGTCCCCTGTCATAATGCAGGCAGAGCTTTAATCTTCCTTCGCAGGTCAGGCGGACTCTGTTACATTCCCTGCAGAACTTGTGGGAAATCGGACTGATGAATCCGATCCTGCCGGAAAATCCCGGAAACTGATAATATTCTGCCGGACCGTCCGTTTTTTCGTAAGGATCTGCTGCACGCCCCACCACTGCCAGCGGCGATTTCCCCGGAACTGCTATTGCTGCTCCAAATCTTCTCTCCAGCCGACTTAAAATCTCCTTCGAGGAAATTCCCGTATAATCTTTTCCACAGCCGATGGGCATCAGCTCGATGAATCGGACATCCACGGGCCTGTCCTCTGCCAGTGCGGCAATTCCTTCAATATCCTCTCCATTCATCTCCACGCAGGGGACGCAGTTGATCTTCACCCTAAGCTGCTGCTCCAGCGCCGCATCGATTGCGCGGAGCACACTGTCCACACCTGCTGCACGATCTGCACGGTCACAGCCTGTGATGCAGCGAAAACGTTCCGGATCCAACGTGTCCAGGCTGATGTTCACTGCCGTAAGTCCCGCTTTGCGGTACACCTCTGCCTGCGGTGCGAACAGCGTCCCATTTGTAGTCATGGCGATCTCCCGGATTCCCGGCAATCCATGGATCTGCTCCACCAGCCACGGCAGATTTTTCCGTACCATGGGTTCCCCACCGGTCAGACGCACCTTCCGGATTCCCAGTTGTTCCATGATCCCCACCAACCGGAAGATTTCTTCCAGCGTCAATATCTCCTCATGGGCTAACGACGTGATCCCTTGCGGCGGCATGCAGTATCTGCACCGGAGATTACACTTGTCCGTCACCGATATCCTCAAATAATCAATTTCTCTTCCCAGACCGTCCTGCATTATGTACTCCTTTTATTTTTCCAGCCATATGATCTGTTCCGGCGGCATTTTCAGATACAGTGTTTCTGTATTTTTCAGTGCCTGCCATTCCTCCTTCGGCAATTCATAGGTCAACACCTCTGACGCATGTTCCCCTGTCCGATTACCGTTACAAAACAGTACCACTGTGGAAAAGGTATCCTCGATCACCCGCAGGATGTGACACTCCAGCACATTCGTTGCCTCCATTGCCGGAACGACCTGAAAATAGTGTGCCCGGAATGCCGCATATTTGTAGCTGCCTTCCTCGGACGGCGCAGACAGGCGGATTCCCCAGTCTGCTGCCGCATATCCGCCATCAGATGCAGCCTGCAGCATCGAGACATTTTTGCATCCGGTCAGAAGTGTTGCCGCCAGAGACGCCGGATTCTGAAAAAGCTCCTCTTTCGGCTGCACATCCAGGATCTGTCCGTCTTCCATGACTGCGATGCGGTCCGTCATACGATAGGCCTCGTTCCGGTCATGGGATACGAACAGTACTGTCTTCCCATATGCTTCCATGACCTTCATCAGTTCCCGCTCCAACTGCATCTTCAGATAATTGTCCAGTGCTGTAAAGGGCTCATCTAACATCAGTATCTCCGGTTCCCCCGCTAACATCCTTGCCATGGCGGTACGCTGCTTCTGTCCACCGGACAACTGCGCCGGATACAGCTGCTCCTTACCATCCAGGAAAAAACGTTTCACATATTCCGATGCTTTCTTCCTGTCACCTGCGCCGCACAGGATATTCTGCAGCACCGTCATATTCGGGAAAAGGGCATAATCCTGAAATAAATAGCCTACTCTCCTCTTCTGTACCGGCAGATGGATCCGTTTCTCCGAATCAAAAAACACTTTATCGTCCAGCCGGATCACACCTTTATCCGGCTTTTCGATTCCCGCGATGCATTTGAGTGTCATGCTCTTGCCGCAGCCGGAAGCACCTAACAGCCCCAATACCTCTTTTTGTGCGGTAAACTTTACTTTCAGTAGAAAATCACCACATTTTTTCTCAATATCCACATACAAAGCCATTATCTTTTTCCACCGCCTCTCCGCTCCTGATACCCCATCCAGTAATTCATCAGGAAAATGGTGAAAAAGGAAATTCCCATGATAATAGCTACCCAATAATAGGCCAGACTGCGGTCGCCGCTCTGCACTGCCGTGTAGATTGCCAGCGACATGGTCTGTGTCCTTCCTGGAATATTTCCGGCTAACATGATCGTCGCACCGAATTCCCCCATAGCCCTGGCAAATGCCAGAATCGTGGCAGCCGCCACACCGGGCCATGCCGCCGGCAGCTGAATCCGGAAAAAAATCTTTGTCTCCGACATTCCAAGCGTCCGTGCCGCATAGATCAGATTCACATCCACCTGCTCCAGGGCGCCGCGGGCTGTCCGGTACATTATGGGAAAAGATACCACCACTGCCGCGATCACCGCCCCCTGCCAGGTGAACAGCACACTGATTCCCATTTTTAAGAGCAGCCCGCCTAACAGACTGTTTTTCCCGAAGATGATCAGCAGGAAAAATCCGACTACCGTAGGAGGTAATACCATCGGCAGAGAGAAAATGCCGTCAATCAACGCCTTGCCCCTTCGTAAAGAGATGACCAGCCTGGCAGAAAGCAGACCTAAAAAAAACGTAAACACCGTCGCACATACCGCGACCTTCAGGGAGATCCATAAAGGTGAAAAATCCATGTCTGCTCCTATTCTGCCGCAGAGAATCCGTAGCCTTCGAATTTCTGCATGGTATGATTGGTCTGCAGATATGCAAGGAACTCTGCCGCCGCATCTGCGTTTTCACTCGCCTTCACGATTCCCACCGGATAGATCACCTGTTTACAGGAGCCCGCGGGAGCCTCACAGACGATCTTGATGTTCTCGCCCACATAAGCATCCGTTGCATATACCACGCCACAGTCCACTGCACCGGTTTCTACCCAGGAGAGCACCGTGCGGACATCGGAGCCGTAGTTTGCCTTTGTCTTTACCGTATCCAGAATTCCCAGAGAGGTGAAAATCTCCTCGGAGTACTGACCTACCGGCACACTGCCCGGCTCTCCCAGACCGATCATGCCGACTTTATCTGTTGCCACATCTTCAAAAGAGGTAATGTCCTTATCACTGCCTTCCGGAACGATCAGAACTACCTTATTTTCCAACAGCTTCACAATAGAATCCGGATCCATCAGTCCCTCATCGTTCAAAGCTGTCATCTGTTTGGTAGCTGCGGAGAAAAACAGGTCTGCCGGAGCGCCTTCCTCGATCTGTGTCTGTAAGGCTCCGGATGCTCCATAAGAAAAGTGCAGTGTCACATTTGGGTGTGCTGCTTCATACTCTGTCTTGATCTCATTGCATACATCCGTCAGGGAAGCTGCCGCTAAAATCGTCAGTTCCACAGCCACCCCGGTATCTGCTGCATTCTTCGTTTCAGATCCACATCCTGCAAGCAGCATTGCTGCTAGGATTGTTGTCATTACTGCTGTCATTTTTTTATTATATCTTTTCATAATATTCTGTTCTTTGAAAATGTCCGCTCTTGCCACCCATCTTTTCCTCCAGATGGATCTCTCCCATTTCCATGCCGCGGTCCATTGCCTTGCACATATCATAGATGGTAAGCAGTGCCACGTTCACCCCGGTCAGTGCCTCCATCTCCACGCCGGTACGCCCGGATAATTTTGCCGAACAAAAACAACGGATCGTGCAGGTCTCCTCTTCCATAACAAAATCTATGGTGACCTTTGTCAGCATCAGTGGATGACACAGAGGGATCAGCTCCCAGGTCCGTTTGGCCGCCATGATCCCTGCGATCCGCGCAGTTCCCAGAACATCTCCCTTTTTCGCCGTACCGTCCTTCACCGCGTCAAATACTTCACGGCTCACCCGGATACAGCCACTTGCTGTGGCACATCTCTCTGTAATATCCTTGTCTGTTACATCTACCATGATGGCATTTCCCTGCGCATCAAAATGAGTAAAGCCTGACATTTTCGTTTCCTTTCTGTTGTTTACTGCTTCCCAAAACCGCAATTGGGGAAGTGACATACCTCACAGTTCAGGCACAGTCCACCCTCTCCGTAACTGTCCAGATCAGCTTTCGTCAATCGTTCTCCTGCCAGTACTCTCGGCAGTACCAGGTCAAATACCGTGCGTCCCGCATACATCACACAGCCCGGCAGTCCCAACACCGGGATCTCTCCCAGATAAGATAACAGGAACATGGCTCCGGGAAGCACCGGTGCCCCATAAGACACAATATCCGCTCCCGTAGCTTTGATCGCTCCCGGTGTCCTGTCATCCGGATCCACGCTCATGCCGCCGGTACACAGCACCATGTCTGCGCCCTGACGGACAAACTTAAGAATCGCTGCCGAAATATCCTCCTGGCAGTCATCCAGGATCACCTGTCCCATCACTTCCGTATCATATGCCGCAAGCTTTGCCCGGATGGCAGGTCCGAAAGCATCCTGTATCCTGCCTTTAAATACTTCACTGCCGGTGGTGACGATCCCTACCTTTTTATGGGACATGGGCAGGATCTTAAGAAGCGGTTCCCCGCCGGCTGCTTCCTTGGCCCGGTTCATTTTTTCCTCTTCGATCACCAGTGGGATAATGCGTGTGGCTGCCAGCCTGTCCCCTGCTTTCACCGGAAAATTGCCGTGAATGGTGGCGATCATCATCTCTCCCAGTCCGTTCACCGCACGTAATTTTTCGGAATTGATCTTAAGCAATCCGTCTGCTGCTGCCCGGATCTCGATCTTGCCTTCCTTCGGTTCACTGGCAGTCATATTGTCATTGATGCACAGGTCCCGTAAAATTACCGCCGCCTCGTCCTCATGCAGGATACCCTCTTTTTTCTCCCACACATAGAGATGTTCCTTACCCACAGATAACAATACGGGAATATCCTCTTTCGTGACAATATGCCCCTTACGGAACACGGCATCCTTCACTACTCCCGGAATGATCTGGGTAATATCATGGCACAGCACCTGTCCCACTGCATCTTCTGTTCTGATCAGTTTCATCGTAATCTCCCTGATATACCAAAGTATCCTAAAATACAGGCATAAATGCCCGCTATATCATTCATGTCATACACAGGGCAGTTCACTGCATCCTGCGTCACTACATCGGTTGCAACCGCGATCAGATGCTCTGTGGCACATACTGTATGCTCTGACACCGCTCTCCGTACCACTTCAACCTTCGGATAAGCGGAATCCTTCAATCCCTCCAGGATCAGAACATCCACATTCCGGCAGGCCGCTATCATATCCTCTGCGGTCACTTTTCCCTTACGGTTCACAGAGGACTGCGTGTCAGAATAAATAGCACTGATTTTGGCTCCTGCTTCCGTAAAACGGTACGTGTCCGTTCCTTCCTGATCCATGGCGTACTCATGCCCGTCGTGTTTGATCACACCTACGCGGTATCCGTCCCGGATGAACTCGTTGATCAGCTTAATGATCAGTCCGGTCTTGCCGCTGTCCTTGATGCCGCTGACGCAGAAGACAAGCGGCAGGCTTAAACTTTCGAATTCTTCTCTGGTATTGATATTGCGCAGCTGCTTTTTATCAAAACAGCTGCTCTCCAGGCGGATGTATTTGGTCCGCACCCTGCGCAGGATCTGCATCAGGCGATACTGCCCCTGTCCGATCAGTTCTTCTATCACCGGCAATATTTTTTTCGAATAAATGGCACACAGCGGATGAATATGATCCTCATCCACCATGCAATAGCAGTCATAGTCCGAGGAAATAAATTCTGCCATATACCGCACCAGATCTCCCGTGATAAAGGGCATATCCCCGGCACAGACAAATACATAATCGCAGGATGTGTGGATCAGGACCTGACGGATTCCTTCCATAGGTCCGATCTCGCGATGCTCATCACAGACAACGGGAAGCCCCAGATCCTCATATTCTCCAGGTATAGCAGCAGAAATACAGGGCTTCCCATCGAACCCCCGGAGTTCCTCACAGATTCTGTCTAAGAATCTACGGTTCTGATATTCCATTAAGACCTTGTTCTGCCCCATCCGGCTGCTCTTGCCGCCGGCGAGGACCGCTGTGCCAAGGGTGAATTTTTGCATTTCCTGCATGTTGATTTTCCTCCCGTGCAAGCACGTCGAAACGGTTTTTCCCGTCGTTGCCTTTCATGATACCATAAGGATTGCTCCGTGCAAGCACTCCCGCAATCCTTAACGCTATTCGCATATCGTATAGCTTTCGCTATACTTTTATGCTCATATCGTTCAGGTCACCAAGGCAAATAGTTTCTCCCGTGCAAGCACGTCGAAACTATTTGTCTTGTGACCTTTGTATCATTTAAAGTATTGGATCTTCACTTCATCTCCGGGGTGCAGTTCCCGCCCAGGTTCCATATCTATAAAGCAATTACAATCTCTCATGTTGGAAAGCACCGAAGACGCATGTACTACTGTGGGCAGTGTCACTCTGCCTTCCTCCGCATATGCCCGGACAAAACGTCTGAGCTTATTCACCTTCGGATAAGGGTCAGAAAGCACCGCTTGCGTTCTTCGCACCTTCAAGGATGCATCCTGTGTCAAATACGCTGCCAGTTCCCAAAAATAATACTCAAAATTGGCATACGCCGCATAAGGATTTCCCGACAGGCTTAAGATGACTTTACCATCCAGGACACTGCCGATCGTCGGAGTTCCCGGCTGGATGTTGGCATGGGAAAATATTTTTTTCGCTCCCAGTTCTTCCAACACTTCCGGCAGCAGATCCTTTTTCCCCACAGACACACCACCGGTAGTGATCACAATATCCGCTGTTTTCAGGCACTGCTGTATTTTTTCCTTCAATAATTCTTTATCATCTCCGCAGATTTCCGTGAAAGGCACCTGTATTCCCTGTCTTTCCATGGAAGCCCGCAGCATATAAGCGATACTGTTATATATTTTCCCCGGTAAAAGTGGCATTCCCGGTGCCATCAGTTCCGAACCTGTGGATAGAATACTACACTTTATCCGCTCACAGACCGGCACCTTGTGAATGCCGAGACTTGCCAAAAGCCCCATATGGAGTGCACGCAGATGTGTCCCCCGTGCAAGGATCTGCTCACCCTCACGGATGTCCTCTCCCACACAACAATAATTTGTTCCCGCTGTAATCCCCCGGTAGATCTGTACCTGTTTTTCGCCATAATCGGTATCTTCCTGCCGGATGACCGCATCGTATCCTTCCGGCACATAAGAACCGGTCATCACCCGTACTGCGCATCCCTCTTCATAAGGAATCTCTGCACAATCTCCGGCAAATAATTCTCCCACGATCTGCAACGTAACCGGATGTTCTCTGTCCGCACCCGACGTATCCTCCGCCCGTACGGCATAACCGTCCATGGCAGACTTCGGATAGGGAGGAATCATCAGCTGCGCCACAATATCCTCACCGAGAATCCGGTCACAGGCATCCGTAAGTGCCACATATTCTGTTTTTTCTATAGGCTTTACCTCTGCCAGTAATGCCTCCAGACATTCTTCCAATTCTTTCATGCGCGGCTCCTCTCACTGTGTTTTATTCCGTGCTGTTCCACCGGAATGAAACAGGCTCCCTGTCCGTTCTCAGGATTATTTTCTTGCATCATGATAGATTTCTATCCGATCCGGCCAGGCTCTGCAGATCAGATTCAGCCGGTACTTTTTTGCAAGCTCTATTGCCTGATCTGTAGGTACTGCCTTGGACGCCAGCACCGGAATCCCGGCAGCGATCACCTTCTGTACCATGTCCGTAGGAACCCGCCCCGTAGTAAACAAAATGCACTCGGACAATTCCAGCTGTTTCAAAAGTGCATAGCCGATACATTTATCCAATGCGTTATGTCTTCCGATATCTTCCATGCGGCATACGCATTTGTCTCTTACTCCGAGATAACAGCTGTGGGTTCCTCCGGTCTGTCTGTGCAGCTTACTGTCTCCGGCGAATTCTTCCGCCAGGGCAAATACCCACGCATTCTTCCATTCTGTCCCGGGTAATTCCCGTAACTGTCTTTTTCCGTTTTTTTCCAGAAAAGTAAGATTCCCGATGCAACAGGAAGCCTCTCTGTCTGTCGCTATCTGTCTGTCGCTTCCCCGTAAATTTTCCTGCAGAAAAACTCTCGCACTTCTACCGCTCTCGCAGATCGTAATGCTCTCCACATCCCGGACGCTTTCAATCCAGCCTTCCGTGAAAAGTCTCCCCAGTATCAGCTCCGGCAGATGTGTGGCTGTGCAGGTCAGACGAAATGTCAGTTGCTCATCCACATAGACATCCAGAAAATGTTCACAGACAATCTCTCTGCTTCTGCCCCTTTCCTGCTTCCCACAGTTCCCGGGACCGTCCGGCTCCACTGCAGTGTAAGTCTGTGAGACTGCATTATGTAGTTGTTCCATACGGTCATTGATCTGCATTTATCGTTCTCTTTTCTTGCTATCTGCTCATGTGGCTGCTAAGTAACATTTTTATGTAAGCACTTACATTTTACATCAAACTCCGGCTCATCGCAAGCAAAAAAATGCGTGCAGAGATGATCCACACGCATTTTCTGATTATCCTGTTTTAAACTATTCCAAGCCTTCTGTCAGCGATTACTCGATCACATGGATCCAGCCCTTAGGAGCTTCGATCCTGCCCATCTGGATACCGGTCAGGGTCTCATACAGTTTCTTGGTGACAGGTCCCATCTCGGTCATGCCGCTGGGCAGGCAGATCTCTTTGCCGTGGTCAACGATCTTACCAACAGGGGAGATAACTGCTGCGGTACCACACAGACCAGCCTCTGCGAAGTCTTTTACTTCATCCAGGTATACTTCTCTCTCTTCTACTTCCAGTCCCAGATATTCCTTGGCAACATATACCAGAGAACGACGGGTGATGGAAGGAAGGATACTGTCGGACTTGGGAGTTACGACCTTGTTGTCCTTGGTAACGAACAGGAAGTTCGCACCGCCGGTCTCCTCTACCTTGGTACGGGTAGCAGCATCCAGGTACATATTCTCATCGTAGCCTTCCTTGTGAGCGGATACGATAGCATGTAAGCTCATAGCGTAGTTCAGACCAGCCTTGATGTGACCGGTTCCGTGGGGTGCCGCACGGTCGAAGTCGGTGACACGGATGGTCAGAGGCTTAACGCCTCCCTTGAAGTAAGGTCCCACAGGGGTGCACAGGATACGGAACTGATACTCATCCGCAGGCTTTACACCGATGACAGGGTTGCTGCCGAACATATAAGGACGAATGTACAGAGTTGCGCCGCTGCCGTAAGGAGGCACGAAAGCATCGTTCGCCTTAACCGTCTCAGTAACAGCTTCCACGAAACGCTCCTTGGGGAAAATAGGCATCTCCAGTCTTGCTGCGGAAGACTCCAGACGCTCACCGTTTAAGTCAGGACGGAAGGTTACGATATGTCCGTCTTCTGTGGTGTATGCCTTCAGGCCCTCGAATACGGTCTGTGCATACTGCAGTACACCAGCACACTCATTTAATACGATGTTGGGGTCCTGTGTCAGCTGACCGTCATCCCATTTGCCGTCCTTGTAATTGGACACATATCTGTAATCCGTAGGGATATAACCGAAACCGATATTACCCCAGTCAATGTTCTTCTTTTCCATTTTGTATTCCTTCTTTCCTCGGTTTACCACTCTGCCTGTTGATTTCTCTTAACAGAATTTATTGATTTTCATTATTATACCATTTGTAATAAAAGTCAATATACACATTTATGCTTTCCAGTGCTTTTTTCAGCGAAAATGTGGCTCATTTCTCCTTTTAGCTGAAAACTCAAATTAAATTCACTACAATTATTTTTCTCCGGTAGCTTCCTGATATGCACTGTTCGCTACCACTGACCATCCGGTCTTATCCCCCGCAATGACCTGCAGATCTTCACTGCGGACCGCATAAAACTCCACGATCTGTGCTGCCTCTGTGGACAGATTCTCTTCCGGATTCCGGTACAGCACGAAAATCTCACATTTTCCGTTCTGCGAGGTACGATTATAGACCAGCGTGTATGCATAGGTCTTTCCCGCCTGCTCCTGTTCTCCCAGCTGCAGATAGAAATTGCCTTTGGCATTGTAGCAGACTTCGAAGGAAAAGTCCTGTTGTTGCAGCACAGCATCATATACTGCCTGTGCGTAAGGCTCTAAGGGATCCTGTACATCTTCCGCGGTTTCCGTCTCCGACGCATAGTATTCCGCAAGCCACTGTTCTTCCATCGCCTGCTTTGCTACCGTTTCTGCATCCTCCGGGTGGGTATTTTCTTCCTTGTCCATCAATTCCGTCAGATAAGTAATGTAATCCTCACCGGCAAGCTCCGTCTCTCTCCGAAACAGCACGCCCTCTGGACGCCAGTAGGAATACCAGTGCCTGTCCGGGAACTCCATCTCTTCCACACTGATCAGATTCTCTGTGAGCCGCGTCTCCGAAGGGATGTCATTTTCAAACCAAATCCAGGCAATTCCGGCAAACGTGACGATCAGGCACAGCACTGCCCACAAAGCAATGCCGATATCCTCCAGCCACTCCCATTTCCCGGGAGTTCCCCACTTGTCCCGTATTTTCCGGTGCAGCCTGATGGGTACTCTCAGATATACATAAAACAGGAGAAGCAGCAGACACAGCAGATCCCCCAGTAACAACACATAACTGCGAAAACTTACGGGACCACCCCACAGAATCATTCTGGCTGCCACATATATTCCTGCCAGAGTAAGCAGTAAAACCGTAACTGCCAAATATATCTTCTTTTTCATCGTTTTCCGCACTCAGGCTTTCTTGCGCTCGTACTTTAAGAACTGATAGGTAATGTCAAAATAGACCTGCTCGTCACTGTCTGCGGTAATCTCCCACTCAGGATCACTGTCCAGATCCGGGAAATAGGCATCCGCCTCGTAGGCATGGTCAATCTTCGTCACATGGGCCACGTCACAGTAAGGCAGCATCTGGCGGTAAATACTCTCTCCGCCGATGATATAGATATTCTCTTCGTCATATTTCTTCAGTTCTTCCAGCAATTCTTCAATAGAGTGTACCACGATCGCATCCTTGACCTGATAATTCGGATCTTTGGACAAAATAATGTTGATGCGGTTCTTTAAAGGCATGCCCTGCGGGAAAGTCTCCAAAGTCTTGCGTCCCAGAACCACTACCTTACCTGTCGTCTCTTCGCGGAAATGCTTGTGATCGTTGGGGATGCGGATCAGCAGTTCGTTCTTGCTGCCGATGGCCCAGTTACTGTCTACTGCTACGATTAAATTCATATTGTCCTCCTTAGAATAATCGATTTCTTCATGCCTTGCACTCTCGAAATCAGATTGCTATGGGAATGTCTTTGATCTGTTCGCCGGTCTGGTAACCTTCCAGCTTTACATCATCCGGCGTGAACTGATAGAAGTCCTTGATCTCCGGGTTCAGCCAAAACTTCGGTGCCGGGAAAGGCTCTCTGCTGATGAGTTCCTTAATGGCATCCACATGACGGTCATAAATATGTGCATCTGCAATCACATGCACCAGTTCTCCCACATTCATATCACATACCTGTGCCAGCATATGAACCAATACCGCATACTGTACCACATTCCAGTTGTTGGCTGCCAGTACGTCCTGGGAACGCTGGTTCAGAATGGCATTCAGGGTCAGCCTGTCCTCTCCCGCCTTCTGCGTCACGTTAAAGGTCATACTGTAGGCGCAGGGATACAGATTCATCTCATGCAGATCCTGATGCACATAAATGTTGGTCATGATCCGGCGGCTGAAGGGATTGTTCTTCAGATCATAGATCACACGATCCACCTGATCCATCATGCCTTCCTTATACTGATGCTTCACCTGCATCTGATAGCCGTATGCCTTACCGATCGAGCCGTTTTCATCTGCCCACTCATCCCAGACGTGGCTGTTTAAATCATGAATGTTGTTGGACTTGCGCTGCCAGATCCACAGCATCTCATCTGTGGCGGATTTTAATGCCGTCCGGCGCAAGGTCAGGATTGGGAACTCCTTCGACAGGTCGTACCGGTTCACCACTCCGAATTTCTTAATAGTGTAGGCAGGAGTGCCGTCCGGCCAGTGGGGGCGCACTTTCTCGCCCTCCGTGCTGGTACCGTTGGTTAAAATGTCATTGCACATATCGATAAAAATATGATCCGCTAAACTCATGTTGTCTCCTTATTCTGATTCTAATTATAAATCATACCCCCTTCGTATTCCGGACTATCGTCCTACATACTCAGGGTTGTTTGTGCCTATGGATGCACTTATATTTCCCACTTGTCACATAGGGAATTGATCTGGTCCGCGAACTTCGCCATATCCTTGTTGGTCATGACACCCTCGCTCTTCGTAACCAGTGCCAGTAAGCGTCTCGCAGAAGCAAGCAGTCGTTCGAATACTCCGGTAGCAGGCTTCGTCTTTTTCTGGACGGCAACAGGTGCTGCCTCATAGGTGAACTTATTGCCTGCCAGGTCGAACTCCGTACCGCTGTAAGGAGCATAGGCTCTCTGCCCGTACTCGATCTTCAGGCATTCGGCAAATCCGGTACATACGCTGTCCTCTCCATGTACCACGAACACCTTCTTCGGCTTTTCTTCAAAGGCCTGTATCCAGTCGATCAGACCTTCCTTATCCGCATGACCGCTCAGTCCCGTCATTTTCCGGATCTCGGCGCGCACTGAAACCGTCTCACCGAACAGCTTCACCTCGTCAGCACCCTCTACCAGTGCCCGGCCCAGTGTTCCCACCGATTGATAACCGACGAACAGGATCGTACACTCCGGTCTCCACAGATTATGCTTCAGATGATGCCGGATACGTCCTGCATCACACATACCGGATGCGGAGATAATGACCTTAGGTGTCTCGTCAAAGTTGATGGCTTTGGATTCCTCACTGGTGATAGACAGCTTTAATCCTGAAAAAGCAATGGGATTAATACCCTCTTTTACGAATTGCATAGCCTCATCATCGAAGCATTCCCACCTGTTCTCCTGGAATACGCCGGTAGCCTCTACTGCCATGGGACTGTCCACGTACACCGGGAAATCTTCGTGCCCCTTTACCAGGCGTCCTACCTTGATCTTCCGCAGGAAATACAGAATCTCCTGGGTACGGCCCACAGCAAAAGACGGGATCACCACATTACCGCCCCGGTCTAAGGTCTCCTGCAGCACCTTGGTCAGTTCTGCCACATAATCCAGCTTATCCTTCGGATGCAGTCTGTCACCGTAGGTAGACTCCATCACGACATAATCCGCTTCCTTCGTAGGTGTCGGATCCTTGAGTAACGGCTGGTGCTTGTTGCCGATATCGCCGGAAAATACGATTTTTTTCGTATTACCGTCCTCCGTCAGCCAGACTTCGATGCTGGCTGAACCCAGCAGATGCCCGATATCCGTAAAACGGATTTTTACTCCCTCGCATACTTCCACGATCGTATTGTAATGGCAGGGAACGAACCGGCGGATCACACCATCTGCATCCTCCATGGTATACAGCGGCTCCACCACTGCATTGTTCGCGGAACGTTTTGCCTTACGATTCTTCCATTCCGCTTCGGCACTCTGGATATGTGCACAGTCACGCAGCATAATGCTGCACAGATCCGCCGTAGCATCCGTAGTATAGATCTGGCCTCTGAAGCCTCTGGCATACAGAAGCGGCAGAAGTCCCGAATGATCCACATGGGCATGGGTCAGGAATACATAATCGATCATGGATTCCGCCACCGGCAGCGGCACATTTTCAAATACATTGATGCCCTGCTCCATACCGTAGTCCACTAAAATATGTTTCCCGGCGACCTCCAGATAATGGCAGCTTCCGGTTACTTCATGGTCTGCCCCCACAAACACAAGTTTCATAGCTCTACCTCCGTTTTTGTAATGTTATTTCAAAGCATTGGCTGTTTCGTAGAACTGATAATAAATTCCCTTCTGCTCCATGAGCTGGTCGTGATTGCCTTCCTCCACGATACCATCGTCCGTCAGCACCAGGATCCGGTCCGAATTCCGGATACTGGAAAGTCTGTGGGCTATGGTCAGGGTCGTGCGTCCCTCCGACAGCTCTCCTAAGGACTTCGCCACCGCAAATTCACTCTCATTATCCAGTGCGGAAGTAGCCTCATCCAGTATGATAATGGGCGGATTCTTCAGAAATACTCTGGCGATGCTGATCCGCTGCTTCTGTCCCCCGGACAGCTTCACGCCCCGCTCTCCCACATAAGTATCATAGCCGTCCTTCAGTCCCATGATAAAATCATGTGCTCCGGCACGTTTTGCCGCCTCGATCACGTCTTCTTTGGAAGCTCCCGGACGACCATAGGAGATATTTTCATAGATCGTACCGGAGAACAGATACACATCCTGCTGCACGATACCGATATTGCCCCGCAGGCTCTTCAATGTAAAATGCTTGATATCCTGACCATCCAGCAGGATCTTTCCCTCTGAGACATCATAGAATCTGGGAATCAGATTGCACAGTGTCGTCTTTCCCCCACCGGAAGGTCCGACGATCGCCACCTTTTCCCCCGCATGGATCTGCAGGTTCAGATTCGCAAATACCTTATTGTGATCATCCGGATATTCGAAGCTTACTTTTTCAAAAGAGATCTCTCCCTTCGGATCTTTCAGTTCGACCGCATCCGGCTCATCAAAGATCTCGATATCCGCATCCACGATCTGTAAAAAACGCTCGATGCCGGTCATACCCCTCTGGAACTGCTCGGCAAATTCGATGATACGACGGATCGTTGCGATCAGTGTGGACACATACAGCATGTATGCCACCAGATCACCGGCAGCTATCTTACCTCTTACCATGAAGATACCGCCTGCCACCAGTACTACCAGATACATCAGTCCGTCGAACAGCTTGACTGTGGTATTAAATGCCGCCATGTAGCGGTAGGTCAGCTTTTTGATGTCCAGAAAGGTACCGTTGTCCTTCTCGAACTTATCATTCTCCACTTCTTCGTTGGTAAATGCCTTAACGACCTTATGTCCTAAGAGACTGTCCTCGATCCGGGCATTCAGTTCGCCGATCTGGTTGCGCTGCTTACGGAAAGCGCTCCGCATCCGGAAATTCAGGATCATGCACACGCCGCACATAAGCGGTACACATAAAAAGATCATCAAAGTCAGCGGCAGATTGATATTTGCCAGAATGACAAAAGAGATCACCGTCTTGATCCCGGCGATGAAAAATTCCTCCGGGCAATGATGGGCGAATTCCGTCACATCGAATAAGTCATTGGTGATCCGTCCCATGATCTGACCGACCTTGGTATTGTTATAGTAGGTATTGGACAGTTTCTGCAAATGATTGTACGCATCTCTGCGCATGTCCGTCTCGATCTTCGCTCCCATGACGTGTCCCATATCGGACATATAGTAGCCGGCGATGCAGTCCACGATACGAAGTCCGAAATACAAAATGCCAAGCGTAAGTATGGTCTTCACCGACAGGGCAGCCAGATCCCGCAACCCCTCATTGGTAATATAGCGCATGATCAGTGGCAATACCAGTTCACAGACTGTAGTCAGTGCCGCACAGAACAGATCCATGCACAGGGTAAAACGATATTTTTTAAAATACGGTGCAAATCTGCGAAAAAGTTCGCGGGTAGTATATTGTTTATTCTCCATTGCTATTAAATTCCTTTTTGATCATTTCTATAAATGTTTCTTATAAATATTTTCCCTTTCCCTGATAAAAACGAACTTTCCCCTTTTGTTCTTTCTTCTGTTCATACAATGTATAGTCCGCAGCCGACAGGAAATCCCACACCCGGTTCGGTTCCTTCGGAATAGCACAGACACCACCTACGGAAATCGTAAGCCATGGTTCCACCTTAGAATCTTCATTAGGGATTTTGCATTCCCGGATGCCAGTACATAGCTTCTGCGCACGTTCCTGTGCATATTCCAGATCCCGTCCCGTCATAACCACCAGGAATTCATCCCCGCCGTAACGTGCCACGTAATCCTCTGGAAAACATTTTTTCAAAGTATCCGCCACAGCGCAGATTCCTTCGTCTCCTTTTCCGTGTCCATAATGGTCATTCAACTGCTTGAAATAATCAATATCCAAGAACAGAATGCCCAGTTCCTTCTCATTTAATTTGCAGGCTTCAAAGACATCCTCAAGATAACGATTCAGACTTCTCTTGTTGTACAGCCCTGTCAATTCGTCATGCTCTGACTGATACAGTAATTTGTTTCTCTTCTTCGTCTGCTCCCGCTGCTCTTCTTCCACCGCCTGCAGACGCTTACGCAGCTCCAGCATATACATGACCTGATTGCTCTCGATCATTTCGCTGCTTTCCTTGATGTGAAAAAAAGTCTCTGTAGCCTGACGGAATTCCTCTATAGACATCTGTGCACTGCAATAACGCAGCCGCAACATTAAAAGCTGTAGCAGCAGGCTCCTATTCTGCTCGATCGCCGCCTTAGGCTCCAGACAATCCAATATCTCCTGCAGCAATTCTATATTACCGGTCTTTTCCACGTATTGGAGAAGATTCTGAATACTGTCATATTCGGAAGATACCTGACGCATATCTTCCAATGCCATCACAGCCTGTCTTACATGGTCTGCCGCTTTTTCCCGGTGTCCTTCACTTTCTGCCAGATACGTGAAAAACACATTCGCCGCAAGTCTCGTTTCCCGAATGATCTCTTCGCTTTTTCCGGTTTCTTCCAGTTTGCGGTATACCTCCATTGCCTCCTGATCCATATCCAGATGCAGAAGACAACAGCCATACTCTGACAGCATTTTCCGGAAATTGATCCGGCTGTAAATGCTGTCATCACCTGCTTTTTCAAATTCACGGATGCATTCCCTATAACATTGCACGGCTCTGTCATAGACTCCGATAAGATAATATGCATCCGCCATATTACTTAATACTATACTATGTACCATCTTATCATTGTATTTCGCTGTATAATCCAATGCCCTGCCATACTGTTCCATGGCCAGAGACAGATTGTTCTGCATATGTGCCACGATACCGATCATATTATAGGCCTTGGCTACGTGAATCTCCTGATCCGTTCCCAGCAGGCATCTCACACTTTCGTCCAGATACTTCAGACACTGTTCCTGATTCCCTGTATCCAGATGATAAAATGCTGCGAAATAACAGATCCTTCCATGGATTCCCCTATCCCTCTTCTCCGTCACAAAGGACAATGCCTGTTCCAGTGTCTCCCAAGTATATGGGATCCCATCTGCCATCTGTTGGTTTAACCGTTCTGCTGTCTCTAACATCTGCTGTCTGTCTACACTCATATTTGTTCCATCCTGTCAATTCCCCAATGCTTTACTCCTTATCATTGTATTATTTTATACACCGGTGCGCAAGTTATTTTACGGAATAGATAAAATGTTTCCCTATTCTATAAAAAAATGTTAGAATGAGAATATATTTCGGAAATAAGTAAGAAAAAGGTATGATTTTTATGGAAAATATCGCAATAAACAAGAGATTTCAAGATCTGCATTTTGACAGCATCCAGGCTTTACGCGGTCTGGCGGCTCTTTTTGTGGTGTTTCAGCATATTCGTTTCTTAAATTTCGGTGCATTCGGGGTAGACATATTTTTCTGTATCAGCGGGTTTATGATCATGTTCACCACAGAAAAAAGCACAAAATATTTCTTACGGAAACGTCTGATCCGAATTCTGCCGCTGTATTATCTGATGACACTTGTGACTTATCTGTCGCTGTTATTGTTTCCATCCATGTTCCAGCAGACCAGACACAATCTTTCGCACCTGGTCAAGAGCCTGCTGTTTGTTCCTTTTGATATCGGTGGTGGAATTATCCAGCCTCTGGTGCGGATCGGATGGACTATCAACTGTGAAATGCTGTTCTATCTGTTATTTTTCATTGCCTTTCATATCAGCATGAAATACCGCGGCCTGATCTGCAGTGCATTCCTGACAGTTCTGGTAGGGGCAGTCCAAATATGCACTCCGGTGATTTCCTCCTGGCAGTCTCCGATAGGCGGGTTACTTTCTCCTGTTCTTATTTTTTACGGCGATCCTGTCATGCTGGAATTCATTTTCGGAATCCTCGCCTATTATCTGCTGCGTTTTTTATATCACAGGCATTTGGAGCATCCGTTTCCTATGGCTGTAAGTGTGCTGTCTGCGATAGGCATTCCGGTGATTTTTTGTCTGCTGGCATTTTTCACCCCCAGGATCAATGTGATCGGTTTCCGCAGGCTTCCGCTGTGGGGACTTCCGGCACTTGTACTGTTGGTTTTAGCTTTCCTGGCCGGACGGAAGCTCTCTCTGCCCCGCTTTTTCATCCTTATGGGAAATATCAGTTATTCCCTGTATCTGGTGCATTACTATCCGGTAATGTTCTTAGATCGGGCGGTGTTCGACTTCTCCACCCTCTCTGTAATGTCTGTCATCGGGGTGATCTTAAGTGTGGCGCTGAGTATCGGGCTGGCTTACCTGTCCTGGATCGTTGTGGAACAAAAATTCTCCGGATGGCTGCGGAAGAAACTGCTGCACTAAGCATTTCCCTTGTAGCACTGCTTCTGTCATTTAATTATTTTATGAATTGTATATGCAATTATTCAAAAAGATGCACACTTTTTCTGTTGACATTTAGAACACCTTATAGTATATTATAACTTGTCTGTAAGACATGCGCGAGTGGCTCAGCGGTGGAGCACCTCCTTGCCAAGGAGGGGGTCGCGGGTTCGATCCCCGTCTCGCGCTTCTTACCCCTTGATTTTTCAAAAAGTTTCTTTTTCATGTTAATCAGATAAATTTCTATTGCTTCACTCTTTACCGCTGAATTATCTACTGAATCAGATGCTTTACAACCAGATAATAATGTAGCTGATACAGTGAATGCTACTAATAAAAATCTCCCTTTTCGGAATTGTGTGTCTGAATGAAAAGCGTGTATAATTCTATATTTTGGATGTATAAATCTACATCCTAGCAATTCCAAAAGCGGTTCGGTTTATTGTTGCTCCAAATCAATATAAAATTTTTCCTAAAGGACATAGCATGGTTTATTTTTGCTATGTCCTTTCTTTCGACAATCTGATATATTTGGTATATAAATTTAGAAAAAAATTTTTTGAAAAAAGTGTAAGATTATGGTTCAGAAGTTGCCTATATAGGTGTAAGGGAAAAAATCAGAAAGGAGGATTGAGTATGAACGACAAGGACATTATTCAGTTGTATTTAAATAGAGACCAGCGTGCATTATCTGCAACTGCAAAGAAGTATGGGAAATACTGCACTTCTATTGCAAAAAATATCCTAGGTAATAATGAAGATGCAGAAGAATGCGTCAATGATACATATTTAAGTACATGGAACTCTATACCGCCAACTATACCAACAATTCTATCTGCGTTCCTTGGGAAAATCACAAGAAATTTAGCTTTTAACAAATACAAACATAATCATGTGATGAAACGTGGAAACGGAGAAATAGCAGTCGTTCTTGACGAACTTGCAGAGTGTGTATCTGGCGTAGATGATGTAGAGCAAGAAATTGACAGACGAGAACTTGTCGCAACAATCAATTCTTTTCTGGAAACCTTGCCACCAAAAAAGAGAAACATATTCATCTGTAGATATTGGTATTCTGACAGCGTTTCATCAATTGCAAGGCGGTATGAAATGACTGAAAGTAATGTATCGGTTACATTAAACCGATTACGTTCTAAACTTAAAGAATACTTATCGGAAAGGGGTTATGTATTATGAAAAAAGAAGATTTGTTTGATACTCTTGGTGACATTGACAATCAATATATTAAAGAGGCTCATATGAACAACAAGAGAAAAAATAATTTTGCATGGGTTAAGTGGGGAACAATCGCAGCATGCTTTGCCTTATTGGTTTTATGTATTCCTATGGTAACACGCTTATCACCAGTAGAGGATACCAACACACCAACAGTTGAGTCATTACCAATCGAAAACAATAATAAAGTTGAGGATTTACAGAACAACAAAGAAGAATCTGTAAACATTCAAGAAAGTAAAAGTACAGAAATCGAAGATACTTCAGAAACTATTATAGAAGATGTTCCTGCAGACAATAAGGGAGAATATAACGAAGAAGTAAATAGCAGTGACTTAACCAAAGATACCTCAGAGTTTTTTGGTGGTTCCTATACAGATGCTAATGGAAAATTTGTAATCGTTCTTACAGAAGATACACCAGCTAATAGAACAGCTATTTGTAAGGAACTTGGCAGAAGTGAAAGCAATACTACTTTCGTAAAAGGTACTTACACATTGGCATATCTCACAGAGTTACAGGAAAAGATAACAAATGCAATGGTAAATAAGGAAATCCCATTTGTTGTAACGTCTGGCGTATATGAGACCACAAACAACATCATTATTAGAGTAACAACAAATGATGAAGCAGAATTGGCAAAAGTATATGCTCTTGATACCATTGGCGGTGCAATCAAAGTAGAGTTCAGTGCTGGTGCAGTAGTTGAAGAATTATTACTTCCACTTCCTAAAGCTGAATAATCATTAAAAACTGAATAAAAATTTTCAAAGGCTACCCAGTCAAAAAGATTGGATAGCCTTTCTTTATGCTTTCAACCAGAACTCAAATTTAGTCTGGGAGGATAGCTGGGTGCAGTATGGTTTAGTAACCCAGCAAATCGCTCAAATCACCAAAACAGTTAGCGAAAGTATAAAAATTCATCAAATTCTCTGATAATAGCATCAGACACACTTTTCAGAAAAGGGAGATAAAAATAATGATTTTCTTTTTATAAAATGTTCCAATCTGTTACAATGTTTCTGAGTTCAAGGTATTATAACACAAAAAAGATGAATAAGCATTTTTCTATTGCTCGATTTTATCTGCATATTTGATGCGGTAGATCCGACGCAGGGAATCGTTCACGCGTTCCTCGGAGATGGTTCCGTTCTGGACTGCCTCCAGTACTCCGTTGTATGCGGTCTCGAAGTTCTCCGGCGCATAGATCATGTCGCACCCTGCACGCAGTGCCAGTACTGCTGCCTCATCGGCTCCGTAATAGTTCGTGATTGCCGCCTGGTTCATGGCACCGGATACGATCACACCGCGGAAATTCAGTTCATTTCGTAAAATATCCGTTACCACCGCACCGGACAGGGAGCAAGGAGTATTGTCTCCTGTCAGGGAAGGTGCTGCCATATTGCTGACGGTGATCATTTTGGTCTCACCGGAATCAATACAGCTCTGGAATACTGCAAATTCATTGGCTCTGAAATCTTCCGCACTTCTGTCCGTAGAAGCCATGCCATTCTTCGTGCTCTGGGTCGTACTGCCGATACCGGGAAAATGTCCGATAGCAGCTGTTACTTTCTGTTCCTGCAATCCTGTCTGCATGCCGGTCACAAAAGATGCTACCGTTGCCGCATCCGTGCCGTAGGAGCTGCTGCCTGCCGCATTTCCATCCACTACTTTCAGATCTGCCGCAGGGGCAAAATCAAGATTGAAACCAAGCTCTGCCAGGTAACTGCCCACTGTGGTTCCGGCAGTATAGGCGTTGTTGGCATCTCCGGATGCGCCGATGGTCTCCGGGGAATCGGTCTTCGTTCCAAGGCCTGCCGCTGCCACAGCATCGGTTCCGGATCCCTCTCCGTCGATCGCAATAAACAGTGGATAGCTGGTATACAGCTTCGTATTGTCGATCATCTGCTTTAACTGGTCTGCGGACTGAATATTTTTCGCCGCATAGACGATACCGCCTACCGGATATTTGGATAATGCATCCTTGGTTCCATCTCCTGCCTGCACTGCCGCAGATACACCGGTGATGGATTCCGGCGTGGTGATAAATAGTCCTGCTACCTTGTCCTCCAGGGGCAGGTTCTGAATGATGGCTTCATCTATGATCTTATCCAGCTTCTGTTCATTTGTCAGTTCCGGTACGGTCTCCACCGGTTCCGTAGTAGGTGCCGTGATGGTCTCCTCGGAAGCTATGATATCATCCAGCTTATTCTGCTGTTCCTGCTGATCACGGCTCATGCCGGTGATCTTACTTACAGCAAAAGCAATTCCCGCTGCCAGCACCAGGATCATGATTCCTACGACTGTATATGCAATGATCTGGCTTCTCCGCCGTCTCTTATGTCTTTCTTCCCGTCTGTTCTGCTGACTTTCCTGTCTCTGTTCGTTTGTATCCATTTTCATAACTCCTCTATCTGTACTACTTTCCTATTGTACATGATATCGATAGGTTTTTCCACTGGAAAAAAATATATTTTGCGAATGAGGCTCTGAATAGTTGTTCCATCTGAATAGTTGTACAACAGTAAGAGAGCGTACCGATCATTCTTTCAATCAGTACGCCCTCTCAGACTACAGGCTCCAATGGCTTGCCCTCTCTTTCTTAAATTTAATCTTCCATTTTGTCTTTTGTTCTCTTTCCACTTTTCTTTTGTACGTATGTACTGTAATGTGAGATAATTCTTATCTTCTGTTGTTCATTACTTTTTCTTCTGTGTACTTGATGTTCTCTATATAAATTGGTTCTCTTTGGTAGTTCTATTCAGTTGTACATCATGGAAGACTGTGGTAGGACTTTACTTGTTAGGTGGACTATACCTCTCTTTCTATAGATTCTTTTGTACTTCTCTCCCAACCTTCTCTGTTGGGTTGTTCCGTTTCTCTTTTGTTAAGTTTAATATAATACAAGGCTGTGCATTTGTCAACACATTTCTTCAAATAATTTAATTTATTTTCAATATTTTTATTGTGTTGGTATATTTTTACAATTTTCGACTTTTTTCTATATATTATCTGTCTTTTTCAAAGGGAGAGGCAAGGACAAAGGGTGCGCCGCTGCCAAGGGAAGTGTAACGAGCCATGCCTGCATCCGCCAAAAGCCCTGGCGGGCTTTCGTCGGATGACGGCTGTCGCCGTATAAAGTCAAAAAAACTACCACTCCCTGGTGAGCAAGCTCCCCATTGAGTGGTAGTTTCCTTGCCTTTGCATGTCTCGTTACACGGCAAACTGGCTATTATACAGGTTCGCGTAGAATCCGCCTTGTGCCAGGAGGGTTTCATGGTTGCCCTGTTCGATGATATTGCCGTCTTTCATTACCAGGATGACATCAGCGCTCTGGATGGTGGAGAGTCTGTGGGCTACGATAAAGCTGGTGCGGCCTTCCATCATCGTGGCAAATGCATTCTGGATCTTGATCTCGGTACGGGTATCGATGGAGGAGGTTGCCTCATCGAGGATCAGCATGGGAGGCAGGCACAGCATTACTCTGGTAATGCATAAGAGCTGTTTCTGTCCCTGGGACAGGCTGCCTCCGTCCTCGGTGATCACGGTGTCATACCCCTTTGGCAGGCGTTTAATGAAGCCGTGGGCATGGGAAGCCTTCGCCGCCCGGATGATCTCCTCTTCTGTGGCATCCGGCTTACCCATGCAGATATTGTCACGGATGGTGCCGGAACGCAGCCAGGTCTCCTGTAATACCATACCGTAATTGGTACGGAGACTTCCTCTGGTAATGTCCCGGATATCGGTGCCGTCCACTTTAATGGAGCCGGAGTTCACATCGTAGAAACGCATCAGCAGATTGATGACGGTGGTCTTACCGCATCCGGTAGGACCTACGATAGCAACTCTCTGACCCGGTTTTACCTGCAGGTTAAAGTTCTGGATCAGCTTCTTCTCCGGTACATACTGGAAATATACATTCTTCAGATCCACGTTGCCCTGAGCCTCTTCTAATACTCTTGCATCCGCGGCATCGGGCATCTGGGGTTCCTCGTCGATCAGTTCGAAGATACGTCCGGCACAGACAAAAGCATTCTGCAATTCTGTTACCACGCCGGAGATCTCATTGAAGGGCTTGGTGTACTGGTTCGCATAGCTTAAAAAGCAGGACAGACGACCTACGCTGATACCGCCCTTGATGGCTACGAGCGCACCGAACACACCGACACCGGCATATACCAGACTGTTAACAAAACGGGTCGCCGGGTTCGTAATGGAGGAGAAAAAGATAGCTTTCAGAGAGCATTTCTGCAATCTGCCGTTAATCTCTCCAAACTTGCTCTTCACCGCTTCTCCTCTGGAAAAGGTATTTACAATCTTCTGGTTGTCGATCATTTCCTCGATCAGGGAGGTCTGCTCGCCTCTGGTCTCGGACTGCTCCTTGAACATGGAGTAGGTCTTGGTTGCAATGAATTTTGCCACCAGGAAGGATACCGGAGTGATACATACGACTACCAGTGTGATGGGCACATTGGTCACCAGCATGAATCCCAGCGTACACAGGATCGTCAGTGCACCGGTGAATAACTGGGTAAATCCCATCAGCAGACCGTCTGCGAAAGTATCTACGTCCGCAATGACACGGCTCACGATATCACCGTAAGCATGGGCATCCAGGTATTTTAAGGGCAGGATCTCCAGCTTCGCAAAAGCATCCGTACGGATATCCCGGATCACATGATAGGTAATATAGTTGTTGCAGGTGTTCATGATCCACTGGCCTACTGCTGTAATGATCATTGCGATGGCAATTTTTTTCATAATGGCAAAGATACCGGCCATATCTACCTGTCCCTTGCCGATGATCAGATCCACCGCATTACCGGTGAGGATAGGGATATATAAGGTCAGTAATACAGTCAGACCTGCTAACAACAGGGAGAGTATCAGTGCCGGTGTATATTTGCGGATATATTTCAACACCCGCTTCATCGTCTCTTTGTTATTTTTCTTCTGCATTACCGAACACCTCCTCTCTGTTCAGGGTACTGGGAATAATAGATCTCCTGATATACGGTGCAATCCTTTAACAACTCATCATGGGTTCCCATACCAGCGATCTCTCCATCATCCAGAACGATGATCTTGTCGGCATGGCGGATGGTGGAGGCACGCTGGGATACGATAAAGGTTGTGGTCTTATCTTCCAAAGTACGGATTGCTGCACGGAGTTTTGCATCCGTTGCATAGTCCAGTGCGGAGGCACTGTCATCCAGGATCAGGATCTCGGGATTTCTGACCAAGGCTCTTGCGATCGTCAGACGCTGTCTCTGTCCGCCGGAGAAGTTTTTACCGTTCTGTGCCACAGTTGCATCTAATTTTCCGGGCTTACCGTCTACCACTTCCGATGCCTGTGCCAGTTCCAGTGCTTTCCACATCTCCTCTTCGGTAGCATCCGGCTTTCCCCACTGGAGGTTGCTGCGGATCGTTCCCTTGAACAGAACTGCCTTCTGCGGTACGACACCGATGCGTCCACGCAATTCCTCATCACTCATGGTCCGGATATCTCTGCCTTCCAACAGGATCTCACCTTCTGTCGCCGGATAGAAACCGGGGATCAGATTCACCAGGGAGGTCTTACCGGAACCGGTACCTCCGATGATACCTACGGTATCGCCACGGTTTACGGTGAAGTTCATATCCTGCAAGGTAGGTGCTCCGGCTCCCTGATAAGTCAGGGATACATGTTTGAAGTCTAAGAAAGGTGCGCTCTTATCTACCTTATCCGCCAGTTTCTGATCCTGCGCTCCCACATATGCAGCATCTGCGCCGATATCGAAAACGGAAGCTACACGTTCTGCACATGCCAACGCCTTGGTCATGGTCACGATCAGGTTTGCCAGCTTCACCAGCTCTACCAGGATCTGGTTCATGTAGTTGATGATCGCTACCACCTCACCCTGGCTTAAGTTACCGATATTGACCTGTACAGCACCGGTATAGATCAGAGCAATGATGGCTCCGTTTACAATGATATAGGTCACAGGATTCATACAGGCGCTGATCTTGCCCACGAAGATCTGCATGGCCGACAATGCTTCGTTATTCTCCCGGAAACGGTCCGCTTCCTTTGCTTCCTGATGGAACGCACGGATGACACGGACACCGGTCAGGTTCTCTCTGGTAATGCCCAGCACCTGATCCAGCTTGGCCTGCACCTTTTTGTACATGGGGATCGTGGATAAAATAATACCGAATACCACAACGGACAATAATGGAATTGCCACCACGAAGATCAGTGCACATTTCACATCAATGGTAAATGCCATGATCATGGCACCGAATACGATGATCGGGGAACGTAAGAACAGACGTAAGGTCATATTGATGCCGGACTGCACCTGGTTCACATCACTGGTCATACGGGTGATCATGGTGGAAGTTCCCGCCTTATCAATATCCGTAAAGCTCAGATCCTCAATATGATCAAACAATGCCTGACGCAGCTGGGTAGAAAATCCCACTGCCGCCTTGGCTGCGAAAAACTGTGCCGTAATGGACGAAGCCAGTCCCACTACACCAAGGAGCAGCAGGAGCAGTCCCATTTTCCCGATATAACCCATGTTCCGGTTGGAAATACCATAGTCAATAATATTTGCCATTACCAGAGGAACCAACAGTTCAAAAAATGCTTCCAGCAGCTTGAACAACGGTGCCAGGATAGACTCTTTCTTATAATCCTTTAGGTACATCATTAATCGCTTCATAAAGTCCTCATTTCTATGCATTTTCTATGTTTTACTATTTCCCGTTTTCCTTGAATTTAACACTTCTGCTGTTCCGTAGCAGACCGCCAGAGAATACCCCGCTTCCAAAATCTGTTCCCGGAAACATATCTTCTTTTCCTTCCATCTGCGCTCGTCGGAAAAGTCTTCTCCCACGACGCTGCCGATCCCCTGTCCGGTATATTTGCCGTAGGCTTCTTTTCTGCTCCACAAGCGGTAGAACAGCTCGGTCCGTTTCTCCACGCCCGTCTCCTGCAGCAGTTTCCACTCTTCCTTTGCGAAAAAACGCTCTGCCGTACGATCTTTGAAGGGAACCCATTTTTGGATATCCACTCCCACTTCTCCGTCGCTGACCCCACAGACCACATAGTCTCCGGAATGGGACAGATTAAATTTCTTCGGAAAATTTACAATCTGCGGTTTGCCCTGTTCTCCATATTCATAGGAAAAAGAGAAGGGGGGCGTCAGCTCTCTGAGCATCCGCGCCTGCAGCACTGCAAGCAGTTCATCCTCTTCCAGGAACAGGATATCGGTATTCTCAATGCCTTCTGTCAGATCCATTGCTATCTTTTGCAACAGCATTCCGGCGCCGAGACTGGCTGCTTTCGCTCCGGTCCCCTTTAACCGTTCTGTCTTGCTCCGTCGCACCGGATCCACACATTCCAATGCTTCCCGTAAGAAACTCTGTCTCGTCTCTTCCTCACAGGAATGCAGATGCAATACATAAATTCCTACAGCCATGTCCTTCTCCCGGCAGATCGCCATATCCATCCAACACAAAGGCTGTCGCATGAAAATTCCTGCGACAGCCTTATGATTATTCTTCCGGCTTTGCGGTGATCGCCAGATGCAGTTCGTCTAACTGCTTCTGTTCTACCGTACCCGGTGCTCCCATCATAATATCCATTGCGTTCTTGTTCATCGGGAAAGGAATGATCTCACGGATGCTTTCCTCACCACAGATCAGCATGATCATACGGTCTACGCCGGGAGCGATTCCTGCATGAGGGGGTGCTCCGTAGCAGAATGCATTGTACATGGCAGGGAACTTAGCCTTCACATCGGCTTCACCTAAGCCCACCAGTTCGAATGCCTTGATCATGATCTCCGGATCATGGTTTCTCACCGCACCGGAGGACAGCTCTACACCGTTGCAGACCAGATCGTACTGGTATGCCAGGATCTCTAAGGGATCCTGATTGTTCAGCGCGTCCATACCACCCTGGGGCATGGAGAACGGGTTATGACAGAATTCCAGCTCTCCGGACTCCTCGCCGATCTCATACATCGGGAAATCCACGATCCAGCAGAACTCATAGCAATCCTTCTTCATATGTTTCTCGCTGGCTGCACCCAACAGCTTTCTGTAGACACCTGCTGTCTTCTGTGCTTCCAGCTTCTTGCCTGCGGCAAGACCGACAAAGTCACCGTTCTTAAGACCTAATGCCTTGATGACTTCTTCCTTGCGGTCCTGTAAGAACTTGGAGATACCGCCTACGAACTCTCCGTTCTCATCTACGCGGAACCAGAAGCCCTTACGTGCAGTCTGTACCTCTACCTCTGCACAGATCGCGTCGATCTGCTTACGGGTAGCGGTGAAATCATCTACTACGATAGCCTTTACAGTCTGACCTTCAAAAGCAGCAAAGCCGCAGCCCTGCATTACTTCCGTAGCATCGGTCAGTACCAGATCGATACGCAGATCCGGCTTATCGGAACCGTACTTGTCCATAGCCTCCAGATAGGGGATGCGTACGAAAGGCGCCTTGGAAGCTTCTTTATAAATGCCGTACTTTTCAAATACGGGAGGCAGCACCTGCTCTACGATGGAGAATACATCTTCCTGGGAAGCGAATGCCATCTCCATATCCAGCTGATAGAATTCTCCGGGAGAACGGTCTGCTCTCGCATCCTCATCACGGAAGCAGGGAGCGATCTGGAAATAACGGTCAAAACCGGATGCCATCAGGATCTGCTTGAACTGCTGGGGTGCCTGGGGCAGCGCATAGAACTTGCCGGGATGATTTCTGGCGGGAACCAGATAATCTCTCGCACCTTCCGGAGAAGAACAGGTCAGGATAGGAGTCGTGATCTCCATGAAATTCAAAGCATACATTCTCTGACGCAGTTCTGCCACGATCTGGCTTCTCATCACGATATTTTTCTTCATGTTCGGATTTCTCAGATCCAGGTAACGGTATTTCAGACGGGCATTCTCGTCTGCATCCTTGGACTGATTGATCTCAAAGGGAAGTGCATTGTAAATACATTTTCCCAGAATCTCGATCTTGTCGGGCACTACTTCGATCTCACCGGTAGGCAGATTTGCATTTTTGCTGGAACGCTCTCTTACCACACCTTCCACGGAGATCGTGGATTCCTTGTTGATGCCATCCATGACATTCATCATTTCCTCGGTCTCTACTACCAGCTGGGTGGTTCCGTAGAAATCACGCAGAATGACAAAGCCGAGATTTTTGCTGACTTTTCTCATGTTCTCGAACCAGCCGACCAGTGTGACTCTCTCACCGACGTTGCCGATCCGAAGTTCATTACAGTTATGTGTTCTGGACTGAATCATTGCTTTTGCTCCTTCGTCTGTTGCTTTTATCTCTTTAATTCTTCTTTATAGAATTCCACGAATTCTTCGTAGCCTTCCTTATTCAGCTGTTCCTTCTGGAACTTCTTGTTCTTGTTCATGCGGGCTACCAGTACCTGGGTACCGTCCTTACGGGCTTCCTGCGCCTGTGCGATCACTTCACACAGCCGTTCGCCGCTGACACCCTTCTCGATCAAGTATGCTACCTGCTTCGGTCTCGTGGGCACCTGGAAACCTCTCTCCATGAGCAGCATGATGATACGCTCGAAGCCGATGGAGAATCCGCAGGCGGGCACATCATTGCCGGTAAACTTGCCGACCATCTTGTCGTAACGTCCGCCGCCACCGCAGCTGCCGCCGAATTCCGGCATAGCGATCTCGAAAATGGTTCCGGTATAATAAGACATACCTCTTACCAGCGTAGCATCGAACACGATCTCGAAATCGGAAGCCTTCGTTGCTCTGACACTGTCCATGATCTCTCTGAGGCTCTGGGCGATCTCAGGCTCTAAGAATCCTTCCAGGGTATCTGCCAGATAAGCAACACCGTCCTCGGCACTTTCCAGTCCCTTGAACAGTTCCAGATACTTGTCTACACATGCCTTATCAAAACCGTTCTCAAAAAGCTCGGCTTCCACGCCTTCCAGACCGATCTTGTCCATTTTGTCCAGAGTAATGAATACGCTGTCATAGGACTCTTCGGGGAATCCGCTGTAAGCAGCCATTGCCTTCAGAATACGGCGTTCATTGATACGGATCTGGAAATTTTTAAATCCAAGCCTGCCCAGTGTAGTGGTGGTCGCCAGGATCAGTTCGATCTCTGCTAAGTTAGACGGCTCACCGAGGATATCGATATCACACTGCATGAACTGACGGTATCTTCCTCTCTGGGGTCTGTCCGCTCTCCATACATTGCCCATCTGCAATGCCTTGAAGGGAGAGGGCAGGGATGCCGCATTGTTGGAATAATAACGTACCAAAGGCACCGTCAGGTCATAACGCAGACCACTGTCCACTACCTCTTCCTCTGTGGTTGCGGCTGCCACGTTCAGTTTCTCGCCGCGCTTTAAGATCTTGAAGATCAGCTTCTCATTGTCGCCGCCCTGCTTACTGCTTAAGTTTGCAATATTTTCCACGCAGGGAGTCTCAATGGAAGTAAAACCGAATTTGCCGTAGGTATCCTTGATGACGCTGATCACGTAATCACGGATCTGCATCTCCTCCGGCAGGATATCTTTCATGCCCGTTGTGGGCTTCTTGCTAAGTGCCATGGTCTTCTACCCTTCCGCTCTTATGATTAATTGCTCAATATCTTATATATGATACTTTTTTTCCGTTTCGCTGTCAACCCTCACGGTTCCTGCTTTTGTTAGAAACAATTCCCCCGGATCATCATAGAAATCCCTACTTTCATGACTCCCGCCAGCACCATGACCCAGATGGGATTCATTTTCTTTTTTTGAAGCAGCAGCACGCAGATTCCAAAGATCATCACCATGCTCCACTCGGTACCTGCAAACGACATACTCTCCCCATTTCCCCAGAATGCATCTTTGAGGATCAGTATTCCTGCCGATGCGATCATTGCCACCACGGCAGGCCGCAGAGATTTCAGCACCCCTTGCAGCAGATCCAGGTTACGATACTTCAGGTATAGTCTTGCCAGGATCGTCACAATAATGCAGGACGGCAGAATACATCCGGCCGTCGCCACCACGGCTCCGGGGATCCCGGCAATCTTCATTCCCACAAAAGTAGCGGAATTCACCGCAATGGGTCCCGGTGTCATCTGTGATATCGTGATCAGGTCTGTGAATTCCGACATGGTAAGCCACCCATGGAGTGTGACCACCTGCCCCTGGATCAGAGGCATTGCGGCATAACCGCCGCCGAAGCTGAACATTCCGATCTGCAGGAAGCTTAAAAATAATTGCAGATAGATCATTTTCCGGCCCTCCTTTTGGCAAGGAGTGTCCGTGCCACGCCCAGCAGTCCGCAGACGATCACAATGTAGATCACATTGATCTCCAGAATACATGCTGCCAGAAAAGCTCCTAACAGGATAACAAGTGACATGGGATCTTTTTCTTTTACGATAGGTGCTCCCATGTCATAGGTCACGGAGGCAATTACGGCTCCCACTCCCGACTGCATCCCGGACAGCATCTGCGCCACGAAGAAGTTACTGCGGAATGCATTATAGCAGATGGAGATCACGGAAATGATGACAAAAGGAGGCAGGATCGTTCCCAGGATCGCCACCAGTGTCCCCGGGATCCCGGCCAGCTTATACCCCACCACGATGGCTCCGTTGACTGCGATCGCGCCGGGCGAGGACTGGGCGATCGCCACCAGATCCAGCATTTCGACCTCTTCGATCCAGTGGTATTCATCCACAAACTTCTTTTTCATCAGAGTGACGATCACATAACCGCCGCCAAAGGTGAATGCACTCAGATACAGTGTGGATATGAATATTTTCCATAATCTCAGTCTGAACTTTTGGGTATCTTTTTCCAACATATCTTAATCTCCTGTTTATGTTAACATGTAAAAGCCCTCCGGAGCTCTCCGGAAGGCCTTTATATCATTTATTTACTCTGCATGATGCTCCACATGTTCAAACGTAAACACATTCAAAAACTGTTTTGCTCTCTCTGTCTTCGGATGCTCGAAAAATTCTTCCGGAGCAGCCTCCTCCACAATCTTCCCCTGATCAATGAAGATCACTTTGTCCGCTACTGCTTTGGCAAACTGCATCTCATGGGTGACGATGAGCATGGTCTTACCCTGCTTTGCCAGATCCAGCATAACATCCAGCACCTCTCGTACCATCTCCGGATCCAGTGCTGCAGTTACTTCATCGAATAAGAGGATCTCCGGATGCATGCAGAGGGCTCTTACAATGGCAACTCTCTGCTTCTGTCCACCGGACAGCTGTCTGGGATAGCTCTTCGCCTTATCAGCCAGACCTACGCGTGCTAACAGCTCCATGGCTTCTTTTCGCACTTCTGCCTTATCACGCTTCTGTACTTTCACCGGTGCCAGCGTAATATTGTCGATCACCGTCAGATGCGGGAACAGTTCATAGCTCTGGAATACCATGCCGATCTTCTGCCGCAGGGTGGTAATGTTTTTGCTTCCCTTGCGGATATCCATTCCCTGCAGTTTTATCGTGCCACCCTGAATGGGCTCCAGTGCATTGATGCATCGAAGCAGGGTACTCTTACCGCAGCCGCTGGGACCTACCACTACCAGTACGTCTCCTTTTTTCACTTCCAGATTAATTCCATCGAGAATCTTCTGTCCTTCGTATTCTTTTGTCAGGTTCTCTATTTTCAACAATGTCTCTGCCATGTCTTCACTCCATTCTCATTCCAGCCCTGATCCAGCCTTAATTCCATTTCTTTTCCAGAACCCTCGCCAGTACACTGAAGGGCCAGCAGGCAAAGAAATACAGAACGAATACTACAAGGAATACGCCAAAAGCAGCATTGGGACTGCTCATACGATTTGCCTCAATGATCTGCTGCGCTACTTTTAACATCTCCACCACACCGATCATCAGCACCAGACTGGTGGTCTTGATCATACGGGTGATCAGGTTGATGGACAACGGGATCAGCCGCCGCACGGTCTGGGGAATGATGACGTACAGATATGTCTGTATCTTACTAAGTCCCAGCGCCTCACTGCTTTCATACTGATGCTTCGGGATGCTGATCAGCGCTCCGCGCACCAGATCTCCCATCTCTGCGGTTCCCCACAGAACGAATACGATCACGGATGCCACCTCACCGGATAAGTTCCATCCCAATGCTCTGGTGGAACCAAAATATACGATGAACAATAATACCAGCTGCGGCATGATACGGATGAATTCCAGATAGACGCGGAAGATTGCCTTCACCACTTTATTTTTTACCGTCATCAGTGCCCCTACCAGAATCCCCAGGGGCATACTGATCAGAATGGACACAATACTGATCTTCATGGCTACCCACAATCCCTGTAAGAGGCGGAGCATGTTTGTGCCTTTGAATAAAACATCAATCCCCAAATCCGGCATAACGCATCCTCCTCTCCACCAATGATCCTATGATCGATACAGGCAACAGGATCAGCAGATAAAATACTACCAGGAGGAACAGACTCTCCGTAGTCTTATAATAGAGACCGATCAGGTCTTTGGCGGTGAACATCAGATCCATCAGACTGATGGCGCTGAACACACTGGTCTCTTTTAACAGGAAAATGATATTTGCCACAAATGCGGGAATACTGGTGGACATTGCCTGCGGCAGAATCACATATCCCAACACCTGTCTGGAATTCATTCCCAGGCTGATGGCGCTTTCACTCTGAATGGGTTCTACGGATTCCAGACCGCTGCGGAAGCTTTCTGCCATATAGCTGCCGCCTAAAAATGCCAGACCGACTACACCGCACAGCTCCGCCGACATCCGGATCCCAATCTTCGGGAAGCCGTAATAGATAAAAAACAGCTGCACCAGAAGCGGTGTGTTACGGCTCAGTTCCACGTAGACTGCCACGATCCACCGCAGCACCGGCACTTTATAGTATTGAACCGCTGCACAGATAAGCCCCACCAGAATCGCAAACAGGATGCCAACGATACCTATTTTCACGGTCAGAAGTGCTGCCTTTTCGTACATGGGCAGATATTTTCCAATAAATTCCCAGTTCATGTATCTATGTCCTTTCCGGTAAAGTTCAAAATAATCTTTTAGATTATATCAAATGTATTTCTCAGATGCAAGAAAAGACCGCGGCGGCAGCTTACGTGCCCCGCAGTCCCCTCTATATCATCTTATTCTCATCAAACCTTACTGTGCGTTTACTTTGCCGCCCTCTACTACCAGGCTGTCTTCATAGTCCAGACCATAGGTGTCTGCCAGAGTTGCTTCGTAATCTGCATGGAAGAAGTTCTCCTCACCCAAAGCTGCGATCTCATCATTGATCCAGTCAAGCAGTGTGGTGTTGCCCTTGGGAACAGCGGGAGCAATGGTGTCTGCACTGCCCAGAGAAGGGATACCTACGGTATATCCTTCGTTCTGCAGAGCGAATGCGATAACTTCGGTATTATCATTTGCCCATGCTACAGAAGTGCCGTTCTCGAAAGCTTCTTTTGCAGTTGCATAGGAATCAAACTTCTGTAAAGGAATATCCGGATAGTTTGCGATCAGATATGTCTCAGCGGTAGTACCGGAGATTACAATGATGGAATCATCTGCATTCCAGTTATCTAAGGAAGTGATCACATTATCATCCTTGGATACCACACCAAGTGACACATTCATATAAGGGGAAGCGAAATCCACTTCCTCTGCTCTCTCGGGAGTTACGGTAAAGTTCGCAAGGATCACATCTACCTTACCGGTCTGTAAATACTCAATACGATTGGCTGCCTCCGTAGATACGAAATTCACATCTACCCCCAGGTCTTCGCCGAGTCTTCTTGCATAATACACATCATAGCCCTGATATTCACCGTTCTCATCCACATAGCCGAACGGGTTTTTATCAGAGAATACTCCGATGTTAATGGTTCCGCTCTCTTTGATCTCATCCAGGGTACGGTATACTGCCTTGCCGTCTGCTGCCGCTGCGCTTCCTGCGTCTGCGGTTTTGCTGTCACTGCTGCCGCATGCGGTCAGTCCCAGTGCCAGTACTCCTGTCAGTGCCAGTGCTAATACATTTCTCCATGCTTTTCTTTTCATAATCTTTTCCTCCTCTTTGCTGTCTTGCTTAAGTGTCGCATCAACTTATGTGAGGATTATATTCCCTATTTCATACTATGTCAATAGGAAAACAGTAAATTATTTTTATTTTTTCACTGCGCAAAAATGTGACTAATCAATAACATTTCTCATACCAATAATGGGACTGTAATCCACTGCGCTGATGATGACACCCTTCCGTGAATTAGCGGAATGAATGATCTGTCCGTCACCGATATACAGTCCTACATGGGTACAACTCTTCCCTCCATTGGAACTATAACATACAATATCTCCGGGCTGAAGTTCTTCAGAACTGATGCTGCGTCCCGCACCGGAATACTGACCTCCCGGCGTGCGGCTGATGGAATAGCCGAACTCCGCATAGATAAAGCAGGTAAATCCGGAACAATCCGTACCCCCTGACAGACTGGAACCTCCGTGTACATACCGGTTGCCCAGATACTGCATGGCATAATCAATGATTCCCTGTCTGAGCTCCTCATTTGAGGTATAGGTTGTAGTGGGAAGTGTGATGTTCGTGATCACCTCCGGGGCATCCTGCTCGGCAGTCTGTTCTCTTGCCTGCAATGCCTTCTGTGCGGCAATTTCCGCCTGTTCCTCTTCTATTGTCTTCGCATAGATAAATTCTTCCGAGATCGTCACATATTCCGCAGAGACATAGCCTTCCTTGCTGTCGGTGTACTGTACCTTCAGCCATTCTCCGTCATTCTCCAGAATTTTTACCTTTTCTCCATTGTCAATGTAACCAATTCTTTTTGCATCTGTGGCAGGATCCTGTCTCACATTCAGACGGTCTGCGGTAACAACAGCATATCTGGTCACATAATTGTCTACAACCTCAGCTGCTGCATCTCCGTAAATGAAAAACTCTGCCTTGATGTAGCCCTCCACATTACCGGAGATGATCCGGAACCAGTCCTGATCCTCTCCTGCCACATCCAGGATCTGTGCCACCGCTCCGTCATAGATTTTGCCCACTACGGTACTGTCCGTGTTCGGTTCTGTCCGGACATTGACGTAATTCGTCACATTGGCGATCGCTAATGATGCATACTCATCTGCGTTCGTATCCTCTACGGAAGCTTCATCTACCGGAACATCCTCCGGATCTGACATTCCTTCCACTGCTCTGGGGTCCTCGGTCTCACTGCCCTGTACCGCCAGCAGATCCTCTATGGTAATCTGTCCGGTAGCCGGGATCGGCTCGACACCGATCTGATGTATTTCTGCCGCATGTACTTTCCATACTGAGGCATCACTCTGTATTTTTAGTTCTCCGTTTCCTGCTGCCACCACCATACTGACTCCGGTGAGCGCGACCGCAAGTGCCATGAACACTCTTTTTTTCATTATAATCCCTGTTACTTCCTGCAACTTCGGTTTTCTGATGACGTTCGGAATTATAACACATACGATAACACCAGTCCACAAATTTTCCTAAATATCTTAAAAATGATTCTGCTGCAAAAGAAAACATAATAAATAACAAAATACATTTTTCATATCTCTTATTTCTGAAGTCCGGATCAAAAAACGCTTACCCCCAGTCCAACGGCACCCGGACCGGTATGCGTTGCAATGCTTGCAGACAGAGGGTTATAATACACATCCGCTTTCGGAAACGCTTCGGAAATCATTTCCATCCATTCATTTTTACATTCCGGGCTTAAGCCTGCTCCTGCTGTTCCAATATGTAACTGTTCCTCAGGTACATCGGAAAATCGGTTCCGTATATCAGCTTTGATGGCCTCCAGCATTCTCTGCTCGCATTTCTTCATATTGCCGCGGACTTTTGCAAAGGAATCCAATTTCTCCCCCTGAATTGTCAGCACAGGTTTTATGCTTAATACACTGCCAACCATTGCTGCAGCCGGTGTAATTCTCCCACCCTTTTTCAAATATTCCAGGGTATTTACTGACACATATATACTGGACCGGAGAGCCTCTGCTTCCAAAAATAACTTGATTTCCTCTGCATTCTTTTCTTCCATTGCCATCGCTTTTGCTGTCAGCACCGACTGCCTTAGCGTAACTGAAATCCTATGATTATCTGCAACGACAACTCTTCCCTCATATTCCTCTGCCATTGCCATTGCAGCGTGGCAGGAGTTACTAAGTCCACTGGACATCGGAATATAAACAACCTGATCATATTCATTCAGGAGCTCATCCCATGTATCCAGCAGATCCCCTAAAGCCGGCTGTGAGGTAGTTACTCTCTTTCCGGATGTAAGGGCATCCAGAAACTCTTCTTCTGTAAGATTTGTTCCCTCATAATATGTCTCATCCTCTATAATTACCGGCATGGGCATCACAAATATGCCCAGTTTTTCCGCTTCCTCTGCATAAATACCGCTATTTGTATCTGTTAATATTGCAGTTTTCATGTTCTTCTTCCTATCTCCCTCATACAAGAGTAATCAAAAATAGTGATAAGGCAAATGAGAACAGGCATACCACTATTCCGCCTATTAATTCCTTTGCCGTATGTCGCTTCAGATAAATGGAAGACCAAATAATCAACGCAGCGACCAATAAACAAGGGATGAAAACTTTCCACCCAAAAAAGTAGATCATCAGCACCAGCGGTCCTGTAAAGCTGCATGCATGCCCACTTGCCCGATAATGAAATGCTTTATTACATATTGTTAAAATAAGAACAGATAAGAAATATGTTGAGCAAATGAGCAGCAGTGCGCTTTCTACACCTGAAAGAAGAGCCCATAAAAACGCGACACTATAACCAATAAGATTGGTAACAAACGCCAGCTTTCTCTGCCCTTCTCTTCCCTGCTTTCTGAGTCCCGGCACGATTCCATTCAGGATGTATGCCAGGATCGGAACAAAGCCAAGAAGCACTATGGACACAACTATTTCCCAAGTATTTCTGAATATACCCTCTTTGTTAATGGCTAAAATAATAATAAGTACAGAAACCATAACCGGTGGAACAGATAATGCTCTTATTATCTTCGCAATGCGTTCCTTGCTCTCCATGCACTATACCTCCTGCACAACTGTATTGATGTTACAAATTGTAACATCAATCTGTGCCTTTTTCAATCAGAAAGCTTCCTTTATCACTTATTTTTATAATTTTCATATGACTTAGGACTTACCTTAGTCTCTGACCACAATTTATCAGCACAAGGTTTCCAGTTTCTTGCATACTCCTCACACTTTGTGCATAAATGCTCTGCTGTTTCCGGAGATTGTAAATCCGTGGATTTGGCACCTGTTTCCCTTACAATTCTTTGCAGGATCTCCGGATTCTCAAGCATTGGACAGGGTCTCAAATGATTCTCATTAAATGGCTGGTTGTCACGGTATGCCATAAATAAAGGTTGTTTTAATATTTCAAGTAAGCTGTGTGTTCTTATATTTGCCCCTGAATAGTGGATAAATACACAGGGCTCTGCATCTCCGTTTGCATTGATATGAAAATAATTTCTTCCACCGGCAATACATCCGCCGACAAACTCTCCATCATTTTGGAAATCCATCGTAAACAAGCTTACATGCACTGGTAGGATCCATCAATATCAGCCAGGGGATATTACAATTATGCACAGTTCTCATTACAGACCATTTCCCTTATTTTGTCATAGTCAACGTCAAGCTTCTCTCCTGACATGTACTTCTCCATAAGATCTATAAGCTTTACCATTTCTTTTTCTCTGTCTTTACCAATATTCTTAAGAAGTACATCAATAATTTTTGAAGCGGCTGCTCTTGCCGCAGTATGTCCTAAATTGCTCATTTTTCATTCCTCCGTTAGTAAATTTCTTAGTCAGCATTCATAACATCTGTTTGTGTATTTCTGATCATTCTGACTGTATTTGTTACAACCACCAGATTCATTATTCCATCAAGACTGATACCAAGTCCTACTACCCTGACGATCAGATCTGTAGCTTCCATCGGTGAAAACAAAAGAAATCCCCCGACAATCCCTGCTGCCAATGCTGTTATCAGGATCCATTTCCATCGCTCGATTCCAAATTTCCTGGCTTCAAAAGATGTCTGTATTTTCAATGCAGCATCTACCAGCATAAACATCCCCATGCAGAAAGACAGAAATCCTACAATATGATCCGTCCGGAAAATCATCAGGGCTCCCATCATCACCGATACAGAATATTGATATTGCCACATACACATTTTTTGCTCGTTTTAAACTTCTCACTATATTTTCCTCCTTCCATCCATCGATCATAATCCAAATATCGCTTTCTTCAAACAGACAAAAAAAAGACAGTGTCCTGTTTTTGGGCACTGTCAAAAATGTGTCTGATCTTTACTTTTGTCTTCTTCTATTTGTGCAATTAATGCTTTAATCGTTGCCTGATAAGAAATGGACATTTTATAAAGGAGCTTCTCTTGTTGTTCCTGCATTCCCCTTTGCATCCAACGGAGAATATTTCCGATCATGGAATTACTGTAAAAGTCAACACATTAGATTAATTAACCCTCTTCTGTCCCCAAAAGAATATTGACACGGTTCCCGGTCCTGTATGGCTGCCGATCGTAGTTCCGATATTGTTAATTTCCACTTTACCATTCAGTTTTGGGAATCTCTCTTCGATCTGTCTGGCAACCTCTTTCGCATCTTCCATACAGGCAGACTGACATAAATAACATTTTCCGGAATAATTCACACCATCATCAGCAAGCTCCTCCATTTTATCAACAGCCGCCTTGAACACTTTTTTCTTCGTTCTGATTTTATAGCGCGGAGTCAGTCTTCCCTGATCATCCATATTCAAAAGCGGGCAGATACTAAGCACCTGACCGATGGCTCCGGCTGTTTTTGAGATTCTTCCACCTTTGATATAAAAAGATAGATCTGTTGAGAAAAACCAGTGATGCATTCGTAATTTATTCTCTTCTATCCAATGATATAATTCATCAATCGTCATTCCCTGATCCCGTAATCCCGCCATGGTATCCATGATCAATCCATATCCGGAGGATGCGCCCAGAGAATCCACGATATATATTTTCCGGTCCGGAAATTCTTCCTCTAACATTCCTTTCGCAATATTAGCAGAGTTGATCACTCCGCTGATTCCCGATGACAGGCACACATGAAGGATATCCAATCCCTGCTCCAAAAAAGATCTGAAATATTCTGCAAACTCATCTGCATTAATTTGTGATGTTTTTGTTTCTGCACCGGCTGCCATTCTTGCATAAAAATCATCAAACGATATACTCTGCCCCAGATCATCCAGATAAGGTACTCCATCTAATTCATAATGAAAGCAAATATATTTTACATTAATTGCTTCAAAATGTTCTTTGGAAAGATCTGCAGTCGAACAACAACTCAGTACATAATTATTCATTTCTATTTTCTCCCAACCAGCTTTTGCTGTTTTTATATTACGCAACAGCTTTGCTGATACATATTGTAACAGCAAATTCTTTCGATTGCAATTGTAATTTTACTACTCATAAACACCTGATAATCCCAGCTTTCTATAAATGAATTCCAGCTGAATTCCAGCTTATATTGTTTTGCATGAGTTCGTTGTAAATGCTATAATACCTATAAATATTTTACACACAAGAATACGCCTGCGCTTTGCAGGTTGCAGAAAGGCAGGAATTCATTTATGAAAAAAACAAATTCCCGGCTATACCTTCTCCTGATCCTTGTTCCGCTCATATTATTATCCGGCATCATTGGCTATTATTTTTTAGGACCGTCCGCTACCGGCGGGCGTCCCATTGCTGTTTCTGCTACTCCCACACCGGTTCCTTCTCCCACCCCGCTTCCCACTCCCACACCGCTGCCTACCCCAACGCCTTTTTTGGAGCACGATATTACGCTCATGGCCGTAGGGGATAATCTGATGCACATGGGGATCGTGGCCAGTGGCAGACAGGAGGACGATACCTATGATTATTCCATGTTATTCGATGGGATCCGACCTTTTCTGGATACCGCGGATGTGAAGATCATCAATCAGGAAACTATTCTTGGCGGAAATTCCCGTGGTTTTTCCGGTTTTCCCTATTTTAATTCCCCCACTGAGGTTGGGGATGCGATCGCAGATGCAGGCTTCAATGTGGTATTACATGCTTCCAATCATACCGCTGACCAGAAACTGGATGGCTTATTGTATTGTGCACAATTCTGGAGAGAACAGCATCCTGATATTCTTGTGACCGGTATCCACGAAGATATTTCTCAGGCAGACAATATTCCTTTGCTTACCGTAGAGGATGTGACCTTTGCGATCCTGAACTATACTTACGGTGCCAATACGGAGACACTGCCCTTAAATCTTCTGGGACATCTGAATCTTCTATGTGCCGTAAATGAACAGACCGGGCAGATGGATTTTACCACGCTGAACCCTCAGGTCTTAGACGACATCTCCCGGGCAAAAGAGCTGGCTGACATTGTGATCGTCTGCCCTCACTGGGGAACTGAATATTCATCCAAGGCATCAGGTTATCAGAAAAAGTGGGCTGAGGCCATGACCGAAGCCGGGGCTGATGTCATTATCGGAACCCACCCGCATGTAGTAGAGCCTGTGGAATGGATCACCGCCGAAAACGGCAACGAAGCCCTGTGCTATTACTCTCTTGGAAATTATGTATCCTCCCAGAAGAAAGCCATCAGCATGTTGGAAGCGCTTGCCTGGGTCACCTTCCATGTCACAGAAGATGATATTACGATAGACAGAGAACATACCGGAGCACTTCCTCTCGTCTGTCAGTATACTGCAGGACCGGTACGTTTTCAGAACGTATACCTGTTAGAGGATTATACGGAGGATCTTGCTGCATCCCATGGCATCCGTAACTACGGCGGCGTAACCCTCCGCCTGGAAGACCTCCAAAAATGGAGCACCGAGACCCTGGGAGATTTCGTACTCACCAAAGATCAGGTACTCCATAATTCTAAATAGCCATATTCAAAAAAATATTGCTCTATTTTCCTTTTTGTCGTATAATACTTTTGTTAATTAAAACGCTAATGCGTTAAAGCATTCAAATGGAGGTATTATATGGTACATTACGTGTTACTAAAATTCAAAGCGGGAACTGATGTGGATGCTATTGAGCTCAATATGCGTGAAACTTACCGCCAACTGGAGCAGGAACTTCCTTTTTTGACAGAGCCTTTCGTCTGGCGCAACTGTGTTGACCGTGATTCCAACGCAGATATCATGGCCACGATTCATTTGGATAATGCCACACAGCTTAAGGATTATCTGACACATCCGCTGCATGTGGCAATGGCTGATAATTTCAAGGATGCTGTGGTCACAAGAATTTCTTTTGACCACGAATAAATTGTGGGGGCTTACATAATGAATAAAAAGAATATTTTTGCAACTTCATATCTTGGTGTTGCCGCCGTATGGCTCGGCGGCCATTTTGGTCCGGGTTTTGCCACAGGAGCTTTCAGTGTCACTTATTATGTAAAATACGGCTGGGTCGGCTTATTCATGCCATTGCTTGCCATGCTGGTTACCGGTGGTGTCATGTTCTATATGACGGAATATGCCCGCAGTCACGGTACCACAAGTTACAAACCGTTTGTTCTGTCCTGTTATGGGGAAAAGGCGGGGAAATTTATCAGTATCGTTTACGATCTGCTCTTTCTGGCAACTGTTATGTGTGCGGGTGGTCTTGCCTTTTCCGGTGAAGCAAATGTCCTTATGAATTTTGGTTTCAGCTATTGGGGTGCTGCCATTCCGACCATTATCATTTCGGCATTGCTCTGCCTGTATGGATCCAAATTACTCTCCAGGGCATCCAAATATATGATGTACGCCATTGTTCTGGTAGTCCTGCTGATTGCTGTATTAAGTCTTGTGTTTGGTCAGTATGATCTCGGTGCCGCTATCGCCGCAGCGCCGGTTAGCACCAAAGAGCCCAACCTGCTCTATGCTGTTTTCAGCGCAGTTTTATATGGCTGTTTCCAGTCCACGATCTGTTTTAATGTTATGTCTGTTGCCGATATTTTGGAAGACAGAGCCGCAACCAAAAAAGCAATCATTGCCGGCTATATCATCACTGTCATTCTGATGATCGCCATTGCTTTTACCCTGTTCTGTTATGTTACGGTGATCCCGGATCTCTGTAATCCCGGCGTTGTACCGGTTCCTATCATGGCAGTACTTGGCAGACTTGGATTCTCCTGGCTGACCTATGTCTTCGTAGCGCTGATGACACTCGCAGTACTTACCAGTGCCGCCGGGCTTGCAAATGCCGGTTGCGTACGTTTTAATAAACTGTTCTTCTTTATTGAAAACCAGCAGCTGCGCCGGGCAGTCATTACCGTCATCCTGTTAGGTATCGCCGCTTTTGGTGCCTCCTTCGGCATGAAGGCATTGCTTCAGAAGGGTACCAGCATTATCGGATATATCGGTATCCTTGCTCTGGTCATTCCGGCGTATACCATCGTGCGTTCCAAGACAAAAAAAGAGCACTAATATCTCCTAATTAAAAATACTGAGGAAAAACAGTCTCAGTTGATGGGGTTCTTGTTCATTTTTCCTTTTCCATATAGCTTCGCAACAGCGCTGCATAGTCCTTCCCGTGCGCAAACATGTAGCCACAGTGTCCATAGCCTTTTCTTGTTGTGATCTTCGCTTCGGGATAATATTTTCTGATTGCTTTCTGACAGACCAGATGAGAATCTCGGTTCCCGAATTCAAAAAACAGGTGCAAACTCTTTCATCTGTTTCTGCACCAGCCAGTCTGAAATCTCTGCCGCTTCCTTTTGAGCTGATCCACATACGGCAGCATCATTTCGTATGTCATCCACATCCCATGGATCAATAGGATCTTTCATGTAGCCCTTTTTTTATATCCGCAGTCGCAATATGGTCCACCGGAGGCGAGAGTGTACTGCCGCACAAAGTCGGTCACGCCCCCGGCTTCGCTCATGGTATAGTCCAAACGACACAGCGCTGGGGTAAGATCATAAAGCCCGAGTTTTTTCATCAGCACACAGATACCGCATTGGGTGAATCTCCCCTCATAGCCGCTGCCATCCATATATTCGTAAAAATCCATGTTCCACGAATATGGGTTACGGTCAGCCGCTCTGAGTGCAGCGGTGGCTTTCATTCCAGCGACATCTTTTTCGGTAAACTTGGTTTTCCCGCTCTTGCGGCAAAACCATTTCATGGGCTTTGTCATCATGGCGTTGGCGTAGTAAACGGTCAGCCGTTCCACATCCGGACGCTCTGGCATTGAGAGAATGAACGCACCGATCATCGCACAGTTGACAAGATTCATTTTGAATCGGTCCTCTTTTTCAAATTCGGGCAGCTCGGAAATAATTTCTCTGTATTTAGGCTTCGCTTTTTTTGTAATTGCTTTTGCCGTATCCGTTCCGTAGCCAAACACCTCTGTCAGTTGTTTTCGAAACGACGTTGCAAACATCATCCACATGCCCATTGGCATTCCTGTGTATTTCATGTATCGCCCTCACTTTCTGATAAATAGTAACTTCGGTACTCAGGATGTTCCTTTAAATATGGATCTTTATCACCGTAGATGGTATAGTCGCATTTGCAGCCGTCCACACAGGTGGTCGTCCGTACAAGCCTTGCATGGATCAGTTCCATAGAAGCATAGTCCACATTACACAGGGCTGGCATGATCTCTGTAAGATTGTTCCTGATAGCGAACTCCGCTGCCGGACACGCTGTAAATTCATAATAGATAGGCTTATCGTTTTCATAAGGTGCTACCGCCATCTCATAATCATGCCATTTGTCACAGCCGCTTTTTGCCCAAACAAACGCTCTGTACATCAGCTTTCTCCAGAAAGGTTTATTGCAGTCCACAAACCGCAGCTTGCGGAAGGACGGCAGGATCAGATTTTCTTCCATTTCTTCGATTTCACGAAATGATGCAACCGCTTTGCACACTGCATAATAACTCATAATGGCGATGCAGTCGTAGGTACCTCCTACGCCGTTGTGGAAGTTCTTTTTGCCGCCCAGATCAGTACGCCAGTCAGAGAGGAATGCTACATACTGCCGCTGTACTTTTTCCCAAACCACTTCCTGCTCTGCTGCCGGATAGTGCAAGGCGATTTTTGCAAGGATTTCTTTCTTACAGGGCTTGGAATACAGCACATGACAGCTGGTGTCAAATTTGAGTTTGTTGTCCTTCATTTATTTCGCTTCCTCCATCGTTTCGCAGCTTTCCTTAGACGGCCATATCGTATCTGCTCCCGTTGAAAACATCAAAATAGGCGCCTGAATTTTCTCGTATCCCTGTTTTTTCAACCATTCGATTGCCGCTTTTATTTTTTCAGAGCTTCCCATGTTTATCCTCTCTTGTTTGTATTTCCAATATATTTTTATGAGTTTCATAAGGCTAACCGGCATCTGTACTATTCGTTTCGGATTTTTCTCACATTTCTATTCATCATATGTCTGCCGTAATACCTATAAGCAACCTTTTTTATCAGTGATAATTCCTGATGATGTTCTTTTAACAAATCATCGGGACAATCATAGACACCAAAATCCTGATTGATTCCCTCGCTTTGGATATATGTATTATTCCTATTGAAATCAATAATCGGATGTTGAAAATCCCTAACTGCAACACCATAACCACAAAAAACACCGACGCAGTCTGTATTCATAGCCTGCAGCTTTTCAAGATATTGCTTATCTAATATAAACGCCTCAAGTTCGTACCAGGTTTCTTCAAAATAAACCTCAACCCAGCTATGGAAGACATTCTGCGGTGCTCTTTTATAAACAAGTCCTGTCATAGCACCTTTCTGTAATTTCTTATCGATTGTAAACCCATGTACTCGACACGGAATATCACAGGCACGAAGCAGTGCCATAAACAATGTCCCCTTGGTATTACATTGTCCATAACCATCAGAAAGAACCCTGGAAGCAGGGATATCATCATCAATATTGTATCCAAATAAAATCTCATCTCTAACATAATTGTAGATACTTTTGATTCGTTCAAAGTCCTCTATTTCCTTCCAACCTCTGCTTTTGATGAGCTCCTGAATGGACAGATTTGAATAATCAAGCATACGTGTTTCTCTAAGATATTTTTTCAAATTCATATTCTATGCCTTCTTAACAACTGGGCTGGGAAATCTACCTGTCTCAATAATCGTTTCCAGCATTCTCGCAAATCCTTCCGGCTCCCGGATCTGATACTGCATATGGTTGCATCCTTCAAAAACCGGAAAATTACCATGTATATAGGTCTGCATAACTGCATTTCTGTATTTAAAATGTTCTTCTTTACTTCCGAACTCCCAGAATGTATGTTTCTGCAATTCTTCTGACAGTTTCGGAAATGGTTTATCCTCCAGGCTGTCAGTCAACTGCCTACTCAGATTTCCATATGTCAGATTCTTTCCCGCAGCTATAAAATAAGGCTTAATTTTTTCATCATCGCACCACATGATTTTTTTCAATGTTTTTCCTTTTGACCAGTACAAGCTTTTAATTGCCAGATATAAAAACGGAACCATAATCCTGCGAGTCACCTTTCCGATCTGTGCAAACTGCCCGCCGTCAAAAAATATATATTTCACCGGTATTTTTGCATCCGTCAGGAATGTCATTGCAAGATCTGCACCAATCGAAGATGCAACTACAAGTTCTATCTCTTTGATTCCCTGTTTTTCCAGAAATCGTACAATTTGCTGTACCTCGTCTTTTTTACCGCGATATTTCTGCCCGGAACAATACACTGTTGACGTCGGCATAACGCAATAAAATTTATCTGCCATTTTCTCTGCAACCGGCATGCTACTTTCCCCAGTCACCCCCATTGCGTGGAAAAAAAGGATGACTGGATTTGATCTGTCACCTATTGTTTTGAATACCATGCTCCCACCTTCTATCCATATCGAACTACATAGTTAGTTGTAACTTACTTGAAGTATAGAACAAAAATAAGCCACAGTCAATGTTTCAATCAAGGGTGCTCGTTCTTCCTCGTCAAGTAAACAGTCAAGCAGACTTACCAAACAGGCACTCCACCTTCTTTCTCCATCTATTGCCAAAAGTGTAAAAAATAGCCGCTAAGGTATTTAACCCTAACGGCTTCTTAACTCATAATTTTATAAATTTCTCTTAATCCTCAATCTGTGGAATATTAACCAGTTGTTGTAACTTCTTTTCAAGAACTGCCTTATCTGGTAACTGCAACTGATACTGTGATACCAACATTGGTGACATAGTTCTGCTCATAGCATACTCCACCACCTCATCATTCTTAGCTGCACACAGAAGCAACCCTACACTTGGATTCTCATTCTCTTTTTTTACCTGTCTATCCAATGCTTCAAGATAAAAATCCAGCTTGGATATATATTCAGGTTTGAACTTGCCTATTTTGAGTTCTATTGCTACAAGGCACTGTAATCCTCTATGGTAAAATAATAAATCGATTCGAAAATCATCACCACCAACCTGTACCTTATATTCTTCATCAATAAATGTGAAATCTTTTCCTAATTCCAAAATAAAATCTTTCATGTTTCTGATTAAAGCTTTTCGCAAATCATTCTCATGAAACTCATTCGGCAAATCCAAAAATTCCATAACATAGGAATCCAGAAATGGGTTTTCTCCCAACTTTTTAACCGATTCTGGTAACAAAGTTTCCTTTGATAACATATATCTTTCATAATATCCACTGTCTAACTGTCTCTCCAGCTGTCTTTTAGAATAGTTTTCCTTGATACATAGACGGATATAGAACTCCCTTTCCTCATCTGTCTTGCATCCTGACATTATCAGCAAGTGATTCGTCCAGCTAATTTGTGTCACCAGTGGTGTCACAATTTCATTTTACCATCTTAACAAAAAATTATAAGCTTTTTTCAAAATCACTATATTTTAATTATATCAAGATTCGCCACTCCTCTCAATTACTTTTTCCGGTAGTTTTTCCTTTTTAAGAGTTCCACAAACTTGAAGTTGCGCGTTTCTACGAGCGGTGCGCGGATGAAGCATATGCTTCGCATTGACTGCCTCGAAGTTGAAAGGAACTTAACCACTCGAATATGCAAAATTACATATAGCCTGTATCCCTTTTTAGATACAGGCTATATTGAGGCAATTACGAATCATCAAACAGTTTTTGGTTCTTGTGTATGAATTTTATTCTTTAATGTGACCCGGTACAGAATAATAACCAATACTACGGATAAAATATCGGCAACCGGTTGTGCCCAGAGAAGCCCATCCATTCCAATGATTGACTGCAAAATAAAGATTACCGGAATATAGATTAATCCCTGTCTGCTCATATTGATGATAAGCGCAGAAGTTGCTGCTCCCATAGCCTGCAAAGCGTTTGATAAAACATAAAACATACCAAACAAAAAGCTGGTAGTAAGCAAAATCCGAGAAAATTCCATGCCGTACTGAAACGCTTCCGGGTCTGACAGAAATACACCAACTATCTGACGGTCAAATATATAACAGATAATCGTCATAAATGTGCTGAGACCAAATCCAAAAATCACTGAAAAACGCAGCGATTCCTTATATCTTTTCCAGTTTTTGGCTCCTACGCAATATCCAAGTAAAGGCTGTATTCCCTGTCCAAAACCAATACAGATCATTCCGGTGATCATTGTAATCTTCATGGCAACACCAACTCCGGCAACTGCCATATCACCGTATTTTGCCATCTGGCTGTTAAGCACAATACTCGATGCACTCATTAAAATATCTCCAAGAGCAGCCGGGATTCCGATAGCAAGAACACCTTTTAAAATATTATCTTTCACAGAAAAATCCTTCGGACTGATGCTGAGCATTGATTTTCCAAATTTGAAATACCCAATATAATAAGCCGCACTTACAAGGTTACTTACAGCTGTAGCAAGCGCAGCACCGGCTACATTCCAGCCAAAGCCTAATATAAGAATCGGATCAAGAATAACATTCAACAGGTTTCCGCCAAGCTGTCCTATCATTGCCATGCCTGCTTTTCCCTCTGTACGGATAATATTTGCATAACAATTCGATATCAGTACAAAAGGGCCTGCAACCGTAACAATAGACAAATACTGTCTGGCATACTCCATGGTATCAGCACTTGCTCCCAGCATTTTTAAGATTGGATCCATGAAAGCAAAGATTACAATAACCATGACAACGCCCGCAATCACACAACTCCACATACAAAAAGAACATACCTTTTTTGCGTATTCCTTTCGCCTTTCACCCATCGCACGTGAAATCACACTGGTTCCACCTATTCCAAATACAGTTCCTACAGCCATGAAAAGCAGAAATACCGGGGTAACAAAAGAAACTGCCGCAATCATAAAAGCATCTTTTGTCTGTCCTATAAAAAATGTATCTGCCAGATTATAGATTAATACCATCATCATAGCTACCATGGCAGGAATCGTATTTTTCAATACAGCCTGACCGATTGGTGCACTCTTAAAAATTTCCAAAGAATCTGTTTGTTTTTCTTTCATGTCAATTTCCTCCATTTTATGTGTTTGTTGTTTGATAGCACGCTATTGATATATTTAAAAATTAAGCACGCCTCTGCGCGCTTAATTCTAATCAAAAGATTTTCTTACCTTCAAAAGCAATCTGTTAAACTCCTTTTTTTCATCATCGGTCAGACTTTTAAGGAGCTGCTCCTCAGCTGAGTTCATATGTTTATATCCTTCTTCACATTTATCTGCTCCTTTTTGTGTAAGATGGGCCTTCCTTATCCGTTTATCTTCGGAATCCGTCAGAACTTCTACGAAATCCTTTTGCACCAGACGATTCAGGATTCCAACCATGGTAGGTTGTGATACACCAAAATCCTTCTCAAGCTCTTTAAATGATGCCGTTTTTCCTTCCTTTTCATCCAATAGTACAAGAACTCCGGACTGGGAAATTGTGAGTTCCTGCTCTCTGAGAATATTATTCGCATTCTTTTCCATGATGTCGTGAATCTGTTTTAATAATGTACCACATGAATAATCCTTTGACATATAGAGTCTCCTTTACGAATTCACTATCCTTACTGCAGCAGCCACAAAAGACTTACCGTGCAGCTTATTTCACCTCTATGGCAGAACAATAGCATACTATTGTTTCATTGTCAATAGTGTGCTATATTCTAATGGTACGGCATCGGACTATTTGAAATTTGGCGGTATGCTTGCCTTTGTCGGATGTGTCATCATGTATCTTAGCAGAGGGCATATCGGAACATTATTTGGCTCTTCTGATACAGTAAATACCGAGATTGCTAAAATCATTCCGGCAGTTTCTTTTTCTCTTTAAATGGGAACTGCTTATCAAACTCTTCTGCCTCCTGCTCATCTACAAGATAGCCTTCCGGTGTTGCATACTCTCCGGTAATCCCATCAAGATAACCCGGTACAAGTTCTTTACACAAAAAGAATGATGCATCTTCTCCTTCCGGCAATCCATGATAACGGATACCATACTCGCTTGCCTGCTTAAATCCGCTCTTTCCATAAAAATCAATATTTCCTTCAAAGCATAATGCTCCACAGCCAAGCTCTGTAGCTTTCTCCAATGAATGATCAAGCAGGATTTTTCCATATTCCTTCCGCTTATATTCATTCTTGATACAGATTGGTCCCATCGTCATAATTGGAATGCTTCTTCCATCATCTGCCGTGATTGCAGTTCTCACAAAGATATTCTGCCCGATAAGTTCTCCGTCCAGATACATCACAAAATCCAGTTCCGGAACAAATGCCGGATCATTTCTCAGCTGGTTAATGACATAATGCTCCAGGCATCCGGGGCGGTATACATTCCAAAAGCTGTCTCTTACCAGATTTTCCACCTCGCGATATTCACTTTTTTCTTCTATTATCTCTTTTTGTAAATCAGAAGCTCCGGATTTTCACCATTCTTCTCATATGTACATACCAGAATAAAATCCATACTTGCCAGAATACCAAAGCATCTGTCTCCTCCGAATTCAGATTCCAGCTGATTCCCCAGATAGGTTTTCCGATCATCAAGAAATTTCACTTTTCGTCCATTAGGCAGAGTATATTCCAGATTCACATATTTCCCCACAAGTGCATTTAGCATGCCTTTCGGTGTGAGTGTGATCAGTTTATTGCGTTTATCTTCTTTATTTGTCAATAGTTCAAATTCCAATTCTTTATTATCCATATTTACCTCCAATTCAAAAAGTCCGGTGTCGTACCAATGTAATATAGTACGACACCGGACTAATATCAAAGGCAAGTTTAGTCAGTACTTCCACTTATCCTTCCATTAATCAATATTTTATAATTCTGCTTCATAACCTCTAATCTACAAGTACTGGCTGAACTCTATTTTTTCCATGTTTGGTCCTTCTATCGTAAAAAACCTCACTCCATTTTTCCAAAATGGAAGGAAATGAATTGTGTCATTTGTTGTATTCAGTTTTTTCTCACTGATATACTGATATACTTCTTCGATATCATTTACATCAATTGCCACATGGTCTATCGCCCCGGATTCAAATTTTGCAGCCTTATTCTCATAAGTTTCAATCACAAGCGTTTTCAGTTTTAAAAAAGCTACTTTTTCGTCTGCTTCTTTATTTATCGTCTGAAGTGCAGTCTCAAAGCCAAGCTCCTTATAAAATGCAATTGTTTTATTAATATCGTTGGTTGGAATTCCAATATGCTGGATTCCTGTCGAATAATTTTTCAAATCCATTTAACGTTCCATCCTTTCTTTAACCTCTGCAAGTGTCGGCATTGCCGGTATTGCACCCTTTTTTTCCACGCAAAGGCTTGCAACTGCATTGCCAAAGCGTACATACTCTTTCAGTTCATCCATTGTGAATTGTTCCAGACTTTTATCTGCTTTGCTGATACAATATAAAAATCCGCCCCAGAAAGAGTCACCTGCACCATTCGTATCCATTACTTTGCTTACAAAACCTGGGATCTGTGCGCCTCCTTCCCTGCAATAAAGATAAGCCCCTTCACTGCCAAGCGTTACAATAGCAATCTGAACGCCTTTCTGGAATAATGTTTCTGCTGCTTCCTCCGGGCTTACTTTTCCTGTCAGCAATTCTGTTTCTTCATCTGAAATCTTCATAATATCTACATACGGAATAAGACTGCGCATCTGGCTCTTTGCTGTTTTTTCGTCTTTCCATAAGGATGCCCTGTAATTCGGATCATAGGAAATAATACTTCCCTTCTCTTTTGCACGACGTATTGCATATAAAGTGGTATCTCTGGCCGGCTGATGCGTCAGGGAAAGAGAGCCCACATGAAATACTTTTGTATTGTCCAGAATATCTACATTCACTTCCTCTTTTTCAATCCTTGTATCTGCCCCCGGCTTCCTTGCAAAAGAAAAAGAACGCTCTCCGTCCCCGGATACATTTACGAAGGCAAGTGTTGTAAAATAGTTTTCATCCAGCAACATTCCCGCTGTCTCAACTTTTTCTTTTTCGAGAACCGATTTTAGAAATTCACCATGCATATCTTTTCCAGCCTTACCGATAAAAGCGGTATGTGCACCAAGCTTTCCCGCTGCAACCGCAACGTTAGCCGGAGCACCGCCCGGAATCTGAGCAAATAAGGTCTGTCCGGATTCGTTTACTCCCTGCCATGTAAAATCTATCAGGATTTCACCGAATGTCGTAATATCATACAACGATTTCTTAGCAGCATCACAGGTATCTACCAGAAGCCCATTTTCCAATAATTGTTCCAGAATGCGGCTGCACTCAATTTCGTCATCTGTGTGGACATGTAATTCCCCAGACTCAAATTCCGGCATGCTCAACACCCCAAGCATTGACTTTGCATTCACAACATATCTGCCACTGCAAAGTTCTACATCATATGGAATCCGTTCAACAATATTCACTAGCTTTCTTGCATTCTGCATCGTATTTAATATTACTTTTGCGATCATCTTCTTTCCTCCTACGCAAATAAGCTGATTATCATGGCACAAGCAAGTCCTGTAAATCCAATTATCGTTTCCATCATTGTCCATGATTTTAAAGTTGTCTTTTCATCTATCTCAAGCAGCGAACTAACCAGCCAGAATCCGGAATCATTCACATGACTGAATGCGGTCGCCCCTCCGGTGATCGCACAGACCATTGCTGCAAGATAAAGAGGTGAAAGTCCTGCTACCGCCGGCATGGATGCCATAATTCCTGCTGCCATTGTCATTGCAACTACCGCTGCACCAACAGAAGCCCTCACTAGTGCTGCGATCAGAAATGCCACTAAAATCAATGGCAGTCCGCTTTTTTCAAGTGCCGGTCCGATAATATCACCCATACCGCAGTCCTGAAGCACCCATCGGATAATGCCGCCGCCAGTAATTACTAAGAGGATCTGACCGGTAGGACGTAAGGAACGGTCGAGAATCTTTTTTAACTGTTCCCCATCATATCCCTGCTTTTTACCAAGGAAATACATTGCACAAAGAACTGCAATGATCAGTGCTACAAATGGTGTTCCAACAAACTCCAGCACCGGACGGATCCTATCCAGAGCCGGAAGGTATTCCGAAAGTGTACTGCATAAAATAAGAACAAGCGGTACCAGAATAATCGCAATCACCGTCCGAAATCCCGGCAGATTTGCTTCTTCCTCTTCCCTGACCTCTGAAACTGCAGATGGAAGACCTGTATGGATCTTTGTTCCAATATACTTTGACCATAAGATTCCTGCAAAAATCAGAGACAGTATTCCTGTCGGTACACCGACAGCGATCATAATGCCAAGGTCTACACCAAGCATATTAGCTACAAGTACAGAACCCGCTGATGGAGGAATGAACGCAAATCCGGTTGCAAGTCCTGCCAAAAGTGGAATCACATAATATAAGGTCGATTTTTTTGTTTTCTTTGCCAGGCCGAATGCAAGTGGAATCAGAATCACAACACCCGCTTCAAAGAAAACAGTTGTTCCTACAACAAGTCCGGTAATTCCAAGAGCAATTCCGGCTTTTTTTTCACCAAACTTGTTCACCAGTGTCTGTGCAACACATTGGGCACCTCCAGACACTTCAAGTATACCTCCAAACAAAGAACCCAGTCCGATCAGCAGAATGATTCCCTGTAAGGTTTCACCAGCACCTTTTTCCACCGTGCTCACAAGAGTCGGAACCGGCATTCCGGCTCCGAGTCCGATCACCAGGGCTGAAATCAGCAGTGACAGCACCGGATGAAATTTAAATTTAATAATCAACAACAGTAATAGTATAATTCCTGCTGCCGCTGCGATCAACAGCCTTGTAGGATCAGCTAAAAACACCGCCTCTGTCATTTTTCTTCTCCTGTCTCCAATTTCAGTTAATTCACATATTTATGGATTGTTGCTTTTACAGCACCCGGTCCTGCGATCATCTCACGGAACATTTCTTCAATCTTTTCGCCGACTCCAGCTTTGTATAGATCAATGAAGAAAAGACGTTCATTCGATAAAATTGGTTTCAACTGATCCCTGAATGTCTCTGGTTTTCCAACCACGATATCTCCAAGCTGTTCCTGAAGTTCTTCATTCATTGGATCCGGTGCCAGTTCATAGTGTTTTCCCTCATCATCTACTGCCAGCATATATCTGAGCCATCCTGCAATTCCAAGTGGAATCGCTGTAAGTGCTGATGCATCACCATATTTTGCAACGTAAGCCTTGACTGTTTCGCCAAAACGGATACCTACCATCTGGGATACATCAACTGCCAGACGAAGATTTGTATCACCCAGATATTCATTCGGAAAACGGTCATCAAAGAGTTCGTCCACAAATGCCTGAGGTGATAAAATTCCAGGATCTGCAACAACCGGAAGTCCTTCATCATAAGCTACCATACGTGCCATCTTCATCATATCCTCATTGGTGTTGAGCATATGTGCAAACAAATCATATCCAAGCACAACACCTAACGGACCTGTTGCAGAATGAACCGGATTCAGGCAAACTGTTACCTTCATTCTCTCTGAAAGATTTACGGTATTCCTGTCTGCAAGGTAAACGCCAAAACCTTTTTCCAAAGCCGGACGTCCATTCGGAAAACTGTCTTCGATCACAAGATACTGTGGTTTTTCTGCATTCACAAATGGTGCAATATATGTTTTCTTTCCGGTAATGACTGGCTGCATATCTTCCACACCAAGTGCCTCTAAATCGTCTGCAATCTGTTCACTTGGACGCGGAGTGATCTTATCGATCATAGTCCATGGGAAAGCTACTGTTTTTTCATCACTGATATATTCAATAAAATCACTGTCCACAAAGCCCTCTTTTTTCCACTCTTCAGCCATCGTAAGTACAGACTCCCGGAGTTTTGCTCCATTTTTTGAACAGTTATCCATTGATACCAGTGCTATCGGATATTTTCCTGCTCTGTATCTTTCAAGAAGCATGGCTACCAGTACTGCCATTGCACCTGTTGCCTTCTTAGGTCCGTTTTTGATGTCAGCTTCCACAAATGGGAACCATGTACCATCTGCTTTCTGAAGTGCATATCCTTTTTCAGTGATCGTAAAAGACACAAGCTGTAAAGATTTACTTGCAAAAATCTCCTTCAGCCGGTTCCATTGTACCGGATCAGACGACTGTGCTTTGACCGCCTCTGCAAGTGAACCGATCACTTTGTATTCACGTGTTCCATCACCATGCAGGATAACGCTTAAGCCCAGATTATCATAAGGCTTATAAATTTTATCTACAACATCATAGTCAAATGTCTCCACACAGGTAATTCCTCTGTCGAGTACTCCTTCTTCCAAAAGACCATCTGCAATGCCACCGATAAAAATACGAAAAATATTTCCGATTCCAAAATGAACCCATCCAGGCTCTCTTCTTGCCTTCTCTGATACTTTCTCCACATCATATCCCGGAAGTGCAATCCCTGCTTTCTCCCATCCTTCACGTTCTCTGATTCCATTCAATGTTAATTTCATATTTTTTCCTCCTTGCTTCTTTTAAATTTTTGTTATGTTTTTGACTTACGCTTATATCTAAGTTGTAAGTTTAGTATAGTACCTACTTTTGTATTTGTCTATGGATAAAAATACAATTTTTATTTTGTTTTTTGTTACTTTTTCACAAAGTCTTTCTAAAATCTTGTTTTACAAAAGCCTTTATTATAAAATATACTTGAATCTTATATGTATGTTTCATACATAAGAAAAGGAGTTCGCAATGAAAGAAAAGGGACTGACCACAATTACCTTAAAGAAAATAAACCGTAACAAAGTTTACCAATATATTTATCAGCAAAAGGAAACTTCCAAACTCCAGATTGTTTCCGATCTGCAGATGGGACTTTCTACTGTCAGTCAGAATCTGAATGAATTGGAAAATGACGGACTGATCAGCCGCAATGGATATTTTGAATCTACAGGTGGCCGAAAGGCACAGATCATAAGAATTGTTGAAGATTACCGTATTTCCATCGGTCTCGGAATCTTAAAAGATATGTTTCATATTGCAGCCGTGAATTTATATGGTGATGCAATTGCTTCTGAAACAATTGGTCTTCCATATGAAAACAGCGATGCTTATTATTCGACGCTTGCTGAAAATGTGGAACGATTTATTCAGGATCATCAATATCTCCCCGAAAAAATCGCGGGAATTTCCATTGCTACACAGGGGATCATCTCTCCGGATGGAACTGCTGTGACCTATGGTAATATCATGGGAAATACAAAAATGCAGCTTTCTGATTTTTCATCCAGGCTGCCCTATCCGTGCCATTTAGAACATGATTCCAAAGCCGCTGCTGATTTAGAACTTTGGAATCATCCACAGTTTGACAGTGCTTTGATTTTTCTTCTGAACCAGAATCTTGGCGGTGCCATGATCACCGGTCATTCAGTTCATCAGGGAGATCACATGCGCAGCGGACTTTTTGAGCATATCTGCATTGATCCGGATGGACCGGCATGCTATTGCGGCAACCGCGGATGCCTTGAAACCTATTGTTCAGCGAATGCACTCAAAGCTGCCGCCGATATGCCAGTCAGTGAATTTTTCAACATCCTGCATAACACGCAGACACCGACTCTTTCACAGATCTGGCAGAATTATCTGGATCATCTTGCTTTTGCAATCCGCAATCTGAATCTGGTCATAGACTGCCCGGTGATTATAAGTGGATATCTCGCACCGTATTTTATGGAATCCGATCTGCTGTATCTGTTAAATAAAATAAACGAGCATTCTCTGTTTCAGATGACCAGAGATCAACTCTCCGTTGGAGAACACGGTCAATATACGCCTGCGATCGGAGCTTCACTTCACTATGTAAAACAGTTTTTAAATTTAACTAAATAAAATAAGACGATAACAAGGAGCACTTTTAAGAAATCTATTACCTTCTGCATGGCAGCAATGCCGCCACTTCCTACCTTCATGGCAATCTCAAGTGATACTTTAGTCCTCACCAAATGTTTTGATATAACAGCGCTGCCTTATTAATAATTCCATTTTTATCTGTATATATCTTTCTTCTCTAAACATGAAAAATACCTCCAAAGTAACAGATTTTATATTTGTTCTGTCTACTTTAGAGGTATCATATCATTCATATATTACCAAACGGCCGTTTATTTATCAGGACTTTTCTTTTTGCTTATATTATCTCTTTTTGTAAATCAGAAGCTCCGGATTTTCACCATTCTTCTCATATGTACATACCAGAATAAAATCCATACTTGCCAGAATACCAAAGCATCTGTCTCCTCCGAATTCAGACTCCAGTTGATTCCCCAGATAGGTTTTCCAATCATCAAAGAATTTCACTTTTTGTCCATTCGGCAGAGTATATTCCAGATTCACGTATTTCCCCACAAGTGCGTTTAGTTTGTCCACCTTTGGAAGTCCGTCTATATGCAGATCATTTATTTCGTTTATCAATTGCTTTTTAAACTCTTCAAACTGCCCATTGTCACTAAGTTCATCATATCTTTTCCAGTAATCTAATTTTGGAAGCATTTCTTTCAAATAAGATTGTGCCTGTTCTTCGGTAAAGTTTTCATTTACCATATTCTTTACACACACATCAATCAATTCATCCATATCGTTATATGTGTATGTTCCATCTGCATAGCACCATTTACAATACTCCTCATTTAATGTGCCATCCTTATCACGTCCCAATATGGAATCATCATCAATTGGCATGCCGCAGCACTGACAGATCAGCTTTCTGGGTTCTCCCAAAAGCGTATTGATCGAGACATCAAATTCTTTCGATAAGAGCTTAAGTGTATCAGTATTGGGAACGGTATCACCATTTTCCCAGCGTGATACTGCCTGCCTTGTAACCATGATTTTATCTGCCAGCTCGTCCTGTGACATTCCTCTTTCCGTACGAAGCTTTAAAATAATATTTTTAGTATCCATAGTCGTCACCTCCCATGGCCATATCATATCGCCAAATTCATGTTCTGAAAAGCAACCTGCTGTTGCCATACCATGAATGATTTTACTTCTCTCTAGTAATCATTGATAACTACTCTACTCCAATCGTAATTTTACATCCGTTTCTTCCTGTATAAATTTCTTTATCTTATCTGCGCTTTTTCGTCTTTTAGCATACCTGAACATCTGACTCTCATCCACAACATAAGAATTAAATGCTGTTTCATATATTGCGGGATACTCTGATTCACTAAACATTGCTTTTATCAGATTCTCCGAAAAAATGTCTACCAGCATTTTTTCTAAACCTGTATGCCAAACCTCCTTTTTCCCTTTTGGTGATTCCGTCAAAAGATTTCTTACAACAATTATATCTTCTCGTCTATAATTAAAAAAATCTTCTTCCGTTGGATTTATAAGTATGTTGCCTTCATACTCTTTTTTCAATCTTTCAAAGGCAGAAATACACAATTCTTTCTCTACGAAGACAAAAATAACATTATGTGCAATTTGATGATTCAAAAAACGATTCATTTGATACAGCTCTGAAATTCTGAAATCTAAATCGTAAAAATCCTCATTCAATATTTTCGCTATATGAACTGCTATATCAGAATAATCATATTCATAATCTTTTAATTTTCCTCTGACACAATACGCATTTCTTCCAATACGCACTATCTCACCAGATTCCAAATACTTTTTCAAATATTTTTCCAAAGTACTTTTGCTCAATACACCAACATCATCTGTAATTATATCAAAAAATGTCTTCTTGTTAAAAACTGATAATTCATATAACATTTTAATATTTGCATCCATTTTCCAATCATCCACCAAAATATTTTCGGCACTTTTTTGCTTTTAGTGCCGTTTTTATACCTTATATAATAGCGCGAATTTTGTTTTACGTCAATACATTTTCGGCACTTTTTGCTTTTAGTGCCAAAAATGCATAAAAATAAGGACTAAGTTAGGCATACCCCATTGATTTTACTAGACAACATATCAGACCTGCCACAGCATTTTCAACTGCCATAGGGATTCCTGATACAATCAGCCAGATAATATTTACAATTAAGCTAACTGCACCGCCTCCATATACCACTTCTTTTCCAAACGGGAAAAATGCCAAACCTGCAAACTTCTGTCCACCTTCAAGTTCCATTAATTCCGTACCATTCATCCTTAGTCATTAAAACTTCACTACTTCCGGCTCATGTGTAAATGATGAAAATATAGCTGTCGCATTTTTAAAATAAAATACTTCTGTAATTCCATCGTCTGCTGCGTACATATTCTGTAAAGATGGATAGGCATCAAGCATAGACTGTCTTGCTTAATAAGTGTCCAATAAATGGTCACTATCGGTCACTTATCGAACACTTTGTATCCGATAGCTTGCAAAAGTGTCCGATAGTGTTCAATAAAGTGTTCGATAAATCGTAAGGCAACTTATGCCTTTTCTGCTCCAATGCTAAATTAACAAAAACGCAGAACCAATCCTCTGTTCTTTTTGGATCAGCTCTGCGTCTTAGCGTCTGGCTCATTTACGATTTGAGTTACGCTATGTCGGCATTGATTCTTCTGAGAATAGCTGCTGTTTGCGCTTTATCATCTCATCAATCTTCTCAATATACAGCCCTACATCCTTGACATTATCGCATCGCTCGATCCGTCCGTCAGGGAAGACGCGCTTGGTGATGCTTCCTGCACCCAGCGCCACAATGGTCTGTTTCTCTTCCATGATGAGGATGTTGTACAGTCCGTATTTGCCTGGACGGGCGTAGCCGGTGTTCTCAAAGTTGCCGGACATATTCTTCTGTCGGTAGAGGTAATACGGCTTCATTCCAAGCTTTTCAGCTCCCGCCGCCGCGATCTTCATGGTCTCGTCTGTATTATGGAGCATGGAGACGCCGTTCTCCTGGATCCACTGGTTCAGGCGGGATGCCCGCTTGATCGCCAGGGAATGGACGGTCAGACTGTCCGGGGCCAGTTCCACGATTTTTTCGATGGTGCGCTGTACATCCGCTTCCAGTTCTCCCGGCAGCCCCAGGATCAGATCCATATTAATATTGTCGAAGCCGACCTCTCTCGCCAGCTTATATGCTGTAAGTACCTGTTCCACGCTGGCTTTTCTGCCGATGATATCCAGGGTCTCCTGCTTCATAGTCTGGGGATTCACGGAGATGCGACTGACCTGATGACGGTACAGTACCTCCAGCTTCTCTCTGGTAATGCTGTCGGCACGGCCGGCTTCCACGGTGAATTCCTTCACGGTAGAGAAATCAAACTTGGACTTTAATGCTGTGATCAGACGGTCCAGCTGCTCCGGTTCCAGTGTGGTGGGCGTACCACCGCCGATATAGACGGTATCCAGTACCTTGTCCTTAAAATTCTCCGCCACATAATCCATCTCTTTGATCACCGCGTCCACATAGGCGTCCACCTGCCTGCGGAATGCAACGATCGGATAAGAGGTAAAGGAACAATAGAGACAGGTTGTAGGGCAGAATGGAATCCCGATATACAGGCTGTAACCGCCCTCATAATGAATCTCTTTTAACAGATCCCGCTCTCTCTTCGCAATATCGATTCCCAAGAGTGCCTTCTCTTCGCTAACGTAATGGCTCTGCTCCATGAAATCCAGAATCTCTGCATCGCTTCTGCCGTCATCCAGCATACCGTAGGCGATCTTCGTGGGACGGATGCCGGTAAGGTTTCCCCAGGGGAGTTCCTGCCCGGTCACCTTGCTTAAGGTACGGTACAGGAAACGCTTCAGTCCGTTCTTATACCCATCTGCAAGGTTTTCTGTCTCCGCATCCCATAAAAAAGTCTCATCCTCCACTCGGATCTTCGCCCCGGTCTCGACCAGTTCGATTTCCAGACTAACCTGCGGTTCCAGCTCTGCCAGCTTCTCCGGTTTTGTCTCCGGGGTGATAACTGTGACCTGGCCCTCCGCATAAAAAGCCTTCACCAGAGAATGCACATCATATTCATAGTTAGGATGGGATAATTTCACTACTTTCATTGTAATCTCCATTCCGCAGACGATTCCTTCCGTCGGAGGAATCGCGAATCAAACAGGCACAGAGATAACTCTTTCTGTGCCCGAATATATTTCAGTATTGTAACTATTCAGAACCCTATTGGCAAAACGGATTATATTTCTTCTCATGTCCGATGGTGGTGCTGTCGCCGTGTCCCGGATAGGCTACCGTCTCCTCCGGCAGAGTAAACAGCTTCTCCTTCACCGAACGCACCAGCGTACTCATACTGCCGGTGGGGAAATCGGTTCTGCCCACGGATTCCTGGAACAGGGTATCCCCGCAGATTAAGAAACCTCCCTCCGGGAAATAATAGCTGACACCACCCGCGGTATGTCCGGGCGTTGCCAGAACTTTGATCCGGATGCCATCCAGATCCAGTTCCTCACCGTCATTCAGATACACATCCGCGGTGACCTTTACCGGACGCCCCATATCTTTCGACAGGTTACTCTTTGTATCCAGCAGGAAATCCTTCTCTGCCTCCCCAGCATAAATTTTCACGGGGTTCTCTCCATGCTCCCCGGCATAGGCATCCGCTGCCGCCTTCAGTTCTGCGCAGCCACCGATATGGTCGAAATGTCCATGGGTCAGAAGGATTGCCGCCGTATGCAGTCCGTGCTGCCCAAGTGCCGCCTCAATTTTCTCTCCGTGATCCGCGGGGTCGAATACCAGTACTTTATCACTGTTCTCTCTGTATACAAAGTAACAGTTGGTCTGATAGATTCCCAGCGTCATATGTCCAATACGGATATTGCTCATAATAATCTCCATTCCGCAGGCGATTCCTTTCGTCGGAGGAATTGCGGATCAAATTTCAAATTTGATTCTGCGATAAGGGCTACTTTGTGACGCCTGCGGCACAAAGCGATATTAACCTGTGGTTCTCTCAATGTCAATGACGCTCTCGATGCCCCGGATCTTGTCAATGATACGGTTCAGTTCCTCTCTGCCGCTGATCTCGAAGGTCGTCTGCAGCGTTGCCAGTCCCTGTCTGTTGGTTCTGGTGTTCATGGACATAATATCAATATTTTTCTCCGTCAGCGCCTTGGAAATATCCGCTAACAGTCCGTTACGGTTGTTAGCATAGATCTTGATCTCCGCCAGATATTTCTCCGCATGTGCCTCCTCCGGCTGCCATTCCGCATCGATCAGTCTCGCCCTCTCCATCTCCGGCAGATTGATGATGTTGATACAGTCGGTACGGTGAATAGAGATACCTCTTCCACGGGTCACATAACCCACGATCTCATCCCCCGGCACAGGAGAACAGCACTTGGAAAAGCGCACTGACAGATCCGCGATACCCTTTACCACGATACCGCTCTTGGACTTCATGAGGACAGGCTTATTCGCACCACTTTGCGCATTTGCCGCATTGTTCTCCGCAATGCTTGCCAGAACTTCCTCGTTGGTCAGCTCCTTCTTATGGTCACGGTCGTACAGCTCCTGCATCTTATTGACGATCTGCCCCTCTTTCAGAGCACCGTGTCCTATAGCCGCCAGTACAGAATCCCAGTCCCTAAACCCGTACTTTCGCATGACGGCATCCATGTATTCCTGCTTCTGCAGGCTGGCAAGATTGATGCCTCTGGCCTTGCAGTAGCCGGAAAGCAGATCCTTGCCCTTTAAAATATTGTCTTCCTTTAACTCATTCTTGAACCACTGGTTAATCTTGTTCTTGGCCTGAGTACTTTTTACCACATTCAGCCAGTCACGGCTGGGACCCTTGGAGTTCTGCGAAGTGATGATCTCGATCCGGTCTCCGTTGTTGATCTTATAATCAATGGTCACAAGCTTCCCGTTAACTCTCGCTCCCACCATCTTATTACCCACGGCGGAATGAATGCTGTAAGCAAAGTCGATCGGGGTAGATCCAGCCGGAAGGTTCTTGACCTCACCGGTAGGAGTAAAGCAGTATACGCTGTCAGAGAACAGATCCAGATCGTTCTTCAGCAGGTTCATGAATTCCTTGTTATCCGACATGTCCCGCTGCCACTCCAGGATCTGTCGCAGCCATACCAGCTTCTCTTCTTCCTGTACCTCCGGCTTCTTGCCGTCGGAAGCCTCCTTGTATTTCCAGTGGGCGGCAATACCGTATTCCGCCACGCGGTGCATCTCAAAGGTACGGATCTGGATCTCGAAAGGCTGTCCGTTGCTGCCGATCAGCGTCGTATGCAGGGACTGGTACATATTTGCTTTGGGCATGGCTATATAATCCTTGAAGCGCCCAGGAATGGGTTTATACATTTCATGGATCACACCCAGTGCCGCATAACAGTCCTTCACCGTCTCCACGATGATACGCACAGCGAAGAGATCATAAATCTGATCCAGCGTCTTGTGCTGGTTCTTCATTTTCTTATAGATGCTGAAAAAATGCTTTACACGGCCATCGACTTTTGCTTCGATGCCGGCATTCTTAATATGTTCACTGACTTCATCCACAATACCCTGGATATATTTTTCACGGACGCTCTTACGGACAGCGATCTTATCCACCAGATCGTAATAGATATCCGGCTCCAGATACTTCAGCGACAAGTCATCCAGTTCGATCTTCAGTTTGCTGATACCAAGTCTCTGGGCGATGGGACAATAGATCTCCAGCGTCTCCTTAGCAATCCTCTGCTGGCTCTCCGGTGTCTTATACTTCAACGTGCGCATATTGTGCAGACGATCCGCCAGCTTGATCATAATGACGCGGATATCCTTCGCCATGGCGAGGAACATCTTACGCAGATTCTCCGCCTGCATCTCCAGCTTGGCATCTGACTGTTCTCCGTTGCTGCCGGACAGCGGAATCTTCTCCAGTTTGGTCACGCCGTCTACCAGAAGTGCTACATCATCACCGAATTCTCTCCTAAGATCCTCTTCCGTCATCACGGTATCTTCCACCACATCGTGCAGGATACCTGCCACGATGGTCTCTTTATCCAGCTTCAGATCCGCCAGAATGATTGCCACATTCAACGGATGGATGATATAAGGCTCTCCGGACTTCCGGAACTGATTTTTGTGAGCCTCGCTGGCGACCTTATAGGCCTTCTCGATCATGGAGATATCATCACTGGGATGATATTTTTGCACACATTGAATAAGCTCCTGATATAATTCATCCGGATTCACGAATTCTTCTGATTTACTTATCTTGTCATCATCAAAAATGATCTCGTTCTTCTCTTCTGTCATAGACGAAACAGCTCCATATATTTTTTATCGATGTCCTATTTTCCCTCGTAGCAGATGGCTGACTCCAGACGATATTTGCTAATGCGCTCACGACCCTTCAGTCCTGCCAGTTCGATCAGCACTACCACACCGGCTACTTCGCCGCCCAGAGACTCGATCAGCTTGATCATAGCCTCAGTGGTACCTCCGGTAGCGATCAGATCATCCACGATAAGAACTTTCTGACCGGGCTTGATACTGTCCTTGTGCATCTCGATGGTAGCGGAACCATATTCCAGATCATACGTGGCAGATACGGTCTCTCTGGGAAGCTTTCCCTTTTTGCGGATCAATACAAAGGGCTTATGATTATTGTATGCGATCGGTGTTCCGAAGATAAATCCGCGGGACTCAGGACCTACTACCACATCATAATCCAGATCCTTGATCTTCTCCTGCATGGTATCGATCGCCAGATGCAGTCCGTCCGCATCCTGTAGTACACTTGTGACATCACGGAAAATGATACCCTTCTCCGGGAAATCGGGAATGCTCTTTACATATTCTTCCAACTTTTTCATGATTCTACACACCTTTCTCTTATTTAACGAATTTATAGCTGCTTTTCTGCTACTTCAATCTGTTTTTTAATAAAATATTTGATGATCTCGCTTCGGGTAATAATTCCGATGAATACATTTCTGTCATCGATCACCGGTACAAAGTTCTGCATCTGCGCCTGTCCCAGCAGTTCTTCCATATTCGTATCGATACATACCGGACGGATCTTGCCGCTCTGGATGATATCCCTTATCGACAGCTTCTCCAGACTTTTCATGGTAATGCTGTCCAGTTCACTGTTGTGGCTTAAGATATTCCACAGAAAATCTCCCTCACTGACTACGCCCACATACCTGTCCTCGGCATCGATCACCGGTACCGCCGTGTAGCCGTAGCGTTTCATCTTCTCCAGCCCCTGCCTGATGGTCATATCGTCCCGAAGAAAAGTAACTTCTTCCTTCGGAGACAAAAAAGATGCAATGTTCACAATGTTCCTCCTGCCAGTTTCTCTTCTTGTATGCTGTTTATTTTTCAGAAGTTATCTCTTCATAAGTGCCTTCCACTGCTTCCTGTTCCTGTTTGAATCTGCGTAATTTCTCCGCAAAATAGATAGTGGAAAAACAGTCGCCGACACCACTGAGGATCAGTACCACTCCCAGAACACGGAACAACAGAATCGCTGCTTTGAACGGATTGTAGATCAGTACCACTCCGAGAATGATGTTGATTGCCGCCACAATAAGAAGTCCCAGCCAGCTACCGTAACCCAGTCTTTTCAGGTCAATGGCATCCTGCAGTTTGCTGCATCCGCTACACAGAACCAGTACTCCCAGAATAAAGGGAATCAGGGAGATGACGATCTCTACCTTGTACAGGACTACTGCTCCCAACACGATTCCGAGAATACCGAATACAAACTCATTGTGATAATAGTTCTCTCTGGCATCTCTGAGCAGATAGCAGATGATAGAAATGAGACCTGCCACGATCAGTACGATACCGATCAGATACCCCAGTGTCTTCTGCATGGTCTCCGGGATCACCAGTGCTACGATTCCTAAGAGAATATACAGCACACCGGTAAGAATTGCTTCCCATTTCAATTCTTTTAACATTTTCATATGTAACCCTTCCTTTCCTAAAACTCCTATAACGAAAAAGGGGCTCTCTGCATACCTGCGGAAAACCCCCTTTGTGTTCAATTTACTTTCTGCCGCAGCACTTTTTATACTTCTTGCCGCTTCCGCAAGGACAGGGGTCGTTGGGATAAACCTTCTGTTCCTTCACAATAGTAGTGGAAGATTTCTGCTCTTTGTAGAGTTCCTTACGGGTCTCTTCATCGAAAATAGCGTTCCATTCTTCCAGATTGTACAGCCAGTCAGCCTCTGCCGCTACCATGTTCTTGTACAGAAGAGCTTTATCAAATCCTAAGTTTACCTCTGTATCCTCTTCCAGATCATCGAGAAGGTTCTTCTCTACCAGGCTGTCGTTGATGCCATCCAGGAATCCGGTCATGGTCATCAGGGATACTTTGAACTTGTCAGCCAGTTCCTTCACCGTACCCTTTACTACTTCATCGGGGTTCTTCAGAAGCTGTGCGTAGATCTCCTTCTCCTCCTGGAAATAAGTTGCCCAAAGCTGCTGCAACTTGTCTTTGCCGGTTGCCTCATTATATGCTACTGATCTCCACTGTTCCATCAAATTCATAATTGTAATACCATCCTTACATGTGATTAATATGATTATAATAATATATAATAATACATCTCGTCCTTAAAAACAACAAAAAAATATCAATGACCTATGTATAATCAGACAGATCCCGGGCAGACTACTACTATCATCGGACCCCCTCCTTTGATCCTACGGAAGATACGATAATACTTAATCCTCCCCTTTTGAAAAGAGGCACCCTCCGGTGCCTCTTTTTTACAATGGAACTTTTCCTTCTTTGATCAGTTCAATAAATGCATCCGCTGCCTTCGGATCAAACTGGGTTCCCTTATTTTTCTCAAGTTCTCCCATAGCATATTCCACGCTGAGCGCTTCCTTATAAGATCTTTTGGATATCATTGCATCAAAGCTGTCGCACACCGTCAGAATTCTTCCCAGGAGAGGAATCTCTTCTCCCTTCAGTCCTCTGGGATATCCCTTGCCGTCATACCTCTCGTGATGTGACACGACCGCAGGGATCACATAGTTCATATTCGGAAGATAGTGGATCATCTCGATGGACTTTTGCACATGGCTCTTCATGATCTCATATTCTTCATTCGTAAGCTTTCCCGCCTTTTTCAGGATACTCTCAGGAATCCCGATCTTACCGATATCATGTAATAATCCAGCCACCTTTACCGTCTGGATATCATCTCCCGGCAGTCCCAGCTTCTGTGCCAGCAGCACCGCATACTGTGATACATTGGTAGAATGCTGGAAGGTAAAGGAATCCTTCGCATCGATGGCTGCCACCAGTGCATACACCGTAGGTGCCACCTGTTCATATCCGGTCCCTTTATTCCTGCGCTCCTCGTCAATATTTCCTTCATATACCTGGATCCGGTTCTTGCCGTTTTGCTTTGCATAAAAAGCTGCACGCTTAGCTTTTTGAAAAAGATCCGGTGCATCCGCCGCCAGTCCGGGATACCATGCCACGCCGACACTGAAGGTGATCGGCTGCATGACCTGTGGTTTGTCCAAGCCATTCTCCTGAACTGCATGGGTCAGCTTTTCCGCCAGTGCCACCAACGTCTTACTGCCGGTCTCCGGCACAGAGATCAGGAATTCATTGGAGCCGACGCGGAATACTTTGCCGTTCTCTGCATTTTCCTGCAATTTCTTCGCACACCATTTTAAGATCCGGTCTCCGGTCTGCTCTCCGTACAGATCGTTATACAATTTAAAATTGTCCATATCCATATACAGGAAGCCTCTCGCATCTCCGAGAGCGCCCTCCTTATGCAGGCATCTGTTGCAATAAGTGCGGTTGTACAGACCTGTCAGTTCATCGTGAATAGATACCTGATATACTCTTTCATAGGCATCAATATTTTTCAGGCTTCCGGATGCAATATTCGCCAATTGTCTTATGCAGTCCACTTCCTGATAATTGAGCTTATTTGCCCGCATCCGCTCCATATAGATAAACCCGCAGATCTGATTATCATATTTTAAGCCTGTGATCACAGACTGCCCCCACATACCATTCTGTTTCACAAGGTCACCAATACGTTCCTCTTCTTCCTTGCTTAATGGAATATGTCCGCTCTGTACCGCTTCGCGATAGCCTTCTCCATTCGAATTCTTCTCGAAGATCCTGGCTTCACATCCGGGGATTGCATCGCCCAGAATATCATGCAGTGTGGCAAACAGCTCTCTGCGGCTCAGAATGGATGCCGCCCTGTCCTGAAATTGCCGGATTCCTTCCAACATATGCTTCTGCTTCTGATATAGAATATTCTCCAGCCGCTTCTTGGCAAAAAGGATCACAAGTACTGTCCATCCCGACTGCAGGGCAATACACAAGATCAGCCTCTGCACTGCAGCCTGTCCAAGGCTCCCTGTCACGATTTCCAGATTATAAGACAGGATCACCACCGGAATCGCTGCTACGATCACTGCCAGGAAATACACCGCACCTACCGTTGCCCGATACGAAAAATCAAACAGATACTGCTTGTACATGATATATACCATGCATATTGCCATCCCCACACTGCCCAACATATCAAAAGGAAATACACTTCCGGGCAGCATGCAGAGCAGATTTCCACCCAGAATACATACCGTTCCAAGCAGCAGCGGAAACAGCTTTTTACGCAGCTCCACATTTGTTCCTATCTTACAATGTGCCAGATAAGTGGCATAGATCATTACTGCGATCTCCATGGCAATGAGAACACCGGTTCCGACAGTTGCATGATACACATAAACACAGGTGCCATCCGCGCGGTCCACAAGCTCCGGTGCCGGCAGGATAGTACCACTCCTTGCATTTCCCAACACCAGTGCCAGCGTCAGCACACCATAAATGTAGATCAGGGCATCATGCTCCGTAATCTCCAAAAATCCAAACAGAAACACATACATGAACACCGGGATCATCAAAAGACCAAGCAGGGCGAAATTATGCCAGAAAGTAATTCCGGGAAATATCCCAAGTCTCATAAGGCTCACACTGCCCGTCCAGATCAGGCAGGCGGTCAGCACCAGCCGAAGACCGCGGATTGTCCGGTTCCTCATGGTATGGAAAAAACAGAACAACAGAAAAAGGGAGCAGCAAAAAGCTCCCAACGGAATACCAATATAGAGGTTTCTATTCCATATCGTATCCAGAAAACTCTCCATACTTAATTTTACTCCCTCATGCTTTATTTCCCTTACACAGGAACGTTATCCCCATTCGTCCCATATCCTCTATACAGCTAAGAGTTTACCACATTTTTCTTTTAAAGACAACTGTACATCCAGTATTCTCTGATTCTCCGATCCCCGGAAGGCCAGCCGCAGATTCTTCCTCTCCTCGATAAATTCTCCATCCACGATCACATCCAAAAGCGGCAGAAGCTCTGTGATCACCGGATCTCCTTCTTCCATCCAACGAAGCAGATCCCTGTCAAAATGATATCCCGTATAGCACCAGATGGTCTTCTGCGGATATCGCTCTCTTACTTTCTTCACCAGAGAAAGTACGGCTCCTCTGTTCTCAGGCTCCATGGGTTCCCCTCCCAGTAAGCTCAAGCCCCGGATATAGTCCGGGGCCATTGCCTGCAGAATCTCTTGCTCTGTTTCCTCTGTGTAAGCCTGTCCGTAATGGAAGTCCCAGGCTTCGCTGTTAAAGCATCCCTTACAATGATGGGTACAGCCGCTGACGAACAGCGACACTCTCACACCGGGACCGTTTGCCACATCTGTTTTCTTGATCGTTGCATAATTCATAGGACATTTCCTTCCCTTGTACTATCTGCACATTACAGATGAAGAACTCTTGCCTTGATCTCCTTGGTCTTGCCGGCATTCCAGAAGTTCTCTCCCAGATAGCCGCAGGTCCTTCTGGTGACATTCATCTTCGCATGATCCTTGTTATGACACTGGGGACATTCCCACTCCATGTTATCATTGATCATGATCTCACCATCATAGCCACATACCTGACAGTAATCGGATTTGGTATTGAACTCTCCGTACTGGATATTGTCATAGATGAAGCGGATCACTTCCTCGATGGCTTCCACATTATTGGTCAGGTTCGGGACTTCTACATAAGAGATAGCGCCTCCCAAAGATTTATTTTGGAATTCACTCTCGATCTTAAATTTTGTAAATGCGTCGATCTTCTCCCGTACATCCACATGATAAGAATTTGTATAGTATCCTTTATCGGTGACATTGGAAATATCACCGTATTTTTCACGATCGATCCTTGCAAAACGGTAGCAAAGTGTCTCTGCGGGAGTTCCGTAGAGACTGAAAGCAATGCCGGTCTCCTCTTTCCATTTTGCGCAACGATCCTTCATGTAATCCATGACGCGCAGGGCGAATTCCTTGCCGGGCTCCACAGTCTGGCTGCAGCCCTTCATCAGATAGGTCATCTCATACAATCCGATATATCCCAGAGACATGGTGGAATAACCGTTGTGCAGGTATTTGTCGATGGTCTCACCCTTCTTCAGACGGGCGATAGCGCCGTACTGCCAGTGGATGGGGCTCACATCGGATACCACGCCCTCCAGTGCCTTATGACGGCACATCAGTGCTTCATAGCACAGCTCCAGACGCTCATCCAACAGTTTCCAGAACTTCTCCTCATTTCCTTTTGCCAGGATACCGATCTGGGGCAGGTTGATGCTGACAACGCCCTGATTAAAACGGCCTTCCCACTTGTACTCTCCGTTTTCATCCTTCCATGGAGACAGGAAGGAACGGCAGCCCATGCAGGAAAATACATTGCCCTCGTAGTTCTCACGCATCTTCTTGGCAGAGATATAGTCGGGGTACATTCTCTTAGCAGAGCACTGTGCGGCCAGCTTGGTCACATAGTCGTATTTTCCGCCCTTTAAGCAGTTATTTTCGTCCAACACATAGACTAACTTCGGGAATGCGGGAGTCACATAGACACCCTTCTCATTCTTGGTTCCCTCAATGCGCTGGCGCAGGATCTCCATAATGATCTGTACGGTCTCTTCCACATATTCGTCGTTCTCGTCAATATGCAGGAACAATGTCACGAACGGAGACTGTCCGTTGGTGGTCATCAGGGTATTGATCTGGTACTGGATGGTCTGCACACCGGATTTTAATTCATCGTGCAGACGCATCTGTACGATCTTATCCTTGGCAGCCTGATCCAAGGTATCTCCGAACTCGTCCTCCAGCTGTTTTGCAAATTTTTCCCTGCTCTTACGCAGGTATTTTCCCAAATGCTTGATATTCACACTCTGGCCGCCATACTGATTGCTGGCTACGGCTGCGATGATCTGGGTGGTCACAGTACATGCCACCTGGAAACTCTTGGGAGATTCGATCATTTTGCCGTTTATGGAAGTACCGTTGTCCAGCATATCCTTGATATTGATCAGACAGCAGTTGAAGATCGGCTGGATAAAATAATCCGCATCATGGAAATGCAGCACACCGTTGTCATGTGCCATGGCAATATGCTCCGGCAGAAGCAGACGTCTGGTAACATCACGGGACACTTCACCTGCAATATAGTCTCTCTGTGTGGATGCCAGGCGGGTATTTTTATTGGAATTCTCCTCTGCCAGCTCCTTATTCTCATTCCGGATCAGTTTTAAAATAGATTCATCCGTGGTGTTGGATTTGCGGAGCAGACTTCTCTGGTAACGGTATACGATATACTTCTTCGCCAGGGTATATTTGTTGTGCTCTACCAGATGTTCCTCGATCATATCCTGAATATGCTCCACGGTCTGGGTCTGTCTGCCCTCCTGCTGCACATCCTCCAGGATCTCTTCAATCAACCCCTCACTGGCACGATACCGCTCCTCCACTTCGTTGTTCGCCTTATGGATCGCTTCCCGGATCTTGTCCTCTTCATAAGGCACTACTCTGCCGTCTCTCTTCTGAATCTTCATTGCTGTTCCCTCACTTTATATCATTCCCATCGAGATGCGAATTCCTGCATAAGCCGAAAGAAAAGCCGCATCGGAAGCAAGTTCCCGATACGACTGTCTACGCAAATCATAGCATGTTACTAGATTTTGTGTTTCGCAATTCATTTCGCATCTACATCTTGTATATTTATTATAGTGAGGAAACCCGGAAAAAGCAAGTACCTTTTTTAAAACAATCCTCTTCCACCATACCCTCCGAAGCACAGACCGCCACCACCGCAGCACAGATTGCAGAACACGTTCGCCAGACAGATTTTCAGGCACAGGTCATTCCCACTCGCATTGGGATAGCCATAAGCTGCCTGTCTGCTCTCATACCATTGTCCGCCGCTTTGAAGTCTCTGCAGCAGCATCTGGTATTCCATATTCTGAGGCTCCAGTGCCACTGCCTTACCTGCATGCTCCAGTGCTGCCACATTGTTACCAAGTCCCATATGGGCCATGGCGCTGTAATAATACCATCTGGCCGTCTTCTCATGCTCTCCCATGCCGTCCAGGGTATTTCTGGCCTCTCTGTAATAACCGTTTCTGAGATAATTACCGGCTGCCCGCAGTCTCGTCTCTTCCTCATATCCGGAAGTCTGCTGCTGCCAGCCTGCCTGCTGCCAGAAGTCTCCAAAGCCCTGGCTGAATCCGCCATAACCCTGTCCTTCTGTCCGTTCCTTCATGATCTGCTGATACGCCGCCTGAATCTCCTTGAACTTTTCTTCCGCCTGAGCCTTGTTGGGATTATTGATATTGGCATCGGGATGATATTTTCTGCTCAGGATCTTATATGCTTTTTTGATTTCTTCCTCGGAAGCATCTCTGCTCACTCCCAGAACACTATACGGATCATAAGTCATTTCCTGTTACCTCGTTTACACTGTCTTTTTCCCGTTTTTCCCGTACGATCTCATAGCGGCACCATACTCCGGAATACAGAATATTCCGCAGAATATCCACATTCTGTAAAATAGGAAGCTGCTCAAATTCCTTACAGCATTCAGACATCATCATGGTCAGGATCTGTCTGCATTCTTCTTCAAATCCGGGTTCTTCATATCGTTTCTTTAGCGGATTATAAGTCCCCTTCTTAATGTCCTGCTCTACATCTTCATAGGCGTCCATGAGGTAAATGAACTTTCCCAGAAAAAATCCAAGTCTCTCCAAATTATCCTTCCACTCGTCTTCGCGGCAGGATACGATCTGTGCCATGACTTTTCCAAACAGTCCCGCCATGGTATCGATGTCCGCATTTCCCTGTTTCTCCGCATCCGCAAAATCCTGCATGGCCAGGGAGATGCTCCTCACTTTATCCGCATAGAGCAAAGGCTTTTTCCGGCACTTTTTCCCCAATAGATAACTGTATGCCAGTCCTTTCAGACTATGCTCATCCTCCCAGTCATCCTCTGCCTTATAGCAGGCAAACAACACCGTCATGTCCGCCACATAATCGGTAAAAAGATTTCTTCTGATCTGATGCTTTTCGAAAGGATGTGCCACACATCTGCACTGTCCTACGACATCTTCCGGTTCATACAGTCCGGTGAGCAGCATCAGAATAAAAGTCATATCATAATTCAGGGAAAGCTGCCCCAGCACACCATAGCGCTCCTTCAGGCTCTGGCATAATCCACAGTAATAGGATCGATACACATCATACTCCTTGAATTTCATCTCCGACTGATTGACCACAATATATCCGAACATCTGACTCACCATCCTTTCTTATTTCCCGGTTTTGCTTATTTTCCATTTGTAATCCTGCCTGTCCTGTCAGGTCTTGCGGATAAATTCCTCTCCGCATTTTCTGCAGTGGATCGCAATCTTTCCTTTGTGTCTGGGCACCCGGAGCTTCTGTCCGCATTTCGGACATTTAAAGATCTTATAATCCCTGTGTCCGGCAAATAGTTTCTTCCGGCGCTGCCACCAGCTGCGCACCTTCATTTCTTTTTTGAGATACCATTGGTTCTCCGCACTTCTCTTGCTCATATTCCTGGAAAACATCCGGTAATAGACATAGACCAGCAGGGCAAGAGCCAACACATAAAATATTCTCAGACCAAAAAAAGAGAGCGCCAGGCAGACCAAAGCTACAATCATCAAAAACTGATTGAAGCGGTCATTGCCATAACGCCCCCACATGAAACGCTGTAACTTCTCTTTCATGAAGTACCACCTTTCGTCTGCCACCATGCAGGGGACACATTATCCAAATCTTTCAGAGCCTCGTTCGCGAAGCCGGCTCTGAACATTACCTACATTATGGTCTGCCGAAAAGTAAAAAGCAATTAACTAAATATAAACTTTTGTAAAAGAACTATTATTTATTATTCCTATCCTTCTGCCACAGCTCCTGTGCACGCACGTCCCATTTTTTTGCATACTCCGCACATTTCCCACACAGATGCTCCACGGATTCCGGTGACTGTAAGTCGGTGGAATGAGCTTTTGTTTCATGTACCATGCGCTGTAAGATCTCCGGATTCTCCAACATCGGGCAGGGTTTTAAGTGATTACAGTTAAACGGTTGGTTCTCACGGTACGCCATGAACAGAGGCTGCTTTAGTGCGGTCAGCAGGTCCACCTCCTTGATATTGGCACCGGAATAATGAATGAATACACAGGGTTCCACATCCCCATTGGGATTGATATGACAGTAGTTTCTGCCGCCTGCGATACAGCCGCCCACATATTCACCATCGTTCTGGAAGTCAAAGGCGAAGATGGGCTTACCGCCCTTCATGGCACGGATCTCACGGATGCGGTGATACATATACTCTCTCTGATCCGGATCCGGAAGCAGTTCACAGGATGCCTCATTTCCTACCGGCATATAATGGAAGTACCAGCTGAATCTGGCACCCTTTTCAATGATCATATCCAGGAATTCATCACTGGTGACTACCTTATAGTTTTTGCTGGTGTAGCAGATAGAAGTACCGAAGATCAGACCGTACTGCTTCATCAGATCCATGGCATGCATGACCTTATCAAACACGCCCTTGCCACGGCGCAGATCGTTTACTTCATTGAAGCCTTCCAGGCTGATAGCTACGGAGAAATTGCCTACACGCTTCATATCCTGGCAGAATTTTTCATCGATCAGGGTGCCGTTGGTAAATGCATGGAAGCCACAGTCATCATGCTTCTCACATAAACGGATGATATCGTCCTTACGCACCAGAGGTTCGCCACCGGTGAAGAAATACAGATAAATGCCAAGCTCCTTACCCTGGGTAACGATACGGTCCATATCTTCAAAGCTTAAGTTCAGGCGGTTGCCGTATTCTGCTGCCCAGCATCCGGTACAATGCAGATTGCAGGCACTGGTGGGATCCATCAGGATCAGCCAGGGAATATTACACTGATGCTTGACGCGCATCTCATTGATCTCTTTTTTGCCACAGAAGGCAGCCTCAAAGCCATAGTCCAGCGCAGACATTTTGATGACGTGGGGATCTACTTCATTTAAGATGCGGTTCACATACTGCATCCATTTGCTGTCCGGTTCCCGGATCATACGTCTCGCCGCATCGTAGCTTTCCTTCGAAAACGTATTTCCCATAAATTTTTCGGACAGATCCACCAGCTTTAAGAAAGCTTTTTCCCTGTCCTCTTCATCCTTGTTCACATACTTTAAAATTCCGTCGATCGCTGCACCGAAAGCAGCTCTCTCTACCTTGTGTTTTACGTCTGCCATATTATCTACCTCTCTTTCGTATTTTTACATAAATATCCCTGTTTCTAGCTGTAATAGCGGAACAGCACATCGATCCCTGCCAACAGGAAGATGATCGCACCACTGATCAGCACACGGCTTCTCCCGTGGCATCCGATCCGGTATCCTGCATAGATACCGGTAACCACGGCTAACGCAGCCATGATCGCCAGCTGTATGATCTGTACGGTTACTCCGGTGTCTAAAAATCCCATGCCCATTCCCGACAGAAAAGAGTCCACACTGGTAAGCATGGCCCAGACACATAACTGCTTCCAGGCAAATACATCCTCCCTGCGTTCTACCGGATCCCGCATCCGGGATGCCCGTACGATCAGCCAGATCGCGATCAGGAAAAAAATAACAGCGGAGGCTGCCCGGAACAGTCTCTCTGTACGCTGATAATTCATGGCAATGTACGGAAGCTCCGAGATCAGGCTTCCTAATAGCATCGCTCCGCTCTGCCAGCCGGTGAACAACAGAGTCATTTTCAGGATCTGTTTTTTATCCAGTTTAGAAAGCATTGCACCTTTATATAATGCATAGGTAAGAACATCCAGGGAAAGTCCTACCGATACGATCAGTATTTCATACCACGCCATCCATATATCTCCTTTCTGCGATTATGATATGCTATTTCCGGACATATAGTAAGATACAACCCCGGCACAGAGTTTTTCCTGCTTTTACATTATTCCGATAAATGTAAATATTCCGCGACATTTTTGAGAAAATGTCGTTTTGGGTTGAGAAACGGTTATTTTTTGTTTATAATATCTCTATCTTGGTTCTTTTTATGGGAAAAGGAGTCATGTGATGAAGACAAAGGAATTATTGGCAGACAGCTTTCGGACACTTGTGCTTACCGTGCCTTTTCAGAAGATATCCATCAAAATGATCACGGATGGTGCTCATGTGATCCGCCCGACTTTCTATAATTATTTTCAGGATAAATACGAAGTGATCGAGTTCTTGTTCGACCGGGATATCGGCAGCAAGGTCGAAGTCATGATTGAAAATGACATGGAACAGGAAGCTATTAAACTGATGTTTATCTGCTTTGAGAAAAATAAGGAATATTACCGCAGACTTTTTGAGATCACAGGTCAGAACAGCTTCGGAGAATTTTTTGCCCATTACTGTGAAAAGACTTTTTTCTGTATTCTCTCCAGACATCCCATGAAGAAAATGCCCTGCGATCTGATCACTCCGCAGTCGCTGGCGCATTATAATGCCCTATTACTGATCGAGATCCTGAAGCTTTGGCTCTCTTCTCCCAAGAATGTGCCTGCGGAGAAGATTTTCGAAGCTTATCAGTACATAATGCGGACGCCGATCCTGGACATGATCCAGTATCCGGAGATATAAAAAGACAGGTCTTAATGATCTGCCTTTTTTATATCGTATCATCTTATAGTCTTGTAATTACAAAGATATCATAAATTGCCTTGATCGCGGTTTCGAAATCATCATTTGCCACACCGATGATGATGTTCAGCTCAGAGGATCCCTGGTCGATCATCTTGACATTGATATTTTTGTGTGCCAGTGCGGAGAAGATTCTGCCTGCTGTACCGCGGGTGGACTTCATGCCACGGCCTACCACGGCGATCAGCGCCAGATCCGATTCAATGTCTATCATATCGGGATTTGCCAGTCTGTGGATGCCTGCCACTACTTTCTGCTCCTTGTGCATGAATTCGTCCTGATGTACGAATACGGTCATGGTATCAATACCGGAGGGAACATGCTCAAAGGAGATTCCGTTCTCCTCAAACGCCTGCAGTACCTTTCTGCCGAAACCGATCTCGGAGTTCATCATATCTTTTTCAATATTCACAGAGCAGAAGCCTTTTTTACCGGCGATACCGGTGATGACATATTTGGACTTCTGGCAGGTGCTTCCCACGATCCAGGTACCGTTGTCTTCCGGCGCATTGGTATTGCGGATATTGATGGGAATACCCTCCTGGCGTACCGGGAAGATGGCATCCTCATGCAGTACGGTAGCTCCCATATATGCCAGTTCGCGAAGTTCGCGGTAGGTGATGGTCTCAATAGCCTCGGGATGATCGATGATTCTGGGATCTGCGATCAGGAAACCGGACACATCCGTCCAATTCTCATAGACATCCGCTTTGGCAGCCTTAGCCACAATGGAACCGGTAATATCGGATCCGCCTCTGGAGAAGGTCTTTACCGTTCCGTCAGGCATCGAACCGTAGAATCCGGGAACTACCGCTTCCTTGCTCTCTGCCAGTCTGGCACGAAGTACTTCGTTGGTCTTCGCTGCATCAAACTCACCGTTTTCATCAAAGAAAATTACGGTTGCCGCATCAATGAAATCATAGCCTAAGTAATTTGCCATGATGATACCGTTCAGATATTCGCCACGGGAAGCTGCATAATTGTTTCCGGATTTTGCCTTGAAATTCTTCTCAATGATCCCAAACTCTTCACTAAGATCCAGATCCAGCTGTAAACCATCTATAATCTCCTGATAACGCGCCTTAATGGCATCCAGCTCTGCTTTGAAGCTCTTGCCCTGATCTGCCAGATCATAGCAGGCATACAGCATATCCGTCACCTTGGTATCATTGGAAAATCTTTTTCCCGGCGCGGAAGGTACCACATATTTCCTCTCCTTATCCGCACGGATGATATTTCCTACCTTTTTGAACTGCTCTGCACTTGCCAGAGAGCTTCCACCGAATTTCACTACTTTTGACATAACATTTTCTCCTCAAATATATATATTTAGTACTCTTTATAATATTCTTGTTTTTTACACCAGGCGGATCCTGCCAAGCATCTGCTCACCCAGTGCTTCGTATTTTGCCAGGAACTCGCTCTCCTTCATGGGCTGTGTGAAGTATCCGAAGTCCTCCTTACGGTCTGCTAAATGCAACTCTCTGCCTCCGGGGAAAGCTGCCTCTACCGCGCCTTCCGCTCCGGCCTTTGCTCTGATAAAAAAGCTTCTTACGGACTCACGTGTATCTACCAGCTTTACTTCCTCTTTGTCCCAGAAGCACATGATCACCTTGCCCTGATGTCTTGCACAGTCGATGACATCCGATACCACTGCACTGGCAGTGGGAAGCTTGCCTGCGCCCCGTCCGTAGTACATGGAATCTCCCAGCATATTGCCGGTGACAAATACCGCATTGAACACTCCGTATACCATGGCCAGGGGATGGTCCTTGGGAAGCATGAACGGTGCCACCATAACTTCCGCTGTGTCATCGTCAATCGCACGGCTTCTGCCCAACAGCTTGATGGTATACTCTGCAGCATTGGCATATTCAAAATCCGCTGCGGTGATCTTCGTAATACCCTCAGTAGGGACTTTCTCGGAATCCACGTTTTTACCAAACATCAGAGAAGACAGAATCGCGATCTTACGGCAGGCATCATAACCTTCCACATCTGCTTCCGGATTGCGCTCCGCATAGCCTTTGTCCTGTGCTTCCTTCAGAACGGTATCAAAATCCGCGCCTTCTTTTTCCATTTTGCTCAGGATATAGTTCGTGGTACCGTTTAAGATACCATTGACAGCCTCGATCTTCTCTGCGGTCAGGGAGTAGTTCAGCGGACGGATAATGGGAATACCGCCGCCCACACTTGCCTCGAATAAGTAGTTGCAGTTATGCTCTCTGGCGATCTGCAACAGTTCGGGACCATGCTTTGCTACCAGCTCCTTGTTGGAGGTGCAGACACTCTTGCCCAGTTCCAGTGCCTGCTTCGTGAACTGGTAAGCAGCTCCGACACCACCCATGGTCTCACAGATGATGGTTACGCTGTCATCCTGTAAGATCGTATGGAAATCATGAATGACCTTATTCTCATAAGGGTCTCCGGGGAAATCTCTCAGATCCAGAATGTATTTCACTTCCAGTTCCTGTGCGGACTTTTTATTTACCATGTCCTTATTTTTCTCGATAACTTCTACCACACCGCTACCGACGGTGCCGTAGCCCAATACCGCAACATTGATCATAATATTCTCCTCACTTTTATCTTTTTCGTTCCGACATTATTCTTTTGCCAGTATTTTCACATGATGTACACTGGGCTGCCCCTCCAGCTGTTCGATCATCCGGGAGATATCTCCCGTAGTCTGCAGTACCTGTATACTCAGTGTCAGGGATGCGATTCCGTTGATGGGAATACTCTGATGGATCGTCAGGATATTCGCCCGGTACTCTGCGATGATCTTCAGCACATCCGACAGAATTCCCGGTTCGTCATCCATCTGGAAAGTCAGCGTGATGGTCGTTCCCTGAGAATTGTCATGGAACGGAAAAATATCATCCTTGTACTTATAAAAAGAACTGCGGCTGATGCCAACTGCATCAACCGCTTCCTGTATGGTCAGAACCTTCTCTGACTCAAGAAGCCGCTTTGCTTCCACTACCTTTAACAGCACCTCGGGGATTGCCTTCTGCTTCACCACGAAATACTTGGTCGCTTCTCCCATATGTTATCCTTTCCGCATTTCGTATCCGTAGTACGGACACTTGTTTTTCACTGAGGGATATTCTAGCACAGTAAAGTATGAAAGGCAACCCCCATTTTTATCTTTTTCAGGCCTTTTTAATACATTTCTGAACATTTCTGAGTATAAGAAAAGAGCCTTTCGGCTCTTTTCTTATACTCCTCCAAGCTTTAGATCAAAGGATATTTGTCTGTTAATTTCTGAATGATGGCTCTGGCTGCGGGAACCTGCTCTTCGCCGCCCTTGATGACCAGGGCAATGGCTTCTGCCACCTGGTCCATGTCCTCGGTGTTCAGACCTCTGGAGGTTACAGCAGGGGTTCCTAAACGGATACCGCTGGTCACGAACGGAGACTGGGGATCGTTGGGGATGGTGTTCTTGTTGGCAGTGATGTGCGCTGCATCCAACAGCTTCTCCACAGCCTTACCGGTCAGTCCATAAGGGGTCAGATCCACCAGCATCAGGTGGTTGTCGGTGCCGCCGGATACGATCTTGATATCACGGCTCATCAGACCCTTACACAGTGCCTGGGCATTGTCCACGATATTCTTCTGATATACTTTAAAGTCGTCGCTTAATGCTTCCTCGAAGCAGACTGCCTTGGCAGCGATCACATGCATCAGAGGGCCGCCCTGGATGCCGGGGAAGATGGCTTTGTTGAAGTTGAACTTTTCATTGGCTTCCTTATTGCAGAGGATCATACCTCCTCTGGGTCCGCGCAGGGTCTTGTGAGTCGTAGTGGTCACTACATCCGCATAAGGGATGGGACTGGGATGAAGGCCCGCTGCCACCAGTCCTGCGATATGTGCCATATCTACCATCAGTACGGCACCCACTTCGTCTGCTACTTCACGGAACTTCTTGAAATCAATGGTTCTGGCATACGCAGAAGCACCGGCAATGATCATCTTAGGCTTGCATTCCAGTGCCAGTTCTCTCATTCTGTCGTAATCTAAGAATCCGTTGTCATCTACACCGTAAGGTACTACATGAAAATATTTACCGGACATATTTACCGGTGAACCATGCGTCAGATGTCCGCCGTGATCCAGGTTCATGCCCATGATCGTATCACCCGGTTTCAGTACGGCAAACTGCACTGCCATATTCGCCTGTGCTCCGGAATGGGGCTGTACATTGGCATAATCACAGCCGAACAGCTTCTTGGCACGCTCGATTGCCAGATTTTCGATGACATCCACGCACTCACATCCGCCGTAATATCTCTTGCCGGGATAACCTTCCGCATATTTATTGGTCAAGGGACTGCCCATAGCCGCCATGACTGCCTTGCTTACCCAGTTTTCGGAAGCGATCAGTTCAATATGACTGTTCTGACGATTCTCCTCGTCGATAATGGCCTGTGCCACCTCGGGATCAACTTTTTTTACTTCATCCAATGAATACATGCCTCATTCCTCCTTGTGTTACGTTAATTCGCTAAACTTATGGTTTAGTATAGCATAGAACTTTTTAATTGCAAAGATGGAAAATGAACAATGTTGGCAGAAGCCCCTGAGTGTGTTAGAATAAACTTTAATTACATTCTTACGAAAGATGAGGTATCCTCATGTATCATATTATTATCAATCCAGCCTCCCGCTCCGGCAGAGGTGCGAAGATCTGGTCTGAACAGATCGAACCTGCTCTGAAAAAAAACGATGCCGTATTTCAGACCTATTTTTCCAAAAAAGCCGGAGAAGTAAAGCATCTGGCTGCTCAGATCACCGCAGAATATAAGGACGATCCTGATTTAAAGCTCATTGTCCTGGGTGGAGATGGCACGGTGAACGAAGCCCTGCAGGGAATCGCTGATCCCTCCAAAGTAATCCTGGGTTACATTCCCACCGGCTCCAGCAACGATCTGGCCAGGGATCTCGGCATCCCCAAAGAGCCGAAAGCAGCCCTTGATCTGATCCTTCGGAATGCTGCTCCCAGAGTCATGGACTTAGGAAGACTTACTTATCTCGATGAGGATCAGCCGGAAGAATCCCGGCTGTTCGCTGTCAGCTGTGGAATCGGCTTTGACGCAGCTGTCTGTGCAGAAGCCATGCATTCCCCCATCAAGGATACCATGAACCGGATCGGTCTTGGCAAGCTGACGTATTTAGGAATCGCCTTAAAGCAACTGATCACCGCACGTAAGGTCTCCTGTACCCTGACCATCGAAAACGCAGTAAACGGAAAGCAGACCGCATTCCAGCTCCCCCGCTTTTTGTTTGTAACCTGTATGAGTCATCGCTATGAAGGCGGCGGATTCATGTTCTGTCCTCCCGCCACGGATAATGACGGCATATTGGATCTGTGCTGCGTTGGCAATATTTCCAAAGTACTGGTCCTGCTGGCTCTTCCCACCGCTTTTTTCGGTAAACACTATTTCGTAAAGGGGATCGATGCTTACACAGCCACACAGATGTCTATCACTGCCTCCGCTCCCCTATGGGTACATACGGACGGCGAAGTAACCAGGAAAAGCTGTGAATTCCGGGTGGAATGTCTTCCCGGCGCCATTCGCATGATCACTCCCGAAGTGAAATAAACACACTCTAAAGATTTTCTTAAGAATGCTTAAGTATTCCAAAAAAACCTTGATTTTTTTCTTCCGGTGATTATACTAAAATTGATTTTGAAGCATAGATTTGGTAGAGAAATGAGGTTTTTATGGAAAAGCTTAAGATCTTCTATTTAAAATATAAACATGCCGTTCCTCTTATTATATATGCCATTATCTATATGACATGGTTCGCCTGGCTGGAGAAGAACACCACTGGGCATTACCGGATCATACATATGGCGGCGGATGATTACATCCCTTTCTGTGAGGTGTTCGTCATTCCTTACTTTTTATGGTTTGCCTATGTATCGGCAGTGGTCGTCTACTTTTTCTTCAAAAATAAAGAGGATTACTACCGCACCTGTATTTTCCTCTTTACAGGCATGACGATCTTCCTGATCGTATCCACTCTGTGGCCCAACGGACAGCACCTTCGTCCCGCGGTGATGCCCAGAGACAATATCTTCACCCGTATGGTAGCCGCTCTGTACCGGACAGACACACCTACCAACCTGTGGCCCAGCATTCATGTATATAATTCCCTGGGTGCACATTTTGCGATCATCCGCAGTAAATGCTTCGAAAAGAAAAAGGGCATCCGCATCGGATCCCTGATTTTGGCTTCTTCGATCATCATGGCGACCATGTTCATCAAACAACACTCCGTCTTCGATGTGCTCACCGCTTTCGTTATGGCGGCTGTGATGTACACCCTGGTATATCGTTACGACCTGCTGATCGCAGTCAGAGAGTTCCGCAACAAGAGAAAAACAAAACCGCAGATCGGTTAGATAACAAAAATGCAACGGCGTTTTCACCGTTGCATTTTTTATGAGTCACACCAGGTATGCTCACCACCGTGGTCTGAATGATCACAGTACTTCTTCACTTTTCTGCAGTGCCGATGCAATGACTGCATCCATATCATAATAACGGTATTCCGCCAGTCTTCCTCCGAAGATCACATTCTGCTCGGCATCTGCCAGCTTCTTATACTCAGCATACAGTGCTCCGTTCTTCTCGTCGTTGACCGGATAATAAGGTTCATCTCCCGGTTTCCACTCGGAACTGTACTCTCTGCTGATGACTGTCTTCGGGAGATCCTGTCCCTGTTCGTCCTTGCCGAACTCAAACCATTTATGTTCAATGATCCGGGTCCAGGGAGTCTCACGGTCTGTGTAGTTCACTGCCGCATTGCCCTGGAAGTTCGGAATATCCAGCACCTCTGTCTCGAATCTTACAGATCGATATTCCAATGCTCCCAGCGAATATCCGAAATACGCATCGATGGGACCGGTATAGACGACTGTTTCCGCCAGTCTGTCCAGTTTCTCCTTCTGCTCCAGATAATCTGTATTCAGACGTACTTCTATACCTTCTAACAAATGCTCCACCAGCTGCGTGTAACCGCCGATGGGAATGCCCTGATACAGAGCGTTGAAGTAATTATTATCAAAGGTCAGTCGAACCGGAAGTCGCTTGATGATAAATGCCGGAAGATCCTTACAATCACGTCCCCACTGCTTCTCTGTATAACCCTTGATCAGCTTTTCAAAAATGTCTCTTCCCACCAGGGAAATTGCCTGCTCTTCTAAGTTCTTCGGCTCCGTGATACATGCTTCTTTTTTCTGCTCTTCGATCTTCGCGGCTGCTTCCTCAGGCGTTACCACACCCCACATTTTATTAAACGTATACATGTTAAAGGGCAGGGAATACAGTTCTCCACGATAGTTTGCCACCGGGGAATTGGTGAACCGGTTGAACTCCGCAAATCTCGTAATATACTTCCATACCTTCGTATCATTGGTATGAAAAATATGGGCACCGTATTTGTGGACATGGATCCCTTCCACTTTTTCCGTGTAAATATTACCCGCCACATTGGGGCGCTTATCGATCACAAGAACCTTTTTTCCTCTGTCAGCCGCTTCTCTTGCGAACACGGCTCCGTACAGGCCGGAACCGACGACCAGATAATCGTATTTCATAGTTTCTATATGTTTCCTTTCTCACAGGCACATTTAGACATATTTCTGTACTAATATGATTCCCGTTTTGTGTTACTGCTGCGTAGCAGTCTTCTGTCCAAAGACACGCTTCAGTACAAGTAGTGTTGCCAGTGTCAGCAGGATACCGATCACCAGACAGATCACCACATTCTGTACAAATCCGGCAATGATATAGGTCACAAAAGAGATTGCTGCCACAGTCAGTACGTAAGGAACCTGGGTGGATACATGGTTGATATGATTGCACTGTGCCCCTGCCGAAGCCATGATCGTGGTATCGGAGATGGGAGAACAATGGTCACCCATAACAGCACCTGCCAGACATGCAGACACACCGATGATGATCAGATGCTCGGCTCCGGGTACGATGGCTCCGGTAGCAGGATCGGTAAATACGCCGGTTACAATAGGGATCAGGATACCGAAGGTTCCCCAGCTGGTGCCGGAAGCAAAAGCTAAGAAGCACGCTACCAGGAAGATGATCGCGGGAAGCATATTGGTCAATCCCGAAGATGCACCCTGCATCAGACCTGCCACATAGACATCCGCACCTAACAGTCCGGTCATGGTCTTCAGGGTAACGGCAAAGGTCAAGATCAGCATGGCAGGTACCATAGCGATAAAGCCCTGGGTCAGACAGTTCATGGCCTCCTTAAAGGATACCAGTCTTCTGCACATATAATATACAATGGCAAACAGCAGCGCGATCAGAGATCCCCAGGGAAGTCCCACAGAAGCATCTGTCGCACTGAAGGCATCGATGAAGCCCACACCTTCGAAAAATCCGCCTACATAGATCATACCAACGACACAACAGATGATCAGTACGATCACAGGTATCAACAGATCATATACTTTTCCTTTTTCAGAACCCTTGGGTGCATTGTCCGCATTGGTCACGCGTTCACCCTCAGTGAACAGGTCACCCTTTTCTCTGGCATTACGCTCATGCTTAGCCATGGGACCGTAATCGAATCCCATCAGTGCCATTCCGACGACAAATACAATAGTTAACAGCGAATAATAGTTATAGGGAATCGCCCTTACGAACAGTTCGATGCCGGAATACACACCCTCATCCACCATGCCGGATACTGCTGCTGCCCAGGAAGAGATCGGTGCGATCATACAGATGGGTGCTGCCGTGGCATCAATGATATATGCAAGCTTTGCGCGGGAAATCTTGTGTCCGTCTGTAACCGGCTGCATAACGGAGCCTACGGTCAGACAGTTAAAATAGTCATCCACGAAGATCAGAACACCTAATAAAAAGGTGGCAAGCAGTGCTCCCGCTCTGGTCTTTACATGCTTTTTCGCCCATTCACCGAAGGCAGCAGAGCCTCCTGCCTTGTTCATCAGTGCCACCATGGTTCCAAGCAGGATCAGGAACATGAAGATACCGATATTCCATGCATCCGCAACGGAATTGATGAATCCGTCGTTGATCACTGTGTCCAGCGTCGCAATGGGAGAAAATCCGGTATAGATCAGAGCTCCCGTAACGATACCGATAAACAGTGATGAATATACTTCCTTTGTGATCAGTGCCAGTACAATTGCTACCACCGGGGGTAGTAATGCCCAAATTGTTCCGTACATAATTTTGCCCTCTCTCGTAGTTTTTTCGCAGTTTCTGCAGTTATTTCACTATCTCTAACTTTATGGCAAACCTTTTGTCCTGTCAATAAATTTTTGCAAATTAACGCATTAACACGATAGCTTATTTATCATTTTACTCTTTTTCGCTTTAAATCGCTAAATTTTCTTGCATCTGCGGGGATTCTGTTCTATAATAGGCAAAGAAATTTAGCAGAAAGGACGTGCCCCGCGCACGATGGAATACTATGAGTTTCGAATTCATCAAAAAACTTCCCACTCCTGCGGAAATACGTAAGGAGCTGCCTCTTCCGGCAGAATTAGTCAAGATCAAAGAAGAAAGAGACGCCGAGATCCGAGATGTCCTCACCGGTAAGAGTAATAAATTTCTGGTGATCATCGGACCCTGCTCTGCTGACAATGAGGATTCCGTTTGCGATTATGTAAACCGCCTTGCAAGAGTTAACGAACAGGTGAAGGATAAGCTGATCCTGATCCCCAGAATCTACACCAACAAACCCCGCACTACCGGTGAAGGCTACAAAGGTATCACTAGCCAGCCCGATCCCGAGAAGAAGCCTGATTTTCTGGCAGGACTGATGGCCATGCGTAAAATGCACATCCGTGCGATCCAGGAGACAGGGCTGACTGCGGCAGATGAAATGTTATACCCTGAGAACTGGGGTTATGTATCCGACATCCTCTCCTATGTGGCAATCGGCGCCCGTTCCGTAGAGGATCAGCAGCACCGTCTGACCGTCAGCGGTTTTGATGTAGCGGCAGGTATGAAGAATCCAACCAGCGGAGATTTCTCCGTAATGCTGAATTCCGTATATGCAGCACAGCATCCCCATTCCTTTATTTATACCGGCTGGGAAGTAAATACCCATGGAAATGATCTGGCTCACACCGTGTTGCGTGGTGCTACCAACAAACATGGTGCCAACATTCCCAACTACCACTATGAAGATCTGATCCGTCTGTGGGATATGTATGAAAAAATGGATCTGAAGAATCCTGCCTGCGTGATCGATGCAAACCATTCCAACTCCAACAAGCAGTTCAAAGAACAGATCCGAATCACCAAAGAAGTCATGCACAGCCGCAAGCTGAGTTCCGATCTCCATCAGCTGGTCAAGGGCGTTATGATCGAGAGTTATATCGAAGAAGGTAACCAGAAGGTGGGTGCCGGCTGTTACGGTAAGTCCATCACAGATCCCTGCCTGGGTTGGGACGATACAGAACGTCTGATCTACGATATCGCAGAGTACGAATAAGACGAACCCTTTTTTAAAAAAATTGCAGGAAGCCTTTGAATAACACAGGATTCACAAACGCTTCCAACACACATCCGAGAACCAGTACTCCCAAAATGAGCACCGGTTTTCCCAGTTTACCGGGCAGGGACTTTTTTCCCTGCCCGGTTATATTATGATAAAAATAAATACTTCTGTAAATATCCTCGCACCACTGAAGCAGCATCACCATTGCAGGTACATAACACAGATAGTGAGGAAAAATTCCAACAATACATAATAAAATCCCCTTGATTCCATAACGGCAGGTCGCAGTACCTAAGAATAATCCAAGGGAAAAGCCATATTTTACTGTCATCCCACCACAGAATAACAATCCCAGGTACGTCGTGGCCATGAGAACCAGTGCAATGAAATCTTTGCCTCTTTTACACAGGACGTACCAGAAGAGCACCTTGTTGTCCACGGCCATGTATTTCATATGATACAAAGTATCCTCATCCAGCATTCCCATATTCTTCAGGAAAGTGCCTTTTCCCCAATATACGATCAGAAACCCCACTGCGAATCCGATCACAAACAGAAAACGAAGCGGCAGCTTTCCCACCGGTACGATAGACTTATCCCATTTCATGAAAATTCCCATCTCTACGCCACGCAATGTTATGTTAATATATGCGGACAACACAGGGAATCATTCCTGAACCGTAACAACTAAAAAACAATCCGCCACACAGATTCTATCCATGGAGCGGATTGCCTACCTCAACGTACTGACTATTTACTTAAGTATTTCGATGCATATGTCAGAATGCCGCAAATCGTCTTGGCATCCTGAATCTTACAGTCATAGATCATTTGTTTTAATTCCTCTACGGAATATGCCTCTACATTGATAAATTCATCTTCATCCAGATGCTGGCTCCCTCTGTCTTTCAGGTCTAACGCCAGATAGATGTCGATTTTCTCATTACAGAAAGCTACTGTGGTATAGATGGAAGTCAGCAGTTCCACATGATCGGTATGATAGCCGGTCTCTTCCTGCAATTCCCGCATGGCTGCCTGATCCGTAGGTTCTTCTCTGCCATTCAGTCCGCCGGCCGGAATCTCCAGAGTCTCCCGCTCCAGCGCATTACGATACTGCCGCACCATGAGAAGTTTACCGTCTTCTCTTACTGCAACCACAGCTGCTGCGCCTTTATGATCGATCAGATCCCATTTTGCAATGTTACCGTTGGGAATCTGCATGGTGTCCTGATAATAATCAATGATCGCACCTTTTGCAACCAGTTCCCGTTTGATACGCCTGAATTCTTCCATGACCCGTTATTCCTTCTTTTATTTATCCTCGAATCTGTTATTTGTTCTCCAGTAATTTGTCCACACTTACCATCTTGACACACAGTACGAACAGATCCGTTGCCATTGCCATCTCTTCCGGTGTCGGGAAGGAAGGTGCGATACGGATATTGGAATCTTTGGGATCCTTCTTATAAGGGAAAGTAGCGCCTGCCCCCGTCAGAGTCACACCTGCTTCCTTACATTTTGCCGCAATAGCCTTGGCACAACCATCCATCGCATCAAAGGAGATAAAATACCCACCGTTGGGTTTTGTCCAACTGCCGATACCAAGTCCACCCAGTTCCTCATCCAAAACCTTCAATACTGCCTCAAATTTTGGACGCATGATTGCCGCATGCTTCTTCATATGTTCACGAATACCGTTAATATCCTTAAAATAGCGTACATGACGTAACTGATTGATCTTATCGTATCCAATCGTCTGAATTGTCATGGACTTTCTCATATCATCCAGATTGGCCTTAGAAGATGCGATAGCCGCAATACCGGAACCTGCAAAGCTTACCTTAGAGGTAGAGCAGAACTCGAATACCATATCCGGATGTCCTGCCTTCTCACATTCGGAGAGAATCTCTAACAGCTGATCCTGTCTGTCATCATATAAATGATGAATTGCATAAGCATTATCCCAAAAAATACGGAAATCCGGTGCCGCCGGCGTAAGCGCTGCGAAGCGTCTTACGGTCTCATCGGAATAAGAATATCCCTGAGGATTGGAGTACTTCGGTACGCACCAAATGCCTTTGATGGCGGGATCTTCGCTGACCAGCTTCTCTACCAGGTCCATATCCGGTCCTTCGGGAGTCATGGGTACATTGATCATTTCAATTCCGAAATGCTCTGTAATTCCAAAATGTCTGTCATATCCGGGAACAGGGCACAAAAACTTTACATGCTCCAGTTTACACCAGGGGGTATTTCCCAAAATGCCATGGGTCATGGCACGGGATACTGTATCATACATGATGGTCAGACTGGCATTACCGCATACGATCACGTTCTCTGGTTTTACCTCCAGAATATCCGCCATCAGCTTCTTTGCCTCAGGAATGCCATCCAAACCTCCGTAGTTTCTCACATCCATTCCATCCTCAGCCTTCATAGCGCTCTGAGAATTCACAACATCCAGAAAATCCATTGTCATATCCAGCTGATTGACTGCAGGTTTTCCTCTGGACATATCCAGTTTCAGGCCTTTGCCTTTTGCATCTTCATATGCAGCGTTAAGCTCTGCCTTCAGTGTTAAAAGTTCTTCCTTGGTTAATTCCTGATATGCTTTCATTTCTTACCATACCTTTCTCGTCTTTCCTCGTTGGGAATACGCCTTCTTCTGTGGATGTTGGATAATCGTATACAATCATACACTCCGAATATCATACTATAAGATGACATATAACACAATAGGTAACTTTCACTTTTTTTACACACGTTTATCCATAAAATTTCATTAAAACAGCCGTTGTATGTCTCCATACAACGGCTACCTCTTACATCTTATGAAATTGTCATTTCTGACTGGTCAGTTATTTGGCGTAATCAATTACGCGGCTCTCACGGATCACATTCACCTTGATCTGTCCGGGATATTCCAATTCAGCTTCAATCTGCTTGGAAATATCTCTTGCCAACAGTACCATATCGGCATCTGAAATCTGTTCGGGCACTACCATAACACGAACTTCACGACCTGCCTGAATAGCAAAAGATTTATCTACACCTTTGAAATTGTTTGTGATATCTTCTAACTGTCTTAATCTGCTAGTATAGGTTTCCAGTGTTTCCCTTCTAGCTCCCGGTCTTGCAGCGGATATTGTATCAGCAGCTTGTACAATACATGCAATCAGGGAAGTAGGCTCTACATCGCCATGGTGAGATTCCACTGCGTTGATAACAGTAGCATTCTCTTTGTATTTCCGACACAATTCAGCACCCAGCTGAATATGAGAACCTTCCATTTCGTGGTCGACTGCTTTACCGATATCATGCAGCAGTCCGGCTCTCTTGGCAAGTCTCACATCCAATCCCAGTTCTGCAGCCAGCAGTCCGGACAGCTGTGCTACTTCAATAGAATGCTTTAATGCATTCTGACCATAGCTGGTACGGAATTTCATCTTACCGAGTAATCTTACCAGTTCGGGATGAATGCCATGTACGCCAACCTCGAGAGTTGCGGCTTCTCCCTCTTCCTTGATCATTACTTCGACTTCTTTCTGCGCCTTCTCTACCATCTCTTCGATTCTGGCCGGATGAATACGTCCGTCCACAATCAGCTTCTCCAGCGCGATTCTCGCTACCTCACGACGAATCGGATCAAATCCGGACAAAATTACTGCTTCCGGTGTATCATCAATGATCAGGTCTACACCTGTCATGGTCTCAAGTGTGCGGATATTACGACCCTCACGTCCGATGATACGTCCCTTCATCTCATCATTCGGTAACTGTACAACGGAAATTGTAGTCTCAGAGACATGATCTGCTGCGCATCTCTGTATTGCGTTAACCACATATTCCTTTGCTTTCTTGTCTGCTTCTTCTTTGGCCCGACTCTCCATTTCCTTGATCATCACGGCCGATTCATGCTTCACTTCATCTTCAACAATTTTCAATAAGTAGTCTTTTGCTTGTTCAGAGGTTAATCCGGAAATTCGTTCCAGTTCCTGCACACGCTGCTCATTCAGCTTGGAGACTTCTTCCTTCATTCTGCTTAGGGTTTCTTCTCTGGCTGCCAAACTTGCCTCGCGCTTCTCGATGGCATCTGCTTTCTTATCGATGTTCTCTTCCTTCTGCTGAACTCTGCGCTCATACCGCTGAGCTTCCGCTCTACGCTCCTTGATCTCTTTGTCCAGTTCATTCTTGGTACGAATGGACTCTTCTTTGACTTCCAGGAGTGATTCACGCTTTTTGTTCTCTGCAGTCTTCAGGGCTTCATCAATAATCTCTCTTGCCTTCTCCTCTGCGTTGCCGATGGTTCCCTCCGCATTCTTCTTCAGACGGGTGGTGGTAACCTTTGCTGTGATCAGCACTGCAGCTATAATGGCAATAACAGAAACCACTAATACTATTACAATATTAGTGTCCACTACAGGAGCACCTCCTTATGAAATTTTCATTGTACATTTTGCTCTGATAATACAAATTATCGTTCAAAATAGAATGCAATTTATGTACATTCTAACAAGCAATTCACAACAGTATTAGTGTAAACTGAAAATACTCCTCTGTCAAGTACAAGTCGCAATTACTCCAAAAATAGTTCCTATATTAATACAATCTTTGTGCATTATTTCTTGCTTTTCCTGCACTATACAGTATCCTAAAAATCGTCACTGTGCATGCCTCCGATTGCCTTGCGAATGGCTTCCTGTGAGAATCCCTTTCTTGCCAGAAATGCGTATATTTTCTGTCGTTCTTTCCAGTCTGTTTCTTCCGATGCATCATAATGTTTCTTACGAAGCAATTCCCAGATCATACACTGTTCATCCTGTTCCCCGCCACTCTCCCTCCAGTTCTGCCAGGCTTCCTCTATCATGGCAGAGGAAATCCCCTTGCCCTGGAGATCCTGTTCAATGCGTCTTCTGCTGCGGCTGTTCTCATGATAGGTGATATAATCCACTGCATAACGAAGATCATCTATATAATGAAAGCCTGCCACATATTCTATTGCCTGCTCTATGATCTCCGGCGGATAATATCCCTGCTGTAATTTTGTCCGTAATTGTGAGGTCGTATATTCCCGCCCTTGAAGCAGATTCATAGCCCTCAGTTTTGCACGTTTAGGCAGTACCTCCTGCATAATGGTCCGATAATCCTCCGGTCGGAGTTCTTCACTCTCTTTTATATGGTAGAGACGCAATTCGCCTTTGTATAAAACAAAGGCGAATTCCTGATCAATATATACCTTACTTCTCGATTTGGAAAGTTCCGTAACCTGTGTTACCAGCATGGATCTACTCTTCCTTCTCCGCTGTAGCAGATACATCTGCCTTCAGTCCGTAATGCTCTCTGACCTTCTCTGCAATCTCATCACAGACAGCCGGATTATCTTTCAAATACTGTTTTGCATTCTCTCTGCCCTGTCCGATCTTATTGCCCTCGTAGGCATACCATGCACCGGACTTGGCAACTACATCACAGCTGGCCGCCAGATCCAGGATATCTCCTACCATAGAAATACCTTCTCCGAACATAATATCAAACTCTGCTTCCTTAAAAGGAGGCGCAATCTTATTTTTCACTACTTTGACACGGGTACGGTTACCGATGACCTCTCCGCCCTGCTTCAATGCCTCAATTCTTCTGACATCCAGTCGTACAGAAGAATAGAACTTCAGTGCCCGTCCACCGGTGGTGGTCTCAGGGTTACCGAACATGACACCTACCTTCTCACGAAGCTGGTTGATAAAAATAACAGTACAGTTGGATTTGCTGATCACAGCAGTCAGCTTACGCAGTGCCTGGGACATCAGTCGTGCCTGCAGACCCACATGGCTGTCTCCCATATCCCCGTCGATCTCCGCCTTCGGTACCAGTGCAGCTACGGAGTCCACTACAATGATATCAATAGCCCCGGAACGCACCATGGTCTCGGTGATCTCCAGTGCCTGCTCTCCGTTATCCGGCTGGGAAATGTACAGATTATCAATATCCACTCCGATATTCTTCGCATAGACGGGATCCAGGGCATGCTCTGCATCGATAAATCCGGCAATGCCTCCCCTCTTCTGTACTTCAGCGATCATATGTAAAGTAACGGTCGTCTTACCACTGGATTCCGGTCCATAGATTTCAATGATTCTTCCCTTAGGAATACCACCCAGTCCCAATGCTATATCCAAACTTAAAGAACCGGTAGGAATGGTCTCCACGTTCATCTGTGCCGTGGGATCTCCCAGCTTCATTACCGCGCCCTTTCCATACTGCTTCTCGATCTGGCTCAGTGCCGCATCCAATGCTTTAAGCTTATCATCTTTTTCCATATTTATCTCCTTTTTGTTCAAGGAACAAATGTTCTGCTTTTTATTTAGAATAAAACATTTGTTCGTGTTTGTCAATGTCTATTTTTATTATATCTATTTTATGTCCAATAAAACTCCCTTCAAGAGCACCCCCCTATTTGCTAATTTGTCCCGATAATCGTCTGAAATTTTGGCGAATGCCTGAATTGCCGATAATCAGAGATAGAAAGACATGTCCGCGAATTGTTCCGCAACAAGATATAAAATGAATGTACCACACATCCCCACTTCCCGCAAGGATGCATGATACATTTTTTATGTTTTCAGCACTATTTACAATTTTGTACCCTTACGTTTTGAGGGTATCTCACAAATTATTTTTTTGTTACTTTTTACCAAATGTCACTTTACTGAAGTATTTCAAAATGCAGCTGCGCATGAGGATCAATGCTGCAGAGGTAGTCGCTTCTCTGATCTGGCTGCGGGTTCCGGAGAAATGATATTCTTTTACCGTAAGTTCTCCCTTAACACAGCATCCGATATACACCAGTCCTACCGGCTTCTCTTCGGTTCCTCCGTCCGGTCCGGCGATTCCCGTCACTGCCACTGCCACATCCGCTTTTAGCAAAAGAGCCGCCCCTTTCGCCATCTCTCCTGCTGTTTTGCTGCTGACAGCACCGTATTTATCCAGCGTGCTCTTACGCACTCCCAGGAATTTTCGCTTAGCCTTATTGGAATAAGTTACCAATCCCGCTTTATAACATTCCGACACACCGGGCACATTGATAATTCTCGCCGCGATCATGCCTCCGGTACAGGACTCTGCAGTAGTCACGGTCAGATCATTGGCAAGCAACAGATCCGCCACTGCCATCTCCAGAGTGGTCTCCTCTCTGGTACTGTAGATATCCCCTCCGAAACGGGATTTTAATTCTTTTACTATGGGTTTGATAGTCTTTCCGGCTGCCTTGGCATTTTCTCCGGAAGCAGTCACCCGGATATGTACTTCTCCGGTCTTAGCGTAGGTGGCTATGGTAGGATTGGTCTGCCCGTCGATCAAATCCTTCAGCGTATCCTCCACCTGGCTCTCCGACACACCGCACAGCTTTACCATCCGGGAGCAGATCACCCCGGGAGTCAATGCGTCCAGATAAGGAAGTACCTGCTGCTCAAATATGGGGATCAACTCCGCAGGAGGTCCCGGCAACAATACGATCCTGTTCTTCTCCGTTTCCAAAATGATCCCCGGTGCCGTTCCGTTATCATTGTCCAGTACTTTTGCACCTTCGGGCACCATGGCCTGTTTCCAGTTATTCTCCGTAGGCTGAATATCTCTCACTGCGAAAAATTCTGCGATCCGTTCCATGCTGTGGTCATCCACTGACAGTTTTTTCCCACAGACCTTTGCCACGGTTTCCTTGGTCAGATCATCCTCTGTGGGTCCCAGTCCGCCGGATAACAGAATTACATCCGAACGCTCCATGGCACATTTTAGCACGCCCGCAAGTCTCTCCGCATTATCTCCCACCACCGTCTGGTAATAGCAGTCCAGTCCGGAAGCAGCAAGCTTTTCCGCCAGATATGCTGCATTCGTATTCACAATATTGCCCAGTAAAATTTCGGTTCCTACACAGATGATCTCTGCTGTCATTGCTTTACCGCCTTTCGCTAACATTATCCTTGTCATAGAGTTATCCACAGACAGTATACTACACTTCAGAAGCGGAGAAAAGGAAATCTTTTACTCCATTGTAAATTCAGCCAGATCTAAACTGCCTTCCCCACGGAACCGGAAATACAAAGGATACACTCCGGCCCTGACCTGTACCGGAATCGTAATCGTCTCCCAGTCCTCAGCAGCAATGTCGCAGATGCAGCTTCCTACTGCAATTTTTTCGGGATCCTGCATCCTTCCTCCTTCCTCATGGCAGGTGACATACAAGGTTCCTTTCATCCTCCCCCGCAATGTCAGCCGGATATTTGATAACTCCTTTCCTTGAAAATAACGGTATCCCACAATACAACCGTCGCTTATTCCCCGAATGTACTGTCCCGGCAGGCTCTCTCTGTCCTCCCCATCCTGTGTGATGCATGCGGTTCTATCATCTATTGGTACTGTCTTTTCATAATATAATACACAGGCAATGTACGCCGGATAAGTCCCCTCTCCTATAAGCCATCCGTTGTTCAGCCCACAGCTGGTAGACTCCACCTGGGCGATCAGCCCCTGTGCATCAATGTTTATCTGTTCCGCTACGCCCTGTCTGCAGAAAGAACTATTGTTTGTATGCCTATGGTCAAAAATATAGTACCTGCCGTTAAGCTCCACCAGTCCTCCATGGGTATTTCCCATGGGATAGCAAGGTTCCTCCTCGGAATAGCCATTCATTCCCACATCCGAAGTGGAATGGATCCGGCCGCCGAACCGAAAATCTTTGTCTGGTCTGTCACTGATAAAATAATACAATCCCGTATTTCTTACGGAGTAGACAAGATAATAGCGTCCATTTATCTTTCGCATGGACGGTGCTTCGAAATAGACTGCCCCCGCTGCAGCGGAGGATTCTCTGGAAATGGTCAAAATTGGGCCTCTCCGTACCGTCAGCATGTCCTGTTCCAGTTCACACATGTGGCATCCCACAAATTTTCTTCCAAAGCTATCCACTTCACGGTTTGTGGGACAGAACCCAGAATAAAGATAGATTCGTCCATCGTCATCAATAAAAATACTGGGATCAAACTGAAAATATTCTCCTGCTGCTTCCCCGAGAATCTGACCGTCCGGATAGACTACATCTCCCAAATAAGTATAATGCCCCGCTGGGGTATCACAGACTGCCACAGAGATGATCGAGGAATCCGCGATAGAATAATACATGTAGAATCTGCCGTTTCTTCCCTGGATCACATCCGGTGCAAACAAGTAATAGCGTCCATTCTTTTCCGCCTTCTTATGGCATTCATCCTTTATATGATCTGTGTGCCGGAAAATTACACCCTCATATTTCCAATCCGATAGATCAGACAATGGAGCCGACCAGCAGACATAATCATTTTCACAATAATAATTACCTCCGAAACGATCATGACTTCCATAGATATAGAGTCTTTCACCGAACACCCTCGGTTCCCCATCTGGAATATATTCATAGCTTGGCAAATAAGGATTATAGACCTGTTTTTTCATAATAGTTATCCTTTCTTTTCGTCTCTCTCAGTTTTCTATCTTTCATTTTCTATTTAATTTTTCTCGAAATTCCGGCTTCCGTCTGCCCACTTTCAGATTTTCATTCACCACCTTTTATTCAGAGCTGATGCCTTAGTTTCTCATCCATTCCCTTGTGACTCCACTCCCGCCACTGGGTAGGAGTGCATTCATACCTTTTCTGAAAACAGCGATGGAAAGTCCGCATATTAGGGAATCCGCATTCATAACTGATTTCGGTCACCGTTTTCCTGCTGTCCTTCAGCAGATTACAGGCCATGATCATACGTTGCTGCGCCACATAAGATGGAAATGAAATATTCAACTGAGAAGAAAAAATGTGGGACAGATAATACGGACTGATTCCCAGCTCTTTTGCCACCTTCTGTGCCGTCAGTTCTCCGGTAATATTGTCGTTAATATATTGCAGAAGTTTCTGCGTAATATTCAGGTCTGAAGGCTTGTCCTTCTTAATGACCGGAACATTTTCATACATATCAGCCAGCAGCGCCATCAGAAGTCCCTTGTCCTGCCTGAACGGTCGTAACTCCTTATTCAGACCAATATCCGACAGAATGTCTAACACCATCTGACCATACCTGCTGAGCGCGTTCTTACAAAAATGGGGAGATTCCATATCATAATAGGTTAATTCCTTCTGAAATTCTCCAATCGAATCCATATCCGCAATGATCAGAAGCATCCCGACCTCTCCCACGGAGTTGTAGGAATGAATCTGGTTCGGGTAGATCATTAGGCAATCTCCGGCAGTCAGATGATAGCTCACCCCCGCTACCGTAGCATCCATCTCTCCTTCCGTCAAATGAACAAATTCCATATGCTTATGCAAATGAAATGGGAAGTTCGGATGCCACCAGACATGGCAGTCATAGACCTTTTTTCTGCTCTCATAAAACGGTTTTACTGTATTCATACTAATCTCTCCAATTCCGCAGACGATTCCTTCCGTCGGAGGAATCTCGAATCAAATTTGTGCTCTTTGTATTCTACATACCATATTCCATTTCAGATTTCCACTGTTTTTCTTAAAAATAGCAATTTTTGTCCTGTATGTTATTTCTTTTTGTCGTGCAGTCAACATATTTTTCACGTACAATCAGATTAAATGAAAGAGGTTCCACATTGAAAACCAATTACCTCTAAGCAAAGAAACGAGATAGTTTATGAATCGTACAGAAGCAAAAGAAAAAGCTGCCGCATTGGTAGCAAAAATGACAATAGAAGAAGCTGCCTCCCAGCTGCTGCACTCCTCTCCCGCGATTCCCCGTCTGGGCGTTCCAGCCTATGACTGGTGGAGTGAAGCACTCCATGGAGTCGCCAGAGCCGGCACTGCCACCTGCTATCCACAGGCGATCGCTCTGGGTGCAACTTTTGACCGTGATCTTCTGCAAAAAATTGCCGCTTCCATTGCACTGGAAGCCAGGGCAAAATATAACGCATATTCCCGTCTGGAGGATCGTACGCGCTATAAGGGTGTGACCATGTGGTCTCCCAATATCAATATCTTCCGCGATCCCCGCTGGGGAAGAGGTCAGGAGACCTACGGAGAAGACCCCGTGCTTACTGCTGCCCTCGGCTGTGCCTTTGTAGAAGGATTACAAACGAAACAGGATGGGTACTTAACTACCGCCGCCTGTGCCAAACATTTTGCGGTACACTCCGGTCCGGAAGCCCTGCGTCACAGTTTTGATGCCAAAGCTACAAAAAAAGATCTGTGGGAGACATATCTTCCCGCTTTTGAAGCCTTGGTGAAGCAGGCAGATGTGGAAGCTGTCATGGGTGCCTACAACTGCACCAACGAGGAACCCTGTTGTGCACACTCCTATCTTATGGAAGAAGTGCTTCGCGGTAAATGGCATTTTCAAGGACATTACGTCTCCGACTGCTGGGCAATCCGGGATTTCCACGAAGGGCACCATGTTACTGCTTTCCCTGAAGATTCCGCTGCTCTCGCCCTAGAGAAGGGCTGTGACTTAAACTGCGGCTGTACCTATGAATATATCTTACAGGCATATAAACAGGGGAAAGTGAGCGAAGAAGAGATCCGCCGCAGTGCCGTGCGCCTCTTCACCACCAGATATCTGTTAGGACTTTTCGATCACAGTGTGTTAGATGAGATTCCTTACAACGTGATAGGATGTAAAGAACACAGAGAACTGGCTTATCAGGCTGCTGTGGAGAGCTGTGTACTGTTAAAAAATAACGGCACACTCCCCCTTTCCCTGAAGGATAAAAAGCGTGTGGCAGTCATTGGTCCCAACGCTGATAGTCATGCCGCATTAGTCGGCAATTACAACGGTACCCCTCCCCGCTCCATCACTGTGGTGGAAGGCATCATAAGGATCTGCGAAGATACCGACTGGGATGTAAATTATGCGGAAGGATGTCTGCTCTATGACGATCCTGCGGTACGAAAGGTATTCCAGAATTATCGCATTCCTGAGGCTGTGGCATTAGCCGAGTCCTGTGACCTCACAATACTTTGTGTCGGTCTCGATGCTACATTAGAGGGAGAACAGGGAGATGTCGGCAATGCTTTTGCCAGCGGTGACAAACCGGATCTATTGCTTCCCAAGATTCAGAGAGACCTAGTGGAACAGGTACTTGCTACCGACACTCCGGTGATCCTGGTTGATCTCGCCGGAAGCCCCATAGATCTATCCGCTTATGAGGATCAGGTATCTGCAATCCTGCATGCCTGGTATCCCGGTGGCGAAGGTGGACGTGCTATTGCGGATATTCTGTTTGGCAAAGTATCTCCCGGCGGCAAACTGCCACTTACCTTCTATTATAATGATAGTCCTCTTCCGGACATTACCGATTATCGCATGACCGGACGTACCTACCGTTATTTGGAAGGCAAACCCTGGAAGCCTTTCGGCTTCGGACTGACCTACGGAGAATTACAGATTACAGAAGCGAAAGTGTCAGAGGTAGAATACACGAGGGAGATTCCCTCCGCACAGATCACTCTGCACTGTCAGAATCCTACGGATCGTGACTTAAGTGATGTCATACAGGTTTATGTCCATGTGAATGGCTCCGCCAATGAAGTGCCGAATCACAAGCTGGCAGCCTTTGAACGGATCCGCCTGGAAGCCGGAGCAGACCGGGAATTACGGATTGAAGTTCCCGCCGTGGCATTTACTACAGTAGATGATTCCGGTAACCGTAACTGTGATGGTACATCCGCTACATTATATGTAGGATTTGCCCAGCCGGATCTAACCGAAGAAGGTCAGAAGACCTATGAATACGGCAGAGGACAGATCCTCGAGATCCTATTACACTGAGCACTATGGTGGTAAGCCATTTGCTATAGAGAGATGTATTTTTAAAACAAGGAGGATAAATCCTCTCCTCGCCATAGGGGCTCGGATTTTCCTTCGGAAAACAAGGAGGATTACAATGAAAAGAAACAAGATCTTAAGCTTACTGCTGTCAGTTTCCATGCTGGCCGCACTCACCGCCTGCGGAAGCCAAGGTTCCGATACTCCCGCAGCATCCACCGATGCCGCAAGCACTGCAGCGGCTACCGAAAGCGCCGCTTCTTCCGATAACGGCTATGTGCTGGACAAGGTTACCCTCGTCGTAGACGGTACCTTTAATGCATCCGTAGATGCTTATCAGGACAAGTTCATCGAACAGTGGGACGTTGCTGTCAGTGAAGCACTTGGTCATCCCATCAGCCTGAATATCCAGCAGTTAGACCATTCCAGTTATGTAGATGGTGTCGGTCGTCTGTTCGCCAGCGGTGATTATCCTGATGTGATTCTGCTGAATGCAAGTCAGTATGCCGAATATGCAAAAACCGGTCTTCTGTGGGATATGACAGATGCCTATGATAATGCAAAGTTCCAGAGCCATATGGTACTTCCCGCAGTGAACCAGAACGTTCGTATCGATGGCAGACAGTATGGTCTGTCCACCGGTCTTGGCGGCGGTTGTATCACTTATGTAAAACAGGCATGGCTGGATGCTGTTGGCATGAAGGCTGAAGATGTTACCGACTGGGATTCCTACTATGCAATGTTAAAGGCATTCACCGAGCAGGATCCTGACGGCAACGGCAAGAATGATACCTATGGCGTTGCTGCGGCAGGCTTTATCGGTTCTGAGGCTCCTTATACCAACTACCTGCCTCAGTTCTGGCAGAATGCATACCCCAACTTCACTTATGATGAGAATGGTGTATGGTATGATGGTTTCAACACTCAAGAGACCAAGGATGCTCTGCTTCGTTTACAGCAGGCTTACGCTGACGGCGTTATCGATCCCGAGTCCCTGACCATGGGTACCAAGGATGTTCGTGAAAAATGGTGGTCTTCCGACCAGTCCGGTTCCTTCGGCGCTTTCACTTACTGGTCCGGTTACTGGAACGATAATCTGATCAACAACATGGACAAAAACGGTGTGGATTCCGGGCTGGCAAGACTGGCTCCCCTCGCTGAAATGGATGGCTACCTGAACCGAGAATCTCCTGTGTACTGCATTATTGATGACGGTGACGGCGATGATTCCAGAGAGCAGGCAATCTTCGATGCGGTCTTCGAGACCATGTTCGATGGCGGTACTGTACAGACTCTGTGGGTATACGGTGCAGAAGGCTACCATTGGTCTACCGAGGCTGAGACCATTGTTACCGGCGAAGGTACTGACAATGCCAAGACCTATGAGTACAAAGACGGCGAGTTCCATCTGCGTCTGAATCCTTCCGATCCCAGTGCTCTATGGAAAAAGAATGCTATTGATCCTTCTTCCATGATCTGCTCCTTAGAGAATGGTTTTGAATCCGCTACCGACCTGACCAAAGAATGTAACGAGTTTTTCTCCGAGCACAGCGTAGATGCTCCCCATTCCGCATCCTGTGATGCCATCACCAACTACGGCGGTACCATCACAGATGCCAAGAATGCAGTCATTGCTGACGTTGTAGTGAAAGGTGGCAGTGTAGACGCAGCAATGGAAAATTATGTGAAAACTACCCAGAATATGGTAACCGAGATTCTTGAACAGCTGAACGCAAAATAAAAGCAGTTAATACTTTTCTCAAATTAACCCTATACAGCAAAAGCCACTTCATATTATGATATGAGGTGGCTTTTGATTTAACTTGAAAGTTACGCGGGCAATGAGCCGCGCATAGGCATAGTGAGGACAGCGATGGG